>JGI12048J13642_10013030_pt1 | contig 21085 bp, 15 predicted proteins | sample ElkSlonscriptome_16_FD_13642 | JGI IMG/M metagenome (IMG submission 13642)
CCGCAAAAGGCTCGGACCGGCTCGACGCTGGACCGCTTCGGTATTGCCGTTTCGGCATTTTGCCTGATTCAGTGCCTGGCGCTACCGCTGCTGGTGTTGGTCTCGCCCCTGACCTCCCTCGGGCTCTTGGGGCATGAGGCGTTCCACCTGCTTCTGTTGTTCGTGGTCGTACCGGTCAGCGCCGGCGCTTTCCTTCTCGGCTACCGCACTCACCGAAACCGCGGCATGCTGTTGCCCGGAGCGGCCGGTTTGGTGATCGTCGCCTTCGCTGCTGTCTTCGGCCATGACTTCGGTGGTGACCTAGGCAGCGCTGTGCTGACCTCCTTCGGCGGCCTGCTTCTCATCTCTGGTCACTGGATCAACCTTCGACGTCGCCGCGAATTCCTTCTTTCCCAGCGGTAATTCCGTCGAGCCGCGCCGCCTCGCAAGCGCTCGCACCGCGCCGAGCCGCCGTGTAGCATAAGCAGCGGGTCAACAGGCTGCTCGGTCACCATGTCCAACTCCTTTTCAAGCTTTCGTGATTTCTATCCCTATTATCTGAGCGAGCACAGCGATCGCCGCTGCCGTCTGCTGCACTTTGTCGGCACGTTTCTCGTTCTCGTCGCGTTCGTTCTGGGTGTGTTCGTCTCCCCCTGGTGGCTGCTGGCCATGCCCCTGTTCGGCTACGGCTTTGCTTGGATCGGGCACTTCGCCTTTGAAAAGAATCGGCCGGCGACCTTCAAGCATCCAATCTATAGCCTGATCGGCGACTGGGTCATGTTCGCCGATATTCTGCGTGGCCGAATCAGAATCTGATCACTTGCCACCCTCCAGCGGGGCCGATGACCCGAGCGTGCTGGATTATTGCTAGAATCGCCAACGATTGCGGTCATTGCCGCCTCAGTCTACAGAACTTGAACAGGGAACAAGCATGAGCGAAATACCGTCTGAACTGCGCTACAGCGAAAGCCACGAATGGGTCAGCGAAGAGGACGAAGGGCTGGTCCGCGTCGGGATTACCGATCACGCTCAGGCCCAGTTGGGCGATTTGGTGTTCGTTGAACTGCCCGAGGTCGGCAGCACGGTCGGCCAGGGCGACGCTTGCGCCGTGGTCGAATCGGTCAAGGCCGCGTCGGACATCTATTCACCCATTTCCGGCGAAGTGGTTGAAGTCAACGAAGTGCTGATCGATTCACCCGAAATGGTTAACACCGAACCCTACAGCGATGGCTGGTTGTTTTCTGTCCGGCTAGAAGATCCCGACGAACTTGAGAGTCTAATGGATCATGCGAGTTACGAGGAACACATCGAAGATTGATCTCTACCGGCTTCGCTGGCCGGCCAGTCGATCAGCGGCTCGAATGGGTTCGGGTAGGCGAAAGCGTGGTGCGCAATCCAACGCGATCGCGACCGCCCGCCCAAGCGTCAGGCCATGGCCAATGGAAACGAAGACCGGTTTGACCCCGACCCGGGTTCTCAGAACAGTTCCGATGCATTCATCCTGATCGACAAGCACTGTCTGGTCACCGCGCCTCTCACCCGGCATCTCGTGGTTTCCGCACAGACGTGACTTAGCGACGCCTATCGTGCGCAGTCCCGTTTTAACTCCAAGGTGGCAAGCGATTCCAAAGCGCCTGGGGTGCGCCAAACCCTGACCGTCGCAGAGGACAGCATCTGGTCGCCTGCGCAATGCACTGAGCGCGGCCTCGACCGCCGGCAATTCCCTGAAAGACAGCAATCCCGGGATATAGGGCAGCTCGGTAGGCAGCTCGACGGTGACTTGATCAATGGTCTTCAAATCTGCCAGTCGCATCAAAACCGCAGCCCCGCGCGTCACTTTGCCTTGATCGGGAAATGCCGCGTCGACGCCAGCGATCCATTCAACAGGACGGGCATCCAGCTCTTTCGAGCTGACTTTTTCGGCCAGTCGGCGTTGTTCAGCCACCAGCCGGGCCACGACTCCTTTGGCCACAGGCATTTAAGACCGTCCTGGTTGGTCGTTCTAGTAACCCAGTCCGAGGCGTCGGTAAACAAAGGCCATGAGCCAGGCCGGGCCAATCATCAGAAACACAATATCCTGGAAAAAAGAGGGCTTCTTGCCTTCAATCCTGTGACCGATGAACTGGCCAATCCAGGCGACGACGAAGACCGCGAGGGCGACCTGCCAAAGCGGCAGCGCGACCTGCTGGTCGATCAGCAGACATAGACCCAGGCAGAGCAGTAGAAACAGTCCGATGCCGACCGAGAGCCGGGGTGAGAGTCTGATGTAGTAGAGCTGTGCCGCGCCCGCGGTCAAAACCGCCCAGTTCACCCCCTCGAGCGGGGAGGGGATCGACCATATCAGGGCAACAACGCTCCAGACGATCGCCGGGACGCAGATCCAGTGTATCTGTTTGTTAGTGGGATTCTGATGGCTTTCGCCGTATTCATTCAACCAGCCGTCGACTGCTCGCATGGCCGAGCTCCTGCGCTTCGTTCTGTCCGACTAGGGATGATAGCGGATCAGCCGGAGCGATCAAAGACGTGGGACCAGGCCTCGTCGATGTCTTCGCTCAAGGATTCCAGGTCGGGGCTGTCGTCAGAACGGCTCAGCCACTGCATGTGGCGAGTTGATAAGAGCGCCTTCCAGGCCGATGCCAGCGTCTCGGCAAGGGACGGATCAAGCCAACCGAGGTCCGCCAATTTCGGCAGCAGTTCACCGGGACGCCGGATGTCCAGCAGCTCGGCATGTTGCTGTGCAAGGCAGAGGACGCCGCATTCAGCGATGAACTGCAGGTCGGTCAAAAGTGACTTGACAGCTGACTCTTTGCGCTCCTGCTTCTGGCGATGGCGCATGCTCGCCAGGCCTTCTCTCACCTCGTCCGGATCCCGGTTTGTCTGCAGGACCTTAGCCCGAATTCGGGAAAAGCCTTTCTGCAATTCGGGGCTCCCAGCGACCCAGCGCGCGCGAATCAGCGCTTGATGCTCCCAGGTGTCGGCCTGATCGGCCTGGTAAGTATTGAAATGTTGCGTACTGGAAACCAGCGTTCCAGCATTGCCGTTGGGCCGCAGCCGCGTATCGATTTCAAACAATCGACCCCCGGGCAGGGGCAGCTGCATTAGGCTGATGAAGCGCTGAGCGATTCGCCGGGGAGGGTCATCGGCCTCGTGCAGAAAGACCAGATCGAGGTCAGAGTCAAAATGCAGCAGGGCCGCGCCCAGATTGCCGTAGGCCACCACGGCCAGCGGAGGGTGCTCGGGGTCGGTCAGCTCGAGAATCCGATCGATGCAGATTGAAGCCACCTCGGAGAGCTGATCGGCCGCCTCGATCGCGTCCAGCACCCCATCCATTTCAGCCAGCGCGGTCCGAAGAAATCCGGTCTGTCGCCAGCGGCCGAGCTCGAACAGGCTGGCCTCTGGATCGTCAGGATCCATTCCCGGTGGCGCGGGTAGTTCCAGACCACGAACCGGGTCGAGCAGGTCGTCGAGCAACTGCGGCGAGGCGACGATCCACTCGGCGAGGCGTCCGCTGAATCGAAAGGTCTGCACCAGACGCTTCAGCGTGGCCGGTCGTTCGTAGAGAAGCGCGAGATAGGCTGAGCGTTGGCTGATCTGCTCGACCAGATGTAGCAGATCGACCAGGCCCGTATCGGGAGAATCATGCTCGGTTACTTCGGACAGCAGGCTCGGCATCAGGCGTTCCAGCCGGGCGCGACCCTCGGCGCTTATGGCCCGATTTCCAAGGCGTTGAGCCAGACCCCGCAACTCATCGGCGGCCGATTCTGGGTCTTCGAAGCCGGCTTTTCTCAGGTGAATCTCCACATCGTCCTGCGGCGGCCAGAGCGAGCTGGCCCGCGCATCGACTACGCAATGATCTCCAAAGCGGGCACTGAACTGGCTCTGGACGCGCGATTGATGCTTCTCGATTTCTTCCCTAAGGGAGGCCCAGTCTGAGGCGCCCATGATACGTACCAGTGCATCTCGTTCTTCCGTCTGATCAGGTAGGTGATGGGCACCCTGTCCGTTGATGGCCTGTAGGCGGTTCTCAAGAATCCGAAGAAATTCGTAGGCCGCCTTTAGATCAGTCTGACTGTCTTGATCGAAGACTTGCGCCGAGCTGAGCGCGCGCAGGGCGGGCAGGAATCCAGGCGGCTGAAGATCCGGGTCGCGACCGCCGCGCAGAATCTGCTGGCTCTGAATCAGGAATTCCAGCTCGCGAATGCCGCCCTGGCCGCGCTTGATGTCGTCACGTCGGGAATCCTGACGGCTCTTGATTTCGATTTGATCGTGCAGCTCGCGTAGGCTCTGGAAAATTCCGTAGTCCAGATAGCGGCGGAAAATGAATGGCCGGATGGTCTTTAGCAAGGCTCTCGCGGTTTCCACGTCACCAGCGGCCGGACTGGCTTTCATCCAGGCGTAGCGTTCCCAAGCGCGGCCTTCATTGAGGAAATACTGCTCGATTGCGCCTAGCGACCAAACCAGCGCCCCCGCGGAACCGAAAGGCCGCAGGCGCGTGTCGACCACCCAGGCTCGCCCGTGGGCGGTCACGGCGTCGAGCAGGCGAATCAGCTCCAGTGTTAGGCGCTTGAGATACGCCGGGGCATCCAGAGAGCGGTGACCATCGCTATTGCCGCCGCAGCGGTGGACGAAGACCAGATCGATGTCTGAATTGAAGTTCAACTCGTCCCCGCCCAACTTGCCTAGACCGATGACGGCAAGCTCGATACGCTGCCCCTCCGGGTCGCGCAGGACACCGTAATCGGCTTCCAGATTTACGGTGGCGGCCTGTAGGGCGAGATCGATACATTCACGCGCCAAAGCAGACAGCGCCTGACCGGTCTCCTCCGCACTGGCCTCACCCGTCAGGTCCTGCCAGAGGATATGGATCGAAGCCAGCTGACGGTAGCGACGGATCGCAGATTCGGGTTCGGCTCTGAGCGCTTCGAGGTCCGGTGCAGGGGGTTTGTGCTCGGGCGAAGGTGCGTCCGGCCAGCGCCGCCAAACCTCATCGGCGTAGCGGCTGACCTGTCCCAGAGCGGACGGATCGATCGTAATCGGGCGTTTCATGCGTCAAGCTTAGCGGAACAGATCAGCAGCCGGGTTGCTAATGACCTGAGGACTATCGCTTTCGAAGTGCCCAAAAGCTCGAATCTGCCAAGTCGATCGGCCGCCTTCTGTTGCTCGAACTGGAAATGGAACGAGTTGGAATAGGCGCTCAGTTTCTTGGAGGGTTGAGCGAAAGAATGTATCCGCGCACCTCACGCGTCGACGGCGAGAGTTTGTATCCGAGACTAAGAAGTAGCCTATCTGCCGACCCTGAAATCGCCTTTACCTCGAGAAACATGTTGTCGCCGCTGGGGAGGTTAAAGGGTTCGATCAAGTCTGCAACGGAGACATAGCCTGTGTTCTGAGTCCATAAAAAGGCTGTCCCCATCGACGAGGGTAGCGGCATCTGAGAATACATTCCGCCTAGCATGGTGCCGTCCGATGAGACAGTTTCAACGGATGGCACAACGAAGGGTTCCAGCTCATTGCCGGGTCGTGGCAGGTAGGACGCCGCTCCTCCGTCGAACGAAAGCCAGACTCCAATTTGATCCTCAGCGCCGGACTGGTCACCAGGAAGGCCCACGCCAGCAACCACGCGGCAGCTCTCGTCGCAAGCCGGAAAAACACCAATGATGGGAGCATCCTCCTTATCGACAAGAAGTTCTGGGGAATCGCCTTCGCGCCAACGAACGGCACCCACAGGCTCGAATTCTCCTAAATTTCCCGGGGGTAAATTGACGAAGCCATAGAGAGTGAGTCCATCGTTCGAAACGGCAGTGGGAGTCAGTGCTGCTCCGTCCAGCTCAGAAGCGTAGGTCGATACGGAGCCGTCTTCTGACCATCTCCAGATTTCGTTCCTGCCACTGCTCGACGCTCTTCCCACGACCTGCTTGCCGTTTTTCGAAACTCCGGTGATCAGCGCTCGACTGTAGTCGAGACCGCTCAAGGGTTGCCATCCCTGACTCGGCGTCCACCGCATGGGGATCTGAGACCCGCTGGCGGGATCCCTTCCGTTCGCAAAGACAGCGTTGCCACGCGCGTTGAGAACGGGCCCAGTCAATCGCTGGGCATGCGTGAGCTCGACCATCTCAGCGGCATCGGGTTGCCACAACCAAATTGAGCCGTTGCTCATATCCCAGGCGGCGACGCTGCCGTCGTCAGCCATGGTCCAGGCGAATGTCTCTGGGGACGTGCCCGGGCTCCTCAAGGGAACTTCGGTCAACTGGATGTCGTAGAGCTCCTGCAGCGGCTTTGCCTGCCAAGGGCAGGCCAGGCGGTCGATGGCCGTGAGACGAATCAGGTTCATTTCGCCCTCGCCGAACTCGGGGAGAAGAGAGGAAAAACGAGCCGTCCCCTCATTGCATCCGAGCGTCAGCTCCAAAGAACCCCAGTTGATCAATTCGACGTCGTTGGGATCGAATGCCTGGCCGAATCGGGCTCCGCGGGTCGCGTTGAGTGACTCAAAAACAATCGTGCCGTCGGAATAAGCGCCGTTACCTACCAGCCAGTAGGGCGATCCTTCCGAATCGTAGGTATACCAAGTGACGATGGCCTGATTACGAGACATCCATTGCAAGGACAATCCCTGACCCGGAATCGTCGGATCGAACCAGCTACCGCTTTGCCCAGCATAGCCTTGAACTGGCTTGCCGATACGGCCATGCCTTGGCTGACATCCAACCGCCATGGTTTCAGAGAGACGACGGATATCGGTTGACCCGCTTTGCCCGAGGGCGTCGAAAGTGAAAACCCCGCGGTTGCAATCGAGGAATGCTATGGACGCCGATCCAACCACTTCGATTTCAACGTCAGACTCTGGACCAGCGCGTGCGAACGACGGTCCTCGCGTCTGGTAGATTTCGGCGAAAAAAATTGAGTCTCCCGTGTCGCCCCCTCGGATGATCTCGCCGATGCCTTGGATCCAGCGCTGCTGGCCGATATCGTCATAGGTAAACCAGTAAAGCAATGCTCGATCCTCCGGCAGGATCTCTAGCACCCAGCCTTCGCCCGATCGATTTGGATCAAACCACATCGCTGAATGACCGGAGTTGATTGATGCAGAAAAAACTGGAGCCTGCAAAAATGCAAGCAAGACGAAGGCAAGTGCTGAAGCACAACGCTGAGCCCGCAGACGCCTGGCGACGATGGTTGTCGTTGATCTGATCATTAAATTCTTGGCTCGAATTTTAGCCCTTTTGAAGATTATTTAATTTTTTCTTGTCTGCGTCAACAGGATTCTTTTCTGTCAGGCTAGAGGTTTCGTTCGTTCAGCGCTATTCGTCCAATCTGAGGGACAAAAAAACCCCGACCAGAGGCCGGGGTTTTTCGTCATGCTTTGAGCCGCATCGGGCCGTAGGAGACGAGCTGGCTTACATCATGCCGCCCATGCCACCCATACCGCCCATGCCGCCCATATCAGGGGCGCCACCACCTTCATCCTTCTGCGGAATCTCGGCGATTGCGGCTTCGGTGGTGATCATCAAACCGGCGACCGATGACGCATTCTGCAGGGCAGAGCGGGTCACCTTGGTCGGATCGAGAATCCCGGCTTCGATCATGTCCACGTATTCGCCGGTTGCGGCGTTGTAGCCGAAGTTGCCCGTGCCCTCGGCCACCTTGGCCAGGACAACGGACGGCTCGCCACCGGCGTTGGATACGATTTTGCGCAGCGGCTCTTCCATTGCGCGCAGGGCGATATTAATGCCGACGTTCTGCTCTTCGTTGTCGCCCTTGAGCTCACGAATGGCAATCAGTGCGCGGACCAGCGCTGTTCCGCCGCCCGGGACGACGCCTTCTTCGACGGCGGCACGGGTTGCGTGCAGCGCGTCTTCAACGCGAGCCTTCTTCTCTTTCATCTCGACTTCGGTGGCAGCCCCGACCTTGATCACGGCCACACCGCCAGCGAGCTTGGCTACGCGTTCCTGCAGCTTCTCGCGATCGTAGTCAGAGGTAGCGTCTTCGATCTGGGCGCGGATCTGTCCAACCCGACCTTCGATTGCAGATGCATCGCCGGCACCGTCGATGACTGTCGTGTTCTCCTTGGTGATCTGAACTTTCTTGGCAGATCCCAGCGACTCGATGTCGGTCTTCTCGAGACTCAAGCCAACGTCTTCGCTGATCACCTGACCGCCGGTCAGAACCGCCATATCTTCGAGCATTGCCTTGCGACGATCACCGAAGCCCGGTGCCTTGACTGCAGCGACTTTGACGATGCCGCGAAGGTTGTTGACAACCAGGGTTGCCAGCGCTTCGCCTTCGATATCTTCGGAGACGATCAACAGGCTGCGCCCCTGCTTGGCGACGCCTTCCAGCACCGGCAACAGATCACGCACGTTGGAGATCTTTTTGTCGTGCAGGAGGATGTATGGGTTTTCCAGCTCGACCTGCATGGTCTGCTGGTCGGTCACGAAGTAAGGCGAAAGGTAGCCGCGATCGAACTGCATGCCTTCGACAACGTCCAGTTCGTTTTCGAGCGACTGGCCTTCTTCGACGGTGATGACGCCTTCCTTGCCGACCTTGTCCATCGCATCGGCGATGATCTTGCCGATTTCATCATCTGAGTTGGCCGAGATCGTACCGACCTGGGCAATCGCCTTATCGTCGGTGCAGGGTGTGGAAAGCTTCTGCAGCTCGGCAACGGCCGCCTTGGTGGCTTTGTCCATGCCGCGCTTGAGGTCCATCGGGTTCATGCCGGCGGCAACTGACTTCAGGCCTTCACGCAGCATGGCGGCGGCCAGCACGGTTGCGGTGGTGGTGCCGTCGCCGGCAGCATCGGAGGTCTGGGAAGCGACTTCCTTGACCATCTGCGCGCCCATGTTTTCAAACTTGTCTTCCAGTTCGATTTCCTTGGCGACAGAAACACCGTCTTTGGTGACGGTAGGGGAGCCGAAGCTCTTTTCAAGTACGACGTTACGGCCTTTGGGGCCGAGAGTGACGCTGACCGCGCGGGCCAGAGTGTTGACGCCTTTCAGGATCTTGTTGCGGGCGTCTTCGGAAAAACGGACTTCTTTGGCACTCATTACTAAATTCCTCGTGATTCAATGCATCGAACGATGGGTCGAAGGGCGGATCAGGACTCGATGACGGCCATGATGTCGTCTTCGCGCATCACCAGCAGCTCGTCTCCGCCGACCTTGACTTCGGTGCCGGAGTACTTGCCGAACAACACGGTGTCGCCAGGTTTGACGTCCAGCGCACGCTGTTCACCATTGTCCAGAATCTTGCCGTTTCCGACGGCTTTGACTTCGCCGCGGATGGGTTTTTCGGTGGCCGAATCAGGAATAACAATTCCGCCCGGAGATGTGCGTTCTTCTTCAACGCGCTTGACGATCACGCGATCATGCAAGGGACGCAGGTTCATGGGTATTCTCCCTTCTCAATCCAGTTAAAAAAAGTTAGGCAAACCCGGATTCGACTGCCGTCAAGGACGGACAGCCGACCGGAAGTTCTGCTCGGGCGGCCGAAACGAATGCTTTAAACTGCGAACGCTCGTGCCGACTGCCGATACGCAAGCGGTAATGGAGCCCACCCTCGGGCATTTCAAGGGTAATCGGCATCAAATTCGTTTCGAATGTTCATTCGCATCAGCTATTCTTTGGCGTTGTTTGCCCCGCGTGGATCGGCCGGGTTCGACCACGGGGTCGCAGAGCGCGAATGGAAAAAGATTGCCGTGCCCGGGATCTGATGGGAGATGCTGATATGCCGACAAGGCTTGTGGTGGCGATGACGACGTGTTCGAACTTCGAGCAGGCGGAACGACTCGGCCGATTGCTGGTCGAAAAGCGTCTGGTGGCCTGTGTTTCGATCGGTCAGGAACTGCGCAGCATGTACCCCTGGAACGGCCAGATCCAGATGGATTCAGAAGTGCCTCTGACGTTAAAGACAGCACCTGAGCGCCTTGCTAATCTGAAGCAGGCCATCGAGGACCATCATCCGTACGAGGTTCCTGAGTTCCTGGTGCTGGCTGTTGAGGATGGTTCAAAACCCTATGTCGATTGGGCCCGCGAATGGGTCCAGGCCGAGGCACGGAAGGACGTGGAATAACAATTGAACAGTCGAATCCCGAACTGGTTGGGGGTAGTGCTGCTGCTCGCGGCCGCCGGCCCCCTGGCAGCTCAGATCAGCCCGGACGACCTGCTCCCGGTCGAAGACGCATTTTCGCTCTCTGCCCGAGGCGGCTCCGGTGAAATCGAGCTGCGCTTCGACATCGCAGATGGCTACTATCTCTATCGCCATGCCTTCCGCTTCGAGGCGCAGACCGAGGGGGTCGTGCTCGCGGATGCCTCTGTTCCGGAGGGCGATAAGGGATTTGATGATTTTTTCGGCGAGATTGAATCGTATCGAGATGAGCTTAATATTGCCCTCCCGGTCATCGAAGGCAGCGGCAACATCGACATTGCAGTTCGCTTTCAGGGCTGCGCTGATCTGGGCGTGTGTTATCCGCCGCACCGACAGACCTTCACGCTGCCGGTAACCGCGGCAGCGCCATCAGCGCCTCTGACTGCGCCAGCGCCGTCGACCGGGCTTGAGGCTTTGCTGGGCCTGCCCTCGTCGTCCGGTTTGGGCTTGATCGATTCTGCCGGCGCCCTGCCGGAGGACAAGGCCTTCAGCTATGAGGCGATTGCGATCGATCCGGTGACCCTCCTGGTTCGCTTTACCTCTGCACCGCAGTACTATCTGTACCGAGACACGATCGATTTTTCGATCCCAGGCAGTGAGATTCGTGTCGCCGCTGTCGATCTGCCCGAATCCCGTGCGATTTACGACGAGTACTTTGGTAATACCGAGGTCTACTATGACCAGGTCGAAATCCCGCTGCGACTCGAGCGGCCGGCGGGTCCGTCGCGAACCGTCGAGCTGTTTGCCGACTTTCAGGGCTGCCTGACCGACGGTATCTGTTATCCACCTATGACACGGGCAATCGCTGTGGAGCTCCCGGCGGCCACCGACGACGACGTCGCGGTCGCTATGAAGGCTTCACCTGAGCCCGTTGTGGTAACTAAACCGGCGACCGAAAGCGTCAGCGAGCAGGATCAGCTGGCCGGCCTGCTCAGCGGATCACCAATGGTCGCGCTTCCCTTGTTCTTTATCGCGGGCATCTTACTTGCATTCACGCCTTGCGTATTTCCGATGGTTCCAATTCTGTCCGGCCTGATCGCCGGTGCAAGCGACGGCATGACAACGGCGAGGGCCTTCAGGCTGTCGCTGGTTTACGTGCTAGCGATGGCGCTCGTCTACACGGCGTTTGGAGTGATTGCAGGCTTGTTTGGGCAGAATCTGCAGGCGGTCTTCCAACATCCTTGGGTGCTGACGAGTTTTGCCGGCCTGTTCGTGCTGCTGTCGCTGTCGATGTTCGGCTTTTACGAGCTGCAGATACCTGCCTCACTGCAGACGAAACTCAACGCCCTGTCAAACCGCGCCGAGGGGGGCACGTTGTTCGGCGCGGCCATTATGGGCGCGCTGTCGGCCCTGGTTGTTGGGCCTTGTGTCGCCGCACCGTTGATGGGCGCCTTGATCTACATCGGCCAGACCGGCGACGCGGTGCTGGGCGGCGCGGCCCTGTTCGCTATGGCTGCTGGGATGGGAGTACCATTGATGATCTGGGGAACCTCAGCCGGCGGGCTGCTGCCGCGCGCTGGCGGTTGGATGGTCGCGATCAAGGCCGTGTTTGGGGTTGGGCTGCTGGCCCTTTCGATTTGGATGCTGGAGCGCGTCGTGCCGGCCGCGGTCACCATGCTCCTGTGGGGTGCCCTGGCCATCGGCTGCGCCGTTTACTTGATCAGCTCGGGCCGACAGGATCAGTCCCTAAGCGGATGGCAAAAACTGTGGCGAAGCGTCGGTACCATGCTGCTGATTTTGGGATCGATCCAGTTCATCGGTGCCCTGTCCGGCGGTCAGGACTGGCTGCGGCCGCTTTATCATCTGCAGCCGGGCCCTGGCGGGGCTAGCGGGTCGGTTGCCGAGCCGGCTTTTGAGACGATCAATACGCTGGAGGGTCTCCAGGAACGAATCGCTGAAAGCCCGCGGCCCGTGTTCGTGGATTTCTACGCAGACTGGTGCGTGGACTGCGTCAGGATGGCGCGTCGAACCTTCCCCGATGAGGGGGTGACCCAGCGCATGGGCGAGCTGACTCTGATCAAGATCGACGTGACCGACTACACCGAGGAGCATAAGGCCATCCTCGGGCATTTCGGCTTGATCGGCCCGCCAGCCTATCTCTTTTTTGCCGGAGGCGACGAGTTGAGCGAACTGCGGACTTTCGGATTCATGCCGCCTGAAGAATTCATAGCGCTCCTCGACCGCGTGCTCGAATGAACCGCGGTTTGCTTTATGGGCTGGTTGCTCTAGGCGGCCTGCTGCTGGGTGTCACGTTGGCCTGGTTCACTCGAGAAGACGCGCCTTCAACCGGGTCAGAGGGAGCGCAGATCGGCGATGTTCGCCCTCCCTTTCGACACGCTGCGGTCAATGGTCAGTTCGTTTCAGCCGAGGATTTCGACGGCCAGGCGCTGCTGGTTAATTTTTGGGCCACCTGGTGTGCGCCCTGCCGCCGCGAGATGCCGCTGCTCAACGAGGTCGCGCAAGCCAATACAGGGCGGCTGAACGTCGTTGGGATCGCCATTGACGAACCGGGGCCCGTGATTGAGTTCGTCGATTCGCTCGGCATTACTTATCCAATTCTTGTCGGCTCGAGCGATGTCATCGCCACCCAGCGCGCCTGGGGGAATACCGCTGGCGCACTGCCCTACACCGTTCTGGTCGATTCAACGGGCATCATCCGCTGGCGCCACCTGGGTGAGGTGACGCCTGAAGAGCTTGATCCGATCCTCGCGGAGTGGATTGTCCGGTAGATCTATTTTCGGCTAATAGCCGCTAACTGGCGGGCAACTTCGCTGAACATGTGGACATATCCACTGGAATCATGCACACTCGACGGTCTTTGAGCAGGTGTGAAGCCGCATGACCTCAGTCCTCGTGCTGCATGGGCCGAATCTGAATACCCTCGGACGCCGCGAGCCATCGGTTTACGGCACAACAACGCTTGAGCAGATCAACGCCCGTATGGCCCGTTTCGCGGCCACCGCGGGAATGGACTTCAGCGCCTTTCAATCCAATGCGGAACACGAACTGATTGGGCGAATCCAGGAGGCCGCAGACGATGGAACAGACTGGATTCTGATCAATCCTGCGGCGTTTACCCACACCTCGGTGGCGCTTCGCGATGCGTTAGCGGCTGTCAATCTGCCGTTCATCGAAGTTCATTTGAGCAATCCGGCGCAACGTGAACCGTTCCGCCACACGTCCTACTTTTCCGACCTGGCCGCGGGCACAATCTGCGGTTTTGGGGCGGATTCCTATTTGCTGGCGCTACAAGCTGTCGCTCTTCGCACCACTAATAACTGAACATCAGATTTCCTGTCGGGGTAGATAGACCATGGATTTGAGAAAAATAAAGAAGCTGATCGAACTGCTGGAAGAATCGGAGCTGGCGGAAATCGAAATTCACGAGGGCGAGGAGTCCGTTCGACTGATTCGCTCCCATCCTCAGCCGATGGCTAGCCACACCCTGCAGCTTCCGCCAGCCAGTTCGGCCGCCCCGGCCCCTTCGGCCCCGGGCCCAACGGGCCAAGCCCCAGCCGCCGCACCATCTGAGGAGGGTAAGGCCGACCTGCCGGATGGTGACATCGTGCGGTCACCCATGGTGGGCACTTTTTATTCGTCGCCGAATCCTGATTCACCCGCTTTCGTCAAGGAAGGGGGTTCCGTGTCGGTCGGGGATACTCTTTGTTTGATCGAAGCGATGAAGATGTTCAACCAGATCGAGTCTGAGCTGTCTGGCGACGTGGTTCGGATTCTGGTTGAAGACGGGCAGCCTGTGGAGTTCGACGAGCCCCTGTTCGTAATCAAGCGGAGTTGATATGGCCGCATTCAAGAAAATTCTGATCGCCAACCGCGGCGAGATTGCGCTGCGCGTGCTGCGTGCCTGTCAGGCGATGGATATTCGCACCGTGGCAGTTCATTCCACGGTCGACCGAAACCTCAAGCACGTGGGCATGGCCGATGAATCGGTCTGCATCGGTCCGGCGCCGGCTGGCGAAAGCTATCTGAACGTGCCGGCGATCATCGCTGCGATGGAGGTCACCGATGCTGAAGCGGTCCATCCGGGCTACGGGTTTCTAGCCGAGAACGCCGATTTTGCCGAGCGGATTGAAGAATCCGGATTTACCTTCATTGGGCCAAAGGCCGAAACCATTCGCCTGATGGGTGACAAAGTTTCGGCCATCAACGCTATGCGCCAGGCCGGAGTGCCCTGCGTGCCGGGCTCGAATGGGCCGATCGACGACGACCCCAAGCGCTCAGAGCGTCTGGCGGCTGAAATCGGTTATCCGGTGTTGATCAAAGCCGCCGCGGGCGGTGGCGGGCGCGGTATGCGGGTGGTCGAAGACCCGGATGCTTTGATCAAATCGATTGCCTTGACCCGGCAGGAGGCGGCGTCCGGTTTTGGTGATGACACGGTCTACATGGAGAAATACCTGACTGATCCGCGTCACATCGAAATCCAGGTCCTGGCGGATGCTCACGGCAACGCGGTGCATCTGGCCGAACGAGATTGTTCGATGCAGCGTCGACACCAAAAAGTCATTGAAGAGGCCCCGGCGCCCGGGATAACGCCAGAACAGCGCGAGCAAATCGGCACGATCTGTACCGACGCTTGCCGCCGGATCGGATACCGGGGCGCTGGAACCTTCGAGTTCCTATTCGAGAACGGCGAGTTCTATTTTATAGAAATGAACACCCGGATTCAGGTCGAGCATCCGGTCACCGAATGCGTCACGGGCCTGGATCTGATTCGCGCTCAGATTCTGGCGGCTGCCGGTCAGCCCCTGCCGTTTAAGCAGTCGGATGTGACGATCATCGGCCACGCAATCGAGTGCCGGATCAACGCCGAGGATCCGGAGAAATTCATTCCACAGCCTGGCGAGGTGGACTCCTTCCACGCGCCGGGAGGGCCGGGCATTCGGGTCGATTCGCATATTTACGATGGCTATCGGATTCCGCCGAACTACGACTCCATGATCGGGAAACTGATTGCCCATGGCGAGACGCGTGAGGCCGCGATTGCGCGAATGCGCGTCGCGCTTGATGAGATGGTGCTGGGAGGAATTGTCTCGAACATCCCGCTGCATCAGCGCCTGATTCGGGATGCCGGCTTTATCGAAGGCGGGACAAATATCCACTATCTCGAAAAGCTGTTGCGGCCGTGAACGTGTCGGCTGATTTCAGGACTCTGCGCCCAGACCCAAAACGCTGGGGGAACGGCGGCGATCAATTCGTGTTCTGACCGCCTGATGGAATTCGTCGCAGGCGTTTCAGCTGGTCAGTGGCAGGGCGCCGAACGTCGCGTGGGCGACCAGGTGAGCGAGTCGGTCCAAATCAGGGACAAAGGCTTCCGTGTTTTCCACGATGACCTTGCCTGCAACGGCAATGGGCTTTGTCTGCATCGGCACTTCAGTCACGTTTTCCGGTGTAATCGTGGTCAGGCGGGGGAAGCCCTGCGCTAGAACTGCGATGTAGGGCATCCTCTCGTTATCAATCAATGTCTTGGTGATGCATAGGCGTGCATTTTGGACCGGCTCCGCCTCGTTGTTTTCCGTCAGGACAGCAAAACTTATCAGAGGGACCTGCCAGCCGCGCCAGAGAAAAGTGCCGAGCAGCCAGTCGGGTCCGTCCTGCACGTCTTCGGGCGAGGAATAACCCACAACCTCAGCCACCGTTGCATTCGGGATGAGAAGGTGGGCGCCGGCGAGGGGCACCATGACGCTTCGAATTTCGGTGTCGGCCATCGCTTGCTTATCCTTCTGTAGTACTCATGTTCAGCAGCTCAAAGACGTGCTGAACCAGTTCAGATTCCTGATAGGGCTTGGCCAGGTAATCGTTGACGCCGATCTCTTTTGCCCGCTGGCGGTGCTTTTCGCCGCTTCTGGACGTGATCATCATCATCGGTAAATCCTTTAGCCTCGGATCGTTTCGCACGTGAGTAGCCAGCTCATAACCATCCATCCGAGGCATCTCGATATCCAGCAGGATCAAGTCGGGGACGCGATCGAACAGTGCTTCGACAGCGTCGAGTCCATCGCGCGCCGTGACCACTTCAAGTCCTCGGTTTTCAAGTACTCGTGAGGTCACTCGTCGCATCGTGATCGAGTCATCGACCACCATCACCAGAGGCGTACGTTTGACTTCCGCTGCCTGATCCGCCTCCAGGATGTCGCCGTGTCCCGGAACGGTATCCTCAGCGAAGGCGCGTCGAATCAGGGGGCCAATGTCGAGGATAGAGACGACCTGGCCGTCGCCCGTAATAGTGCCGCCCAGAATGCCAATGATTGAACTGATCTGCGGCCCAACGGGCTTAATAACGATTTCACGATGGCCCAGGAGGTCGCTGACTCGCAGTGCTGCACGTTCGTTGCCGGCTTCGACCATTAGAAGAGAGATCGTGCCGGTCGTTTGTTCTTCCGGCGGGAAATCAAGCTGGGGTTCCAATTCCAGCAGCGGATAGGATTCACCAGCGTAATCCTGGGCCGGCTCTGGGTCTTCAATAGCGCGTGACCACTCCTCGGCCAGGATGCGGGTAACGCCCCGAACCGACTGCAGCGGGATTGCAAATTGACGATCGGATGCGCGCACCATGATCGCTTGCATCACGGTCAACGAGAGCGGGATTCGAATCGTGAACTGGGCGCCCTCGCCGCGGGTCGACTGCGCCGTCACGCTGCCGCCGATCTGACGAATTTCATTGGCGACAACGTCCATCCCGATGCCGCGGCCGGCCAGTTCACTGACCTGCTCGGCCGTGGAAAAGCCTGAGTGGAATATCATCTGGGTCAGCGTGGCTTCATCATCCTCACCTTCGTCGAGCAGGTTGCGCGCGATGGCACGCTGACGAATCGCGTCAAAATCGAAGCCCGCGCCATCATCACTGATGCGCAGGACCAGCTCGGTGGCTTCGCGGGACACACCGATGTTGATGGATCCGCTCTCGGGCTTACCTTCCGCCAGTCGATCCTTCGGTTGTTCGATGCCGTGGCTGATGGCATTTCGAAGCAGATGTTCGATCGGAGCAGTGATGCGTTCGAGAACGTTGCGGTCCAGTTCACCTTCACCCGCCAGTTCGACCTGAAGCTGCGCCTTCTTGCCGACTTCTCTCGCGGCGTTTCGGATCACGCGACGGAATCGGGGGAGCAGGGTGTTGAACGAAACCATTCGAGCCTGCATCAGGCCTTCCTGCAGCTCGGTGTTGACTCGCGACTGCTGCATCAGCAAGGTTTCTGACTGGCGCGTGGCGTCGTCAAGAATTCCGGTCAGTGAGGTCAAGTCATTGACCGACTCGCCCAGAGCACGCGAAAGCTGCTGGATGGTCGAGTAACGGTCCAGCTCGAGCGGGTCAAATTCCCCATCGGCGGGTCCATGCTCGCGCTCGAAGCGAGCTAAGATCTGTGCTTCTGTCTCAATTTCGAGTTTGCGCAGCTGGTCGCGCAGACGTACGACGGTCTCGTCGACTTCGCCAACGTTGTTCCGGAACACGCTGACTTGCTGCTCCAGTCGCGAACGGAAGATCGATATTTCGCCAGCGTAGTTGACCAATTCGTCGACCAGGCTGGAGGGGACACGCAGGTTTTCACCGCGCGTGACCGGTTCATCGCGTTCGTCTGCTGTAGCCGTCGGAGCCTCTGTTGTGAATTCCGGCAGTTCGACGGCGTCGCTCAATTCCTCGGTCTGATCGACAAACAGGTCTTCAATCGGTCGCATCGGCATCGGCTGCCGCTCGTTGACCGCATCAATCATCAGGTTGAGATGATCGCAGCCCGTCTCGAGTGCATCGATTCGATCGCGAGTTGCGTCTTTCAGTCCAGCTGCGATGCCTTCAAGCAGCTCTTCCATGACGTGCGCGACTTGACCGATCGGATTGAGCCCGACCATTCGCGACGACCCCTTGATCGTGTGCAAATCACGCTGAAGTGCCGTGACTAGGCTCTTGTCGTCCGGCGTTTCGCGCCATTTCTGCAGGACACCATCGGAATGTTCAAGGAGCTCTTGGCCCTCCTCAAGGAAGGCTTCCAGAAGATCTTCATTGAGTTCCGAATAGTCAATCCGTATCAGGTTGGGATCGTCGTGTTCGGACGAATCCTGTTCGACAGGTTCGTCCTGATCGAACGTATCCTCCAGCTCGGATGCTCCCGTATCTGAATCGCTGTTTCCGAGTTCAATTTCGGCCTTTGCTGATTCCTGATCGGCGAGAGCTTCTCGTTCCCAGTTGGACAGTGAGTCGCGGCCAGAGACCGCCTCATCGTCCTCGCCTTCGACAAGGTCTTCATCAACCGCTGCTTCGTCTTCGATCGCCTCGTCATCGATTTCCAGAACATCGATCGACTCTATATCTGATGGGTCAACTTGTTCTGCCTGTTGGTCTGATTCATCAACCTCGTCGACATCCCCAACCTCTAGACCCACCGTCTCGGTGTCAGCCTCCGTCGCCGCTGACAGATCCTCATTGACCTCGTCTGGCTCGTCGATGTCGATCTCATCAATTTCATCAATGTCGTCTTCGGTCTGTTCGACGTCTTGATCATCGACATCTAACTCATCGCTTTCGACTTCGCCGATGTCCAGCTCTTCCAAGTCTTGAACGTCTTCGTCGTCCTCGAGTTGTGCAACCGTTTCGCCCGCATCAGCCTGATCTTCGGATTCGTCGACGTCGGCGGGCGTGTCGCCTTCGGTCTGTTCAGTCGATGGGGAATCCTCGGCCGTCAGCTCTTCGTCGTCTATTTCGAAGAAATCAAACCCGCCTCCGGTCTCGCTTGGATCGGCGTCTGAGCTCAGCGCAAGTTCGTCGGTCTCGTCGCTGTCCGACGCCGGCGGATGAGGGATCGGTGCGTGCTCGCCGGTTCGATCCCGATGCGCCTGGCTGTGTAGGTCGCGCAATTCGCCCGCCAGTGAGGCTGAGTTGAATGTATCCGGATCGACCAGCTCGCCTCTCAGGCGTTCAAGTCGATGGCGGAACAGTTCAGCGCAGTGCGCCATCGCCTCCATTCCGGCCGCGGATGGGGACGAGTGCGTCAGCGAAAGTTCTTCCAGGTAGGCCTCCAAAATCTGGGCCGTTTCTGTTTCATCGCCAATCGGTGCAAGCCGCATCGTGCCCTTCATCGTGTGGACGCTGCGCACCATGCCTTCGTTGATTTCTGGGATATGGCCGGATTCCTGGCTGTCGTGCAGCCAGCGTTCCAAGGCCTCGAGATTTTCCGATAGCTCCTTGACCATCAGATCGATCAGGGTCGAGTCAAGCTCCTCGAGCTCTGGAGGCGCATCTTCAGCTGATTCTGCCGCCTCAACGGTATCGGATTGCTCGACTTGCGCGTCGAGTTTGCCGTCAGCAGCGGCCTCGGCACGTTCGGCAATTTCTTGACAAGTGGCTTGATCGAATTCGGCCTGATCGTCACCCGTTAAGCGCGCCCGCAAGCTCGGAAGAACAACGACAGCGTCTGCAACAATCGAGGTGACCCTGGAGTCAGGCATAAGCTGCCCCTCGAGGACGCGATTGAGCATGGTTTCGATCCGCCAGGCGAATTCACCGATTTCCGTCGCACCGGCCATTCGTCCGGATCCCTTAAGGGAATGAAAGGCCCGTCGAATGGTCACCGCGTGCTCTTCCTCGCCGGGATGATCCTGCCATTTTGGAACGACCTCTTTTAGCGAGGCCAGCTCTTGGTCAAATTCTTCCAGAAAGATTTCGACGATGTCGAAATCATCAAAGCCTGACCCGCTCGATTCACCGTCTAGTCCCGTCGCCGGGCTCGGGTCGGCATCGTCGCCCTGATCTGATAGGTCGACGCTCGTTTCTTCAATCTCGACGTCTAGCCCGTCGCCTTCACTTGGCAAAACCTCATCGTCTTCAACCTCTGCTTCGGCTTCGGCTTCGGCGGTGGGGTCGGGGTCGGCCCTATCGTCCTGCTCGAGGTCGAGCTCAGTCTCATCGTCAGCATCGGCATCAGCATCGGCATCAGCATCGGGCGAAATGAAATCGGCTTCTAAGTCCTCCGCCGTGCCAGCGTCGCGTTCATCATCTTCAACGACGTCACCGCTGGTCCCGGGGGCTTGATCGGACTCGATGTACCCGAGCGCGGTGAGACGTTGACGAGCGGAATCTAGATAGCTCCGGCCGCGATCGTCCTGAATGGTCAGACTCTCCAGATAGAACTCGGTCGTTGTCAGCGTTTCTGCCAGCGCTTCCAGAGCAACACCATCACGTTCCTCTCGGTCTGGCGAAAGATGGTCTACAGCAACTCTGGAAGCGGCGTCGAGCATCTGAGCGGCGTCGGCAAGATTGGCCATCTGCAGTGCGCCCGAAATCCGTTCGAGGATGGTTCCGGCTTCGTTGATTGCGCCTTCATCGGCCTTGTTGCGGTTGATCGCATCTAGCAGGTGTTTCGCATGGGCCAGATCCTCAAGGGCCTCCTTGACTAATTGCTTGACGACCCGCCGCTGCTCCGAAGGTGGCAGGAGCATGGCGTCCGCGTCGTCGATGTCTTCTAGCTGACCAATGTCCGCGGCCAGTCCAAAATTTTCTTCGAGCTGAGATTCAACGACCAGGAGTTCACGGGCAACCAGCAGCAGGGCGGGATCATCGGCACTGCCTCCGAGCTTCGAGAGATTACTGGCCTGGCCCTGTACGCGCGCAGCCAGATGATCCAGGCCCAGCATTGCCAGGCTTTCTCCGACCGACTCGAGCAGTGCAGTTTGTTGATTCAGGATTTCCGGGTCGCTGTCCTGCTCAAGCTGCGTCCCCAGAGCATCCTTGATTTTTGCGAGATCCTCCCGCGCGGCCTTCGTGACGGCGGAAAACAGGGCCCGATTGCGTCCGGCGAGAAAGACCTTAGCCTGCGCAAGGTGATCGGGAACGTGATCGGCCAATTGGAAAGCGTCGTAAACCTCCGCCGCCATCGGCGTTTCTGCTTGCGAGAGCGCAATCTGGAAAAGCAAGCTGCGACAGAGATCGTCGGCTTTCTCGCCCAGCGAGGTGTCGTCG
>JGI12048J13642_10841781_pt1 | contig 21074 bp, 13 predicted proteins | sample ElkSlonscriptome_16_FD_13642 | JGI IMG/M metagenome (IMG submission 13642)
GCCATGAAGATGACCGGTGAATTGAATACAACAATTTCGGGATTGTCCGAAGGCATCTTCTGGGATTTTAACGAAAACTCCCTGGCCGGCTTTCTCCTGGAGCACTATGGAATTTCCGATACATTGATTCCTGAGATCGTACCTACCTTTTCGGAACAGGGACGCCTGCTTCCATCGATTGCAGAGGAGTTGGGTTTACTGAAAGGGACGCCTGTCTCCTACCGGGCCGGCGACCAGCCCAACAATGCATTCTCACTGAATGTATTGAACCCGGGTGAAATAGCTGCTACGGCAGGAACTTCAGGAGTTGTATATGGTGTCAGCGATGAAGTGAAATATGATCCAGAGAGCAGGGTGAACACATTCGCACATGTGAACCACAGCCCGGAGATCAACAGACTGGGTGTACTCCTGTGTATCAATGGTACCGGCATCCAGTATTCCTGGCTGAAGAAATATATTTCGTCAAGGGAAGCCAACTATCCGGCATTGAATGACATGGCTGATAAAATTCCACAGGGAGCGGAAGGATTAATGATGCTGCCCTTCGGAAACGGAGCAGAGCGTATGCTATGCAATAAGGAGGTGGGAGCTTCCATGCACAGGCTCAATTTCAATATTCACAATGAAGGTCACCTGGTACGCGCTGCCCAGGAGGGAATTGTCTACTCCTTCCAGTACGGGATGGAGATCATGAAACAGATCGGGATCAATCCCGCCGTGATCAGGGCCGGTAATGCCAATATGTTTCTCAGCCAGATCTTCAGAGAAACACTCGCTACCCTGACGGGTGCAACCATTGAGCTCTTCGACACCGATGGCTCGGAAGGCGCTGCAAAGGGTGCCGGAATCGGATCAGGTGTTTATGGCTCTTTCGAAGAGGCTTTTGAATCGCTGACCAGGATCTCAGTGATCGAACCGGATCAGTCAAAACTTGACTTTTTCACGGATCTTTATGGCCAATGGCATGAGATATTACAGAAAGAAATACAATAACGAAAACTAAAAATACAAACGATGGAATACTTAACAGGCAATAAGGAGTACTTTAAAGGAATCGGTAAAATCAAATTTGAAGGAAGGGACTCCGATAATCCCCTCGCTTTCAAATATTATGATGAGAAAAAGGTAGTGGCCGGAAAAACATTGAAGGAACATCTCAGATTTGCTGTTGCTTACTGGCACTCCTTCTGCGATACTGGTTCAGATCCATTTGGACCGGGAACAGTAAAATTTCCCTGGGATGAAGGGAAAGATGACATCACAAGGGCCAGCAATAAACTGGATGCTGCTTTTGAATTCTTTACAAAGATCGGCGCACCTTATTACTGTTTTCACGACATTGACATGGTCAGTGAAGGTGATTCACTGAAAACATATGAAAAGAATCTTCAAACCATGGTCGGGCTGGCACAGGAAAAACAAAAAGCCAGTGGTGTCAAACTGCTATGGGGCACTGCAAATGTCTTCTCACACCCAAGGTACATGAATGGTGCATCAACAAATCCTGATTTCAATGCCATCACATTTGCAGCGACACAGGTGAAGAATGCGCTTGACGCCACCATCGCTCTTGGTGGTGAGAATTATGTTTTCTGGGGAGGCAGGGAAGGATATATGTCACTCCTGAATACGGACATGAAAAGAGAACAGGAGCACCTCGCGAAGTTTCTGCACATGGCAAAGGACTATGCCAGGAAAAATGGCTTTACCGGACCATTCCTGATCGAACCAAAACCCATGGAGCCAACCAAGCACCAATATGATTACGACACTGCAACTGTCATTGGCTTCCTGCAGAAATATGGACTGGACAAAGACTTCAAGATGAACATCGAGGTCAACCACGCCACCCTGGCCGGTCATACGTTCCAGCATGAATTGCAGGTGGCAACAGACAATGGTCTCTTCTGCAGCATCGATGCCAACCGCGGAGATTACCAGAACGGCTGGGATACCGACCAGTTCCCGATCAATCTCTACGAACTTGTAGAAGCGATGATCGTGATCATTCAACAAGGCGGTTTCACATCCGGCGGAATCAACTTTGATGCAAAAACCAGGAGGAATTCCACCGACCTGGAAGATCTCTTTTATGCACATATTGCAGGAATGGACGCCTTTGCCAGGGCATTCGACATCACACATGAACTGCTCGAAAAATCACCATTCCTTAAAATGCGTAAAGAGCGCTATGCTTCATTCGACAGTGGAGCCGGAGCGAAATTTGAAAAAGGTGAACTGACGCTCGAAGATATGAGAGACCTGGCACATCAAAATGGAGAACCCAGGATGTACAGCGGACAGCAGGAACTCTACGAGATGATCATCAATCAGTATATCAGGTAGAGGTCTGATTCAATATTTGAAAGCCCGGCAATCCATGCCGGGCTTTTTTTATATATTTATGCAAAATCATGAACCATGGAAACAGTCTATGACATCAAATCACTGGGGTTTCACTGGGAACTTTATGATCCTTTCATCTTTTGTGCACATCACAACGACAGGTTTCCGGCAGGAAAAGAGAACCTCGGACCAGATCCGGAATTACTTGCAGGACGAAACATCGGGAACGATTTCGTCGTCAGGGATGGTTTCAGAATGTACCATGGAGATACTGTACCTGGATTCCCTGTTCATCCCCACAGGGGATTTGAAACTGTTACCATCACACTTAAGGGCCTGGTCGACCATTCCGACAGCCTGGGTGCGAAGGGTCGGTATGGCGATGGTGATGTTCAATGGATGACCGCAGGCAAAGGTATCCAGCACGCTGAAATATTTCCATTGGTTCACCAGGATAAAGAAAATAAACTTGAATTATTGCAGATCTGGATCAACCTCCCGAAAAAGAATAAGTTCGTGGAACCTTATTATAAAATGCTCTGGGCCGAAGACAATCCGGTTGTTGACCATAAAGATGATTCCGGAAAAACAAGCAAGGTGATCCTGATCGCAGGAACGTTTGATGACACAAAAGCAGTTGACCCTGCGCCGGATTCGTGGGCAGCCACTGCTGAGAACGAGGTATGCATCTGGATCATTGAAATGGAGCCCGGTGCACAATTAACGCTTCCACGGGCACAGGAAAATGTGAACCGTGCAGTATACTATTATTATGGCAACGAAATGAAAGTCAATAATAAAACCATACCGGGTTACCACCAGGCCAGGCTGAATGGATCGGAACATGTGGTCGTACAAAATGGAAAAGAACCAAGCACCTTCCTGTTCCTCCAGGGCAAGCCCATAAACGAACCTGTTGCCCAATACGGCCCCTTTGTCATGAACACGAGGGGGGAGATCCAACAAGCCTACCAGGATTACACTGAAACACGCTTCGGAGGTTGGCCATGGGATCGGCACGACCCGGTACATGGGACAGAATACCGTAGATTTGCGACATATATCGATGGCAGTGAAGAGTCACGAACCGGGGATCAGCCCTGACAAGCTCCCTGGAAAAAACAACCTGATGCATTTCCCGGAATTTATCCGCACCAAATAACCTGCTGAACAATGGCATCTTCAGAAATCAACAGCGACTGGAGGAAAGTGGCTTCTGCCATTTACAGGAAACCGATGGATGCAAAGATCTTCGGATCCGTGGAACTGGATGTGACCGAACTGGAAAAATTTGTATCTGCTAAACGCAAAGAAGGTCTGAAGATCACTCTTACCCATATCTTTACGCTGATCGTTGCAAGGGCCATCAGCCAGGAGGTCCCCGAACTGAACTGTTATGTACGGAGGGGAAACATCATTCAACGGGAACAGGTGGATGCCATGGTAAGTGTATTGCTGCCGGATGGCTCCATGAGTTCTGTCAAGCTGGAAAACGCTGATCGTCTTACACTTTCAGAATGTGCCGAGGTGCTGGCTGAAGGGATCTCGGGCTCACGTTCGGGCGATGAAAACCGTACCATGCGGATGAAAGGGGTCGCCGGCAGTATCCCATGGCCAATCCGGACCTGGTTTTTTAACCTGGTGAGGTTCCTTACAATAAAACTGGGGGTTTCGGTACCTGCCATCGGACTCACTGCCAATAATTTCGGCTCCTTCGTAATGACCAATATCGGAAGTATTGGTCTGGACACCGGATACCCGGCACTTTTCCCGATCTCCAATGTCTCATTTGTCTTTGTGATGGGTGGGATTTCTAAAAAACCGGTGGTCGTAAATGACGAGGTTGTGATTCGCCGTATCATCACACTATCCAGCGCCCTGGATCATCGGACCGTAGATGCCATGCACGGAGGTAAATTATTCAGGTACATAAAGCGCATGGCGATGGAACCTGAACTACTTGAAACAAAGCCCACAGAAGAAAATCTGGCCTCCGGAAGCTGACCAGCTTACGGGAAGCCGGATACTATTCAGTATACATCCCCGTTATCCGGTCCATCGCGGAGATCCTGAACAGTCCTTTTGAAGTACGCATAAGAATACTCTCCTCAACAAAAGCAGGGGTTGACCACACCTCCCCCGGCAGGCTGTTTGCAGCCAACAATTTGTAATTCCTGCCCGCCTCAATTACATAGGTTTCCCCGCGGGTGGAGGTCACATAGATCTTTCCGCCTGCCCAGATCGGAGAGGAGTTATATTTCCCTTTCATCTTATGTTGCCAGACTGTTTCACCGGTCCTTGCATCGATACAATGCATTTCACTCCTGGTATCAATGGTATACAGCAGTCCGTCATGGATCACCGGGGTAAGCAGCTGCAAGATCGGGAACTGCCTGCGCCATTCAATATTCCCGGTCAGATTCCCTTCTCCTTCAGGATCCACCGCCCATAATTCACAATATTTCTCGCCCTCTTCAGGGGTGACAAAACTCGTGTAAAAATATACCTTACCTGCATAGGAAACGGGCATGGAGATGGTGGAATCTTCCCCCTGGGGTATATACCATACCACCTCCCCTGTCTCGATATCAATTGCATCGCATACTGCTGATCCGTTCGAAACAAGTAGATTTCTGTCATCAACTTCGATCACGATAGGTGTTACATAGGCTTTTTTTCCGATGTCCGCCAGGGGATCATAGAATTCCGGGGCCCGGGAGGTCTTCCAGATCGTTTCGCCAGTGCGCTTGTCAAGGGCATAGATATCCTGGACATCGGTCCCCTCCATATGGACAATCAGCTTGTCTTCATAAAGGAACAGGGAGGACCCCGGTCCCTGCACATGTGCGCATTCCATGTCGGTACGCACCCACACCTTTTTCCCCGTCCTGGTGTCGATACAGGCTGTTCCATATCGCCCGAAATGTACATATACAAATCCCTCTTCAATGGCGGGCGTAGGTGTGGCATAGGAGTTCACCGCGTGCCTCCTGTAAACGGTATCAGGAGTGAAGAGATCCATCTCAAATATCTTCTTCCCCGTTTCCAGGTTGATGCACAGGGCAAACATCCTGTCTCCGGCAGCAGTTGCACTGGTCATCCATACCTGGTCATCATATACGACCGGACTTGACCATCCCCTGCCTTCAGTTTCAAATTTCCATTCAATATTTGTCGAATCATTCCAGTTCACAGGGAAGGTTCCTTCCGGGACGATCCCGTTGAGCTCATCTCCCCTGAAATGGGTCCAGCTGTTGTTCTGCCCCGCAGCGGTAATCTGTGCAGTCAGCAGCACAGCCAATATCATCCACAATTTGCCACCTGTTTTCATTTTCAAATTTTTATTCGTTTCTCATTGCAGCGCCAAGTACCTTTGTCCTTAATCCAATTCCTGTGATCCAACGGATCCAGATCACCCCGTTCAGCAGCAGAGCAAGGACGATGACGAACACCATTTCCAGGGAAGCCCCGCTGTTACGGCTCATAAAGGCCGGCAGGGTCGCGATCACTGCAGCAAGTGAGCCGGTGATGGTTCCGGCAAGGAGCAACAATAGGTATTCGGTCATGATCATTCTCATGATCTTCTTTTTCCCGTATCCAACGGCCCGGAGTATGGCCAGCTCTTCGCGCCGTTCGATGATACTCCTGAACAAAACGATGGACAACCCGATCGTGCCAAGCAGCAAGCCAAGGGCTCCCATCACCAGGAATATCGACAAGTAGGTATTGGTGACAGTATTAAACGCAGCCAGTCGGGCGGCAGCATATTCCATCTCCCACCCAAGATCACGCATACCGGCCTCCAGGTCCTCACTGATCATGGTGCTGTCTTCCACTGGTCCGTCCACCAGGAAGACCCGGGTACCGGTATTCTGCGGAAAATACCGAAGGAAATGATCTCGTGAGATCAGCACGTTTCCCTGGAAAATGGAAGGTGCGGTTCCCGCCATGAGCACAAGGTGGATCTGCCGACCGTTTTCAGCCTGGTAGACCAGGGTATCTCCCACCGTCATGCCCAGGCTCCATTTGATGACGGTTTCGTCAGCAATAGCCGGAACCACATTTTTATCCAGATCCTGTTCAAGGAGTTCCCAGGGATCACCCACCAGGTCCCTCCCTGTTCCGGAAACGAAGGAAAACCTGCCACTTAGCTCCCGGGGGTCCACTCCAAGGATACGGGGTGTCTGAATACGGTTCAGGTTCAGGCAGGAGGCATCATCGCCCTCAGCGACACGCATCTGGACCACTTTGTAACCATCTCCAAGACCATAATCCAGCCTTGCGGCTTCATCTGAGAGATCCTGGAGCACAGGTACAGTTGATTCAGCAAAATAGAGAAATCCGCCTGTTCCGCTCGATCTTTCATCCGCGTTTACAAAAAGATCTTTCTTATTGCTGCCTGTGGATATTACCAGAAATGTGCCGAGCGCGAACATCATGATCACGGTGATGCTCCTCGTCCTGTTCCGCAATGCATTTTTAATTCCCAGGGTAACAAGGTCATTTACCTGGGATTTGCCTGACCCAAGCCGTTCGAGGTAGCCATAAACAAGGACAAGTCCGCCCACAAGTAATAGTCCGCCGGAAACAAAAAAGATCCCCGGATCAACAGATTTTCCATTGAGGAATTGAATTACCAGCAGGACCAGCGCGATCGCTGTTGCCGTGATCCCGGAGGTGAACAATATCTTTGAACGCATTCTGCTTTTTCTGAAATGTTTCGAACAGGCCCTGTTCGCGAGGTGACGGACCTGTTTCCTGAGCGGAAAGTAGATGGCAGCCATGGCGATGAGCAGGGAGATGCCCAGTCCGGTCAGAAGCGTTGGAAATCGAATTGCCACCTCCAGCATATCTGTTCTGACAATATCCCGCCAGATGCTGTTGAGCGCAATAAAAACCAATTGATTGTAGATAACAGACAAAAATATTCCGATGATCCCGCCGGAGATGGCTACGATCATCCCTTCCAGAAGCAATACCCGCTGCACAGTCCGTGCTGGTATACCGGTCGCCCGGAGTGTTTTAAGCTGTTCTTCCCGCTCCCCGATATTGAGCCTGAATAATAATACCGTCAGCAGAACAGCACCCGCCAACAGGAAAAAGGAGAGTCCGCCGAACAGCTCACTGAAGTCCACACCATTCCGTGCAGAGAAGGAGGATCGCTCCAGAACCGGTGTAAACCGGTACCCGATCTCAGAAGGCCGTACCCTGCCAGGAATAGATTCACTGAGCGCTCTTGCCGCATCCTGACCCTCTTCAACCCGGAAAGAGGTATATTTCCCAAACCTGTTTTCCCACATCTCTTCTGCCTGTCCGACTGCAATGAATGCTTTTGGCGTTCCCCTGTACCGTTCCCAGTAGTCCTCATCTTTATCCCGGATACTATCCAGACTGATCGGTACACCCGTATCCCAGTCCCTGCAGTTTCCTGCATCAGACAGACCAGGAATATCAGGCATCAGGCGCTGGTCGAGGAATGGTTCCTCCATGGGGACAACCTCCCTTACAACGAATTTCTTTTCTGCCGGGTCCAGTTCACGCAATGGTCCTACCACGTAATAGCCAAGCCGGATGGTATCACCGAACCCGGCATCAATGTCATCCGCCAGCCACTCATTGATGATGATCTCATCTTTCCGAAGGTCACTGTCGGTAAACGTTGACACAAATGAGTAAGGGGTCGATCTGCCGGAATGTGCCAGGTAATTCACAAAATAGGTCAGGATGGGACGTGCGCCAGGACGCACTTCAAGGATTGCGTTTGCAATGCTGTCATCAATGAAGACCCTTTCACTCTTGATCTCTGTGAATTTGCCTCCTGGATCACCCTGCAATTTCAACCCGAGATCCCGAACATCCCACAAACCTGCCACCTGCTGTTCCAATTCATTCGTATTTTCAACCCCTCCCGGGAACAACAGAAGGTTGGCCCGTCCCCCGAGCTCCATCAGATCGTTTAATCTTTCGATCGAAATAAACAGGTTGAATGGCGCAGTCTGACTATTCTCCAAACTAAAAGCACCCAGCTCATACACACCTGCAACATCCCTGATGGCAACCCGCAGGGAGATGGTATTTTCATCATCAGATACAAACGGTGCATTGACCGGAACGAGGCTGGCCCGCGTCATTCTGAGCAGGAACTCCTCCCCTGGCCCGATACTCAATCGGTCTGCCAGGTTCCTGCTGATCACCACCGAATCACCGGTAAGTCCGCCGTAATATCCATCGGTTCCTGCGATGCGGTCGAAGCGCTTATCCACACCATGGACCTGGACATCATTGATCCGCCTTTTTCCGCCTCCTGCGATGGCAATACCGTCAAGCGAGAGGACCGGGGCCGGATCTGTTTCATACACCCTGCTGAATGTATCGGCAAGGGCCAGCGTGAAATACCTGTCACCCGATTCCATGGTATGCGTAACAGCGCCCAGCCGCAATTCCACGATCCGGTTCAGGCTGTACTTCACCGAATCTCCCACCACAAAGGCACCGGTGAGCACAGCAGTACTGATCGCAATGCCAAGTGCCAGGAACAGGTTGCGTTTCCGGTAGTAGATGAGGCTCTTTATGGCAAGTTTAAAGGGATTCATTGCTGGTGCAGTACTCCATTCTTTAATTCATATACTTTTCCCATCCTCGACGCCAGCTCCCTTGAATGTGTCACAAGGATGATCGCCACCTTTTCGTCTCTGTTCAGTTCCATGAGCAGGTCTGTGAGCACATCCACGTTCCTGCCATCCAGCGCCCCTGTGGGTTCATCCGCAAGCAGCAACTTTGGTCGGTTGATCATGGCACGGATCACGGCTGTACGCTGACATTCACCACCGGATAGCTGACCCGGAAGCTTGTGCCTGTGCTCCCACAGCCCGGTCCGCTTGAGCAGCGACTCTGCATAGGCCCTCTTCTCCTTCCTGTCAGCCTTACTGACCAGGGTCGGTATCAGCACATTCTCCTGCAAATTGCATTGTGGCAACAGGTGATGAAACTGGAACACAAATCCGACCTCCTCGTTCCTGAATCGATCCAGCTCCTTCTCTGTATAGTCATTGATCTTTCGGCCCCTGTAAATGACCTCACCACGATCGGGTTCCTCCAGCGCCCCGATGATATTCATAAGGGTGCTTTTCCCGGAGCCTGAAGGCCCCAGTATGGCGATCGTCTCCCCTTCTCCAACTTCCAGACCGATCCCCTGCAATACCTGCTGCTGTTCAGTTCCTGCCTGATTACCAAACGATTTGTATACCTCTTCAATCTTCAACATACAAGGTGATTTTAGAACGAAGATAAACATTTCTCACAAGGATGGACGAGGAAACAGCAGACGAATTCGGAGTCTGCCAAATGGGGCATCCCTGGTATTGTTTATTCTTTATGAACAGAATCGTTTGAATTCACTATTTTTGACAAATTACGAACCTAAAATTATCGATGTGAGAAGAATTATCATCCTTTCAGCAGCAATCTTTCTTTCCAGCCTCCTGCATGCACAGGTGGTCACCTGGCAGGGCCCGGAAAATTTTGTGTCCGACATTTATTATACGGTAAAAGTGAACGGTACCGAGGTTCCTGTATACGATACCCCCATCGCTTCCTATGCAGTTTTCGATTTTACCGGGGAGGTCACCGTGGAGGTGTCGACCATGTATGATGTCCGTTGGGTCGACATCAGGCCGTTAAGAAGAGAGATCACACCGGAATATACCGGCGACAACTCCTTCTCCTTCAACATCTCCGAACCGGGTCACCTGAGCCTGGAGCTCAATGGAAGGATCAGGCAACAGCCTCTGTTCATCTTCTCCAATGCCCCGGAGACGGATATCCCATCCCGGGACGATGAGAACGTGATCTGGTTCGAAGGAGGCAAGATCCACGAGGACGTCAGGCTGGAGCTGGACGATAACCAGACCGTCTACATCGAGGGAGGCGCCGTTGTGCAGGGATTTATCTCTGCTAAAGACAAAAAGAATGTCAGGATCATGGGCCGCGGAATCCTCGACGGTACATACGTACAGCAGATGGAAAAAAACACCAACCGCTTCATCCGGTTCAACGATTGCAGCGGCATCACCATCGAGGATATCATATTGCACAACGGGACCACCTGGCAAATCGCGTGTTACAACAGCACAGACATCGAGATCAACAACGTACGCATTGTCAGCGAAGATGGAGGGGACGACGGCATGGACATCGTGCAGTGCCGGGATGTGCTCATCGACGGAGTGTTTGCACATACCAAGGATGATTGCATCGCCATTAAATCCTTCTCCCGTGGCGAACTCGATCCCTCCCTTCCCACCGCGAATATCGTGGTACAGAATTGCGTCTTCTGGAACTCCATCTGGGGCAACGCCATCGAGATCGGTTTCGAGCTCTATACCGATGAGGTGAAAAACATCGTCTTCCAGAACATCGACATCATCCATTGCGAAGACGGCGCCGCCATGAGCATCCACAACTCTGGTCCGGCCGACGTGAAAAACATCGTCTTCAAGGACATCCGGGTGGAGGACTGCCGCCAGAAACTCTTCGATGTGGCGGTCTTCATGACCAAGTACGGTCCCGACGGCTATCGTGGCGAGGAGATCGAGAGGGAGGTATACATGCACGGCGCCTGGGACAATGTACAAAAGGTCCCCGAAGGCAAAGAGGCGTACCACGACCAGTTCCGCGGCACCATCTCCAACGTCGTATTCATGGATATACAGGTCACCGGCGGAATGCTGCCGTTTTCTGTATTTCATGGCTGGGACCAGGAACACAATGTATCCGGCGTTCTTATCGAGGACCTGACCTACCTGGGCAAAAAACTCGACAACAGGGAATCGGCAAAGATCAGGGCCGAAAACACCGAGGGCCTTGAGATCCGGTAATCATTCCATGCGCAGCTTCTGAAATGACAAAAACCAAATAGCCCGATGCGATCCAGTTCCCTCGTCCTTTTATTGTGTATGCTGAATGTGTCCGGCCAGGCACAGGCTACCCGCTCCGGGAACGGCATGGTGGTGAGTGACAACAGGCTCGCTTCCGAAGTTGGAGTCCAGATCCTCCGTGATGGCGGAAACGCAGTCGATGGTGCCATCGCCACTGCCTTCGCCCTCGCGGTGACCCACCCGCAGGCAGGCAATATCGGGGGCGGCGGATTCCTGGTCCTCATGGATTCGGCCGGCAACGCCACCACCATCGATTTCAGGGAGACCGCTCCCCTGGCTGCATCGGAAGATATGTTTCTCGATGCGGAAGGAAACCTGGAGAGGACGACCGGACCTTTCGGGAATTCCACCACCGCCAACCATGCAGGAATAAAATCGGTGGGTGTGCCCGGGTCTGTGGCCGGACTTTACCTGGCCCATCAAAAATACGGTAGCCTGCCCTGGGAGCGCCTCGTACAACCCGCCATTGACCTGGCCGAAGATGGTTTTGCACTCACAATTACGTTGGCAAACCATGCGGATCGGTTCGAAGCGCATGCTGAAATCACTTTCCTGGAAGAATTTTTCAATACTGAAGAGGGAGTCCCGGCAAAAGCAGGAGAAGTATGGTGCCAGCCTGAACTCGCGAAAACACTGGAAGAGATCCGGGATCACGGGCACGACGGATTCTACAACGGTCGGGTTGCAAGAAAAATAGCAAGGTACATGCGAAAAGAGGGCGGACTGATCACCAGGGAGGACCTGGAAAGCTACCGCGCCGTTGAGCGGAAACCGGTCAGCGGGTCATTTGGCGGATACCAGGTATGGTCCATGGCACCTCCAAGCTCAGGGGGTGTCACGTTGATCGAGATGCTGAACATGATCACCGTCGCAGGCACGACACATGGTGGAGCAATGACGGAAACAGATTCCTGCAGTCTGGAAGATGGACTCCCCGCGTACAATTCAGCATACCATGTACACCTGCTCGCCGAAGTGATGCGAAGGGGGTATGCCGACCGGGCATTTTTTCTTGGGGATCCTGATTTCTACCTGGAAATGCCTGTGATTGAGATGATATCAGTTGATCATGCTGCAGAACTGATGGCAACTTTCGACCCGTGTAAAGCTTCCGTCAGTGACTCTTCTGAATTCAACCAGCTGCATGATGGCGCCAATACCACCCACCTTTCTGTGGCCGACCGGTTTGGGAATGCGGTGAGCCTGACAACCACGCTGGAGCACTCGTATGGGTCGGGGCTTGGGGTGCCTGGCCTGGGATTTCTTTTGAACAATGAGATGGGGGATTTCAATCCTGTTCCAGGGGTAACCAATAGTGCCGGACTGATCGGGACGCCGCCCAACAGGATCGAACCCGGGAAACGGATGCTTTCGAGCATGACCCCCACCATCGTATCAAAGGACGGGGTACCGGTGATCGTTATTGGCAGTCCGGGCGGAAGAACCATCATCAACACCGTTTTCCAGTCGGTCCTGAACATGCTGGCCTACGAAATGCCGGTCGACCAGGCCATCGAGGCGGTGAAGATCCATCACCAGTGGCTGCCCGACAGGATCCTTTACGAGGAAGAGCTGCTGTCGCCAGGTATCGTTGTGACCCTTGAAGAGATGGGACATACAATGGTTCCGGTGGAAAATTTGGGCAGGCTGATGGGAATTTCGATCGATCCGGAGACCGGGATGATGACAGGCTACTCCGATTCCTCCAGTCCGGATGGAGCCGCGGTCGGGTATTGAACTTTCCGCCGGATGAATCGTTTACAACGTGTGGGTGATCCGCAAAGAAATCCGGCAATCCTGTTCCGGATTTGCGTTCTGAGGCATTGCCATCAATTTAAAAAATACATCTCATGTTCACCATCGACTACCTGCTCTGGAAATATCTTGTTCCGCTCTTCAGACCATGGTATTTCCGGTCAAAGTTATTCTCCTCCATAGCCGTAGGATATATTTCTGTTTATCGCATGCCAAGGGATTTTATCAGGCACTATTTCCGGGGTCAGGGTGAATCATTGGATATCTCTACAAAAGATATGATCACAGGGAACCCGGGGGTGTATGATCTCGTTGCGGAGACGTTTCTTAAATTAAAATCCGGAGCGAATGCAGAAGGGAAGCTTGTGGTGGGACAACCGCTTGTTAACAACCCACAATTCAAATACTCTGTCGGCTCATTCATGATTCAATACCAGGTGGAAAACGGGGTGGCAAAATTAAGCGTATCATCGTGGTATCGTTATTCACCCAGCAATGACCGGATTACAAAATATCTGCACCGGAGGCTGAATCGCCATGAGAGAAGTGGAGATGCCTGTGCCTTTGAGATCAGGGGTGATGAATGGGTGGTTCCGGTTTCCGAATTCTCTTCCATAGAACCTGATCGGCGGTTTCGCAAATATATGAATCTGAATATCTTGTACATGTAAAAATCGGATATGGGACAGCAAACAGATCAAAACCGGGAAAATGCAATTGCATATTACAGGCTTGCATTTGAAGGGAATCCAAGGAAGGCGGTGGAATTGTACGCAGGTGCTGAATACATCCAGCACAACCCCGTCGTCAAGGATGGGAAAGAGGGATTCATCGCGTACTTCGAAAAACTGCAGGAGGAATATCCGGAAAAATCTGTGGAGTTTGTACGCAGTACCGCCGAAGGGGATCTCGTTGCCCTTCACACCTACCAGGTATGGCCGGGAAATGAAGAGTGGATCACCATGGATTTTTTCCGTTTTGATGCAAAGGGTAAGATTGTGGAACACTGGGATGCCATTCAACAAATCCCGGAAAAATCTGCAAATGGCAATAAAATGTATTAATTTTATTTCATGCCAGGTCAGAACACCTCATTCGATGGATTAATAGCACCCTGTGGTATGAATTGCGGAATCTGCATTGCTTATCACAGGGAACGAAGGCCGTGCAGTGGATGCCGGGAACATTATTCGGCCAACGGCCTCATGAGCTCGGCCAGCGGTCTCGGTTCAGCATACAAACCCAAGCACTGTGCGAATTGTTCCATTTTCAACTGTGAACTGCTGTCGGGTGAGGAACCAACGTTCTGTTACAGCTGTGAGAAATTTCCATGTAGGAGACTTAAACAAATGGACAAACGCTACCGCGAAAAATATGGAATGAGCATGTTGGAGAACCTGGAAACTATAAGGGATAGCGGACTGGATCATTTCATTGAGGGGGAGCGTGAGAAGTGGCGGTGTAAACAATGCGGAGCGGTCCTTTCAGCCCATCGTGATGAGTGCCTTCAATGTGGAGAACCCTATCGGGGGCAGAATAAAATCGGCACATCATCAATAACATGATTCAGTAATTCCACTCTATTTCAACGGATGATCGAATTCCTCGCCGCAGTGTTCAAGTGAGTAGATCACCGACATGCTGATGAAGAATGCAAAATCACTGTCCCGGAACTGACTTCCTGATCCAGGTTTTGCAGCATATTTTTCCATCACCTTGTAAAGCGTCGGAACCAGGGGTTTCGCTATTCCCCTGAGCAATTCGATGGACCTGGCCGCATGCAATGCAAGCCATGGCCGCTCATCCTGGAGATATTTTCCGAGAACAGGCAGTGCAATATCGGTTTGTGCCATTCGTGCAAGGGTAAAGGCAGCCTCAACCTGCACCACCGGGGAAGCGTCATTCAATCGTTCGCTGAGGGCCGGCACCGCCTCCATTGCATCCCCTTCAAGATACTGAAGCCCCATCACTGCCCAGAATCGCACGCCGCTTTCATCGCTGCCCAGGGCTGCAATCAGATCTGCAACATCTTCCTTTCCCACCATTTCAGCTGCATCCAGGACAGCCTCCACATCGTACTGCCCAGGATCGTGTCCCATTTCATAGGGGGAGCTTCCTGCCGAACGGATCATGTATTCAGGCTCATTCAACATTCCCAGGTCACGGGTTTCAATGATCCATGCATGCAATTGTTCCCGCATATCAAGCATCGTTTGCTCATGTTCCGGGTCCTCTGCCAGGTTATTCAGCTGATCAGGATCATCCACCAGGTCATAGAGTTCCTCAACCGGCTTGGGATCATAAAACCGCTCAAATTCGGAATTCAGCTCTCCAATTTCATGCAACCTGTTGATCTCCACGAAAGCCTCTTTTTCCTTTGTATCAAAGATATTTCCGGGCTGCATATAGGGATAGTGTGGCCGGTAGTTCCTCGTATACAGGTACCTGTCATCCAGCACGCACCTGGATGTTTCATACATATTGTCGGCCCTGCTCCTGGAGCAAACCACGTGGTTACGCGTATCAAACTCCTTTTCACCCATAAAGGGAATTCCCTTCATCGTACCAGGGATCTCGATGCCCGCCAGGTTCAAAACCGTTGGCGCAAAGTCAGAGAATGTGACAAGCTGTTCAGATTCGCTTCCCGTTTTAAAAGGAGCCAGGTGCCTGTATTTCTTTGGAATATGTACGATGAACGGAACGTGCAATCCTGTCGTATAGAGCCATCTCTTGAATCCCGGCATCCCGGCGCCATGGTCGGAAAAGAAAAACACAAATGTATTCTCCAACTCTCCATCCTCCTCGAGGAGCCCCAGGATATGACCCACGAGTGTATCGAGAACAGTAATATTGTCGTAGTAGTGTGCCCAGACTTCGCGCATTGCTTCTGTATCGGGATGGATCGCCGGGACAGGTGCATCTGCGGGATCATGGATCAATGCCGGATCGAGTCCAGAAGTATTCCGCTTCCAGTTTTTAGTCTTCTGGGCAGCCCCTTCATGTGTCATCCCAAGTGTGAAATAGCCATACCAAGGCTTCTCTCCACGTTGTCGCCAGGGGGCCCAATCCTCTCTCCAGTGCAGGTAATCGAAACGCTCCTCTGGCCTGTCCGGATTAAAATTGTAGTCGGTCTTCCCGTACATGGAGGTGAAGTACCCGTTTTCGGTGAGGTACTCCGGGAGGGTCATGATAAACTCCGGTAAATCAATGTTGTTCCTTAAATGCTGGGTTCCCAGTGAAGTAGCCGGGATCCCGGTGATCAGGGTCGACCTGGAGGGAGAGCAGATCGGCGCTGCCGCATAGGCTCTTTTGAATACAACACCCTTTTCTGCAAGTGCATCGAGGTTGGGTGTGGTGGCATATTCATCACCATAACAACCCAGGTTCGGACTGATGTCTTCACAATTGATCCAGAGAATATTGGGAGGAGGCAGGTCTGCTGAACCTTTACGCGAAGATGTGTTGCAGCCGGTGAGGAATAATGCAGTTGCGAGGAACCCGAAAATAAAGCTTTTCATGACCAGTTGAGCTATTCGTTTATACAATTTAGGGGCATTAAGTTATGAAATATCATTTGAATCATGGAGCAGATCGGTCACGATTGTTATATTCCATCAAGTGAGTACACCTTAGAGACTTTCCTACTGTCCGGTGGTTTTGACGAGCAACCTGGTGGAAACCATGCCACCGGTCGGATCGATGATCTGCAGGTAGTAGATGCCTTCGGGATATCCGGAAATGTCAATCATTCCATCTTGCTTCACATCAACCAGGTCCAGCGCTATGCCTGCCGGGCTGATCAGTTGGTATTTCATGTCGTCCCTGTGACCTGACAGATGAAATATTCCATCGGAAGGATTTGGAAAAATGCGGATCTGCGCCATGGAATGTGGATCCTGGATGCCTGTCTGCTTCTCAATCACCGTAACCGTAAAACTCATTTCCATTTTGTTCACACCCCCCAGCTCTGTGCCCCCGTCATCCTCCAGCTGAACTGTCACAACAGCTTCGCCAGTATTCTTGGCATAGATGGTAAGGGCTGTCCCGGAGGCTTCCACCACCCTTACGATATCCCTGTCGGAGGAGGTTGCTGATACGAAAACCTCCTGTTTGGCTTCATTCCCGTCGTCCAAACCACTAAGCATCAGCACATGAAAATCGGTTCCCTTCACAAGAGATGTATCAGCTATCTGTGTAACCACGGGAGGATGGTTAATCTCGCTGAGCACCTTCACCTCAAATGACTTGCTGACTTTCCCATAGAATTCCCCGGGGGTATCTGTCACTGTCACTGTGATCTCAGCAGTTCCCGATGCTCCCTCAACAGGAGAAAACCGAAGCGTTCCCGAATTTGAGGGAGAGATGTATTCTACCTGTATATCTCCTGTAAGAGAGGGATCACTGCTTGATGCCGTCACAACGATCTCATTCCCTGTACCGCTGCCATGACTGATCCCGGTGAGATCCATGACCTGCTCTCCGCTGGTGCTCAGCATCAACATATCAGCGGGTCCATCCATTGAAGGTGGCACAAGTCCGGAGGAATAGACAAGGGTCGTAATACTTTTAGCCGGTAGCGTGAAGGACCTGCCAGATACCTCCCCGTAATCCACACATTTTTCAGTTGACGACGATCGATACAGTTTCCATGTCTCCGGCAGATTTTCACTGAACGAGACATCTTCATTGACAGACCCATTGTTCAGCATGACCATTGTAAATTCACCTCTTACCTTATGGGTAAAGGCGATGACGCCGATATCGGAATTATCACTGGCTGCCTCCACCTGCACTGCGCCGGGTCTGATGTACCTGAAAAAATGTTTGGATGCATAATAGGAGAGCTGGTCATTCCCGATATCACCTTTCTCCATTCCCCGGAAGTGCCCGTTGGTCCACCAGATCCAGGAAGATATCTTCCCAAATTTCAGTGCCCCGAAGATTCGCCTGGCATCGGTCATGGCTCCATCCCAGCCATTTGTGTTGAAACCGGTTTCCGACATCCAGAGGTTGCCCGGTTGAAGCTGCTGCAGATAATCCTGCATCCGGTTCCATTCATATGCAGACCCGGAACCCAATGTGATCCCGTCGCCACCGTACGAATGGGTGCAATACATATCGATCATGGATGCTGCCACCGAATCGGTGAGAAAAGGATTCATGATAGTTTTCATACGATCAAGGAATGCGACTGTTTCGGGTGCGATCAACCGCACATGGTCCACCCCTGCCTCAATCATCCTGTGATGTACTGAGTCAACCATTGCTTTATACTCCTCCCCGGTGTAGACACATCCCAGTGTCCATTGCGGGTGCCCGAGGTTGGGCTCGTTTTGCAGACTCAGGCAGTACACCTTTACACCTGAATTTGCCTCGTAGGTTTTGATATACTCAACGATAAAATCAGCGAATTCGCCGTAATATTCAGGCAGTAACCTGCCACGCATAAAATCATTGTTGTCCTTCATCCATGCAGGAGGTGACCAGAGAGAGAGCATCAATTTCAGTGAATCACCGTTCTGCCTGAGCTTCTGGTCCATTGCAGCGACAAATTTCGTGCTCGAATTGAGATAACTTCCATCGCCTTTCAGATTTGAGTATGTTGCATTGTACACTGCATTTGCTCCCCCGTTCTGGAAATTTGGCAGGTGCTTATCCGGATCATATACACCCTCCCTGTAGTTAAAGGATCCCACCATGTTGATCCGTATCACGGTCTGCCCCATATCATCAACCATGAAATCAATGAACTCATCTGAATACCAGTCGGGATACCCCGATGGGGGACCATAAAAGAACGCACCGGCTCCCCCGTATCCGCCAAATCCGTCAATGACCTGGTATTCGGACTGTAATTCCACAGTAAGTGCTGACTGGGAAAAAATATACACACTGGTAAATAGGTAGATTACAACAGGTAAAGCAACCCGCAGGGGCTTTCTAAGGTAGATCATGTCTGAAAATGTTAGATGGTTAGTCTCGGAGGGTAAAAATAGGCAAACTATTTGTGTATATGGAAGCAAATCATTGAAAATACACTCAGAACAGGATTTTATGGCACCGAAAGCTAATGAGGAAAGGGGTAACGAGCAAAACAAGCATTCCAAAAATCAAGATCAGGAAAATCACGATCAAAAAGGTCACGGGCAGAAGGATCACGGTGACCACGGCGATCATGACCACGATGGTCACGGGGGCCACGACCACTCCGGTCACCATGCCATGATGATCAGGGATTTCAGAATGCGGTTCTGGATATCTCTTGCTGTTACCCTGCCTATACTGATCCTCTCCCCGATGATCCAGGGGATCCTTGGATATGAACTGAAATTCAATTATTCGGAATATCTGCTCTTCGGACTGTCTGGCTTCATCTTCTTCTATGGGGGCTGGCCCTTTATCGCTGGACTGGTGGATGAATTGAAGCAGAAGCAGCCTGGAATGATGACCTTGATTGCAGTGGCCATCACAGTTGCATTTGGTTACAGCACGGCAACCACCTTTGGTCTTGAGGGTAAAAAATTCTTCTGGGAGCTGGCAACACTGATTGACATCATGCTGCTCGGACACTGGATCGAAATGAAATCGGTCATGGGGGCAAACAAATCTCTTCAGAAGCTGGTGGAGATGATGCCTGTTGAGGCACACCTTAAAAAGGATGGAGAGACCAGGGATGTGAAGGTGAGTGAGCTCAATAAGGGTGATGTCGTGGTCGTTCGGCCGGGAGAGAAAATTCCAGTGGATGGGTTGATTACTGATGGAGAGAGCAGCATCAACGAATCGATGGTCACCGGGGAATCCAAACCTGCAAAGAAGGGAAAAGATGAAAAGGTCATCGGTGGTACAATCAATGGAAACGGATCGCTGGAAATTGAGGTTAAGGAGACCGGTGAGGATGCATACCTGAACAAGGTGATCAACATGGTGAAAGAGGCACAGGAGAAGAAATCCAAAACGCAGCACATGGCCGACAGGATCGCCTTTTGGCTGACTGTAATCGCCCTTACTGTGGGTGCCGGCACACTGGCAACCTGGTTGATCGTTGGCAAGCCCTTTGTCTTTGCCCTGGAAAGGATGGCCAGTGTCATGGTCATTACCTGTCCGCATGCACTCGGTCTTGCAGTACCTCTTGTCGTGGCTATATCCACCTCCGTTTCAGCCGGGAATGGACTGCTGATCAGGAACCGCACTGCATTTGAAAATTCCAGGAAGATTACTTTGCTTGCGCTTGACAAGACCGGTACACTTACCACGGGAGTCTTTGGTGTGAACCGTTACAAGGCTCTCACAGATGATTTCAGTGAGAAGGAGATACTGAGGATGGCAGGTGCGTTGGAAGCTAAGTCAGAACATCCCATAGCACAAGGGATCATGGAAAAGATCGGTAAGGAAGAGCTGAAGATTCCCGAGGCGAAGGATTTCAATTCTATCACGGGAAAAGGTATTGAGGCGAAAGTGGATGGGCAGGAAGTGAAGGTGGTGAGCCCCGGCTACCTGGAGGAGAACGACCTGGAGATCCCGGAGGATGATGAGAAAAATGACCGGGAGACCATCGTTTACGTGGTCATTGATGGAAAAACTGCTGGTCTGATCGCCCTGGCAGATGAGATCAGGGAAGAGTCTTATGAGGCTGTCAACACATTGAAAGAGAATGGGCTTAAACTGTATATGCTGACTGGTGACAATGAAAAGGTGGCCAAAAGTGTGAGCGAGGAGCTGGGGCTTGACGGATATTTTGCCGGGATCATGCCCGACCAGAAACTGGAGAGGATCAAAAACTTCCAGGAAGAGGGCGCCTTTGTTGCCATGACCGGGGACGGGATCAATGATGCGCCGGCACTTGCAACGGCAGATGTGGGCATTGCCGTTGGAAGTGGAACAGATGTGGCTGCAGAAACGGCGGACATCATCCTGATCAACAGCGATCCCAAAGATATTGCAGCATTGATCCTTTTTGGAAAGGAGACCTATAAAAAGATGATCCAGAACTTCATCTGGGCCACGGGATACAATGTTGTGGCCATCCCGTTGGCT
>JGI12048J13642_10109442_pt1 | contig 21065 bp, 16 predicted proteins | sample ElkSlonscriptome_16_FD_13642 | JGI IMG/M metagenome (IMG submission 13642)
GTCAATTCGGAGCTACTAAACGTTGCACCGTGAATTCCATCACGCCCGGTGCGCCCGCCGATGGTAACGATCAAGTCATTCGGCTTGACCTCCTTTTCTTCCATGCCGACCGGAATCATTCCGACGTTGCCACAATAGACCAGCGGATTGCCCAGATAACGAGGATCGAAATAGACCGCTCCGTTAACGGTCGGAATCCCCATTCGATTCCCGTAGTCACGAACCCCTGAAACGACTCCCTTCATCACACGGCGAGGATGTAGGACTCCGGGCGGCAGTGTTGAGGGATCGGTATCGGGTGGTGCAAAACAAAACACGTCGGTGTTACAAACCGGCTTGGCTCCCATTCCTGTTCCCATCGGGTCACGAATGACGCCACCCAGACCCGTGTTCGCTCCGCCGTAAGGCTCCAGCGCAGAGGGATGATTGTGGGTTTCGACTTTGAAGCAAACATGGTAATCCTCGTCGAAGGTGACGACGCCAGCGTTATCTTTAAATACACTGACGCACCAATCGTCAGCACCGAGCGTTTTGCGGATCGCTTGCGTGGCGGCGAAGATCGTTTCCTTTAGCATGTTGTCGTATTGCCGCTCGTCGGCTTCCGGTGTGCCGTCGGCACCTGGACCTCGGTAGTGAATACGACCGGCCAGCGTTTTGTGGCTACAATGCTCGGACCACGTTTGGGCAATGGTTTCTAATTCGATGTCGGTAGGATCGCGACCAATCGAAACAAAGTGGTCACGGATCGTTTCCATTTCGACCAAGGTTAGGTAGAGCTGTCCTTCGCGCGAAAGCGTCTCCAGTTCGTCGCCTTTGAGTTCTCGAATGGGGACCGTGATGAGTTCGAAGTCATGCGATTGCCCGACATCCAATTGGTCCATTTCGAGCGGCCCGACGACCACTTGCTCGATCGAGTCGTTCGACAAGGCTCGGCGGCAAATCGAATCGAGAATCGGTTGGTCCACGTCACTGATCCAATACTTTCGCAGCGTACGGACGGCATGAACGTCAAAGCCGATATCCTTTGCGGCCGCAATCGTACTCTCGGCAACCGGGTCCATCACGCCGGGCTTTGGCAGAACATTGACAAGCGTCATGTTTTCGCCGGGCGGTTCGCAAAGCGTGTCTTCGCCAGCCATCGCGACGACGGACCGCTCGGTCACCTCGTCGGCCAACAAGGTCGTCGCTAATTCGACCGCCTGCTCGTAAGCGAGATCGCCTTGTACCAGAAAACCACGCGCGAAGTCGATCTTCAAGGTATCGTGTAAACCAAGTTCGTGAATCTCTTCTTGCGTTCGCAGAGCTTCGCGATCGAGTTGTCCGTCAGCGGGATAAATATCAATTTGCCAAAGGGGCATGGTTGTCATTCCTAAAGAAGTTAAATGTTATCGCGAACTGTTTTCGCTTCTTCGAGCCAACGCAGGAGTGCCGCGTCATCGTTTTCGATCAGCATTCGTCGACAAGCGTTGATGGAATCGGCAAACTTCGCCAGTTGTTGTTCAATCGCGGTGCGGTTCTCTTGGCAGATCGCCAACCATAGTCCAGGATCACCTGCCGCGACTCGCGTGATGTCGCACCAACCGCTGCCGACAAAGTCAGCCGAGGACTCGTCGACCAATCGGGCCACCGCCGACGAAGCCAAGTGCGGTACATGACTGACCGCTGCCATGACAAGATCATGTTCGTCAGGTCGAAGTCGCGAAGTCCGGCAACCGGTAAGCTGCCAAAACGTTTCCGCCTTCCCGACCCATTCAGGTGGCGTTTTTTCACTCGGCGTCAAGATCGTGACCTTGCCATCAAACAGGGTTTCGGTGGCATGATCGGCTCCCGTTTTTTCGCTGCCTGCGATCGGGTGGGCGGCGACAAATTTTTTTGTTGCCAAAGCATCCTCACCGACCGCAGATACGATTCCCTGCTTGGTGCTGCCGACATCTGTAATCAAGCAATCGGATGGCGAGTCGTTTGCAGCCCGCCGGACGAAGTCGGCAATGCGGTCGACGGGCGTGGCAACGATGACCACATCGGCATCGCGGCAAGCGTCCGAGAGTGAATCGGTGGCCGAGTCGATGATACCGGAATCGATGAGCGATTGTCGTTTGGAGGGATCACGGACGACGCCGACGACAGAAAGATCCGCAATCTGTCGGCGAATCGATTTAGCCACGCTCGCCCCCAGCAGACCGACGCCCACGATCGCGATTCGAGATGGCCAAACTTGCATGGCGGATTAAGTCGTCAAGGAAATGCGGAAAGCGGTTGCTTCGAAAGCGGGAGTGTAGCCTTTCCATCGCGTTTAGGAAACGTGGTTGGAGTCCAGCCCTACCACCCAGGCTCTTCGCCGCGTTCTTCACCGCGAGGATCGCTGCACCAGCGGGTCAAGGCTTGGACAACTTCATCGCGTTCGATCGCGTTGGTCCACAACGAATCGTCGACATCGAGCCGAATTTCATAGTCCCCTTCATGCATGCAATCGGGTTCACCACAAAAATGCGGTATATCACTGGCCCAAACAATGCGGTACAGGGGCACAAACTTGTCGTCTACTTTAACGATAGGTGAATCCATCAATTTATCGGGATTAGAGTAAAAGAAGCGGTCAGCTGACTGCTCAATGTAGCTCTTTGCTGCGGCGGGCGGCAGTGGCGACGGCATCGATCAAGGCTGACCTTAACCCATTTTGTTCGAGGACTTGCAAGGCTGCAATGGTCGTCCCCGCCGGACTGGCCACCGCGTCCTTCAGTTCACCCGGATGGCGGCCTGTTTCGGCAATCATCTTAGCCGTACCCAACACGGTTTGGGTCGCCAATTTCAGAGCCAAATCGCGAGGCAAACCGGCCAAAACACCGCCGTCTGCGAGCGCTTCGATGATCAAACAGACATACGCCGGCCCTGATCCGCTGACCCCGGTCAACGCATCCATTTGCGAATCCTCGATCTCGACCGCCAAACCGATGCTGCCAAGAGCCGTCTCGATCCACTGTTTGTCACTCGGCAAAACGTCTTGTGCGGTGCAAAAACCGGCAGCCCCCGCACCGACGAGACTCGGGGTATTGGGCATCACGCGTACCACTCTTTGATGACCCACCCATTCACAAAGCTTATCCAGCGTGATCCCGGCGGCAATGGAAACGACCAATTTGTCGTCCCAATAACCGGTTGGCTGCTTCGCGACCTTGGCCACGAGATGCGGTTTGACGGCAAACAACACGATATCGCTGTCGGCAGCAGCGGATTCCAAAGCATCGCTAATCGAAACCGCCGGCCGGTTTGCTTTCCACCAATCTTGGCTCGCTTGCCCAGGATCGACGACCCGAACGTCGTTTTCCTGCAAAACTCCCTTGTCGAGCATCCCACCGATCAGTGCTCGGCCCATTTGTCCGCCGCCGATCAATGCTAAAGTCGACAAGGGCGGATTGGGAATTGTTTTTTCTTGCATTAGTTTTCCTGATAGTAACGTGATGTCAATTGACCCTCTAGCTTACCGCCTCTAAATTGATCGGTTTTTCCGCTTCCCAATTACTGGAGATTTTCGCGTGGAAGAAGCGATTGCCAAGGCGAATACCCTCATCGAGGCGATGGGGTGGATTCGTCAATTCCGAGGCACGACAACGGTCATCAAGATCGGTGGCAGTGTTTTGGACGACGAACTAGCGCTCATGCACATTCTACTCGACGTCATTTTCATGGAGTCCGTAGGGATGCGTCCGGTGTTGTTACACGGTGGAGGCAAAGCGATCAACCGTGCTTTGGCAGAATCGGGGATCGAGCCGAACTTCAAACGGGGACGCCGCGTCACCGACGAACCGACCCTGCAAGTTGTCGAGAAAGTGCTGGCGGGCGATTTGAATGTGGCGATCACCAAGGAAATCGAACGTCTCGGTGGCCGAGCGATGAACTTGTCGTTCCTAACCACCAATGTCCTGTTCGGCCAAAAATTGCCAACGCCCGAAGACGAAGACCTCGGTTTTGTCGGCGAAGTCACGCGAGTCGACCGCAATGTGATCGAAGGTTTGACGTATACCGATCAAGTTCCCGTGATGCCGTCGATGTGCGAAGGGGAAGATGGCCAGCACTATAACGTCAACGCAGACACGGCGGCGATGGCCGTCGCTCAGGCACTCGGGGCCGAAAAGCTAATCTTTTTGTCGGACGTCAACGGTGTTCGCCGCGACAAAGAGGATCCCGATACGATCATCCATTCGCTCTCCTCCGACGAGGCNCGGAATTTGATCAAGACAGGGGTGATCGATTCCGGCATGATCCCCAAAGTCGAAGCCTGTTTGGAAACACTCGGCCGCGGTGTCAAGAAGGTGCATATCATCGACGGACGACTGCGTCATTCGCTGCTGCTGGAAATCTATACGACCAGTGGCGTCGGCACCGAAATCCACCAATAGAAACACAACTCCAAACCGAAGCCTAGCCCAGCCTTCGACACGAAACCAGAAAGGACGCCATGCCAGATAGCGAATCGGAAACCGACGAAGCGATCGAATCACCGAAGGGTCTGCAACGAAGTTTGCAGGACGGTTCGCGGATCATCGACGCCGTCGCTGGCCGCGCGTGCGTGCTAGGCTTTGGCAACGATAAGATCACTGAAGCCATTCGCCAAACCGCGTCGAGGTATCTCGGCGATGCTTGCGATCTTGCGTTTTGCGAAGGCGTCACCCGAGAGAACGCGGATGATCATCCCTCTTTGCTCGAATCGATTCAGTCGCTGCTTGAAACCAGCGAGGAATCGTCTGCGTTCCAACCCGAGTCGGTTGCTCTTTACCCGTCTGCCGACGAGGCGATCGAATCGATGATCAGCATCGCCAGAACTCGATCGGATGATTCACGTTATCGCACGATTACGATGGCTCGAAGTGATCATGGGCGTACGGGGATGTGCCGGTCGGCCAGTGGACGCCCCGAATTGCAATCGAAATTTGGCCCGATGATGGCTGGCTTTGACCATGTCGAACCTGGCGACGTGGCGAGCTTGAAATCAGCGATCGACGAATCGACAGCCGCCATCTTGTTGTCACCGATCGATTTCGCGGATGCGGCGAAAGCGATCGACGGCGACTATTTGCTCGAAGTTCGCCAGTTGTGTGACGAGCACGATTTGATGCTGCTAATCGATGAATCAAGACTTTGCTTTGGAGCGAGCGGCTGGCCGGTGACATTCCAATCGATTGCGAACATTGCCGCCGATGCCGTGGTCCTAGCCTCGGGCCTGTTCGGGGGTCTACCAGGCGGGATGCTATTGGCGTCGTCTCGATTTACAATGGATGCGCCGAGCGGGGTGAATCGTTATCCGCTGCAAGCCAATGTCGCCGCCGCCACGTTGTCCGCTTTGAACGAACATTGGTCGACGGTCTCAGCGAAGGAGGAGGCCGCCGCGTTAGCGGTGGCGATCGCGGAAAAGGTTGCCCAGTACGAATTCATTCGTGATATCAATGCATCCGGAATGACGATTGGAATCGAAACCGACTTACCCGCCGAATCGCTCGTCGATGCTGCCGCGAAGAACCGTTTGCGGTTAGTGCCAGCGGGCGAAACTTCGGTGAAGCTACAATTACCCGTACTGATTGAGCCAAGTGATCGCGACGCCCTGCTCGATCGACTTGCTGAAACCATGAACACAATGGAGCAAAGCCATGCAACATCTACTGACTCTCTTTGAGATCGAACCACGCGACTTGGGTCGCATTCTCGACACATCGCTTTCTTTAAAAAACCGTCTACAAGTCGGCGACCGTCCACCGATCTTGGAACGGCGTGTTTTGGCTCTGTTGTTTCAAAAACCGAGTTTACGAACGAGGGTCAGCTTTGAATCAGGGATGGCTCAGCTCGGCGGTTCAAGTTTTTTCTTAGGCGATGAAGTCGGCTGGGGGAAACGGGAATCGGCCTCCGATTTCACTCAAGTGCTCGGGCAATTTGTCGATGCCGTTGTCTGCCGTGCCAAACGACACGAGCACGTCGAATCGTTGGCGAAGTTCAACGCGATGCCGATCATCAATGGCTTGACCGATCTTTGCCATCCCTGCCAAGCGATGGCCGATGTGTTGACGTTGAAAGAAGCCTTTGGGGAAACCAAGGGACGGCATTTGGTCTTCGTCGGCGACGGCAACAACGTGGCCCAGTCATTGGCGCTGATCTCCGCGATGCTGGAAATGCGATTCACGTTGGCGTGCCCAGAGGGCTACGAAATGGATTCGGATTGGCTCGATCAAATAGCCAAACGTTATCCGAATTCGCAAATTGAAACGCTCAACGATCCGAACAAAGCAGTTGCCGATGCCGACGCAATCTATACGGATGTTTGGACCAGCATGGGCCAGGAAGCGGAAATGGCAGCACGCCGAAAAGTGTTTGCACCTTATCAGGTCAACAAATCGTTAATGGCCGACGCACCCTCGCACGCGCGAGTGTTGCACTGTTTACCAGCGGTCCGCGGGGAAGAGATCACCAACGACGTGATTGATTCCGAGCAAAGCGTCGTCATTAACCAAGCAGGCAATCGCATGCACGCCCAAAAGGGTTTGTTGGTATGGCTATTGAACCCCGAATGGATCGATCTAAACGTTGGCTGAAACGCGGCAAATGTAGGCTGGGTCTGGGTTGCTCAAAATCTTGGTTTGTAGGTGCAAATCAGTTATGCTCAGTTATGTTCTTTTTCCTGCTTATTCACGATAGCGACGACAGACAATAGCCCCACCGCGCGAGTCCGGGGACTGAGCAATCGCACGCGTCATGAAGTCGCGAAGCGACGACCCGACCCAACCGAATTTTGAAACATGGGACTTGCGTCCCATGCTAGTGCCTGTCGTCCCTGTCGGGACTGAAACCTGCTCGATACAGGTTGATACAGGTTGCAGACGATCCCTGATCTTGAGCACCCTAGGCTAGGTCGACAGGCATGAGACCCGGCATCAACAGCTTCAACATTCTTTGTTCGCAACGGTCGTCATTCTCGAACACGCGGTTCCGGTTGCTTGAATTTCTGGCAGTTTTTTTCTTGAAGCATCGACCTTTTCCGCAATATTGGAACGATGTGACTTTGCGATCTGACATGAATGCGATTGTCTAACGACACGGGCACTTACCTTGGTTGCGTATGGATCCATAGAGATCGTACAGGCCTATCTTATTGCCCGCCGAAAGATGGAACGCGACGTGGCATTAGCGGGCCAATTCGACTATGCTGCTTAAAGCGGTACTGTAGCGCCAGTCTTCCTAACCTTGAGAACAACAATGGATGAAAACGACTCGCATCGTTACGAAGGTGTCGAAACTGCAGAAACCTCCCAAAGTGACGAGACGCCAGCCGAGGTGCGTTTGCGAGCGAATGCAGCCGCGTCCTACATTGCCTATATGATTGGTGCATTTACTGTGATGACTAGCTGGTTCGCTTTGCTGGAAATCCTACCGGGTCGAGACCCCTTGTATCTCGCACTCGGCATTGCGATTGTCATCGGTTCGGTTGCCGCTATTGCAACGCGCCGTCTTCTTCTCGGGGCCGCAAAATAGTTTTGGCCTCAAATTCGCTAATTTGGAAGCCTACCGTGAGACCCGGCATCAAACGACTTCCCGGTTTCATGCCGAATCGGCGTCGCTTTTAAGAGGCTCCTTGACCCAGCCTACGAGCGATCAAATCGCGTTGTTCGTGACGCTTGCATTATTCGTTGGCTTATCGATCTCGTTTCGTCGCTTCACCGAACACGCCGTGATTGCATCGGTGGCCAACTCAAGGACGCAAGAAACTTTCTCTGTTTTTCCGCCCGGTTTGCTGAAGAAATCAGCCTAGTGCTTTGTTCCCAAGTCGCGATAGCGACGAATCGTAATAGACTGATCTCCAAACCCTCCAGACAGAATGGTTTCATGAAACGCCTTAAAAAATTCCTCAAGTGGACGGCGATCGTTCTCCTCTCCGTCGCTTCAATCGTGATTCTGGTGGTCGCGTTTTTGAATTGGCAAGCATCTCGCCGAGTCGAGGCCCGACTTGCCCCGCTGCGTGAAGCAGGCAAACCCGTGAGCGTCGCGGACCTCGCGCCATCGCCGGTCGACGATTCACAGAACGCGGCAAAAACGCTTGAGCCGCTGTCCGATGCGATCTCCGAATATAATCGGCAGCTTGCCAAGGCGACGCGAGACGCGACGACCGACGAGCAGTTCGAGCTCGGGGCCGTTCAAGTTGCCAGGATGAATGCCACCGAGCGATCTGAGCTAGTCGCAAAACTGCGTGAAGCTTCACAGTTGCCCACATTCCAGCCTGATTACGATTACGCCAGCGGGCCGATGCCGTTGATGGAAAGCGTTATCGACCAAGCCGGGCAAAACAAAATGATTGCTCGCATTCTATACGCCCATGGCTTGATGGCGTTGGCGGATGGACAGACCGATGAAGCAATCGTCGATGCGATTGCCATTCTCGATTGGAGCAAGCTCGTCGCCGATCAACCCCTTCTGGTGAACTATTTAATGAGTGCTTCACTCTACTTCCGGGCAGCGGAATTGGCGGAAAAATGTCTCTACGCAAAAAACGCTACACCGCAGGTGCGGACGCAATTATTAGGCGCTTTCGGCGAATTCGACTTGGCAAAGCAGTTCACTCACGCGATCGATACCGAACGCGCTTTCGGGATTTCGTCATTCGAATCGTTTGCCTTGGTTCGGTTCCAAATCATGATCGGAGAGCTCTCAGCCTACCTCGATACCGTTTCCGCATTCGAGTCCTATGCAAAGGCTCCCGCAGGCGTCGCCCTGGAAACGACTCAAATAGAAGGCGTCTTTGCAGGTTCCAGTTGGTCCGCGATTGCAAACGGATTGACGGTGCTGCGCCGCCTCCAGGCAGAGAAACGAGCGATTCAGATATTGGCCGGATGGCAAGACAGCGGGCTTGGGGTGGACGCGTCGATTGGGGACCTCGAATTGCCGGAAACCGTGACGACGGATCCCTTTGACGGTTCACCAATGAAGTTGAAAGCGATCGGTGACACGATCGCCGTCTACTCCGTCGGCGAAAACCTCATCGACGATGGCGGTCAACTAGGCAGCCTATTCGATGATGAGCAAGATGTCGGCGTCGCACCCTAGTTTTTCTAACCGCGACACAGGCGATCGAGTCCGTTTTGTAACCTTGTTTGCACGTCGGCTACCAATGGCCCTTCCCGCGCAGACGTAAACCCCTTTTGTAGTAACAACTTAAACGTGAAACAGCGTCACGGAAAAAGAGACTTCGTCGCCAATTCCTGGGAATTGGGAATCTCCCTTTACTCGACAAGCTGCTATCATAGCGAAGACGGTTGCGTTTCTGAAATAATGCTAGCCGCAAATGATACTTTTGTACCTCCCCGAAGGAAAAGATTAAGTGGAACTCAGTTCTCCCAAAGAAGCATTTACCGATTTGGCAGAGGAAAGCTGCGGCTCGTCGCGTAATGGTGGTGGCCAACCACCTCTATTTGTCGATCATAATGCGCCTCGAACCGATACGGTGGACCTCAAGCGAATTGAAGCTGCCGTGCGAGTCATCTTAGACGCGGTCGGTGAAGACCCCGACCGCGAAGGTCTGCTCGAGACCCCCGCGCGTGTGGCTCGCATGTACGCAGAGATGTTTGCCGGTCTCCATGCCGATCCAGGCCGTCATTTGTCGAAAGTGTTTACGGAACCGTATGACGAAATCGTATTGGTTCGCGACATCAGTTTTTGCAGCATGTGCGAACATCACTTGCTGCCATTTACCGGAAAGGCACACATCGCCTATTTGCCGAGTGGCAAGGTCGTTGGTCTAAGCAAGTTGGCTCGTGTGGTCGAAGAAGTCGCTCGCCGTCCTCAAGTTCAGGAGCGAATGACGCAAACGATCGCCGACATGGTCGAAGATCGCTTGTCAGCCAAAGGTGTTGCCGTCGTCTGCGAAGCGACCCATAGCTGTATGACGATGCGTGGCGTACGCAAACCGGGTAGTTTGTGTTTGACCAGTGCGATGCGGGGCGCTTTTCGAGACGATCCAAAATCGAGAGCTGAAGTGCTCGGTTTGATCAACCGCGAAGCGTAGCAACGTCGTTCGCTTGACAACGAACGACGTCTATGATCGAAATAGGGTTCATGGACACTGAACGCCAACGCATACAAGACGATTTACGCGGAATCGTACGAGGAGAAGTCCTCTGCGACCCGTTGTCATGCCAGTTGTATGCCTCCGATGCAAGCGTTTATCAGCTAACTCCGCTGGGGGTTGTTCGTCCGCGCATGAGTGCGGATGTCGCCGCGACGATCCAGTATGCGGCGAAGCACCAATTGTCGATTCACCCCCGCGGGGCTGGAAGTGGGGTTGCTGGCGAATCCCTGGGACGCGGCATTATCATTGACTTCTCGCGCTTTATGCGTCGCATTTCGGTCGACCGGAATGCGGCAACCGTGACGGTTCAAAGCGGTGCGGTCTTGGCCGAAGTCAATCGTTCTTTAAAACCATACGGTCGTTGGTTTGGCCCCGACCCGGCAACCCGCAGCATCACGACGATTGGAAGTGTGTTAGCAATCAACGCTTCGGGAAGTCACTATTTACGGAGCGGATCGGCGCGAGACAACATTGATTCGGTCCGCGTTGTCACCGCCGATGGTGAATGCGTGGATTTGTCGCGGCATCGCCCCGATGAGCCGACGACCGCCGGCCGATTCGCACGCGGGGTGATTGAAATTGAGAAGCAATTTCGCCAACCCATTGCGAATCAGTCAACGGCTCCAAATTCCCGTAGTGGATTTCGCTTTGACGGGGTGATCGATTCGACCGGCCAAGTTGATCTAGCAAAGTTCATCGTCGGCACGCAAGGAACGTTAGCGGCGATCGTTGACGCGACGCTGCGTACCGAAGCAATCCCAACCCACCGCGGAGTGGTGCTTTTGTTTTTTAGGCGTCTCGATTCCGCAGCACGAAGTGCAACCGAGGCGACCATGCATGGGCTTGTGGCCTGCGACTTGATGGATCGACGGTTATTGCAAATCGCCAGAGAAATCGATTCGCGATTTGCCACGCTGTTGCCGCGCGAAGCCGAAGCAATGCTGTTGGTTGAAATTCAAGGCGAATCACTTGGCGAACTTCGTGATCGTTTGCTGATTATTGCGAATGCCTTGTCGCGAGGCGTTGATGCGGCATTTGCCTCGGTTTCTGCGGTGGACCAGGCTCAGCGAGACTTGTTTTGGGAATTATCTCGGCGAGTCATTCCGAGGCTCCACCGAGTCAAGGGCAAGCAAGCGCCGCTGCCGTTTGTTGAAGACATTGCACTTCCTCCCGAAAAATTGCCAACGTTACTGATCGATACTCAAGCGGTGTTGCAGCGGCACCAGACGACGGCGACCGTTTTCGCTCATGCGGGTCATGGCCAATTGCACCTGCGTCCCTTCTTGGATTTAGCGAGCCGCCGTGACCGCGAGAAAATACTGAGCTTGTCGAACGAGATTGCCGAGGTCGCCTGGAAACACGGCGGTCAAGTCAGCGTGGAACATGCCGCCGGTTTAAGCCGCTCTCACTTACTGCCTCGGCAATTTCAAGATCTTTGGCAGGTAATGGGCCAAGTCAAACGCCTGTTCGATCCAAGCCATCGACTGAATCCAGGAAAGCTGTTTGGCAGTGAACTGCAAAAGCCAAATGAAAATCTGCGTCCGGCAAATCAAACGATCGAAGTCAGCCGAGACCAGCGAATCCTCATTGAGGCCGACGAAGCAAATATCGACAAGGCGAAAAAAGCGGGCAAGTCGGTTCCGCAACTACAAGTCCTGCAAAATTGGACCGCCTCGGCGTCGATTGTTCAGGTTGCAAGAAGTTGCAACGGATGTGGACGGTGCCGAAACAATTCACCGGCCGAGCGACAATGTCCGATGTTTCGCTCGCTGCGAAGTGAAGAGGCATCCCCAAGAGCCAAAGCGAATTTGCTTCGCGGCGTCCTCAGCGGCCAAGTCAAAGTGGAAGACTTGGCGGACGATCGAGCCAAACAGATTGCCGATCTTTGCTTTAATTGCCACCAATGCCGATTGGAATGTCCAGCATCGGTCGATATCCCGAAGATCGTTGGCGAATTGAAAGCGCAACATGTTGCAACCAACGGGTTACCGCTCTCCGATTTGTTGCTCGGACGAATCGACACGATCGCAGCGGTCGCGTCACGAATACCCTGGCTATCCAATTTATTGATTCGTAGCGGTCCATCACGCTGGCTTGGCGAACGTTTGTTCGGTTTGTCGGCGGCTCGAGAATTGCCGCCTGTGGTCGGTGAAACGTTCCTGCGTTATGCCGCCAAACGTCGCTGGACCAAAATGCGGCCTCATGGCGGTTTGAAGATCGCGTATTTCGTCGATCACTATGCAAATTATCATGATCCCGATCTCGGTCGAGCTTTGGCCGAGATTGCACAGCACAACGGTATCGGGTTGTTCGTACCGCCAGGGCAAAAAGCAAGCGGCATCGCGCGTATTTCCGCTGGCGATATCAAGGGAGCTCGGCGCGTCGCCCGACGAAATCTACGGATTCTAGCCGATGCCGTTCGCCAAGGGTTTACGATCATCGCCACGGAACCCGCAGCCGTTTTGTGCCTGCGACACGAGTACGTCAACTTGATGGACGATCAAGATGCTCATCTGGTCGCCGAAAACTCGTTCGAAGCGTGCGAGTTCCTCTGGAATCTCTATCAACAAGATCGCTTGTCAACCGATTTTGTTCCGATACCACTCGACATTACTTATCACGAACCTTGCCATTTGCGCGCACTAACCTCTGAAAAAGCGGGGCCGCAATTGATGAGCTTGATCCCTGAATTAAACGTCAATCCGATTGAAGCAGGATGTACCGGAATGGCTGGCACATGGGGGCTGCAAAAAAAGAACTACCGAAACAGCCTTCGCGTTGGTTGGCCGCTGATCTCGACGATGCGGTCCGCGGGAAATAGCAAAGCGGCAAGCGAATGCAGCACTTGCAAAATGCAAATCGAACACGCTGCCGGCCGACAAACCTTGCACCCGCTGAAACTGCTGGCGTTTGCCTACGGACGGATGCCCAAACTAGAGAAAGAAGTGCTCGGCTAGGCGGTCTTTGTTAAACCGCGTGGGCATCGCCCCGCTCGGTTTGCAGCAATCAGCAATCAGCACTCAGCACTCAACGCGCGGCCCGCTGGGCACGCGGTTTAACGAGAAAGAACCTTGTTCGGCGCTAGATCTGAAAATTCATTTCGTCGCTTAGCGAATCATCAAGTCCGGAACGGACGCGAAGCTGAGGTTTTTCGAGTGTCACGGTTGTCTTCGGAGCCACCGATTTTGTGATCCAAACACTCGACCCGATGACGCTATCTTTGCCAACCACTGTGCGGCCCCCTAGTATTGTTGCGTTGGCATAGACGACGACCCCGTCTTCGATCGTGGGGTGTCGCTTCTTTCCGCGAATTAATGAACCATCCTCATCGGTTTTGAAACTCAACGCACCGAGGGTGACACCTTGATAAAGCTTGACATGGTCGCCTATTTCGCAGGTCTCGCCGACCACGACCCCTGTTCCGTGATCGATGAAAAAGTACTCACCAATCGTTGCACCCGGATGAATATCGATCCCTGTTTGTTTATGCGCCCATTCGCTCATCATGCGGGGGATAAACGGAACTTGAAGTCTTACCAGCTCGTGAGCAATTCGGTAAACGGTGATCGCCGCGAAGCCGGGATAGCAGAAAACAACTTCATCGGTTGTACGGCATGCGGGGTCACCATCGTAAGCAGCTTGTGCGTCCGTCGCCAAGCTCTTGCGTAAATCGGGAATTCGCGTCAAGAGTTCGATCGCCATTGCTTGACCTTTAGCCTCGAAATCAATGTCGCTCTCGCAATCGATGTGCTTCTGGAAGACACGATGTTCATGCCGCAAGGCACGAGCGATCTGAGTGGTCAATTCGTCGTGTAGCGAATCAATCAGACTGCCGACATGGTAGCGAATGTTTCCCAGATGCAGGCCAATCTTACGTCGATATCCGGGATACAGAATATCCTTCAAGTCCAGCAAGATTTCTTCGACCGCCGTATAACTCGGTAGCGGACAATGGCCTAAATGGTTCATTGCATCGTCAGCGGTATAGGTCGCAACGATCTGCTCGGTTAAATTTGGCAGTTGTTCTTTGAGTCGAAAATCAGACGCCACAATTGTGCTCGCAAATGATTGGCTGATGGATCTATGGGGAAATGGACATAGCGGAGGTTGCCAAGGCATTCGTTATCCAAAGTCGCGAAGCGATGGCAGGTTATAGCCCCGGACGTAAGTCCGGGGAAATGAAGCAAACGGACACATAGAGTCCCGATAGGGACGACAGGTTCCGCATTGGATCTCCTGTCGTCCCTATCGGGACTTGCGTTCAGGCTTCGTGACAATCCCCGGACTTACGTCCCGGGGCTAAACCCTGCCGTGTCTTCGACACTAAAAGTGCATACCTAAATAATATTAACGGCCAATGGTTGGCGGATTGTCCATCAAAAAGTCACGGGGTCCATGGTGCGTATAGTAAGGATAACCTACTTGAGCCGATGGGGGTCCGGGGGTGAACGGCTGATTTTGCAATCTCGCTCCCGCACCATGCCCTAACAGACCCGGGTTCAGATGGGAGCTATAGTCCAGTCCACCTTGCTGCCATCCCAACGGGCCAGTAACGCATCCGGTTCGTCCGCAGCCGCCTAAGCAACCACCGGTACCGCAAGGGCCGCCACAAGCCCCATTTTGGCAATCGCCACAGGCACCGCTGGGGCAGCCACACTCACCACTTTGGCAGCCACAATTACCATTAGGGTTCTGGCTCAATCGGCCCAGAATGCCCTTGCCACATTTGCCGCTGCTACAGCTTGACGAGCTGCCGTGGCAACCACTGCTACGTAAATTATGGTGCAAACATCCGGTACTGCAAACCATGAAACCTACTATTGAACCAATCATTAACCAACGATTCATCGCCGAATCCTTCCGCGTGCTCAGCCACACCCGCGCGGCCGTTGTGATTTATGTTTCTTTACAATGCCTTTCACCAAACCAAACGATCAACTAGCGCTCGCTCGATTTCGCTTCAAGCCAATTCCTTCGCATTATCCTCTTTCGGTCATCACCGTTGGTTTGATACACATAATCGCTAAGACCGCATCAAACCGGATGAAGTGTCCATTGCAAATCTAACGCAGATTGCCCGATTTAATGCTAGCGACGGTTGCGAGCATCCTACTTCGGCAACAATGAGCCCATCATCCACGAAAAAGGACTTTCCAAGATGAAGAAAACGATCTCATTGATCACGCTCCGATCGGTTCTGTTACCGCTTTGCGTCTGCGGGTCGCTGGTTATCTATTGCAGTTCATCGACCGCACAAATCGTGGTTCCTACCGCTCCAACGATTGAGATTGATCGATATGCATCGCTAGAGGATCAACTGATCAATCGGCTTCGTGCGGTGACCGAGCAGCAGCAGGCTTACATCCGGTATGTGGTTCGGCAGGTCAAAGAGGGAAAATTGGAAATGAAGTTGGTGGTCGCCATGGAGCGATACTCCATCCGTCGCCGCCCCGACTTTCCGCTGCCATTTTTCGAGCGAGCGATGAGGCTACAGGCCGCTCGTGCGGGGGTCAATTTGCCCGCAATTCAGTCGTTTGTCGCCACCGCTAGGTTGCCACAATGATGCAAAACCAACTCCGCCATGATGGTGGCAGCAAAAAGAACGCTTCGGTTTTGATCGTCGATCCCAATCCTTTATCGCTGATCGCAACCGCTGGGGTGCTGCATTATCACGGATACGTTTGCACGTGTGCGCGAACCGCGTCGTCGGCGCAACAAGCCGCACGGGAAACGGCGTTGGATTTGCTGCTGTGGGACGTTGCGGATGATGCTGCTGCCGTTTTGGAATCACTCGCTCAGCTTCGTTTGATCGTTGGCTTGGATCACCTACCAAGCATCTTGTTTGCGGAAAGTCGTTGGGCGGGATTGGAAAAGAAAACACAGCAACTTTCCATCCCCACACGAACACTTTTCAAACCGATCGACCCCGATGCGTTGATGGCAGTCGTCGAACAGTTATTGTGGATGCCCTCGCTCATCTCATTACACCGTAAACGGGGAACGAAACCGAGCCGAACAGGCTGGGTCACGCTCGAATGAACGCGCACCCGACGCAGCTTCTAGCAGCCTTGCGGCTGCAAGACCGCGCAATCGTCGAAATGGATACGGGCGAAGGCAAAACGTTGGCTGTCGCGTTGGCGGCGGCTCAGTTCGCTGCCGATGGCCGGTCGGTCTGTATTGCCACCGCGAACGATTACTTAGCCCAACGTGATGCGGATTGGATGCGACCGGTTTATCGTGACCGCGGGCATCGCGTCGCCGCCGTGACTGCGATGACCAAGGACAGCGAAAAAGCGTCCGCGTATGCGGAGCAAATCGTTTACGGCACCATCCGACAATTCGGCTTTGATCTGCTGAAGTGCCGTCTTAGCAATCGCAGGCTGAGCGGAGAAGCGGTCCAGAACCGGCTCGGCGGCAACAGTCCGCTGCCCGCTATGGATGTTTTAATCGTTGACGAAGCCGATAGTATCTTGATCGATGAAGCTCGCACTCCTTTGTTGATTGTTGGACAAGATGATTCGAGCGATGCACTCGGGCAACCCGACGCACGAGCCGCATTGTATCGCTGGGCAGCCGATTTTTGCCAGACACTAAACTTCCAACGCGATGTCGTGATCGACCAAGCGACCGCTGGGATCGCGATCACGGAATCGGGCTATGCGAAACTGATTGAGTCGAAAATGCCGCAAAGCATCCACGCCAGTACAACGACGGAGATCGTCCACTGCGTTGAAACGACGATCCGAGCGATGTTGTCCTTTTCGCGGGACCAGCACTATGTGGTCGATGACGGCAAAATCGTTTTGATTGATGAGTACACCGGCCGCAAACAAATCGATCGTTCGCTCGGGGGCGGCTTGCACGAAGCCTTGCAAGCGCGTGAAGGATTGACGATCGGAAAACAATCGCGTCCGCTCGCTCGAATGACCATTCAAGATTTTGTGGGACAGTTTGCGCACCTATGCGGAATCACGGGGACCGCGATGGAGGATCGCCACGAGTTCGAAAATGTTTACGATTTGTCGATTCGTCGCATCGATCCGCTGCGGCCTTCGCAGCGAGTGATGCTTCCAGCGGTGGTATGCCGAAGCGAAACGGAAAAGTTCCTGGCAATCACCAGCGAGGTGAAACAGATGGTCACAATAGGTCGCCCTGTTTTGGTGGGCACACGAACGATCGAAAATTCAAAACGACTTAGCGATCTATTTCGAGAACAAGGCATCGCGCACGAAGTGCTTAACGCCAATCAAGCCGCTTACGAAGCGGAGCGAATTGCCGCGGCAGGTCGCAGGGGTCAAGTGACCGTGGCAACCAATATGGCAGGCCGTGGAACCGATATCGCCTTAGGCGAGGGCGTCGACGAAGTTGGTGGGTTGCATACAATCGTCAGCGAGATTCATTCGGCGAAGCGGATCGATCGGCAACTGATCGGTCGTGCCGCGAGGCAAGGCGATCGAGGATCGGCACGCTGCTATTTCAGTCCTGATGACGAACTGATCCGCCACGCCTACGGAAGCGATTTTGCAGAGCGTCTCAAGAAGAAGGTGATGAGTAGCACCAAGTGGACGCAACGCGATCAGCGAAGTCTTCGAGCGAAGATCATCCGAGCTCAGCGAATGATCTCGCAGTCAAATCGACGATGGCGTCAAACGCTGACCAAAGCCGAAAGAGAACTCGCCGATGATTTGAAAGAGCTAGGGCTCGATCCCAATTTGGATCCGTTGAGGGAATGACGGGTAGCGGAAAAGCGTGAAGCGTTTCGTCGAAGTGTGCTCTCATTCGTATTGATTGGAGCGATTCGTGGCAAATTTCTTCGTTTGGTTCCGGTCTTTAGGGCGTTGGTGCAGAATCTTTGGGTCGCATCATCGGCGGTCCCGCTTCGAGCTTGATCTCGTTCGGGGCGACCTCGATAATCTGTTTGGGCGAAAAAAAACTGCGACGATGTTCGCCCCAAGAAGGACCGTTCTGCCAATGCATGGCGCGAACTTCGGTCCTCTCGATCCAGAACCTTTTATCCTTGACCGCCCAATATCCACGCCCCTCCACTCTTTTCCGTAGGCCACTGTGTTCGATCGTGGTGATGATACAGCGGTGGTCGCTCATCAAATTCAACTCGACTCGCTCGTGCGTTCCCTGCAAATCCCATCGGCCGACCAATTGGTTGTTGAGCGGGTCGGTAAGATGCTCGCGGTAAGTAAGATAAGTCCAAATCTCACGGATCTCGCTACGGTAATTCCCCACCATTGCCTCGCGAAGAAAATGCTCCGTTTTCTCACCCGGATAATTCAATAACGCCAGAAGGAAGCTGAGTGAAAGCGGGCTGCGATCAATATCGGCAGTGAGCAACTCTTGATGGTACTTTTCGTCTGCGGGCACAACCGCGGCACTAATCCATAAGTCGGTTCCAAATGAAAGACTGTTCTTGATTGGAAGCGAAAAGCCTCCTCGGATCTCCGCGACCTCCATCGGATTAAGATAATGCTCTTGTCGTTGTTCGTACCATTCTTTGATGCCCGTCGAATATTGGTCGATCCGTTCACGGTTACAACCGGGCGGCACCCGTCGTTTCAGTTGTATCCGAGCCGCAACGTGATTCAGAATCGTATCTTTTTTCGTCAACAATTCCCCCGCAGCGGTAACGGGGGCGTAGTCAAAACACTCGCCGGGTTGCGTCAGATTGACTGCGTAAGCGAGATGCTCCGCCGAGAATCCGTTTTGCCGAACGAAAATTAACCACTGGTCACCGGCTGCGGCGCGGACGATCGACTGCGGTCGACGCGTCGATCCATAAAGATACTGTATCAATAAAAGATCATCGTCGTTGCGACTAAAAAGCACTCGTTGACGGTCATCGGAAAACGGCAGGTGCATGGCGATTCCAAAGCGATTCAACGACAAAACCTGCTTCAGATTTTCTTTCGCGACAAGTTGATGCTTCGTCTCCGTTCGAATATCCTCAACCACTTCCGCCAAGAAAATCTCATCCGATGAGTCGACGAGCCATTCCAGCGAAAGAGCGGTGTCTGTATACAGGTCGGCTCGCACCTCGAACGCTGGCGCGACGAAGAGGACGACAAGGAAAACAATAAATAACGGTCGCATCAGTCTTCCAAGCCCTGCACGATTTCGGCGATTTGTTCCTCGGTGACCCGCTGGGTTGTTTCTTGTAACATGCCTCGCAAATGTCGTTTCCCTTCGTAGCCACTTGGCATTCCAATGTTCCCCGTCGGCCCTTCGCTATCGGCCAAAACGGTTCCATCGGTATCGAAGATCGCGTGAAAGGGAACTCCGTGTTGGCCGCCGCGGGTGATCCGCTTCGCAACGTCGACGCCGTTGGAATCCAAAAAACTGTCGACCTTAAAAAAGACATAGTCTTGATCGAGTACGCCATCGTGGTCGTCGATCCAGCGTGATAAGCGGATACAGGGCCCGCAGTATCGACCGCCGCTGACGGCCCAGACTCGTCGACCGGTTCGTTTCGCTTCGTCAAAAGCTTGCTGCCATTTTTTCTTGGCATCATGAGTCGGCGGAGCGTGCGTGCGAATCAAAGCATCGGAGATCTCGACCACATCCGAATCATCGATGTCCAATACCTCACGACCCAACTCTGTCGCGTCCGCGTCGATGATCGCGACAAAGACTTGATTGGACTCGACGCTAGGCCAATCATGAGATTTTGCAAATTTAGAGTTGGCATCGCTGAGCGCGTCGGGCCGATCGATCTTCAATGGCATGTACCGAGCGATCTCTTTCATATGCTGATAGCGAAGCAAGTTTTGATCGACGAATTCCTTGGCGTCCGGCGAATCGCCAGCCCGAATGACCATCATCCGGTAGCCACCCAAGCGGCAATCTCGTAGGATTTGAGCAAAGCGATTTGACAACAAAATCGGTGCGGGAGTCTTTTCCAGCGGCGAACCATCGTCGATGCGATTAACCACGAGAGGGCGATCTTCGCCGGGACGCAAAAAAATCTCCTCCAAGGGCTCCCAGTCCTCTGGATCGTGCGGCGCGAACGTAGCGATCCGCATGGCCAATCCCGTCGGCAACTTTTCAAACGTATAATCGCCTTGGCCATCGGTCCGCACATTGATTTTGCGCACCTCAAAGCTGGTTAAATGCGGCAAATCGTATCGCTTCTCTCCTGCGATCCGAATTTGTGTCGTGACCGTGTGATTGGCGATCGGTTGGCCGTTCTTGTTGAGCAACCGGCCTCGATACGTCACCGTTGGAAAAAGTTTGACGCGAAGCGTTTGATCGACATCGTGGCTGATTGCCACCCCGGCTGCTCTTCCGTCCTTCGTTTCGGCATAAACGCCAAAATGGGTTGCCGAGGTGACAAATTCGAACTTCCCATCCGCGTCGGCCGTGGTTTCCATCGTTTCGTCGGACTGACCATCGATCGCTCCCGTCATGACTTTGGCACCGGTAAGATCGGCGTCGAGTCCATCGGCCAAGACAAGTTGTCCCGTGACGGTTTGGCCTTCGCTGTAGGGTCGATGCAGGGGAATGACAATTGTTTCGCCCTCGGTGACTTTGACCTGTTTTTCTAATAACCATGGATTTTTGTAGACCTGGACTGTCAGCTCACCGGTGGGAACCGAAGCGGTTGCCTGTCCGTTCGAATCAGCCTGAATGGTGACGGAACGGCCTAAGATTCCATTCCTTTCTTTTCCGTCCTCGAGATACTCGAAGCGGTACTCGGTGCGGAATGACACGGAGGCACCGGTGACTGGTTTTGGATCATCGCCTGCGGTGACGATCGCAACTGCCTTGGTGCCTTTGCGGACCGCCAACTCGATCGACTCAGCGGGTTCGTCTTTCGGAAGAAGGATCCTCGCGTCAAAGTCGCTGATCCAAGTGGAGTCGCTGACGTAAGTGACGTATTTCGCGTTGGCAAAACAATCGATCCAAAACCGACCCTCGGCGTCGGCAAATGTGCTCAATATATCGATGCGACCCT
>JGI12048J13642_10638105_pt1 | contig 21044 bp, 17 predicted proteins | sample ElkSlonscriptome_16_FD_13642 | JGI IMG/M metagenome (IMG submission 13642)
CACGGTTCGCCGGCCGATCGGCGAGAAAAAACCGATCCGAGTCGAAGGCGCCGGTATCAAATACGGCTCGATGCGAGCCCGGAATAAGGCGCATGCCGCCGTTGTCGCGACTCTCTGGATCCAGAGCGGTCCAGGCGTTGACCAGATTCGACCGGTCGAACGACCAGTATCTGATGTCCTGGTGCCAGCCGGTGGCGCTGGAATGATCCGGGTGCTTGGTCATGATGCAGTTGTGATGAGCGCGCACTACACGGATGTCCAGCGAACCCAGCAGCGTTCGGGCCCAGCCGGTCAGTTCGGCCGAGCCTGCCCAGTCCGAAAACGCCGGCCCGCGTCCCAACGCATCGAGCAGCCGGCGCACGGTGTTTCCGCCAGGCGTGTCGCGAGCTGCAGGCGCGCCGGGATAAGCTACATCGGCCTCGTACTCCAGCGGCTCGCTGGATGCCGCCAGGTCCCGCTCCACAGCAGATTGCATGCGATCCAGAATGCGCCCGGGACACAGCGCACGCAAAACAATGAAACCGTCGCGCTCGAATACAGCCAACTGGTCTGCACGGTCACCGGGGTCGGACTCGTTCATTTCGCTCCAAGGGGTGCAAACCGACTGAATCGATACTTGAATGTTCTGTAGAGCCCTTGTCGCAAAGATTGGGCCGACGGTGCAAATTGGCCTGTACTGGCGTTAAATAGACACTACACTAAAGCGCATAATTCTAGCATTCGGGTTCTATGTCAATCCCGGTCATCATCGTCGTAGCAGTGCTGTTGATAGGGGGCTTGTGGCAGTTCTGGCCCGAACCACTGGCGCGTCTGTTTCGCACCGTGGACCGGCGCCGGGGCCGATTGCGCTCCTGCCGCGTTCAGGTCGACGGGGTCGATTGGCACGTTCTCGAAGGCGGTCACGGCGAACCGCTGGTGCTACTGCACGGCTTCAACGCCGATGCCGATCACTTCAATCGCGTAGCGCGTCATCTAACCAGGCATTTTCGGATTCTGGCGCCGGATCTACCGGGGTTCGGGGAAACAGGCACATCGCCGGCCGTCGGCGACCGGTCCGATGATCGTCGTGACAGTCGAGTCGACTACCGTATCGAGGCGCAGGCCGAGACGGTGGTCCGGTGGATGGACGAGGTCGGAATACAGCATTGCTATCTGGGGGGAAGCTCGATGGGCGGTTATATCGCATGCGCCATCGCAGCGCGCTATCCGGATCGCATCCGCGCGCTCTGGTTGCTCGCACCGGGCGGTGTCAGCAACGTCCCGCTGTCACCGCTTTTCGAGGAAATATCCGATGAACGTCACAATCCGCTGGTGATTCGCGATCGCTCGGATTTTCGCCGGCTGATCGATTTCTGTTTCGTCCACCCGCCCTGGATACCTTCGCCGCTGGCCCGTTTCCTGGCGGACCGCTCAGCTGCTCGCGCGGTCGATCATCAGCGCGCCTTTGACGCTATTCGATTCGACTCCGCACCTGTCGAAAGTTTTGCGGCCGATCTGCCTGTACCTGCGCTGATCATGTGGGGGCGTACCGATCAGGTTCTGAATCCTGCCGGTGCCCAGGTATTAGCTTCGTGCATGAAAAATGCAGAAAAAATCGTACTCCCCGATACAGGTCACCTGCCGATGCTCGAAAATCCTCGCACCGTCGCCGAATGCTGGATCAGTTACACCGAACGGCTGGCCCGTGCCAACGCCGAACAGTCAACTCGGCGGGTTTGACCCAAGTTTCAAACCCGTAAGGACGCCTTGAACAGGCTCTTCGGACGCCAAACCGCCGCGAGAAGTGGAATCAAATCGAATGTCGGGCAGGATTTTCCGACCACCATTTCTAGGCTACAATCGTCGCTTATTAAGGCACTCAGGAACGACATGGCCTTATCGCGCATTCCGCCCTCTGATCTGCGTTGGCGCATCGATCCTCGCGACCTGAAAAAAAATGAGGGTGCGCGCAACGCGCATGAGGAAACACTGAATCGCCTGGGTCGTTCACTGAGCCAGTCGGTGGCAGACAATTCGCCCGCACGCGGACACGTTTTCGTTCGCGGTCACGCGGCCAGCGACCGCGATCTCCTGCTCGAATCCAGCCTTGCGGAACTGCGCACGCCAAGGCGCGATCGCTTCGACTACTGCCTTGTTCACAATTTCGACTATCCAGACCGCCCGCGCCTGCTCCGATTGCCCGCCGGCAATGGCAGAAAATTGCGCGCCGGGCTGGGCAAAATTAACCGATTCATCCGCGACCAGCTTGAAAACGCGCTGCAAGCCCGACCGATTCGAAATCGCCTGCAGGCACTGGAGGACCGCTCCGAGGCCGAAATGAGCCGTCTCTTCCGTCCGCTCGAGAAGAATCTCAAGCCCCATGGTCTAGTGCTGGTTCGGGAAGAAGTCGGGCACTTGTTGCGTGTGACCGTGCACGTTCAGCAAACGGGTCGTGTGATCACCCAGGATGATCTTGCCAATCTGGTCGCCAAGGGACAGGTCAGCCCGGAAGAATTCGAACATATCCGCGCCGTGATCCGCGATGCCCAGATTGAAATCCGGGCGCTTACCCAGGCCATAAACAAGACCTGGAAGAAGGCGCGCCGGCTGCGCGCCCGCCTGCTGCGAGCCGAAGCCCGTCGGTTGCTGGCCGATATGGCGCAGCCCGTGCTCAACGAGTTCGAATCCGACGAAGTCAAAAAGCACGTCGATGGCATCATCGGCGACGTAATCGAGAAACGTGTCGACAACCCGGCCAGCCACCTGGCGGATCCGGAATTGCTTTACGGGCTGAACGTCGTTCACACTGCCAGCCGCAAGAAGACGATCGCGGTGCAAGAGCAGGTGCCGACACCGAGAAATCTTGGCGGTACCATTGACCCGGCCTGGCTGGAGAATCGACGCTCGGTGGCCTCCTTCATGGGCGTGCGCGGCGGCAGCCTGCTTTCGGCAAGCGGCGGCTTTCTGGTGATCGACGCCGAGGACCTTCTGGATTACCCGCGCAGCATTTCACTTCTGCGAAATGCCCTGACCAACGGTGCAATCCATATCGAGCCGCCGCAGGAAATCGCAGCATCGCCGGCAATATCGCTTCGCCCCGCCCCACTGCCCGTAGATGCACGGCTGATCCTGTGTGGTACGCATGCACATTGGCTGCGGCTGCAGAAGGAATTTCCGGAGTTCGTCGGCCTGTTCGCCGCACCGATAGACATTCCTGACTCGATCGTTCGCGATAACGTCGGCTCGGGATGGATTTCAGCTCGGTTGCGCGAAGTCGCCGACCGGCTGGAATCCGCACCGGTCAGCAACGAGGCGATCGCTGCGCTGGTCGAACAGGCCGCGCGAATGGGCGGACGCAACCGGCTTTCCACAAGGATGGGCGATCTCCTGACGGTGCTGCGCATGGCGGCGGTCACCGCTGCATCGGAGGACGCAGACCACGTCACGGCCGTTCATGTGCATCATGCGATCGACCAGATGCGCCCGCCTCGCCCGGTACGGTCCAACCCACGCTTCGAAGCTTCCGGCTTCCCGGCCCGTCAGCACCAGCTGGGCCAGGTGCACGTCTGTGGACTCGAGCCCGACGGCGACCGCAACTACGGACAGGTGGTCAGAATCCAGGTCAGCATGGCGCATGCGACCGATACGCGCATCGCATTCGAAGGCGCTGCAGACCTTGCGGGGCCGGAAATCAGCATCCGCATCGAAAGCGCGCTGGCCCATGCAATGCGTCTGCAAAAGGCCATAGGGCTGCACGTCCTCATCAGTTGCGGCACAACGTCCACGGGAACGCCGCCCATTCCCGGGGACGCCTTGATACTCGGCGCCGTGCTGGCCTTGATAAGCCGGCTTTCCGAGGTTGCGCTGCGCCAGGACCTTGCGATCATCGGGAGCCTCGACAGCGACTGCCGTCTGACCCCGGCCGAGGGCATCAATGCACGAATCGAAGACTGTTTCCTGCTTGCCTGTCAAAGAGAAATTAGCGACGGTGCCGGCGTGATCATCCCGTCAATTCAGCGCGACGAACTGATGCTCAAGCCCGAATTGATTCGAGCCGTGGGCAATGACCTGTTCCAGGTCTATGCCGCGGGAAATATCCTCCATGTGCTTGAAATGCTCGTCGGGACGAGCCCGGGCGTCTGGCGCGATGGAAAATTCACCGAAAACAGCGTGCTCGCCCGTGCGCGCAAGCGTCTGACCGCCGGCTGATCGGGATCTGATTGGCGGCGGGGGGGCAAAAATTCGGGCCCCGGGATGGACGCGCGATGACGACAGCCCACCCTCTTGTTGCGCACGCTGAAAACAGGGTATAATTCCGCGCTTGATCAGTGGTGATCGGGGCTTTTGCACAAAGCCCGCCTTCGGCAGGACTTGAGAGCTCTCAAGACATGTTTCGAGGGGGTTTTCTGGAAAAGCCCGGTCGCCAGACTTAACGCAACAGCAGTTTGCCACCAAAAGTTTGGAGTTGAGACAACATGTCTTTGAGCGCAGAACAGAAACAGCAGATCGTTTCGGAATATCAGCTGTCCAGCAGTGACACCGGGTCGCCGGAAGTGCAGATCGCCCTGCTGTCCGCCAGGATCAAGCATCTGACCGGCCATTTCCAGGATCACAAGAAGGATCACCATTCCCGTAAGGGCCTGATTCGGCTGGTCAACCAGCGCCGCTCGTTGCTTGATTACGTCCGCAACAAGGACGTCCAGCGCTATCGCGACATCGTGCAGCGCCTCGGCCTTCGCCGTTAACAAGCCTGTCGGTTCTATGCTCTGACGAAACACCGGTTGTTGTCCGCAGCGACCGGTGTTTTGTTGTATCCGAATTTCCTCTTTGTGAATGGAGTTTTCAAGTGTTCAATAAAGTAAGCAAGTCTTTTCAGTACGGTGAGCACACCGTAACCCTGGAAACCGGCCACCTGGCCCGCCAGGCCACCGGCGCCGTGCTGGTGACCATGGGCGACACCGTGGTGCTGGTTACCGCGGTGGCACGCCCCGAAGCCAAACCCGGTCAGGCGTTCTTCCCGCTGACCGTCAACTACCAGGAAAAATTCTATTCCGCTGGCAAAATTCCCGGCGGCTTCTTCAAGCGCGAAGGCCGACCGACCGAGAAGGAAACGCTGACTTCACGCCTGATCGATCGGCCGCTTCGTCCGTTGTTCCCGAAAGGCTTCATGAACGAAGTCCAGGTTATCGCCACGGTGATGAGCCTGAACCCTGAAGTCGACGGTGACATCCCGGCCATGATCGGCGCATCGGCCGCGCTGGCGCTGTCCGGCGCGCCGTTCCAGGGCCCCATCGGCGGCGCGCGCATCGGCTTCATCAACAGCGACTATGTGCTCAACCCGAACGCCAGCCAGCTTGAGGAATCGCGCCTGAACCTGGTCGTCGCCGGCACCGAACACGCCGTGCTGATGGTCGAATCTGAAGCCGACCTGCTCACCGAAGATGAGATGCTCGGCGCGGTCACGTTCGGCCACGACCAGATGCAGACCGCAATCAACGCGATCAAGGAACTGGCTGCCGAAGCCGGCAAGCCCAAGTGGGACTGGGAGGCGCCCGAAAAACCTGCTGGCCTGGCCGAGAAGGTCGAGGAACAGGCACTGGCAGGCCTCCAGCAGGCCTACACGCTGACCGACAAGACCCAGCGCCACGAGGCAATCTCGGAAGTCAAGAAGAATCTGGTCGCATCGCTGGCGCCCGAAGGAGAGGAGAACGAGTTCAGCGCCGAAGACGTCAAGGGGGCCTTCTCCGGCCTCGAAAAGAATCTGGTTCGCGGCCAGATCATCGAAGGCAAACCGCGCATCGACGGTCGCGACCTGACAACGGTTCGCCCGATCGATGTCGAAGTCGGCACGCTGCCGCGCACGCACGGCTCGTCGATCTTTACCCGTGGCGAAACCCAGGCCATGGTCGTGGTTACGCTGGGTACCGGACGCGACGCGCAGATCATCGATGCGATCGAAGGCGAGTACAAGGATCCGTTCATGTTGCACTACAACTTCCCGCCGTTCTGCGTCGGGGAAACCAGCTTCATGCTCGGACCCAAGCGGCGCGAGATCGGCCACGGCCGACTGGCCAGGCGCGGTGTGGCTGCGGTTCTGCCCAGCCCGGAAGATTTCCCGTACGTACTGCGCGTGGTCTCTGAGATTACCGAGTCCAACGGCTCCAGCTCGATGGCATCGGTGTGCGGTACCTCGCTGGCGCTGATGGATGCCGGTGTGCCGCTCAAGGCACCGGTGGCCGGTATTGCCATGGGCCTGATCAAGGAAGGCGACAAGTTCGCCGTGCTGACCGACATCCTGGGTGACGAAGACCACCTCGGCGACATGGATTTCAAGGTCGCCGGCACCGCCGACGGCGTCAGCGCCCTGCAGATGGACATCAAGATCGACGGCATCACGCGTGAAATCATGCACGCCGCGCTCGAGCAGGCCAAAGCCGGCCGCACCCACATCCTGGGTGAAATGAGCAAGGTGCTGGACACGCCGCGCGGCGAAATGAGCGAATACGCCCCGCGCCTGTTCACGATGCGCGTGCATCCGGACAAGATCCGCGAAGTGATCGGCAAGGGTGGCTCGACCATCCGCCAGATCACCGAAGCGACCGGCACCACCATCGATATCGCGGACGACGGCACCATCACGATTGCCTCGGCCAACAAGGACGCCGCCGACGAAGCGCGCCGCCAGATCGAGCAGATCACCGCCGACGTCGAAGTCGGCAAGATCTACGAGGGCACCGTTCAGAAGATCATGAACTTCGGCGCCTTCGTCCAGATCCTGCCCGGCAAAGACGGCCTGGTGCATATCTCCCAGATCTCGGATCAGCGCGTCGAAAACGTCACCGACGAACTTGCCGAAGGTCAGAAGGTCCGCGTCAAGGTGCTGGAAGTCGACAAGCAGGGCCGCATCCGGCTCAGCATGAAGGAAGTCGACCAGCCCGAGTGATCCGCCCCTACCAATCCCATCCGGGGCGCCCAGCGCCCCGGAAGCGGCAGTGAAGACATGACCAAACCCATACCCGTACCCATCTCTCCCGGTGAGCTGCTGGACAAGATCTCCATTCTTGATATCAAGTTCGAGCGCATCGACGACCCGAGCAAACGCGCCAACGTGGAGCGTGAATTCGATATGCTGACCGGCCTTTGGCACGCAGAATCCGCCGAAAGCGCCGAAATAACCGGCATGCGGGCGGAATTGAAATCCCTCAACGAAAAGCTCTGGGATATCGAAGACGCAATCCGCGACTGCGAACGCGAGGGTGACTTCGGCCCGCGCTTTGTCGAGCTCGCAAGAAGCGTCTACCGGACCAACGACCAGCGCGCGGCCCTCAAGCGCCGCATCAACGAAGTTCTGGGCTCGACCATCCTCGAAGAAAAGAGCTACGCGGCATACTGAAGCGCGCTCGCGTTTCCGGTTTCCGGAAAGTCATTCCCGGTCCCCGATCCGTTTCGTAGGCGCGGTCTCCCGGCCGCGACCTGCCATATGCAAACACCATAATCCTGGACGATGCGTCGGAATTTCGGCTCGCCTCGATCAGCCGATAGCAAGACCTCACCCACGATACCGCCCAACAGGCGGGAAGATTTCTGCTCTGCGACCCCGATGCCGGATTTGACCGGGATCGCACGCTTCGGTTCGACGCGTGGCGAGGCCCTCAGCGGGAGATCCCGGCCGAACCCTCCCCTATTGCCCAAACGGCACGCCTGGTCGACTTGGTCAAGACAGCTCAAGAGCCGTAGCCGGGGTAAGCGCAGCGCACCCGGGGCCAGAAATCAGAACCGTCCCGGGAAACCGAATACGCGTGCGCGCTTGTCAAGGCTTGCAGTATGGTTACGATCGTTTGGGGTCCCTGATACGAAAATCCGAATGAAGATTCTTTCGACTTCGGGGTATACAAGGGTAAGTCCACCAATAACGGAGCCTTCCGATGATCCGCACCGTAATTCTTGTTAGCGCCCTGGTGATATTGACCGCATGTCAATCCGAACGAGACGTTTCGGACAGCGACCCCGGTTCCGTTCCCGGGAGCCTGAGGATCGAGGTCTATTCCACCGGCGAAACACCGGTAGCCGACGTCGAACGACACCTCAAGGCCGTGTTCCCGTCGGGCAATTACCGCGCGCTGCCCAACGGGCGAATCGCGGTTGCCGCCTCGGTCTCACAACAGCCGAGCATCGGGAACCTGATCGAACAGCTGGGCAAAACCGAGCCCGAACCGCCGAGTCAGATTCGAATACGGCAATGGCTTGTAGAAGCCACGCCAACCGACAACGTTATGGTCCCGGAGAGCCTCGTGTCCCTCGAGAAGGCCTTGACCGACACAACGGCACTGACCGGGCCCTTGTCATTCAGACGGCTGGAGCAGGTCGAGTTTCGTGTACTGGAAGGACGAAAAGGAAGAATCTCGGGAAAAATGCTGGATGTGTCGGCCAATGTCCGTCAAATCGTCTCGGACACGATTCTGCTCAGGATGACCATCAATTCTCGACCGATTGACTCCTACCTCGAAACCGACATGGCCATTGATTCCGGCGAGCGCATCGTCATGGGCATGGTCGAACACCCGGATCAGGAAGCAATGCTGCTGCTTGTGCTCGAAGCGGAAATTCTTTGATGGCCGATCCCGGACCATGCGCCGGATCGGCTTGATGCTTCGTGCTGGATGAGAACGAATTCGAACAGCTGTACCGTGGCCTTGAGAAGCGGCTGTTCAACATCGCGTGGCGCTGGACCTGGAATCCAGCCGAAGCGCAAGAACTCGTACACGAGGGCTTTATCCGGGTCTGGGCACGGCGCGCGAAGATCGATCCGTCGACCGCGGAACGCTACCTGGTTCGGACTCTGATCAATCTCTGCCACAAACGCGCCCGTCGGCATCGGCGCTGGACTCGCATTCGCGAGATCCTGCCCCTGCCGCAAGCGAAGCCGGCTGGACCGGAGGCAAGTTACCAGGAAGATTCGCTTCGCCGGGCGATCGAATCGCTCCCCGACAAGCAGCGCGATGTACTGTTGCTGACCGAGTTCACCGATTTGAAACAACACCAGATCGGCGAATTGCTCGGCATTCCGCCCGGCACGGTTGCATCTCGGCGAAATACCGCGTTGCGGAGGCTCAAGGAGACCATGCATGAGCACTGAACCGACCTTGATGGACTGGCTCGAGCCTCCGGCTCATGGCCTGAACGATCTGAAGGGAAAGATTGCACGCCGCGACTCTCTCAAGAAGGCCGTTGCCGGCAGTGCTGCCCTGGCAATCGTTGTCTGCACGACAATCGCATTCTTCCACGACGGCATCGGGTCCGCTGCACCAAATGCACCGAGCAATGGCGAATGGCAGGCCGCGATCTCGACACGGGTAGAAGGGCTCAGCGTCATCAACGGCGCTGCGCTGGAGCTTTCGGCGCGCGACGCGGATACGCGCATTTACCTGGTTTCAACCATGCCGGAAAAGCCCCGGCCAGGATCGGGGTAAGACAACTGTGATTCAGAACTACCGGCTGCTGCCCGGCGCGTCTCCCCCCAATTACTAATACAATCAGAAGTATTAGTAAAAAGCAATGCAAGCGCGAACGCAGTCCCCTTAGCTTCGTGCCTTCTTCGTGTCCTTCGTGTCGCGCCTTTTGCTTCTGACCTGAGATCCTGTTCAATCCAGCACGATCAACAACCGCTCGATGACCGCCTCCGGCTCGATCAGGTCCATCACGCCCGGCTTTTCGATGCGCTTGCCCCACTTGACCTGCTCCGGTTTGCGCCCGAGATACTTGCGGCAGGCTTCGGGGAAGCGGTCCACGCAGTGTTCCAGGCTGCCCAGCGGTCCTGAGCGGCGCGACCAGGTCGAGGCGTACAGTCCAACCACCGGCGTGCCCAGCGCGGCGGCGAAGTGCACCGGTCCTGAATCGGGCGCGACCAGGCAGGCGGCGCGCTCTAGCATGGCCAGCGACTGCCCCAGGGTGTCGCGTCCGATCAGGTTGACAGGCGCATGCCGCATTGCCGACTCGATCTCCGCACCGACCCGGCTTTCCATTTCCGATGGCCCGCCGATCAGGATCACGGGACGGCCGGTCTCTTCGATCACCCAGTCAGCAATCTCGGCATAGCCGGAAACCGACCAGTTGCGCGCGGCATGGCTGGAGCACGGGCTGATCAGCACCGCCCTGCCCGGCTGAGGCTGGTGCTCGATCGCGAATTCGCAATCCTCGCTCCGGATCGGCGGCGCTCGATCGATGCCCTGAGTGTCGGCGCCCAGCACGCGCGCGAACGACAGCAGGGCTTCGGCCTGGTGCTGGAAATCCGCCGCCGGAATTCGCTCGTTGACCACCAGCCCATGGCCCTCGCGAGCGCGCTCGGGGTCGAGGCCGACGCGCCGGTCGGCATGCACCATCAATGCAACCAGATTCGCGCGCGCCGAGACCTGGGCATGCAGCAGCACGTCGAAGCGCCGGCGCAGGTTTCGGCGAAGCTCGAAAAATGCGGCCATACCCCCCCGCTTGTCGTAGACGACGAAATCTACACCGGGCAGATCATGCACCAGCCGATACTCGCCCTTGCCGACGATCCAGGTCAGGTTGACCTCGGGCCACCGACGCTGTAAGGCGCGCACCGTCGCGATACAGTGACAAACGTCACCCAGGGCCGACAGGCGCAGCAGGCAGATCGAGTCCGGCGCACTCAATACGGCGGGCATTGGACAGTGTGGGAAAATGGAGAGAAAATCGCGGAACCCGGGTGATTCATGATCCGGGCGTTGCGAGACGGCGCCAGCTCCTGCAGCCGGGGCGTTTTGCGACCGAGCGGGCCGGAGGCGCACTTGCCAGTACGTTGAGGACACGCGACCGAGCAAAACGCCGCAGATGCGGGGCCTGCGGTCGTCACAGTAGATTGGATCATGGATCAGCCGGGTTAACCATCATGGAAAGCATTCTACGGTCAGGCCCGCTCGAGATTCTGTTCGATTCGCAGTTGGGCGCCCAACCGGAAGCCGGCTGGTTCGATCCGGCCTGGTGGCGCTCGCGCGATGCGGTCGTCGCCGAGCTCGGCGGACGCGGCCAGGCGCTTGCGGTTGAATCGCCGCTGGGGCAAGCCGTACTGCGCGTCTATCACCGCGGCGGCATGGTCCGGCATCTCAGTCGGTCCAGCTACGTTTACACAGGCGGCGCGCGCGCCCGACCGTTTGCCGAGTGGCGCGTCAACCGAAGGCTGCTCGATGCCGGCCTGCCGGTGCCCGAACCGCTCGCCGCGGCATTCCAACGCCAAGGCCCGTTCTACACGGGCGCCCTGCTGACCCGGCGCATCCCGGATGCAGAGCCGCTGCCGAAGGCCGCCGGCCGAATGGAATCGGAGGACTGGAAGAATCTCGGTGGGATGCTCGGCAAGGCCGCCGGCGCCGGCCTGCGCCATCCGGATCTCAACGCCAACAACATCCTCATGGACGCCGACGGAAAATTCTGGCTGCTGGACTTCGACCGCGCCTGGATCGCCGACAACGCGTTCGACCCCGGTCCCATGATCGGCCGACTGCAGCGCTCGATGCGCAAGCTCGGCATCGCGCACGACGAATCGGCGCTATGGAAAGTCATCCACGACTGAGCCGGTTTCCGGAAACACCATGAGTGGAGGAATCCCGGGCAGGATCGTCAGTCCTTTCCGGCAAACCGGGTTCCGAACAACACATCGCAGATCGGCCAGGTAATGTTGAAATTGCCCTTCTGCATGATGGACGGGTCGTGGTGTGAAAGGTGCAATCGGCGCAATCGCTTGACGCCCGGCAGCCGCATGATCCAGGAATTCTCGTGCTGGTGAAAAGCAAAATGAAGAATCTCGTAGCAGCCGTAATAGCCCAGCGCCGTCATCACGAACAGCCAAGCGACGTTGGTCGAAAACAGCCAGGTCAGCAACAACCCGACCGGTAGCGCGAAAGCGATCGCGAAGAACATCATCAGCATCGGCGGGAAGAGCACAGCCCGAAAATCGTCACTCGAGTCGTACTGCATCGCCTGATCGGTGAAAAACCGGTGGTGCTGCAGGGTATGACGTTCGTAGATCATCCCCAATCCCGGTCGCCGTCGATGCATCACGAACCGGTGGCCCAGATATTCGGCCAGATTGGCGTACAGGAACGTCAGCGGCACGGCCAGCCATTCAAGCGGTTGGACGTCTTCCAGCCTGAACGCGCCGGCTGCCAGCACAGCGGCGACGAAGCCCAAAATCAGGGTGAAGTGAAGCCTGCCCGAATAGCCATCCGGGATCAGTTCGCGGCGATATTGGTCGCGATACTCGGCGGTCTTGAGATCGATCATTTGCCCAGTGTACTGTCTGGGATTAATTGATGATACGAGCGCCCAGCAAATGACCCGCAACAAGGCGCAAGCCGCAGGGCACAGTCGCGCCGCAGTTCGCAATCTTCCGGTTCGCTGACCGAAATGCCGCGGAGGCGGCGTCGGCTGATGCCGAAACGGAAAGCGGTGCGAATAAGGCGCGCTACACTGTGCACCTGCAACGACTGGGCTAATTGCAATGACCGAGAGAAACGCATCCCGACTGATGGTCGAATGCCTCGAGGCCGAAGGCGTTGACAAGATCTTCGCCGTGCCGGGCGAGGAAAACCTGGACCTGCTCGAAGCACTGCGAGCGTCGTCGATCGAAGTCGTGATCACGCGCCACGAGCAGGGCGCCGGCTTCATGGCCGCCTGCCACGGCCGCCTGACCGGCAAGCCCGGCGTGTGCATGTCCACGCTGGGGCCGGGCGCGACCAACTTCGTGACCGCCGCGGCCTACGCCCAGCTCGGCGCCATGCCTATGGTGATGATCACCGGCCAGAAGCCGATCAAGACCTCCAAGCAGGGCCATTTCCAGATTCTCGATATCGTCGACCTGATGCGCCCGGTGACCCACTTCAGCCGCCAGATCGTCTCGGCCGCGACGATTCCGTCCAGGGTACGCGAGGCATTCCGCCAGGCCGAGGAAGAGCGCCCCGGCGCGGCACACCTGGAATTGCCCGAAGACATCGCCCGCGAATCGGCTGAGAACCTCAAGCCGCTTGTCGCCAGCCAGACGCGTCGGCCGGTAGCCGAGGAAAAGGCGATCGCGCGCGCGGTCGAGGCGATTAAGAAGGCCACAAGCCCGCTGCTGATGTGCGGGGCGGGCGCCAACCGCAAGCTGACCTCGAAAATGCTCCGGCGCTTCATCAACCAGACACGGATTCCATTTTTTACCACCCAGATGGGCAAGGGGGTGGTCGGCGAGCCCAACGACTGCTGGATGGGCACCGCGGCGCTGTCCGACGGCGACTACGTTCACCGGCTGATCGACCAGTCCGACTGCATCATCAACGTCGGCCACGACGTGGTCGAGAAACCGCCGTTCTTCATGCACGAAGGCAAGCGCACGGTCATCCACGTCAACTTCTTCACCGCAGAGGTCGACCCGGTGTACTTTCCACAGATCGAGGTCACCGGGGATATCTCCAACGCCATCTGGCAATTCAGCGAGCGCATCCAGCCCCAGGATCACTGGGACTTTTCGTTTGCGAAAAAGGTGCGCGAGGCACTGTTCGACGACCTGGACTCCGGCCGCGAACTCAACGAATTCCCGATTCACCCGCGCCGGCTGGTGCACGCGGTACGCGATGCACTGCCCGAAGACGGCATCGTGTCGCTGGACAACGGCCTGTACAAGGTCTGGTTCGCGCGCAACTACCGGGCGGTCAAGCCGAATACGCTGCTGCTGGACAACGCTCTGGCCACCATGGGTGCCGGATTGTCGGTGGCAATGGGTGCGAGCATGCTGCATCCCGATCGAAAAGTGCTTGCGGTATGCGGCGACGGCGGCTTCATGATGAATTCGCAGGAGCTCGAAACCGCCGTCAGGCTCGGCCTCAACCTTGTAGTCCTCGTGCTGCGCGACGACGCCTACGGCATGATCCGCTGGAAGCAGGCCGACATGCAGCTGCCGGACTTCGGCCTGCAGTTCGGCAATCCTGATTTCGTCGAGTACGCCGAAAGCTACGGCGCCCGGGGACATCGCGCCGAAAGCGTGGAATCGCTTGAGCGTCTGCTTGCCCAAACTCTCGCCAGCCCGGGCGTTGACCTGATCGATTGCCCGATCGACTACCGGGACAGTCAAAAAGTGCTGTTCGAGGAAATCCCCGAGGCGAGCGCAAGGCTCGACTGACCTTCTACAAACGGGCTCGGCGCTGGACGGGGATTGGAGCGGGCGAACGGAATCGAACCGTCGTCACGAGCTTGGGAAGCTCGGGTAATACCATTATACGACGCCCGCTATGGCGTGATTCAAGGTCGCCGACAGGCCGACGGCTCAAGATGATACGCCCGCTCGGACGATTCTGGCAAGTGCTCAGCGCACGACAAAGATCGAGACGGACGAGTGCTTGACCACGTAGGCGGCGTTCGAGCTGATCAGGTGCAGGCGATCTGCAACGCCGGGGATATGTGAGGCCATCACGACCAGATCGGCGCCGACCGCGTCGATTGCTTCCAGCAGCTTGTCGTCCAGCTCGACGGCCACGTCGACACTGTAAACCGCCTTGCACTCGGTTTCGATGCCGTGTTTATCAGCCTGTTCACGCGCGAACATGTTGAGCTGGACCTCGAACTCCTCGGGGCTGGGCGCCACGCGGTTCGGCACGCGACCTGAGACCGCGACGTAGCAGACCGGCGCGTTGTGGCGCTTCGCAAATTCAGCCGCGGTCTTCAGCGCTTTTTCGATCTTCGCGACGTGTTCCAGGTCGACCGGTACCAAAATCCTGTTGAACATGAAATTCTCCCGAGTCACTGCTGCAGAACATTGTTGTAGTGCAAGAGTCGACGTTCGTGGTAGAGCCCCCGCGACAGGCTGATGCACATCGCGATGAGAATCAGCGTAAACGGCAAGCCCATGCTGACCGCCCCGGCCTGCAGCGCCTGGAGCGCCGCGCTACCCCCCACCATCAACAGCACAGCGGCGATCACACCCTGGGCCGTGGCCCAGAAAATGCGCTGGGTGACCGGCGCATTGGTCTTGCCGCCGGACGTAATGCTGTCGATGACCAGCGAGCCCGAGTCGGACGACGTCACGAAAAACACCAGCACCAGGCAGATTGCGAGAAAAGAAGTAATGGCGGTCAATGGCAGGTGCGACAACATCTGGAACAGCGCAAGCGTTGAATCACCGATCCCGCCGGCGAGCTCTCCGATTCCTTCGGCAGCCTGGTCGAGGCCGCTGCCGCCGAACGCGCTCATCCAGATCGACGTGAAGACCACGGGCACGATCAGCACCGCAGTCAGGAACTGCCGAATCGTGCGACCACGCGAGACTCTCGCGATGAACATGCCGACGAACGGCGACCAGGAAATCCACCACGCCCAGAAGAAGATCGTCCAGCTGTGATAGAAGGTATCGTCCTGGCGCCCGACCGGGTTGCTCAACGGCAGTATGTATTCAATGTATCCCGCAACCGTTCGCCCAAGATTGGAAAAGAAACCGCCCAGGCTGCCTGCGACGATCACGAACAGCAAAAGGAGCAATGCAAAAATCATGTTCAGATTGCTCAGAAGCTTTACGCCGCCGTCGATACCGCGTATGACCGATACAAGCGCGACCGCAGTAACCCCTATGATGACGATGACCTGCGTCTGCAGCCCGCCATCCACATCGAACAGGAACGAGAACCCGCTGGCCGCCTGCTGAGCGCCGAGACCCAGCGAAGTCGCCAGACCGAAAATGGTTGCGAGCACCGCTATGGTATCGATGACGTGGCCGGGCCAGCCCCAGACTCGATCGCCGAGCAGGGGGTAAAACGTGGAGCGTATGGTAAGCGGCAACCCCTTGTTGAAGCTGAAAAATGCAAGAGATAGCGCGACGACGCCGTAGATCGCCCAGGGATGGAGCCCCCAGTGATACATCGTCGCCCCAAGGGCGGCGGTCCGGGCTTCGTCGGTGAATCCGGGCGTGTCCAGCGGCGTGCCGAACCACTCGGTGAAATAACCGACGGGCTCGGCAACACTCCAGAACATCAAGCCGATGCCCATTCCTGCCGCGAACAGCATGGCAAACCAGGACATGACCGAAAAATCAGGCTTGGCGTCCTCACCACCCAGCCGTATCTTCCCGGCGGGCAGCACAATCAACACCAGACAGAACAGCACGAAAAAATTGCCGGCCGAGAGAAACATCCAGTCGAAGACTTCCTGGATCCAGTTGCGCGTCGCTTCCAGACCCAGCTTGGATTCCTCCGGGAACAGCAGCGATCCGACGACGAAGAGCAAAATTAGCGCTGCGCTGGTGGGAAAGACCGGCGCGTGCATGTCGAAGCCCCATTTCTCGATATTGTCCTGGCCGATCTGGTAATCGGTATCGTACAAATCCTCGATATCGGAAATTGCGTCCTGCGCTTCCTTGATTGCGTCACTCAAAACTTGTTCTCCCTCGATTCTTTATCGTGCTCCGCGGCCGAAATGTGTCAGTGGGTTCCGCCGGACCCGCAGCGATCTGGTACTTGCCTGGAACTCGAGTTCGATAACTGAAACGCGCCAAGCCTGCTCCGGCAACCGAGTGATATATGTATTTGTCGACCCTGGATGATTGCGCGTGAAACGAAAGCCGATGGCAAACCATCATACCCACGCCGCTACAGAATTTCTTTCCAGCGGTGCCGAGCGCCACCAAAAATACCGTCTTCCGGAGCTTGCCTGCAGGCCGTGTTTCACGGTCAGGCGGTGATTTTTCACCGCGACGCGCTCAGGCCGCCCGCCGCCTGGTTCAGCATTCGTTCGTGTCGAAGCCCGATTGCCAGGCTGACACACATGGCCAGCAATACGAAGGTGAACGGCAGACCGGTGCTGACCGCCCCGGCCTGCAGCGCATCGAGTGCGGCCGTGCCGCCCAGCGACAGCAGCACTGCCGCGATGGATCCCTGGGCGATGGCCCAGAACACGCGCTGTGTGACCGGTGCATCGGTTTTCCCGCCCGAGGTGATCGAGTCAATCACCAAAGAGCCCGAATCCGAAGAGGTCACGAAAAACACCAGCACCAGCACGATGCCGAGCAGCGACGTCATCGATGCCAGCGGCAAATTCTCCAGCATCTGGAACAGGACCAGCGCCTCGTCGCCGATGCCGTCGGCCAGCTGCCCTGTCTGCTGCTCGATCTGATCCAGACCGCTCCCGCCGAAAGCCGCCATCCAGACCATCGTGACAAGGGTCGGCACGATAATCACTGCGGTCAGGAACTGTCGCACCGTCCTGCCGCGCGAAACCCGGGCGATGAACATGCCGACGAACGGCGACCAGGAAATCCACCACGCCCAGTAGAAGATCGACCAGTCATGATAGAAAGTCGTGTCTTCGCGTCCGAACGGGTTGCTCAGCGGCAGAATGTAGGATGCATAGCCGTCCAGTGTCTCTCCGAAATGCCGGACGAATTCACCCACCGAACCGACGACGACCACAAACAATAACAGCAGAAACGCCAGACTCATGTTGATATTCGAGAGCAGTTTGACCCCACCGTCGATGCCTCGAACCACCGAGATCAGCGCAACGCAGGTGACGCCGGCGATGATCAGGAGCTGGGTACTCAGCCCCTTGCCCAGGCCGAACAGGAATTCGAGACCACCGGCCGCCTGCTGGGCGCCGAAACCCAGCGACGTGGCCAATCCGAAGATCGTGGCCAATACAGCAGTGACGTCAATGACGTTGCCGACCGGCCCCCAGACCCGGTCGCCGAGCAGCGGGTAGAAGGTCGAGCGGATGGTCAGCGGCAAACCCTTGTTGTAGGCAAAAAACGCCAGCGCAAGTGCCACCACGGCGTATATCGCCCAGGCATGCAGGCCCCAGTGGTACATCGTGGCACCGAGCGCGGCCGTCCGCGCCTCGGTGGTATGAGGGGCGATGTCCAGCGGCGTCCCGTACCAGTCGGTGTAATACGCTGCCGGCTCGGCTACGCCCCAGAACATCAAGCCGATACCCATGCCGGCCGCGAACAACATGGCCAGCCATGAAAGCAAAGAAAAGTCGGGTACGGCGTCGGCTCCACCGAGACGTATCTTGCCGACCGGCAGCGCGACCAGCGTCAGGCAAAAGAGCAGAAACAGGTTGGAAGACGACACCAGCAGCCAGTCGAATACGACCTGTATCCAGTTCTTTGTCGACTCCAGCGCCGCCTTCGAAGCGTCGGGAAACATCATCGAGACGACGACGAACAGCATGATCAGCCCGGCGCTGACGAAGAACACCGGATTGTGCATGTCGAGCCCGAACCGCTCGATGTTGTCCTGACCGACTTCATAGTCGGTCTCATAGACTTGTTCGAGCTGCTGGATCAGCTCTTCGGCTTCTGCCGGAGAATCGCTCAATGTTTAGACCCTGGGTAAATTTGACTGTTCATGCCGCGCAACGACAGGCGGTCGTCTCGGGCTTCAGACCAGCCCTCTCGGGCGAAACCAGCGGTCATGCAGGGCAAGCGCGTAGCGATCGGTCATGCCGGCCACGTAGTCCAGCACGCGGTTACGCAGCGGCTCGTCTTCGAGCTGGTAGCTGACCGGGATCAGGTCGGGATGTTTTTCGAGGTGGCCGACCAGGTCGTGGATGACGCGACGCGCGCGTTCGGCCTGCGCGCGCGCCTCCGGACGCAGGTAGACGCGCTCGAACATGAACTCACGCATCAGACGCATGGCGTTCAGCGTATCGGCCTGCATACAGACCTTCCCTCGCCGCACCGACTCGTCAAGCACGGCCTGGATCATGGACCCGATCCAGTTGCCGCCGGAAAACGGCCCCAGCACGGCGACGACCTCGCCCGGCAATTCAGCTGGATCCAGAACGCCCGCGCGAACTGCGTCGAGCAGGTCATGATTGAGGTAGGCGATGCGATCGGCGAACCGGCAGACCCAGCCTTCGGCGGTATGCGGCGGCGGCTTCACGCGCCAGGTGTGGGCGCGGATTCCGTCCAGAACCTCCCAGGTCAGATTCTTCGGTTCGAGCACCTGGAAAATCCTTACGCCCTGTTCCGAGTGCAACCACTCGCCGTCTGCGATGTACTCCGAAAGCGCGGCCTCGCCGGTATGACCGAAAGGCGTGTGGCCGCAGTCGTGTGCGATGCAGATGGCCTCGGTCAGGTCCTCATTCAGATCAAGCGCTCGCGCGATCGAACGCGCGACCTGGGTGACCTGCAGGGTATGGCTCATCCGGGTGACAAAGTGGTCGCCCTCCGGATTGATGAAGACCTGGGTCTTGTGCTTGAGCCGGCGGAAAGCCTTGGAGTGCGCGACACGGTCCCGATCAACTTCGAACGCAGTTCTCAGCCGGTCGGGTTCTTCCGGCCTGGCTCGGCCGCGTGATTCGACGACGCGCGTCGCCAGTGGCGAGAGCCCTCTTTCTCGTGCTTCGCGAATTTCACGAGTAACCAGCTGAATTGCCGGGCGGTTTTCTGCTGTATCTGACATTTCCCGATTTTACACGGTCGCCCGGCGCGTCATTTCACCCGCACTCTGCCGCGGCGCCTGGTTGGACGAGTTCGGTCTGTTCCGACTCGCTGAAAGTTACAGGATTAACGACGGGGTACACTAGACTGCGTCCAGCGCTGTTTTCAGGTCCTCGATCAGGTCGTCTGCGTCCTCGATTCCCACCGAGAGTCGAATCAGGGTATCGGTCACGCCGAGCCGATCGCGCGTTTCTTTCGGCACGGTCGCGTGGGTCATGATCGCCGGATGGTTGACCAGGCTCTCGACCCCGCCCAGCGATTCGGCCAGCGCGAACAGCCGGGTGTTTTCCAGGAACCGGCGGGCCGCGGCCAGGTCACCTTCCAGGTCGAAACTCACCATGCCGCCATAGCCGGACATCTGCTTTTCGGCCAGCGCTTTTTGTGGATGGCCGTCCAGCCCCGGATAGATGACCTTGCCAACCTTTTCGCGACCGGTCAGCCACTCGGCGATGCGCCCGGCGTTCTCGCAGTGCGCCTTCATCCGGAGCGCCAGCGTCTTGACCCCGCGCATGACCAGAAACGAATCGAACGGCCCCTGCACGGCCCCGGCCGAATTCTGGATGAAGCCGATCTTTTCGCCCAGTTCATCACCATTGACGACCAGCGCGCCGCCGATCATGTCCGAATGACCGTTGAGGTACTTGGTGACCGAGTGCAGCACGATATCGGCGCCCAGCGTGATGGGCCGCTGCAGCATCGGCGTGGCGAACGTGTTGTCTACCACGAGCAGGCAGTCGTTGGCTCTTGCCAGTTCGGACATGCGCGCAATATCGACCAGCTGAAGCATCGGGTTGGTCGGTGTCTCGACCCAGATAATCTTTGTTTCCGGTCGTATTGCATCCCTTGCCGCCTCTTCGTCGGCCAGGTCGGCGAAAGAGAACGCCAGCCCTGAGGAACGCCGACGTACCCGTTCGAACAGGCGCCAGGTGCCGCCATAAAGATCGTGCATGGCCAGCACGTGGTCGCCGGGCGCCAGCAGGTGCATTACTGTATCCACGGCCGCCATACCGGAGGCAAACGCAAACCCGTGGGTACCACCCTCGAGATCGGCGATGCAATCCTCCCAGGCCTTTCGGGTGGGATTATGGGTACGCGAATACTCGTAACCCTGGTGATCGCCGGGGCTTTTCTGCACATAGGTGCTGGTGGTATAGATCGGCGTCATGATCGCGCCGGTCGATGGATCCGGCGATTGTCCGGCGTGGATCACGCGGGTAGCAAGCTTGCGATGCAGAGTCATTTGATGATCCTGAGATTCATTGCCGGGAATGGTACACGGACATGTTCCGAGACATTGCCAATAATGTCACCCGGAAAAAAGCCCGGCAAATAAATACCGGGCTTTTTTTCGTTTGTTTTCTATATTCCACAGACCGTATCAACACCACCCGAATAGGCGCCCCCAGAAAGAGCATCTGGAACCGTCATCATCGTCGTCATCATCGTCGTCGTTGTTGCCGCTATTGCCATTGCCATTGCCGTTGCCGTTGCCGTTGCCGTTGCCGTTGCCGTTGCCGTTGCCGTTGCCGTTGCCGTTGCCGTTGCCGTTGCCGTTGCCGTTGCCGTTGCCGTTGCCGTTGCCGTTGCCGTT
>JGI12048J13642_10090042_pt1 | contig 21034 bp, 13 predicted proteins | sample ElkSlonscriptome_16_FD_13642 | JGI IMG/M metagenome (IMG submission 13642)
GTCTTGGTTGCGCCATTGGCGCCATCCCTGCCTCAAGGCATTCGGTCGACGTCCACCGCGACGCTCAGCTGGTGCTTGCCGCCGCCGTAGAAGACGCCGCGCACTGGGGTGACGTCCTGATAGTCGCGACCGATGGCGGTGGTGATGTGTTGCTCATGAATCAGGCAGTCGTTGGTGGGGTCGAAATCGACCCAGCAATTGCTCCGCGTTAGGCCGGGCACGAACACCGAGAACCAGGCGTGCGAGGCATCGGCGCCGCGCAGTTTGGGTTGTCCTGGTGGCGGCACTGTTTCCAGATAGCCGCTGACATAGCGCGCTGGCAGGCCGAGCATGCGCAGGCAGGCGATGCCGACGTGGGCAAAGTCTTGGCAGACGCCGCGCTTATGCGCTAATGCCTCGGCCAGCGGCGTCGCGACGGTGGTGAAGCTGGGGTCGTATTCGAACTCGGCGAAGATGCGGCTCATCAGGTCCTGTGCCGCCTCAAGGACCGGGCGTCCGGGTGTAAACGAGACCTGCGCATAGGCCAGCGCGTCGGTGTCGCCCGGGATGGCCGGTGATGGCAGCGCGAAGATGCGGGCGGCCAGGGTGCTCGGGTTGCGATCCTCTATCAGCCTATCGCGTACCTGCTCCCAAGCCGGGCTCTCCGCCAGTGCCGGCACGAACGGCACGCTGACATCGACCTCGCTGACGGCGCTGACTTCCAGCTCCAAATGCGATTGCTGGATGGAGAAGTAGTTGACCCGGTTGCCAAAGCTGTCGCGGTGCTCACGCGAGACCGACGGCCAGGGCATCACCCGCACCTGACTGCGGCAGCAGCGTTGAAACGGCGTCTCGCGGGGTTTGAGATGCGTGATGCTGTGACACAGCGAGACCGGGTCGCTGTAGGCGTAACGCGTGACGTGGCTGATGCGGTAGCGCATGACCTGGTCACTCGCCTCGACGCCGCGCCGACAGGCGATGTTCAATCATATGATGCGGCTGCTCTTCGTGACGAAAATACTGCGCGGTCAGTGCGTCGGACAGTGCTGCCATGCATGCCTCCAGCGATGTCAGTAGATCCGCCAACGCGGCGCGTGTGCGGGTTTCGGGGTCAATCCGAGCGAGCTGGTCGAGTTCGGCCAGGCGTAGATCGGTCAGCAGGCGCAGTACGCGCTTCTGCGCGCCGCTGCGTGTTGGTGCCATTGCATCGCGGGGCATGTCATCGATCAGGTTCTCTAGCTGTACGATCTGATAGGCCAGAGAGCGGGGGTTGAGTTCATCCTGGAACACCAGATCGAGCAGCGCGCCCACGCGGGTACCCGCCTGATAGCGGCGCCTATAGGTGATCAGGCTGTCGGTGACCCCAAGCACGGCCTCGACGGTCATGCCTTCGTCGTCTCTCACTCCGGCGGATACAAGGGTCGAGCGTAACAGCGTGGCGATGTTGATGCCGCGCTCCAAGCGCCGCCCCGCCTCCAGGAAATGCCAGCCCTCGTTGTGGGTCATATTCTCGTGCGTCAGCGCCGAAAACGCCACCAGCGAGGTGACCAAGGGATCGAGCACGTCCAGCGCGCCGCCCAGCGCCTGTGGCGGATTGCGCGTCAACGCATTCAGGTGTCGGTCGATGTCATTGACAATGCGCCAGGTATCGTTGGACAGCCGATCACGCACCGACCAGGCCGCCTGGCCTAAGGCCTGCAAGGTTTGCGGCAGGCCACCAACGCGCTCGATGTCGGTGATCAGCGACAGCATCTCCGGGGTCGGCTTGGTCAACATCGCTGTTGCATCTTCGCCAACAAAGCCGGGGTAGGTCTGGCTCTGGTGGGTCAGCGCCTCCAGCAAAGACTGCGTGCAGCCGCCAGCGGTATCGGTGGCGACGAAGCTGGCGCGTTCGGTGAGCTTGATCACGACCACGCGCAGCAGTCGCACCAGTCCTTCGGCACGCTCCGCGTAGCGGCCGATCCAGAACAGATTGTCGGCGACGCGCGAGGAGACATCGCTCTCGTGCACGACGGCCGGGGCGAGTTGATCACCCGATACCAACAGCGTCTCCTGACGCTCGGGCTCGCTGGCCAGCACCCAGGTGTCCTTGCCCAGCCCTCCGAGCTGGTTGGAGACCATCGGCGTCTCTTGGTTTAACGCGACCCTGCTGAGGCCGCCTGGCATGACGGCATAGCCTTCCTCTTCCGCCACCAAAAAACTGCGCAGCACGAATGGCCGAGGCGCGATATGGCCGTCCATGTAGACAGGCGCCGTGGATGGCGTGACCTCCTCCTGAGCAACGTAGCCGAAGGGTGCCGCGCGAATCGCTGCTAACAGCCGGTCGCGCTCCTCGCCGCTGAGCTTGCGTCCAAACAGCACTCTCGGCCCGGCGACCGCCCCGGTGCGCGTGTTCGCGGGTTTGATGACCAGGCTGTCGAGATTGGCGATGACGAAGTCGCGGTCCTTGCGGCGACCGCACCACCAGGTGCGCAGGTGCGGCACCTGAAGCTCCTCGCCGAGCAAGTGTTGACAGAGCCGCGGCAGGAAGGTCATCAGGCCCGGGTGCTCCAGCACGCCGCTGCCGAGCGCATTGGTGATGGTGACATTGCCGGCGCGTACCGATTGGACCAGGCCGGGCACGCCGAGCAGCGAGTCCTCGCGCAGTTCCAGCGGGTCGCACCAGCAGTCGTCGACGCGTCGCAGCAGGGCGTCGATACGCTCCAGTCGCCCCAGGGTGCGCAGCCAGAGGGCGCCGTCCCGCACCGACAGGTCAGCGCCCTGCACCAGCGTGAAACCAAGGTAGTTGGCCAGATAGGAATGCTCGAAAAAGGCCGCATTGCTCGGGCCGGGCGTCAACAGCGCGACTCGGGCCTGAGCATCGTCTCGCGGCGACAGCCGGGTCATGGCGCGGCGCACCGAGCGGTAGAAGCCCGCCAGCCGATGCACGTGTGAATCGCGGAACAGGCTCGGCAGGACGCGCGAGAGCACCACGCGGTTTTCCAGCGCGTAGCCGGAGCCGGACGGGGTCTGGGTGCGGTCGCCGATGACGCGCCAGCGTCCGTCGGCACCGCGGGTGAGATCGGCGCCGTAGTGCACCAGTGGCCGCTGGCCGACGACGTCGATGCCCTGGCAGGGCAGCAGATAGCCGCTGAAGCCGTCGATCAGTTCCGCTGGCAGCAGCCCCTTGTCGATCAGCGTCCGCGGACCGTACAGGTCTCGCAGAACGGCGTTGAGCAATTCGGCACGCTGGATCAGGCCGCGTTCGAGAACGGCCCATTCCTCGCCACGGATCAGCAGCGGCAGCGGGTCCAACTCCCAGGGCCGCGACATACCCAGCGGGTCGCTGTAGAGGTTATAAGTGACGCCGTTGTCGCGCACCAGCCGGCGCGCCTCGCGCCAGCGATTGTCGATGCCGCCAGGCCCAAGCTTGCGCAGCGTGTCGATCAAATACTGCCAATGCGGCCGCAGCGAGCCGTCGGCCGCGCGCATCTCGTCGAAGCTGCCGGGAACCGGAAGATAGGAGTCGTTGAGTCGCAGGTCGTTGATGGGTGCGACTTGGGTAGAGGCGGCCATGAGAGCGGTATCCGGGGCGGCAAACTGGCTGGTGATTACACACGCAGCCGGACGCAACCGCAAGCCCGTACGGCGGTTCAGTAGACCCAGGGCACGAACCGATGCACTCTGCGCGCATAGTCGGCATATTCCGGATGCCGTCGCGTCAGCCAGGCCTCCTCTTTGCGGGCCTTGTAGTCGAAAAACGCAAAACAACACACCAGCGCCAGCAGATGCGAGAGGCTGAGGTTGTACAGGGTCCAGGCCAATCCCGCCAACAGCAGACTAGCGTACAGGGGGTGGCGGACAATACCGTAAACCCCATGCTGCACCAGTTGGCTGTGGTCGACTGGGTAGGGCAAGGGCGTTAAATAGTCGCGGATATGGTGCGAGCCCAAGGCGGCGAAGGCCAGGCTGAGAAGTCCAAGCGCGAGCGCGGCGACGGTGCGCCAGGTCCAACTCGCGTCCATCGCATCCGGGCCAATGCCGGGATGCCAGACCGGCAGCAATGCAAAACCGATCATCAGCGCAAACTGTATCGCCACCAGGTATTCCCCGCGTTGGCCAAAACCCGGTTGGTTGTCGTTTGTGGGAGTCATCGTTCGTAGCCTCCGAATCTGTGCAACAGCGCCAATGGTTGGGGTCGAACCCCGGTCGGCAAGCGATGCCGGTCTGCTAGATTGCTCGAAGGTGGCAAATGCGTGCGGGTGGGCCAGGTTTCATCGTCAAGAAACGATTGTCGGTTGCGAGGGTCTAGGGCCTAGCTCTCGCGCTCGCGGGTTACAGCGACGCTTAGCCTCGGTTCTCGCCTTAACCCGACGCCGGACCTCCCGGAAAGGCTGGCGAACCGCCTCGATGATTGACCTTGATGCCCGTCTTTGCGCACACTGGGGTGATGGGAGTTGTGATTGTTGCAGAAAAGCCTAGCGTTGCCCGCGACATCGCCGCCGTGCTGGGTGCGCGCGGCCGGGGCGAGGGTTTTTTGCACGGCAATGGTTATCAAGTCACCTGGGCCCTGGGGCATCTGGTCCACTTCGCGGAGCCGAACGACTACGATGCCGCCTGGGCCGGGCGCTGGTCCATAGGCCAACTGCCCATGATCCCCGAACGGTGGAAACTGCGCACCGACAAAAAGACGGTCAAGCAGTTCCAGGCCGTCAAGGCGCTGCTGACCAGCCCGCGGACCGAGCGCGTTGTCTGCGCGACGGACGCCGGGCGCGAGGGCGAGCTGATCTTTCGTCTCATCGCCGAACACGCCCGCTGCCGCAAGCCGTTGCAGCGGCTGTGGATCTCCAGCCTGACCGAGGAGGCCATCCGCGCCGGCCTGGAGCGTCTGCGCCCCAGCAGCGACTACGACCCACTCGCCGCCGCTGCCCGCGCCCGCGCGCAGGCAGATTGGCTGGTGGGTATGAACCTGACCCGCGCCTACAGCGTGCGCAATCGCGTGCTCTGTACCATCGGCCGGGTGCAGACGCCGACTCTGGCCATGATCGTCGAGCGCGACGCAATCATCGCCAACTTCACCAAGGTCTTTTTCTACGAGTTGGTGGCGCATCTGGCCGAGGGCTTCGACGCCCGCTACGAGAAGGGCGGCGAGACCCGCATCGACGATAAGAAACAGGCCGAGCGGCTGCAACGCACTGTTGACCAGGCCATTGAGCCGCATCGAACCGGCAGCCTGACCGCGGTCGAGAAGAAGGTCCGCAACAACCGCCCGCCGCCGCTATACGACCTGACCAACCTGCAGCGCGACGCCAACCGACGCTTCGGCTTCACCGCGGCCAAGGTGCTGGAACTGGCCCAGGCCCTGTATGAGACGCACAAGTTGATTAGCTATCCGCGGACCGAGAGCCGCCATATCGGCGAGGATATGCTGCCGCGGTTACCAGAGATCCTGCGCAACCTGGAGCATCCGCTGGCGAGCGAGGCCAGCGCGCGGCTGGCCGGCGGCCACCGGCTCGGCAAGGCCTATGTCGACAAGACCAAACTTACCGATCACCACGCCATCTTACCGACCAGCACAGTCCCGCCGGCAGGCCTGCCGGAGCCGCTGCGCAAGGTCTACGATCTGGTCGTCGCGCGCTTCGTTGGCGTTTTCCTGCCCGATCAGCGCGTCGAGGAGACCCGCGTGACGCTGAACATCGGCGGTGAGACCTTTGTCGCCAAGGGTTCCGTAGAACTGGAAGCGGGTTGGAAGCGGGTCGAGCCACGGCGGCAAGCGCCTGCGGACGGGCCCGCGTCGGGCAGCCGGGATACCGGCGACACGCATGCCGCGCTGCCGCCGCTAGAAAAGGGCCAAATTGTCCATGTCGATGCTCTGGAGGTGGTCGAGAAAGAGACCCAGCCACCGCGTCCCTTCGACGATGCGACGCTGCTGAACGCAATGAAGCACGCCGGCCGCGACATCGACGACGACGCCCTGGCCGCGGCAATGAAGACCTCTGGCCTCGGCACCCCGGCCACCCGCGCCGAGATCATCGAAAAATTGTTGCGCACCGGCTATATTGAGCGCCAACGCAAGCAGCTGCGCGCCACCGACAAGGGCAAGGCGCTGATCGGCATGGTCGCGGCGCCGCTGCGCAGCGTCGAGACCACCGCCGCTTGGGAACAACGCCTCAAGGATGTCGAGCAGGGCAGCGCCGACGCCGCGAGCTTCTACCGCGACATCTGCACCCTGATCAGCGAGTTGATTGCGCAAGTCGATCAAGGGCCGGCAATGAGCGACGAGCAGGTGGCCGCGGCCAAGGCCGCAAGCCCAGGGGCTGCCGCTCGACGCGGTGCGGGTGTCGGCGACCGGCGCGGTTCCGGGCGGCAGCCCGCCGCGGCAAAGCCATCCGGTCTCGGCACCTGCCCGATCTGTCAGCAGGGCGAAATCGTCGCGACCGCCAAGGCCTACGGCTGCAGCCGCTGGCGCGATGGCTGCGGCTTTACCATCTGGAAGACCATGTCGGGAAAGCGCCTGGCCAAGGCCGAGGTCAAAGGCCTGATCGAGCAGGGCCATACCGGTACGATCGACGGATTCCAGTCCAAGGCCGGCAAGCCCTTCAGCGCCCGCCTGCGGCTGGACAAGGCAGGCAAGGTGGGTTTCGACTTCGAGCGCAGGCCGGAAGATGGCAACGGCAAGGCGGACGCAGACAGGCCGCAGGCCATCCGGCCACCAAGGCAAAAACCAGCGACGCGCGCGGCTGCTACCACTGAAGCCGTCAATAAACCCCCCGACCCGGAGCCACCAGCGAGCGCCCAGGGCCTGCGCGAACAACCGCTGCAATGCCCCAAGTGCCGCCAGGGCCAGCTCATTGAAGGCCGTCAGGCGTTCGGCTGCAGCCGTTGGCGTGACGGCTGCGACTTTGTAATTCCCAAGCTGCGTGACGGCCAGGCGATTACCGACAGCGAACTGCGTGCACTGGTCTTACAGCAACGGCAAAGACCTTGAGGTCAGTGTGCGAGGTGGAACCGCTGCGCTTGTTCCGCCCTACCTGCTGACCGACGATTGCCGAGAAATTCTCAGCGGTCCTGCCGCCCGCTATGATAGCGTGGCCATGAATTCGGCCTTCCCTCAAATCGGTGCAGCATGCAACAGTTAACATCCGAGGGTCAGCGCATCGTCGCCGACCTATCCCAGCGCTATGGCTTCAGTCAAGACGCGATCACTCATATGTTTTTCGCCGTACTCAACGGCAACGGCTCCATGGCCCAGTTCGGCCATCCGGAGTTTGGCGGTTCGGGGCAATGGATGCGCGGCGGCATGATGATGCTCGGCGACATGTTCAACTCCGGACTCAAGAGCCAGGTGGACGCGCTGTGCAATGAGATTTCGAACATTCTGGCCAATCAGCCTGGATTGTTACAGTCCGGCAGCTTCCAGTCCCAATCTCAGGGCGGCGGCAGTCATCAGGCGCAGCGTGCCGGCGGCATGATGGGGCAGTCGAGCCTGTTCGTGCCGGACCCGGCGGACAACTGGTGGCCGCAAGACCTAGGGGCGCCAAACGCCACCGGCAGCCAGAACAACGTGCAATACGCCTACTTCGGCAATGCCCGGCGGCTAGCGGTGAAGACGGGCGGCCAAGTCTGGGTCTACGACACCCAAGACCATCAGATCGGTGGTTTTTCACAGCAACAGAGCGGCGGCGGCTCGATCCTGTTCACCAGCCAATACGGCACGGTCAATCTCAGCACCTTGCCCTTGGTGTCCATTGATGGTCAGAGCCAGCAGCCCCAGTCGCAATCCAAGCCCCAAGACCAATTTGGCCAACCGACGTCACAGGGATCGCGACCGAGCAACGCGTCGCAGACCGGCCAAACATCGCCCGACGATCGCGACATCTTCAGCGCCATCGAACGCCTCGGCAAGCTGCACGCCAACGGGCTGCTGAGCGATGATGAGTTCTCGCAGAAAAAGGCGGAGTTGTTGAGCCGGCTGTAACGCCGAGCAAGCCCGATGCCTCGCTGTCGTATCGGCCAAGCGTCGCCCCAATCTCCCGGCGATGGAAAGCTTTAGCCCCGCCACTCGCCGCTGGTTTCAGCAAAATTTCGACGCCCCGACCGCGGCCCAGTCCGCTGGCTGGCCGGTCATCGCCGGGGGCCGGCATGTGCTGATCACGGCGCCCACCGGCAGCGGCAAAACGCTGGCCGCATTCCTCTGGTCGATCGACCGCCTGATGCGAGGACCATGTGCAGGATCCGACATCGAAGCTGACGCATCGCCAAGCGAACCGCACCCTCTCGGCCCTCGGCCCTCGGCCCTCGGCACTCAGATTCTCTACATCTCTCCATTGAAGGCGCTGGTCTACGACATCGAGCGCAACCTGCGTGCGCCGCTGGCCGGCATCGCGCAATCGGCAACCGCCATGGGCGAGCCATTCGTGCTGCCGCGGGTGGCGATCCGCACCGGCGATACCTCAGCCCGCGAGCGCCAGCAGCAGTTGAAGGACCCAGCCGAGATCCTGGTAACGACGCCGGAGTCCTTGTATCTGCTGCTAGGCTCGCGGGCGGCCGAGAACCTGTGCTCGGTGCGCTGCATCATCGTCGATGAGGTGCACGCGCTGGCGGCGACCAAGCGCGGCGCTCATTTGGCGCTGTCGCTGGAGCGCCTGGCGCTGCTAACGGAGACCGCGGGCGGCCCCGACCCGCAGCGCATCGGCCTGTCCGCAACCGTCAGACCGCTGAGCGAGGCGGCACGCTGGCTTGGCGGTGACCGCGCGGTCGAGGTCGTGGACGCCGCGGCGCCGCCTCGGCTGGACCTGCGCGTGACGGTGCCGGTGCCCGACATGGAGCACCCGCCCGCGAACCCGGACCTGGCCCCGGCCGGTGGCTCGATCCTTGGGGAGCTCTATGCCCGCGAGGTTGCACGCCCGCCCGCCGAAAAGGGCATCTGGTCAGCGATCTATCCGGCCCTGCTGGACGAGATCCTGGCCCATCGCTCGACCATCGTCTTCGTCAACAGTCGCGGCCTATGCGAGCGGCTATGCCGACGCCTGAACGAGGTCGCGGCGGAAGAGCAGGCAGACGCCGCACTAGCGGAGCGCGAGCCGGATGTTGTCGCTCTTGAGCTGGTCCGCGCACACCACGGCAGTGTCAGCCAGGAGCAGCGCGCCGAGATCGAAGACGGCCTCAAGCTTGGCACGCTCAAGGCCATCGTCGCCACCAGCTCGCTGGAGATGGGCATCGACATGGGCGGCGTCGATCAGGTGCTGCTGGTGGAGTCGCCGGGTTCGGTGGCACGCGGGCTGCAACGGGTTGGGCGCGCCGGACATGGCGTCGGCCAGGTCAGTACCGGGCGCATCTTCCCCAAATTTCGCGGCGATCTGCTGGAGAGCGCGGTCATCGCCGGGCGCATGCTCAAGGGCGAACTCGAGCCCTTCCGCATGCCCTGCAACGCCCTGGATGTGCTGGCCCAGCAGGTCGCCGCCCACTGTGTCGCTGGCGAGCGCGGCGTCGACGAGATCCAATGCCTGGTGAACCGCGCCGGCCCCTACCGCGAGCTCGGCCGTGGCGCGCTGGAGGCGCTGCTGGACATGCTCTCCGGGCGCTTCCCGTCCAGCGACTTCGCCGACTTGCGGCCGCTGCTGGCCTGGGACCGCGCCACGGATCGCCTGAGCGCGCGCAAAGGCGCGCCGATGATCACCCGGCTGAACGCCGGCACCATTCCAGACCGCGGCAACTACGCGGTCCATTTGGGATCGGACGGACCGCGCATCGGCGAGCTGGACGAGGAGATGGTGTTCGAGACTCGGAGCGGCGAGTGCATCCTACTCGGCGCGTCCAGTTGGCGGGTAGAGGAGATCACCCGCGACCGGGTCATCGTCTCGCCGGCCCCCGGCGAGCCTGGTAAGCTGCCGTTCTGGCGCGGCGACGGACCCGGTCGGCCGGTGGAACTGGGGCGCGCGGTAGGCGAATTCTGTCGCAAGGTAGCTGGTCTGAAGGCTGGTGCCGCGGAGTGGATCAGGGAGCAGACGCCGCTTGATGCCTTGGCCGCCGACAACCTCGCCGCCTATATCCAGGACCAGCGCGAGGCTACCGGCCAGGTACCCAACGACCGCGGCATCGTCATCGAGCGTTTTCGCGACGAACTGGGCGACTGGCGCGTCTGTATCCTGACCCCATTCGGCGCCCGCATCCACGCCCCCTGGGCTATGGCGCTGCAATGGCGGCTGGGTCGCCGCGAGGGCTTCGAGATCCAGGTGATGTATACCGACGACGGCATCGTGCTGCGCCTGGCGGACGGCGAGGCGCTGCCGGACCTGTCCGACCTGTTGCCGAGCGCGGACGATATCGAAGACCAGGTCACCGAACAGCTTGCCGACACCGCGCTATTCGCCAGCCTGTTCCGCGAGAACGCCGGCCGCTCCCTGTTGCTGCCCCGCCGCTCCGCCAAGGGTCGCCAGCCGCTCTGGGCGCAACGGCTGAAGGCGCAAAACCTGCTTGCCGTCGTGCGTCGCTATCCGGGCTTTCCAATCGTGCTCGAGACCTACCGCCAGGCGCTCAGCGATGTCTTCGACCTGGTCGGCCTCAAGGACCTGCTGCGGGCGATTGAGGCACGCTCGATCCGCGTGCACGAGGTCGAGACGCGCAGCGCATCGCCGTTCGCGCGTTCACTGGTGTTCGCCTATGTCGCCGCCTACATCTACGAGCAAGACGCACCCATCGCCGAGCGCCGCGCCCAAGCCCTGACGCTGGACCGCGGCCTGCTCGCCGAACTGCTCGGTCAGGCCGAGCTGCGCGAGCTGATCGACCCGCGCGTGCTCGAAGAACTGGAGCGCGAGCTGGCGCATCTGGGCCCGGAGCGCCAGGCCCGCGACGCCGACGAACTGCATGATCTGCTGCGCCGGCTGGGCGATCTGACGCAAGCGGAGATCGCCGAGCGTTGCGTCCCAAGCAGCGCCGAGTCTGAACCCGGGGCCGAACCTGGGTCCGGGTCGGCATCCGCGTCACACTGGCTCAAACGCTTGACCGAACAGCGCCGCGCCGCGCTATTGCCTATCGCTGGCGAGCCGCGCTGGATCAGCGCCGAAGACGCAGGCCTGTATCGCGACGCCCTGGGCTGCGTACCGCCACCTGGATTGCCAGAAAGCTTTATCGCGCCCACCGACGCCCCGCTGGAGCAACTGCTGCGGCGCTACGCCCGCACCCACGGCCCCTTCCCGACGCGTCAGGTCGCTCAGCGCTACGGTCTAAGACCGGCCCAGCTGGAGCCGGTGCTGCGGCTGCTGGAGACCGCGGGCAGGCTGGTCCACGGCGAGATTCGCCCGCTGGGAGCGGAGCCGGAATGGTGCGATGCCGAGGTTATGCGCCGGCTGCGCCGCCGCACCCTGGCCCGCGCCCGCGATGAGATCGCACCGGTCGACGCCGCCACCCTCGGGCGCTTCCTGCCCGCCTGGCATGGGATTGGCGAGGGGCTGAAGGGCCGCGACCGCCTGATGGAGGCCCTGCTCCAACTAGAAGGGCTCAGCGTCGGCTGGGGCCTGCTCGATCGCGTGCTGTTGCCGGCGCGTGTGCCCGGCTATCGCCCCGAGGACCTCGACATGCTCGCCGCGACCGGACAGATCGTCTGGGTTGGTCGCGGCGCGGCGGGGCCGAAGGACGGACGCATCGCGCTGTTTCGGCGCGAGCAGGTCGTCGCCGCCGGAGCGCAGGTGGCCGGCCAAGGGCCGGACGGCAGCGATAGCGCCGGCTGCTCGGACCCAGCCAAGGCCACCGCTGGCAGCGAGCCCGATGCCGACGCTGCTGAGCCCGCAACCGCGGACCCCATCGAAACCCTGCGCGCCATCCTGCTCGAACACCTGCGTCGTCGCGGCGCCTGTTTCCTGATCGAGCTGCAACAGGCGGCCGAGCGTGGCGGACATCAGGTCTCATCGGCGGCGGGCAAGGAGACCTTCGAAACCGCGCTCTGGGACCTGGTCTGGGAAGGCCTGATCACCAATGATACCTTCGCGCCGTTGCGCAGTCTTGGAGGTGCTCGGGGGGCGGGCCGTGGCGCCAGTAGGAGCGCAAGCCGAGCCAGACCCCGGCGCGGACGGCCCGGTGCGATCACCGGCGCAACCGCCGGCACTATGACCGGCGCACTCGCTGGCGGGCGCTGGTCGCTGGTCGTGGACCTCGCCGCCGCCAATGAACCGATCCCGGCCAACGCCGCCGAGACCGAGCGCCTGCTGGCACAGGCGCGGATGCTGCTGGAGCGCTACGGCGTCGTTAGTCGTGAGGTCGTCGCCGCGGAGGGGCTGCCCGGCGGTTTCGGCCCGCTGTACCGGTTATTCAAACAGATGGAGGAGAGCGGTCGCGTGCGCCGCGGCCATTTCGTCGAAGGCCTGTCCGGGGCCCAGTTCGCGCTGCCCGGCGCGGTCGAGCGACTGCGCGCCGCACGCATCGACGAGCCGCCGATCGACGGCTTTGGTGACGAGCAGCTACGCATCCTATCCGCGGCCGATCCTGCCAACCCCTACGGCGCATTGGTCGACTGGCCGGCAACAGCCGCCGGTGGTGCAGCGCCAGCCAGCGCCGCTGCCACAAGCAAACAGGCGTCCAAACAGACGCCGAAACGCATCGCCGGCGCCTGGCTAATCTTGGTCGCCGGCAAGCCCGTGATCTATGTCGCAGCCGGCGGACGGCAGATCCTTAGCTTCCCGAATGCTGGCGGCACAGACAGCGGCGAACTGGCATTGGCGCTCAGCGCGCTGCACCGGCTACCCTCCGGCGGGCGCCGCCGTTTGCTGATCCAGCGCATCGACGGCCTGTCGGCGCTGGAGTCCCCGCTGCGCGAGCCCCTGCTCGCCGCTGGCTTTGAGGCCGACTACGATGCCCTTGCCCCGTCCCGCGGGCAAGCAAGCGGCAGTGGGCGCGATCCCAACGCGATTGCCTGCGCCAACTCGGGCGTCTAAGTCCATCCTACCGCGACAAAATGCAGAAAACTCTGGTCTGTTCCGGCTATTCCCTTCCCGGTTCCCCGCCTAGTCGCATCCAGAGCCCACCGCAATGCTTCGAACTTACACCGCGAGCTTGATATCACGGGCTCGGTTACTAGCCTGGCCTCCGGCGGTTCTGCGCCATGCTGCCCTTGAGCTTGATCATGTCATGCAGGTCGCAGAGCATGAAGTTGCGGTTGGCGGGCTGGCTCAGGTGCTTGACGGTTGCGGGTTCGCCGTTGTGATAGCGCCGCGCGGAGACAAGGAACGGCTCCGGTAGCGACAGATTGAACGGCGATGGCTTGATCAGCAGTCGCACCACCTGTTCGAACAGCAATGCGTAGCGGTCGTCGTCCGGCTCCCGATAGATGGCACCCAAGTCTTCGCCATAGATCTGGAACAATTGCTCATAGTCGTCAAAATCCGGCTGGGAACGACTCATCGGCGACCTCCGTCGGGGCGCCTATGCTTGCGGCAGGGCATCGCGCAGCAGCACCGCCAGATGTCGCGCGCGATGCTCGCCATGGGCGCGCATTTGGGAACGGCAGGAGAAACCATTGGCGACCACGCGGGCGTCTGGCGCACCGCGCAACGCTGGCATCAAGGCCCCTTCGGCCATCGCGCTAGCCATATCAACGTGCTCCGCCTCCAGCCCGAAGGTGCCGGCCATACCGCAGCAGCCGGCCTCAATCATCGAGAAGCGATGCCCCGGAATCAGCTTTAGCACGCGGCGCATGGCCTTGGTTGCGCCGACCGCCTTCTGGTGACAATGCCCGTGCACCAGCGTCGGGATGTCGTCCGTCGCGCGCAGCGGCAGCGTCAATCGCTTGGCCATGATCTCCTTGGCCAAAAACTCCTCGAACAACAGCACATTGCCGGCGATAGCGTCCAAATCCGAACCCGACTTCGAATCCGATCCCGAGTCCGGCCCTAGACCTGGGCCCGGACCCAAGCCCCGATCCTTGGTCGGTTCGAGGCCCGGTTCCATTCCCAGTCCCAACGCAGGTGCATCGTCACGCAGTCCGAGCACGCAGGACGCCTCCAGGCCGACGATCACCCGTCCGGCCCGGACATGGGGCAGCAGCGACTGAACCAATCGCCGAACCTCGACCCGCGCTTCCTCGATCATCCCCTGAGCCAGATAGGTGCGGCCGCAGCACAGCGGGCGTGCCGCCGCGGCGTCGGCGGCGACCGGCTCGGCAATTTGCACTCGATAGCCACCGGCGTGCAGCACCGCGATGGCCGCATGCGCGATGTCCGGCTCGAAATGGCGGCTGAAGGTGTCGACGAACAGCACAACCTCGGGCCGTCCGTCGGAACCAGCTGTATGGGTGTCGGAGTCGGCCTGAGCGCCAGCTTGGCGGTCGGCCGTGCAAGCCGAGCGGTTATCTGGGCTGATGCCAGCAAGCATTGCAGCATCGGGCTCAAAGGCGCAGGGCGCCGGTTCCGGCAATGGCCGATCGGCGGCGATGCCGAGCAGCCGCTGGCCCAGACGGGCAAGCCAAGGGCTATGGTTGCGCCAGCGTATCATCCCCTTGAGCCAGGGCGCATGGTGCAGCCAGCGTGGCAGATAGGCGAATAAGCGCGCGCGCGGGGTCAGGCCGTCGCGTGCGCGGCACTGGGCCAAATACTCGACCTTGATCAGTGCCATATCGACGCTGGCCTCGCACTCGCGCTTGCAGCCCTTGCAGGCGATGCAGAGGTCCATGGCCTCGGCCAGTACGGGATCGGCCAGGGCCTGATCGACCAGATCCTCGGACAGCGCCGCCTTGAGCAGCCGCACCCGTCCGCCGGTGGACAGATTGGGGTTTCCGCTGACCTGAAAACTCGGACACATCACCTGCTTGCTGAAGGTCTCGCACTGGCGGCTGTTGATACAGACCGCGACCGCCCGAGCGAAGTCGCCGCCATGACGGGGAATATCGGCATAAGCGTCGCCCATACCGGCGTCCTGATAGGCGGACCAATCGAGTTTGGGCTTCACGCCACGATCTCCTGGCTTTGAAGAGGCATTCAAAGTCTTAAGCAAATATGGTGCCATCGTCTAGAACGGGCGCCCTAGGTAGCCTCTATGTTTAGTTTTCCTTGTCTATTTTTGACCTTATCAGTCTCGACGGCGAGGTTGGTACATCGGGCAGGGATTGTCGGCTTTGCGACAGGTCTTATGAAAGGGCTGGTGATGAGGGCATGGAAACTCTTGCGAGCTTTAAGGAAGTGATGAAGTGAGGTGCTGTTCCCGATCTCGATTCTAACCAACACTGACTTGTACGGCGCCTCCGGCGTGGGAGCGCCGTGCCGCCGCGTCAGCGGCGAGTCGGACTGTGGCTGCGCTGCGCCCGATCTCTGAATGAGCTCTACCCTAGAGCCGCTATGGCCACAGTCTACGGAGCGCGAGAGATCAAGTCTGCTCGTCGGTGCGCCGCCTGAATCGCAAGACGCTCCAGACCCGCTTCGAGCCAATTGGCATCAGGACTTGGGAGGAACATAGCCCGCTGGCATAGCGACGCCCTCGCCAAAGAAGAACTGATCCATCTGCTCTTCGAGAAACTTGCGCGCCTTTGGGTCCATCGGGCTCAGACGGTTTTCGTTGATCAGCATGGTCTGGTGCTTTAACCAGTCGGCCCAGGCCTGCTTGGAGACGTTCTCGAACACGCGCTTGCCCAGGTCGCCGGGATAGGGCACCCGGTCTAGGCCCTCGGCCTCATGGCCGAGCTTGACACAATTCACCATGCGGCTCATAAAAATTCTCCGTTGTCGTCGCGAATTGATTGTTTACCCTGAATCACAAGGGTTCAAAGTCGGGGCGGCGCCATGCCGGTTGAGTCAGGTTAATCCGGTGGTCGGCTGATTCGCATCACGACCAATTGCGGCAACCTCAGCGAGCAGGCGTCGCACTGGTGCAGGCAGACCGACCTTGCCAGGCTCGGCGGGATTGACCCAGGTCTGATCAGTGCTCTCGGCAACACCCGCCGCATTGGCGTCCTGCCTGATTGCGATGGGGCGAGACGCCGTGGGCCAAACCGCCAGGGTCTGAATGTCGAGCTGGAAGTGCGTGAAGGTATGCCGCCGCGGGGGCAAGATTTCAAGCCGCGCGATGCCCCAGCCGAGATGGATGCGGCACCAATCGGCGGCCTCCTGTCCCGCGTCGAGTTCAGGCGGCACCCAGAGTCCGCCCCAGACACCGCTCGGCGGGCGCCGTTGCAGCAGGATACGCCCGTCGGTATCGAACACCAGCAGCATGCGAGTCTGCCGGACGGGATGCTTTCGCCTGGGCTTGGGCTCGGGGTAGGCGTCCGAACGCCCTCGTTGGAAGGCCAGGCAATGGGCCGCGAGCGGACAGCGCGAACAGCTGGGCGCCGAGCGCGTGCACAGAGTCGCGCCGAGGTCCATCATTGCTTGATTGAAAGCCGCAACACCGTCCGCTGGGGTTAGCCTATCGGCCAGGCGCCAGAGTTCGGCGAGCACGCTGGAGCGCCCCGGCCAGCCTGCGACGGCGTAGCAGCGCGCGAGCACCCGTTTGCAGTTGCCGTCGAGGATCGGATGCCGACGCCCGAGCGCTAGCGACAGGATGGCGCCGGCCGTGGAACGACCGATGCCGGGCAGGGCCTGAAGCGCGTCGATGTTCTGCGGAAACAGGCCGCCCTGCTGCTCCATCAGGGCCTGCGCGGCGCGATGTAGATTGCGCGCGCGGGCATAATAGCCGAGCCCAGACCAGAGGTGCAGCACCTCATCTTGATCGGCAGCGGCAAGCGCCGGTAGGTCCGGAAAACGCGCCATAAAGCGCTCGAAATACGGAATGACGACGCCGACCTGCGTCTGCTGCAACATGATCTCGGACACCCAGACGCGGTAGGGCGTCGGCTGCCGCTGCCAGGGCAGGTCGGTGCGGCCGTGCAGCTTAAACCAGTCGAGCAGGGCGGCGGCAAAGGCGGGCGCTGGCCAGGGCTGACGGGGCAGGACATCGGGCGGGTCCGATGCAGCCGGACGATGCCGTCTTAGGTCCGTTGCCTTTGGGGCGGTCAGCGGCAGGCCGCCCGGTCGCAAATCGTCCGTCATCAGAGTCCGAACAGGCCCCGCAACCCTTGCTCCAGGCCCTTGATGCCTGTGCGCTCCTCGATCTGCTTTAGCCTGTCGCGATTGCGCTCCAGGGCTCGGCGAGCAGCTTCACGCAGGGCTGAACCGAAGTCGGCCCGAAATGCCGGCTGCTGCCAGGGACCGGAGATCGACATCGGCACAGGGATGCCGCCGAGCCCGCGCGCGCCCTTTGCGCCCTCAACGAAGGTGGCATCCAAGTCCAGGTCCATTGACTCGGCGGGCACGTCGAATCGACCCTGCCCGCTGACCCGCAGCATCGGTGAGCGTCCGTCGATGTCCTCAGTGACAAACAGGCCACCGGTGCCGACGGCGGTTGCGCTCAGGCTGGAGAAGGTCGTCGCCGCGACGGCATCCGCGGCATCAACGCCGACCGCCGAGACCAGGGTACCGATGTCGAGCCCGACGAAGCGGCCATCGCGGATCTCGGCGATCAGGGTGCCCGAGAGGTCCGCCTTCAGCGCGGTGGCGTCGGTGCCAGCGGCCATCAACTCCGCACGAATATCGCCAATACCTGAGATCGGCGCCTTACCCTGCAGATCGCTCAACAGTGCGGCGAGATCAATGCCGACGCCCTCGGCGCGCAGGGTCTGACGCGGCAAGGCGGGGTCGCGGGCGTCGCGCTCCACCCGCGCGCTGAGGTTGCCGGCATAAAAGTCCGCGGCCTCGATGTCGGCGCCGGCCAGCGCCCCCTGCTCGCGGGCCTCGACAGCGAGCTTGCCATAGCCTAGCCCGCCGACACGCAGTTTGTCTGCCTCAAAGTACGCGATTAGGTTAGCGCTTGCGTCGGTATTCGGGTCGGCATTCGGCAACGCCGGTGGGTTGATCCGGGCAAGCGTCGGCAACAGGCAGTCCGCGCCCGCGAGCGCGCTAGAGACCGGGCCGTCCGCCGGCTCATCCGGGCCGGTTTCTGCTAGATACGGATCGAGGTCCAATCCGTCGAGCGCCAGGGCGACCAGTAGCGTCGGCCCAGCGCCTAACCCTGTCATGGCCGGCGCGCTCAGCAGGGCCGAACCGACCGCGTGGGTGGCGTCCAGGCGCAACTCCACGGATTCCAGCGACAGCGTCTCACCGTCGAGCACCAGATGGGCACGCGCCGCGGCACAGCGCATGGTCGAAGGCGCACCGCGACCGGGACCGTAGCCATGGCGCTGCATCCAAGCCCTTAAGTCGAAGCCATGGAGCCGCAGTTCGGTTGCGAGCACGGCGCCCTCTGCCGAAGGATGTAGAACCAACCCCATGTCGACCCGCAGCGCACCGGATGCCAGCGAAAGCGTCGGGGCATACAAGCCGCCAGTGACGGGATCATAGTCAACGAGGTCGGCGCCGAGGGCTAGATCGAGCCCGCGACCCTCACCGATGGTCAGCCCCGAGCCGTGCAGCCTCAGGTCGGAGAAACGAATCAGTCTCAACAGAGATTCGGAGGCACCTTGGGAGATCGCGGCTGATACCTGATCGGCGCCGCCGCCCTTGCCCTGCCCCGCGTCCGAGAATCCGGTAGTCTCAGACAAGACCAGATCAACGGCGGTGTCGAGCTTCAAGCTGCCGTCTAGCCTTGGCTTCGTCGCTCGTATGCTGAACTTGCCGTCGAGCCGCCCGCCTTGACCGGCGACGATGGGCCCCTTGTCGAACGCGAAAAGCGACCAGACCGGGCCGCCGCTCTCATCGGGATAGCGCAACCTGACTCGGGCATCGTCGACACCGAGCTGCTCGATGGGCGGCAATCGCCAGCGCAACGCTTGGCTCCCAACGGCGTTCGCCTCCGCTACCAGATGGATGCCTTGCAGCTCGGCCTGCCTGAGTTCGAAACGACCGATCAGCAGCGGCAAGGCCGCGAACCGGAGACGCAACACTGTTGCCCGAGCCAGTGGTGGCTGCGCGTCGGCGTCGCCAAGGAGGGCCAGTGGTCCCATCTCAATGATCGGCTGAGGCAACAGGCGCAGATGGGGCTCGCCCTGGATCTCAAGCTTATGGCCCGTGGCATCCCGCACCGCGACCTCAAGCGAGCGGGCAAGCCCGATGCGCTCGACCAGCACCGGCGCCGCGGCGACGAGGCCCAGCAACAGGGCCAGCGCGACAAGCAAGAGCCCAGCAAGCAGACGCAGCCCGGTCTTCGCAGGGGCGGCCTTGGTCGGCTCGGGATTGATCAATCCGCGCATAGGGTTTGGTGAAACGAGGTTAGGCGGTCTCGCGCTCGCCGCCGCAGCGCCAGCATAGATCGAAGCCGCCGTCGACGAGTTCGCCGCAGCCCCTGCAGACCCAAGAACGCCCAGACTCCCGTGCAGCGTCGGCAAGAAAACGCCGCAACAGCTCGCGACCGCGCTCGAGGTCCTCTTCGTGGATGATCCAAACGCTGGGATAGATGTTCGCGGGCAGTTCCCCTATCGCGCCGGACAGGTAGTCGCCGAGGATGGCGTTATCGATCAGATGCCGATCCAGATAATGGCTCAGCAACTGGGCCTCGATACGGTCACCGGCTTGATAGAGTGGCTGCATGGCGGGATGGAAAATGGAGCGGGTGATGGGAATCGAACCCACGTTAGAAGCTTGGGAAGCTCCTGTTCTACCATTGAACTACACCCGCGGTGACCGAGATTGTAGGGCCGTCTCGAGGCCACCGCAAGGACTGAAACCATGCGAATCCCTCACAGGCGGCGCTTCAGGACCTGTCGCAAAAAAGATGACCCCGCGTCCAAGCGCCCTGTGTTGGATGAGCTTCGACACCTCTTTGCTGCCGCCTCCAGGCCATCCCCCGTCATCTGTTAGGTCAATTGCACAAAAGCGTCAGCAGCACTAAGCTGAGGAACAGAACGAACGTACACTAAAATTGGACTTTGGCGTCGGTCGTCAAATTCCACGGATGCGCTTCTCATTTTAATGCACCATCGTCCGCAACCGGGCCTCAACGGCTGCTCGCTTCCTCCCTCGCCAAAGCCCGGCCACTGGCGATCCGCGCTTGCGCGCCTGAGACCTATTGCCAAGGCAGTCGAGTCTGGGTCAAGCGCGATAGTGCCCTCACGACTGTCGGCAATCACTCGGTTCGCCGTTATTGTCATCCTCTTTTTCATAACGGGCTCCGTCTTGGCAGGCGAGCTACAGCGGTTCAACGCCGTTCGGCATACTCCCACTGACTGGGCCGACGGCGACAGCTTCGAGGTGGAATTTGCGAACGGCGAGCGACACACCATCCGACTCTATGGCGCCGACTGCTTCGAATGGCATGTCACCGATAAGACCGATGCCCGCCGCCTTAGGGCCCAGCGTCGGTACTTCGGCATCACCGACTACGGCGATTCGGCGCCAAAGTCCATCGCCCTGGCCAAGTCCCTGGGTGCCCAAGGCGGCGCAGCGGCGCGCGAACTCCTCGCCGAACCCTTCACCGTGCACACCAGCTTCGCGGACGGCGGCGGCGACGGCCGCTACAAACGCATCTACGGCTTCATCACCCTCGCCGACGGCCGCGACCTCGCCACCGTGTTGATTGAAAAGGGCCTTGCCCGCGCTTATGGCGTCTATCGCAGCTCCCCGGACCTCATGAGCCGCGACGCCTACCGCGAGCACCTCAAGGACGCCGAGTTCTGCGCCGCCGCCGAGCGCGTCGGCGCCTGGGCCTTCACCGACTGGGCCAAGCTCCGGGGCGAACGCGCCGACCAGCGCCAGGAAGACAATGAGCTCGACATCGCCACCGGCAACGCGGCGCCCACGGAAGCCCTGGACATCAACACCGCCGCCCGCGACGACCTAATGCGCATACCCGGCATCGGCGAGCACTTCGCCAACCTCATCATCGAAAACCGCCCCTACGACAGCCTCGACGGCCTGCTGCGGGTGCCAGGGATCGGGCCAAAGCGGTTTGAGAATTTGCGGGAATGGGTCACAATAACTGACAGATAGCAATAATTCCTGACAGCCGCGGTGCACTTAGGCCCGCGCTCGGCACGTCCCCGAGCACGCTAAGCGGTGATCACGCGGCCCAGTGGACGGAACATGCCATTCCCGTTGGTGGCAAAGGAGCATCAATCGCATGACGT
>JGI12048J13642_10171105_pt1 | contig 21026 bp, 20 predicted proteins | sample ElkSlonscriptome_16_FD_13642 | JGI IMG/M metagenome (IMG submission 13642)
GTCTTGAGGTGATTGTGGAGGTAACAGTTTGTACAAAGAGAAAACAATGGCGGTTATGTCCATTTCCCGAGAACATCATCATCTGCTGGTTATCATTCTGTATAATAGGGGGCGTCCATTTTTCATGAAATGCCCGGACCACGCATCGGCTACAGGCAGCCGACCTGCCGCTGCAGTTTGATGATGGCGGAACGGAGTTCCTGTGAGGTGAAGGGCTTGCCGAGGGCGGAGGTAAAGCCGTATGACCGGTAGGTCGACATGATGGGATCGTTTGAATAGCCGCTGGCGACAATGATTTTGGCATCGGCCTGCAGCTTCAAGATTCTTTTGGCTGTTTCCTTGCCGCCCATGCCCCCGGGGATGGTCAGATCCATAATGGTCAAATCCACTGCGGTTTTTCTGGCCAGTTCCTCCTCAAAGATTTTCAGACATTCACGCCCTTCACTGCAGCTGAGAACAGTATGACCCTGGGCTGAAAGCATGTTGCCGAGAATGCCGCGAACCATATCTTCGTCATCCATTATCAGTATCTTCCAGGGCTTTTCAGCCTCGGCTTCGCTGGCGGCCCCTGTGGCAGTCGTTGGCAGGCGGGCGGAGGCCGGCAGGTAGATATGGAAGGTGGTGCCCACATTCTGTTGTGACTCCACTTTGATATGGCCGCTATGTTTTTGAATAATCGAATAGGTTACCGCCAGACCAAGGCCGCTGCCATCCTCCTTGGTCGAAAAATAGGGGTCGAAAATCCTCTGCAGCAGCTCCTCCGCCACGCCGATCCCGTGATCTCTGATGGTCAGGTGGATAAGTCTCTCCTCGGCAAGTTCCGGAATGGTGTTGCCGTTGTAGAAGTTGCGGCAACCGAGATGAATGGTGCCGCCTTCCGGCATGGCGTCTCGAGCGTTGAGTATGATATTTTGAATGACCTGGCTGATCTGGCCCTTGTCGGCTTCAACAGGCCAGACGTTGTTGCCAAAGTCGTACTCCATCGACACATTGCCGCCATGGAGAACGAAGGAGGCGGATTCCTGAATGATATCCTGCAAAGTCGTCGTCTCCTTTATGGGGTCTCCCCCCTTGGCGAAGGTCAGCAGCTGCTCTGTCAGCGACTTCGCCCTGATGGAGGCTTTTTCCGAGTTGAGCAGCAGCTTTCTGGTCTTTTCCTTGAGCTCTGCGTCGGTAAGTGCCAGGTTGATATTGCCCAGGATTGCTGTAAGTATGTTTTTGAAATCGTGAGCTATTCCCCCAGCAAGAACGCCGGCGGCCTCGAGTTTGGCAATTTTCAGGTGGTTTCAGGCCGAGGTCCTCAAAAAGGGCCGCATTATAGAAAAACCCAACAAGATGTCGGTCAAGCGGAAGGAAATATTTTCGTCCGTTGTAGATGGAGGCGGTATTGACCAGGCTCTCTGCCAGGCGGTCATTGAATCCGTGACTCTTCCAGATATCGTCGAGTGGCTCGAGGTAGCCTTTGCTGACGAGGTCCTGGGTTTTTACACCGGCCCAGTAGGTGAACAACTCGGGAGGGTCGCCCTTGGCCAGGTTGGAAAGAATGAGGCTTTTGAAAGCCTCATGATCGAGAGCGTTCGCGAGTATCTTGTCATTTTCGCTGTATGAATTGATAATACTGACGGTCTCCTCCATTCCGCCGCTGAGGGGTCCGGAAAAATAGTGATACAGGGATACATGCTCAATGGTAACTGAGGCGGTATCGATGGGTGTGGAATGGGGGCGGAAGTAGAGATAGCTGCCGAGCAGGATAAATACGGCGATGATGATCAAACGTATAATGACGCTTCTCATGGCTGATTATTGATGACCTCCGCTGTTTGTAGTGTCGATTTCCAGGCTCGTTTTAAGGCCACCTTGAAAAATGGCCTTTTCACTCAATCTCTTCGTTGTGTCAGGAAATTTTATCCTCGGAATAGTAAGTATATGCCTCCGGTGAAATTTCCTCCCACGCCTCGACCTTGAGCGAAAATCCCTATTATTCAAGGTACCCTTAAGGCGAGCTACTCTTAACAAGGGTACCGACAACGTAATGTTACGCCTTTTACCTCTGCCAGCTGTTTCTTTGAAAAACGCGGGGATTGCCTCCAGAGGCCCATTGCAGCATTCATGGCTGTTCTTTGCGTAAGTGGATACCCGAGTATCAGGGAGAGGCATAGTGGTATCAACAGCAGCTGCCTCCTGTTCCGATCTTCTTTCCCTTGAGCCAGCGATTGATGATGAGTGAGGCGCAGCCGACGCCGGGTGAAACGCTGATGGCCTCCGTCGGGCAATTCGTGGCGCAGGCACCGCATTCCATACAGCCGTCTCTATCCACAAGTACGGCCTTTTTCTCCTGGATGGTAAACACCCTGTGAGGACAGACGGTGAGGCACATGGAACAGCCTACACAACGCTGCCGATCAACCCTGATGGTGGCGACGCCCTCAAGATATCGGAATGATTTCATACCATTTCTCCTTATATAAAGGGTCCGGCAAGCCACAGTAGCGCTCCTGCAACCAGCGCGAATGCCTGCAGGGGAATGGCGCCCTTCATTTCCTTTTCCACACCCGTAGGTGAAGTATAGGGGGTGGAGCCGGTAAAATTCATGGCCAGATAGGAGCTGATGGCGATAAAGATCAGCAAGAGACCTGTACCTTCAACTGGCCCTGCTCCTGAGACCCAAAGGAGCAGTCCGCCCAACAGCAGACCGGTCAGTGCGCCCTTGAAGGCGAAGCTCCTGCCGGGGATCCAGGGTAGCAGCAGAGGGACTATCATCGCTCCACTGGTGCAGCCAAGAATGATAGCGGCCGAACTGAGCAGGCCTCGCCTCCAGGTATCGGCCAGCGATAAAAAATCAGGGGTAAGAGCGCCAAGAAAGAAAAGCAGGGGAAAAACCCACCAGATTTTTTTGTTAAATATATACAGCTCCACCGGGATGAGCTCAAATCGCTCCCAAAGGGTGAAAGTGACGGAGCGCATTTCTTCAGTGGCCTGCATGTCATTGTCGAGAAAATCACCGATATCGGCAATGCGTACGGGACCGTAAACCACCCGAAAACCGCACTTGAGCATGACATGGTGGGCGGCAATGCCGGTTGCTCCGAGTTGCGGAATGAGCAGTCGCCTGTGCTCGATTTTTCCGGCAAGTCGGGTGTTTTCAACCTGCCGCACCAGTTCATCCGTGGAGAAGGTATTCTTGCCGGCGGCACACCAGACATTGATACCACGGGTGTCGAGAACCAGTAGCCAGCAGTCGATTCCGTCCAACTCCCGGCGAACGAAATCAAAAGTCAGCTTATAATTGGCGGTGACCAGGACAGGGGAGTCTGCACCGGGTGATCCGGTCCCGTAAAGCCCTGGCGGTACCCGATAGTCGTCCCTGATTATGCCGAGTCTGGCGAGCAGTGTTTGACGATGGTCCTTCCGGTCGAGTTTGGTCTTGACCAGGGGAATATCGTCCCCATCCTTTCTCAAAAAGGCACGTACGTAGCCTTTCAGCTCATATCCCGGCTTTTCGAAGAGGGTTGACCGCGAAGGCGCAGGGCCTCCACAGCACACCTCTCCGCTGCTCTCCTCTTCTGCAAGGCTGGCGAGTTCAACGATGCCTGCCTCGTCGGGCTGCTGTGTCTGCGGAGAATCCTCCTGTCCAGCGACTGGTAAAAACTGCACCGTACTTTCACTCTCTGAGGTTGATGAATAATCTCCCAGCGGTATTTTTCTGACCGCCGGATCAAAATAGCATCGAGATGTTATACCATAACGCTCATGGAACGAATTTGATAGTCGTAAAAGGGTGTTTTTACCAGACGACTGCGCTGATGAGGGCTGTGGAAATCAAATGATAATCTTCTTGTCCGCGGAGATCAGCGTCATCCGGCCGTCGGCCACCACCGGATCGGTACCGGATTCGCCGATGATGAAGGGGTTGATATCGACCTCGATGATCTCGGGAAAGTCGGTGGTCAGCTGGCTGATACGCTGCAGGCCGCTGGCTATGCCAACGATATCCACTCCCTTCTGGCCGCGTTTGCCTTTGAGGATATCGTAGGACCTGGTGGACTGCAGCATCCTGATAGCCTCGTCCTGGGTAATGGGAGCCATATGAAAGGTGACGTCTTTCATCACCTCGACGAAGATGCCGCCGAGGCCAAACATCAGCATCGGGCCGAATTGCGGGTCCCTGCTGACGCCGATGATCACCTCGAGCCCGGGGTCGACCATTTTTTCGACGTATATGCCCTCTATTCTGGCAGCGGGCACCTGCTGGAGAATGCGCATCATCATGAGGTCGAATCCGTCGCGCACCCGTTGGGCGGTGGAGAGGCCCAGTTTGACGCCGCCCATGTCGCTCTTGTGGACGATATCGGGAGAGACGATTTTCATGGCCACCGGAAAACCGGTGCGGCGGGCCTGTTCCACCGCCTCGTCGGCAGTGGTTACCAGGGCGCCGTCAGGGACGTCGAATCCGTAGGACTGCAGGATTTTTTTTGACTTGACCTCGTTAAGACGAAGGATGTTGAAGCGTCGTGAACGGGTGATTATACGTTCCACCCGTCTGCGGTTGACCCGGAAGCGGGTGACTTTTCTCGGCGGTCGGTTGAGCCATCGGCCATAGTCGTACATGGCCTTGAGGGCGGCGACGGCCCGCTCGGGTGATTCATAGTCGGGCAGGCCTGCGGCGGTGAGTTCGAGTCTGCCGGGCATGACGTCCTTGCCCCCCATAAAGGAGGCGAGAACCGGCTTGGAACCATCAATGGTATCGGCGATGGCCCTGGCCGTCTCTTTGGGGTTGGACATCACCTGGGGGGTAAGGATGATGATTATGGCATCGACGCTGTCGTCGTGTTGTGCCGCCTGCAGCGCTTCCCGGTAGCGGCCCGGCGGTGCATCGCCAAGTACGTCCACCGGGTTGCCGACACTGATGCCCTCCGGCAGTTTGTCGCGCAGGGCTGTGGCCGTGTTCGAGGCCAGCACGGCCACTCTCATGCCTGAATGTTCGACGGCATCGGCCGCCATGGTGCCGGGCCCCCCGGCGTTGGTGATGATCAGTACGCGATCGCCTTTGGGCAGCGGCTGCATGGACAGGGCCGTGGCATAATCGAAAAGGGATTCGAAGGTATCGGCACGGATAACTCCGGCGCGTTTGAAGGCGGCGCCGTAGGCGGTGTCGGTACCGCCTAGAACGCCGGTATGGCTGGCGGCAGCTTGCAGACCGGCCTCGGTGGTCCCAGATTTCAAAAGCACCACGGGCTTTTTCATACTGGTCTCTTCGGCCGTCTTGATAAAGGTTTCACCGGAAACGATATTTTCCAGGTAGCCGGTGACGACACTGGTGTCATCGTCGTCGGCAAGATACGAGAGCAGGTCGTTTTCATTTATGTCGGCCTTGTTGCCGATACTGATCAGCTTCGAGAGTCCAAGCCGCCTATTCTCGGCCAGGTCGAGCATGGAGGTGCAGAGCGCTCCGGATTGCGAAAAAACGGCGATTTTGCCACGGGCGGGCAGGCTGCCTGCAAAAGAACTGTTGAGGCTGTTCTTGGTGTTGAGCAGGCCAAGGCAGTTGGGTCCGAGCAGTCGAGCTCCGCTTTTCCTGCAGAGTCTGGCAATCTCTTCTTCGAGATTTCTGCCGGATTTGCCGGTTTCCTTGAATCCTGAGGAGATGATAATGACCGCCTTGGTCTTTTTGGCCAGCGCCTCCCGGACGGTCTGGAGTACGCTGCTTTTAGGAACGGCGACTATGACCTGATCGATCTCGCCCTCGTAGTGATGCAGACTGCTGCAGACAGGCAGGCCGAGAATCTCGCCGCCGCCGGGATTGACGGGTATTATTGTGCCCCTGAATCCGCCGTTGACCAGGTTGGCGAGAATGTCGTGTCCTACTTTTCCGGAGGTATTAGAGGCACCGATTACGGCGACGCTCTCGGGGGAGAACAATTTATCAAGCATTGCATCCTCAGCAGGGGCTGATTTTTTGACAATGGACTCACAGTATATATATTTTTCTGATTACTCCTTATTCTCAGCAACTCGGTCTGGGACAGGGATACTCTTTTCCCGGTACGCCATGAGCCCATCCCAGGGGGCTCGACTGCAGCCGTCCAGGCTACAGACGCCCGCGAAAGGAGCACCCCTGTCTCCCCCATAATTGGCGAGGCTGAGTTTCAGGGATAATCAGGTATATTTTTTCATTATCTGATGCCCCTGAAGCTCAGCATATCAACTCTTTAAAAGAGTATCCCTGTCTGAGGATGCGTTGCTGAACATTGGAGGGAGTCAGGTTTCAGTATTATACTTTGCGGCCATCTGAAATCAATTGTAATTATAGTGTCTGGTCGGTGAAGGACACACAGAGAGGTGGTACAGAGAGAGGGAGCCGGCGATCACCTGAAATGGCGCCTCCCGGCTCTTGGAGAGAGCAAGGAAGGCAGCCGCTCTTCATCTATTAGGGGAAACCATGGACATTTCAGAAGCGATTCGAAAGAGAAAATCAATACGTGCATACCAGGAGAAGGAGGTGGAGCGCGAGATTATTACCAGGATACTCGATACTGCCAGATTCTCACCTTCAGGGGCCAATTCACAACCCTGGCAGGTGGCGGTGGTCACCGGAGAAACCAAAGAACAGATTGCCGGGGCTCTGGTGGCGGCTTTTCGCAGCGGCAAGGCGGAAGATCGCGATTACGACTACTATCCGCAAAAGTGGCAGGATCCCTTCAAGAAACGGAGAATAGCCTGTGGAGCCCTGCTCTACGACACCCTGGGCATAGAGCGCAAAGACCGGGAAGCACGGCTGCAGCAGTGGGAGGCTAATTACCGCGGTTTTGGTGCGCCGGCAATGCTGTTCTTCTTTCTTGACCCTTCACTGGCCATAGGTTCCTATATGGACAGCGGCATGTTCATCCAGTCGGTGATGCTGGCGGCAATGGACGAGGGACTGTCCTCCTGTCCACAGGCGGCGTTGAGCGGCTATGCCTCCATAGTGAAAGATATTCTCGGCTATCCTGACGACACCATCCTGCTCTGCGGTATGGCACTGGGCTACGAGGAAAATGAAGCGCTGGTCAACAGCTATCGTACGCCGCGGGAGGACGTGGAAACATTTACCACTTTTTTTAATTGATTTCAGGGGCCTGCCTCCGGTTTGCCGACTTCGGTGTCTGCTGGTTGTGCAAGTGATTGACCTGCAGGTCGGTTCCCTCATGGAGCGGCCGCAGAGGGTGAAGAGAAACCGCGATGAAATCAGTATTTACGCGCAAGATAATCGATGGCATTGCCGCCATTCCCGCAGGAAAGATATGCACCTACGGCATTATCGCCGCCCGGGCCGGCAATCCTTCCGGCGCCCGACAGGTGGCCCGGGTGCTCCATTCCTGTTCGGGGAAATACCGGCTTCCCTGGCACCGTGTGGTGAACAGGGAGGGGAAAATCTCCCTTTCCAAAAATGCCGGCTATGTGCGTCAAAAAATATTGCTGGAGGGGGAGGGAGTGGTCTTCGATGAGTGCGACAGAATCGATCTGGACAAATATCTCTGGTGGCCGGAATCTTCGGGTGACTGAAGAGAACAGCTTACCACCCGTTGTCGCCAAGGCTCTCGGATGGATTTTCAAGCTCTGCGTTCCAGTTGCAGACAGCGTGAGAGCCGGTTGAAGCGATATCGGCGCCGATGTATACTCCAGAATATCCCTGGCCTCAGTGTTTTTTATCCTTGTCTACCGCCGTAACGGCAAAGGTATACCCATGATGCTTTTTCTGCAAAGGACGGGACTGTTTCTACCGGCGTTGTTGCTTTTTCCCCTTTCTCGGGCTGAAGCGGCCGAGGATGCAGCGTCGACGCGCTCCATTGCTAAAATGCTTGATCCGCTTGTCACTTTTTTTTCCTCTAATCCCTGGGTGCAGGGTGCGGCGGTCATACTCATCACTTTTACCGTCGCCTCGTTTGTTACCTGGATTCTCTTCAAGCTTTTGCGCCGGCTGTTTTCTTCGGCAAGATTCAATATCGATGAGCACGTCATACTCATGCTCAGGCCGCCCATCTACTACACCCTGCTGGCGGCGGGTATCTATGCCGGCATCGAGCTCATGCCACTGTCGGAGCGTCTCGATCTCTTGTTGGGCAAAATCATCAGGACCATCGGCGCTTTGGTATGGGTGGTCTTTTTCATGCGCATGGCCACCATGACGCTGCAGAGGCTGGCCGATCTTTCCTATACCCATGCCTTCATCCAGCACAGGACCCTTTCTCTTTTCGACAATGCCGCCAAAATTCTCATATTTGGCGTGGGCATCTATGCCTTTTTCGTTATCTGGAAGATTGACATGACTGCCTGGCTGGCCTCGGCGGGGATCGTCGGTATCGCCGTCGGTTTTGCCGCCAAGGATACACTGTCGAATCTTTTTTCCGGGGTATTCATTCTGGCCGATGCCCCGTATAAAATAGGCGATTATGTCGTCCTCGACCGGGGAGACAGGGGCAAAGTCATGAATATCGGTCTGCGCAGCACCCGTATTCTCACCCGCGATGATATTGAAATTACCATTCCCAACTCTATAATCGGTAATTCGACCATCGTTAATCAGTCGGGGGGGCATCATACCAAAATGCGTTTGAGGGTGAAGATCGGTGTCGCCTACGGTTCTGATGTCGATACGGTTCGTCTCATTCTCATGGAGATTGCCCACAACGAAGAGAAGGTCTGCCCGGTTCCCGAGCCGCGGGTGCGGTTCCGCACCTTTGGCGCTTCGAGTCTGGACTTTGAATTGCTGGCCTGGATAGATAATCCCGAACTTCGCGGCCTGGTCATGGATAGGCTCAATGATGCCATTTATAAGGCTTTTGCCGCCAAAGGTGTGGAAATTCCCTATGCCAAACAGGATGTTTACATACGAGAATTGCCGCCAGGGCTCAGGAATTCAGAGAACGAGGCATCGGAGGAGGACAGCGGCCAAGCCCGGGGACAGGTGAGGTGATCGACAAATCCTCCGAGAGTCCTTATGATCTTTTCAGGGTGTATGGCGTTTTTGTCTCACCGGTGCCTTAACAGTTACAGGGTACCTTGAATAATAGGGATTTTCGCTCAAGGTCGAGGCGTGTCAGGAAAATTTACCAGAGGTATATACCTAATATTACGAGGATAAAATTTCCTGACACAACGAAGAGATTGCGTGAAAAGGCCATTTTTCAAGGTGGCCTACAGTATATTCAGCAGGAGGGAGGATGGAATCTGAAAAAGTTTTGAAAACCGCTCTGGAATTTGAAAAGAAGATTTGCGATGTCTACCGTTCAGCGGAGTCAACCGTCGATGACGCCCGAGGCAAATCAATTTTTCGGGAACTTGCCGCAGACGAGCAGTCGCATATCGATTTTCTTGAGAATAGTTTGGAACTTCTGCAAAAAGGGGGCAAGATCGACCCGGATCAATTGCAGACGACCATACCCGATGCCGAGACGTTGCGGCAGAAAGCGGAAAAAATGAAAACGCAAGTTCCCGAGAAAATGTTGGGTGACGTCAAGACCGTTTTCAACAGTGCCCTGAAAATGGAGATCGAGACTTCCGATTTTTACAGGGAGGCGGCGGCACAGACCGAGGGTGATATTCGCCGGGTCATGGAGAAATTTCTGGAAATTGAGGAGCGCCATACCGCCGTTGTCCGTTTCGAGCTTGACTATGCGGCCCGCAACGGACATTGGTTTGATTTTATGGAACAGAACATGGAAGTCGGCTGGCACGAGTAGTAAAGGTGTTGTACCCGGTCAGCGGGTAACCGGCCGGCTAAAAAGGGCGCAGCTTTCCCTCGTGCCGGCCACAGCACTGGGTTTACCGCATCAGAGACACTACTTCCGCCATGCGCCTGCCGGTCAGCCGGGCGGCGGTAATTCCCTCCTCGTCGCCTTCATAGCCGTCGGGGTGATTACTCCAGCCGGTACCGCCGAAATGGTGGCCGTCGCCGACTATGATCATGTCATGGATCATCATGGCCGCATGCACGGCCTGGATGGTCAGTTCCTGGCCACCGTTGCGCGAACCGCCCACCGTCAGCACCGCACCGACGATGTTCTTGAAGAGAAAACCGTTACGTCTGAACACCACCGAACGGTCGAGAAAAGCCTTGGCCTGCGAACTCATAGAGCCCATATATACCGGGGTTGCCAGTACCAAACCCTTGATGAGAGGGTCTCCAAGCCGGGAAATGAGCTGTTGAAAATCATCGTCCTGGCTGCACTGCACACCTTCCTTGCACTTGCCGCAGGCGATGCAGCCGCCGATGTCGAGACCGGCGAGATCGATGATTTCCGTTTCGATGCCCTTAGCCAGGGTTGACGAATTGCTGCGCACTTCCTCGAGACATTTTTGCAGCAGAAAAGATGTGGATTGGTTGCGGCGGGGACTTGCACAGATTCCTACTATCTTCATGTTCTGCTCTCCTCTGTATGCTTTTGATTGTCATGGCATTTCGGCAGCTTATATGGAGGCTGGATCTGGTACCCAAGGAGAAACATCGAATTGGGGACAATGCGAGTACGATCTTTTGCCCGGGGATCTGCTGATTGAGTACCAGATTGTCTGAAAGTAATGCAAGAAAAACTCAAGAGGCCGTCCTGAAATGATGGCGATTGAGGTCTTCGGAGCAGGAAAAAAATAGCTGGCTGGGAACTGGCAAAAATCCCTGAGTAGCATCTCTTTTTCATGAAATGTTTGGGCTAACCAGATAATTACCAGTGATGCGAATAACCGGGGCCTGATCATCCGGGGAGATGCGAGGCACATCGGTGGTCCGATTGTCGCGGGATGATTGACAGACGTTGGAAGGGATAGCGCTCAGCAATGCCTACTGGTCGAAATACTGCTTGCGAATGAGTGGCGGGTTGAGGAAATAGAGCTGGTGGACTTTACGGATGAGCTCGATAATCCGCCAGTCGGTGATGCGGTTGTAGATGTAGTTGGCATCCTTGCGGTAATCTATAATACCCTGGTTGCGCAGTATGCTGAGATGCTGGGAGATGTTGGAGTTGGATGATTTGAGTCGCTCAACCAGATCGCCCACCGACACCTCCTCGTCCCGAAGAAGGCAGAGGATCTTGAAGCGGATAGGATGCGATATCGACTTCATCAGCTTGGAGATATCCCTGATATGTTCATCATTCATCGACTCTATCATGAGGCTGCTCCCATCACAGTCTTTCCTGCAGCAAAGGCCTTCGGGGATTTGCGGGAAAAAACGTGGAAATCGACCATGGCATGGCAGCATGGCGATGCCATGGTCGTTGAACTGCAATCTGGAATGTTCTCAAACCCCTTCGACATCAACAGGCCGGTACATTGCCCGAGTCGCTGGCATAGTTGTAAAGAAAATCATAGACATGCGGTACATATCTGTCATTTAGCGGCTTAGCGTCGGGGCACTGCTTGAGCATCTCCTCGTTGAGTTTGCCGGCATCGTTTATTTTTTCCCATTCGGCCTGGGTGTGCTTCTTGGCCATTTCCCCACCGTTGAAACCGCAGGGCTTCTTCATCAGTTTGATGAAAATTTTCTGGCCCTTGCCGGCATCGGCAAAAACAGGGGTGCTGACAAAGCCGACCGCGATGATCAGCACAAAAAGTAGAGTGAAAAGTTTCTTCATGTGTTCCTCCTTGTATACGAATGTGTGTGTATATAGATGGTAGTTTTCAACTGCCCGGCATGGCGGTTCCGGGGGGAAGCCATGCCGGGTGCGTGTTGATTAGAAGCCCAGGGGTTCGTTGGCCTCGATTTCACAGGTGTTGCTTGCGTCGCAGCTGACATTGGCGTCAAAGTACATGACTTTGGAGACGTCCTTGCCACCATCCTTGAGCTTGAAGTAGGCTTCCATGGCTCTGGCGCCGCTGCCGCAGACTAAAATGGAGATTTTGTCGTCTGGAAGTTTGGCGGCCAGCTCTGTGGCACTGACCTCTCCTGCCTTGACGTTGATGGAGCCGGGAATATGGCCGGAGGCGAAATCAGCAGGACCGCGAATGTCAACCAGGACCGTGTTATCGGGAACGGCGCCGCTCTGCAGTTTTGCGTTGTACCACTCACCATCGACGGTTCCCTCGTCTTCACCGACCTTGATGCCATCGACGAATTTGGTTTCTGCAGCGGTTGTGCTTTTGGCGGATTGCGCCTTAGCACCGCCACCTGCAGTGGTTGCCAGTCCTGCTTTTTTCCAACCGGGAAGACCGGCGGCAAATACCCGGACATCGGTGTAGCCGGCAGCAACCAGTGTATTGGCGACGATGTGTGATTTGTCGCACTTGTAGCCGCCGCAAAAGGCGATGATGGGCTCGTTTTTATCAACAGGGAAGCGGCTGGACAGCCGGTCGAGATCTTTGTCGTACATGGAGAGCGCACCGGGAATGGTTGCCCCCAGAAATTTCTTGCGGGGACGGGCGTCCATCAGCAGAGCGGAATCCTTCTCCACGGCTGTCTTGACCACCGGCAGGCCGACTTCGACGTAATCGCGGGCAGCCCATTCCGGCATGCCGGCTTGGTAGAGCTTGACGTCGGTGTAGCCCATTTTTTGCAGCTGACCGGCAACCTTGGGGCTTTTACCGCATTTCCAGCCGCCGCAGAAGACAATCATCTCGGTATCCTTGGCGACGTCGTCGAGTTGACCGATAAAGTCGTCAAACTTGGTGTCAGGGATATTGATGCTTGAGGGAATAGTGGCGCTTACATACTTCTTATGCGGCCTCGCATCGATAATTTTGGCCGTGGCGCCGCCATGAGTACCGTTACCGATGGCCTTCTTGACATAGGCGTAATCGACCATTTCCAGTTGAAATTTGTCGATCAGCTTTTGAACATTCGGTGCGGGGGCGGTAAGTTTTTTTGGTGTTGATGTACCGGACTCGTTCATGGCGGCGCAGCCGTTCAACAGCAGGCCAAGGGCCAGAACGAGTATCCCTAATGACTTGGAACGCATGGTTTCTCCTTTGTGGATAAATGATATTTGAATAGTTTTCCCATTGAAAACCGAGCATCAATAAGCATGTAGATGATCATGGCTTCCCCGGCCGAGCCGATGATAAAAAATCTCGGCCAGAAGGAGAGCGTTGTATGTAGAGGAATCGGGGATGGAGCATAGCTTTCTTCCCTGGCCTTGCTGCACTACAGTAATCTCTGTTTGGCTCCGCAGTGAAACACTTCGACAGCCATTACACTTTCCAATCCTTGCTTCTCCTCATGCTTGCCTGCACGTAGTGCGCTTCAATGTCCTCCCAGGTATAGATCCTTGTCTCCGCCGAAACACTCTGTCTGGCGTAGATCTCGTCCTCCGGCAGCAGGAAGAAGAGTTTCGGCAATGTGCCCTCTTCTTCTTTCAGGAGAAAAAACCTCCTGGTTTTGAGGAGATGGACAATTTCGCTGTCTGGGTCGCTGAGATCGCCAAAGGTTCGCACCTTGGTGGGGCAGGTAGCCTGGCATGCCGTCGTCCCCTTTTCGGCGATGCGATGGTCGCAGAGGGTGCACTTGTCGGCAGACGCCTTGTTTTCGTCGATGAAGCGTGCCCCATAAGGGCAGGCTCCGACGCACTCCTCGCAGAGTATACATTCCTCGGGGTTCACCTTGACGAGGCTGCCTTTCACATAATAGCTGGCATCGGTCGGGCAGACTGTGACGCAGGGAGCGTCGATGCAGTGGTTGCATTGTGTCGGGTAGGTATTGGTGTAGGGCTTGCCAAAAATGGTGCCTTCCACTGTACTGACCCAGATGCGCTGTTTATCCGCACCAAGCTGCACGCCGTTTTCTTCCTTGCAGGCGGCCTCGCAGGCCTGGCAGTCGATACAGTTCTGATAATCCAGGGCTATTGCATAATTCATAATCACACCTTCCTTATGGAGACGAGCGTTTCATGCATGATGGCGCTGCCAAAGACCGGCTCGATTGCTCCTTCTATAATGAGATTGTCGCTTGCCCCGTTGCGATAGGCGAGGCTCTGGCCAGTGGACTTCGAACCGAACCCATGGATGTAGAACACCGTCTCCGGTATGATCTTTGGAGTGGGGTAGGCCTTGATCTGCACCTTGCCGACGGAGCTTGTAACTTCCACCAGGTCGCCGTCCTCAATCCCCATCTTTCGAGCTTCCTCGTCATTGAGCCAGAGATAATTTTCCGGCAGCAATTCGAGGAGGATGGCATTGTTCTGGGTGGCATTCTGGGTATGTTGCGCATGGCGGCCGGTAATGAATTTGTATTTCCCCGGCGGTACTTTGACGTAGTCCTTGTCATGCCATGTGGGCATGGCGTCGACGCCCCGGTCGGTCATGCTGGTCAGGTTGCACTCTATTTTCTTGCTGGGTGTGTTGAAAATCCGCTTCCAGGGAGCGATATCCGCGGGATTGACGCAGGGATCGCAGGATTTGCAAAATTCAGTGATGGAGGTTTCACGGTCAGCCTTATCCGCCAGTTCCAATACCGAATAGGTCTTGTCGCCAGGGGCATAATATTCATAGGAGTTGACGCCTACTTGTTTAAAGGAGCGCTGCATATGCCTATAGTAGACACCTTTCTCCCGCAGCAGCTTCCAGGCCTTTTCCCCGTGGGCGCTGACGAACATGTGTTTGTTGATCTCTTCCTGCGAGTGCATGTACGGTTCCGCCAGGTCGAAACCCCACTCCTTGAAGTATTCTTCCTCGGGGGCATTTTCCAGCTCCATTTGAACGTCCATATCGTACTTCTTGGTAATCTCCCAGAGTGGTTTGGTGAGTTTTTTAGCCATGCCGCGGACGATATCAATGACCGGCTTGGTGTCATACAGCGGGTCGATTACCTTCTGGCGCAAAACGATAGCCGGTTCAATGCCGGAAAATGATTTGACCGGATCTTCCCGTTCGAGATAGGTGCACTCCGGCAGAATAACATCGGCCATCATGGCGGTGTCGCTCGGCATGGTGTCGATGACGACGACCAGGTCGAGTTTTTCCAGCATCTTGCGGGTTTTGTTCGAGTCGGGTACCGAGAGCATGGGGTTCTGTTTGTAGACGAACATGCCACGGATGGGATACGGTGTATTGCCCTCGGCGACCATGTCCCGCCAGGCCACCCAGGAACCCGTGGCGCCGATGATGGCGGCCTTGTCCTGCTCGATGCGGGGCTTGGCATTGAAATAGAGGGGAGCATTGATCGTATGGTCGCCTAGCGGCAGTGTCTTTCCGAAGACGATGCCGCCTTTGACGTCGACGCCGCCGCCGAGAGCGGTAAACAGAGCCATGGCCCGGCGCAGTTGGAAGTCGTTGCTGGACCAGGTGGAGCGTCGTCCCTGATAGTAGATGGCCTGCGGTGCGGCCGCCATGAAATCGTGGGCGATCTTGCAGATCTTCTTGGCGGCTATGCCGGTTATTTTTTCGGCCCATTCGGGGGTGTATTCGCCGGCCAGGATATGCTCCTTATAGGCTTCGAAGTCGTTGAAGTTGTTTTCGACATAGGTCTTATTGTACAGATCCCCCTTGAGGGTGACGTAGGTCAGTGCCAGCACAAAGGCAAGGTCCGTTCCCGGTTTGATGGGCAGGTAGGTATCGGCGTGCATGGCCGTTTTTGTGTAGCGCGGGTCAATGACCACCAGTTCGGCTCCCCGGCCTCTGGTGCGCTTGAAGATGTCCATGGTGTCCGGGGTCAGAATGGCTTCCGCTCGGTTGGCCCCGGCCATGATAACGTATTTGGCGTTTTCGAGGTCAGCCTGGCCGTAACCACCCAGGGTGAGGGCAAAACCGGAGACGGCAGTCTGCAGGCAGATTGTCGAGTGATTGAGGAAGTTGGCGCTGCCGATCTTCTGGGCCATGAAGGATTTAAAGGTATGCTCGGCAAGACCTTCGCCGGCGCAGTAGCCGATGCAGGAACGATTGTCTTCTTCCTCGTCGAGGATTGTGACCATCTTGTCTTTAATATACTCATAGGCCTCGTTCCAGGTGACTTTCTTGTAGCGGCCGTCACCGCGCTTGCCCACCCTGAGCAGGGGGTATTTCAGACGGTCCGGGTCATACAGGGCCTTAATGCCTGCCACGCCGCGGGCGCAGAGCATGTTTCTGGATTTGGGAAAGTAGGGGTTGGGGTCGAGCTTTTTGACCACGCCGTCGTCGACCTGGGCGATGGCAGCGCATTTGTTGACGCACATTTCACAGACGGTCGGAACCGTTCTGCTTCCCGATAGTCGTTCTTTCTCTGCACTTTTGGCGAGGATGTCCGCGCCGCTGAGCGAGGTTCCCCCGAGTACTGTAAGCGCAACACTGCCTTGGAGAAATTTCCTTCGCGAAATCTCAACTTTCATAATATGTCTCCTGGATAATACCTTGAAGATTGTCCCTGCAAACTGAATATGGCAGGACAAAGAAATGCCCGTGTCGGTACTGGCCGAATGCGTCCGCATTGCTTTGAAATGACGGGATAAATGTTTTTGGTTCAGGATTCACTGATTCTAACTGTTGTGTTATGACATCAAATGGTCGAGCAGGTGGTTGAAAGCAGTTATCATCCCGGAGTTTTCTCTGTAGAAACCGTTGCATCCATGCCTTTCTCAAAACCAATCTTACGCAGTTGATGTTCATTTATATAAAATGATGCGTCATCCAATTTTTATAAAATGTTCAGGTAGCGTGTACCTGGNGTAATTTTCCTGGTACTTTTTAGTTTGTACGAAAATAGCTTAATTGTGAAATAGCAAGGAGTGTGCCACAATGACCAGGGTGGGGGAAAATATGAGAAATATTCTCAGAAAAGAGGTGGGTGACGTTAGATGAGGTCGTATCTATGCATCTGATTCCAGACAGTTACTCGAGAAACGCCAAGGATGCGAGCGGCTTGTGATTTGTTGCCATCCGCTTGTTGCAGAGCATCTTCGAGGTCGCGCTTCTTTTGTTCGTCCAAGCTTAAGGCCACGGGCGACGGGGCGTTGTTCGTGGCTTTGGCCGTAGAGAGATCCGGTGGCAGGTGTTGCGGTTTGATGGCGTCTTCCGTGCAGGTCACAAAGGCGTATTCGAACGCGCTTTTCAGCTCCCGTACATTCCCTGGCCAGGAATAATGGATGAGGGCGTCCATGGCTTCGGGGGAAATGCTGTGTACCGGTTTACCGCTTTTGAGCTGAACATGTTTGAAAAACTGCTGGGCAAGAATCGGTATATCTTCCTTTCTTTCCCGCAGTGGTGGAATCTCTATTGGCAAGACATTGATACGATAATAAAAATCGCTCCTGAAAAACCCCGCTTCCACCAGTTGCTTGAGGTTGCGGTTGGTTGCTGTGATTATGCGTACATTGACGGGAATCGAGCGATTATCGCCGACCCGCTCGATCACTTTCTCTTCGAGAACCCTGAGGAGCTTGACCTGTATGGATTGTGGCAGATCACCGATTTCATCGAGAAAAATATCGCCGCCGTTGGCTGCTTCAAATCTCCCTTTCCTGTTCTGGTAGGCGCCGGTAAAGGCTCCCTTGACATGACCGAAAAGTTCGCTTTCCAGTACCGATTCATTGAGGGCGGCGCAATTTATCTGGATGTAGGGCCTTGCCTTTCTGCTGGAATTCTCGTGTATTGCCCGTGCGGCCAGCTCTTTACCGGTGCCGCTTTCCCCGATGATAAGAGCCGGGGCATCCGATTCGGCGACATTGGCGATCATGTTGAATACCCGTTGCATGTTCGAGGAGACTCCAACCATACCCTCAAAGGTGTATTCGGATTGCAATTCGCGACGATAGGCCTCAATTTGACTCTCTTTTTCAACGAGTTCGGTGATGTCGGTGATGGTTTCAACGGCACCGATAAACTCACCATTTTCCTCAATTACAGAAGCATTCTTCATTACGTGGATGGTTGAGCCGTCCTTGCGGGTCATCTCCGCTTTCTGCATTTTTACATGACCGAGGCTGAAGAGTCTGCACCAGCGTTTACCGGTGGGATCATACTCTTCTCTTTCACAGCTGTTACAACCGAGGACTGTACAGGGCTGACCAATCAGCTCTTCCTGGTTGTAGCCGGTTATATCCATCATGGCCTGATTGACGGAAACAAGGGCGCCGTTGGCGTCGACAATCATGACGCCGTCCGGTATAAGGTCGACGACTATTTTCCAGGATTGCAGGAGTTTTTTATCTTGCATGAGAATACCTCAACTCTATAAACGTTTTAACACATGTTTAAACACTATGTTCATAATTTAACGTTTCCGCAAATACTAAAAGTATCCGAGAGCGTTTTCCCCCATAATTGGCTGGCAGCAGTCTGGCGAAAAGTCCTGTTTACAGAGTACTGGTGGATGATTTTAACCGATGAGGCGGCACTTCAAAGGGTTATGCGCCAGAGGCGTCATGGCGCATATTGTATGTTTCTTCATACACTTCCAGACAGCCGTACCGCTGCTGCCCGGTTTTCTGGCGACCCCGGCCCCAGTTCCAGGCACATTCTTCCAGCAGCCCCTCAAGGCGTTCTCTGAAGAGTATATCGGGTTGTTTAGTATTTTCTCAAATACTGCCGCTGCTTTCGAATATTTGACGAGTTGAGCTGGTCTGTTCGCCGAGGAGATGGTCCGGCAATACGTGCCTCTCGTGCCTCTGCCACTAACAGCCGTGACGAAGAATAGCCGGGAATCGGCTTCTTGCGCACTTTTACCTAAAAAATGCGGACATAGGTATACTTCCGTTACAGAGACTGCCAGTAGCCTTGCAAGGGAGGGAACCGTATGTCTGTAAAAGAGCACTATACGATCAGAATTAACAAGATTACTCAATTTTTTGGTGATGTCAGCCTGCCCGGCAAAGATCTCTGGGGGAATCAGAAAAGAAAATGTACAATGATTCTGTCTTTTTTTATGAATACGGATATTGACGGGAGATATCATGGAAAACCTAATGATACATGACATCAGGGAGGAGTATTTTGAACTCGACCTGGCAGGCTGCCGCCTCACGTTCGATGACGGACTCTTCTCGCAATATTACTACTATCCCCTCCTGCGTCGACTGTCCGCCGGGGAAATGGTGTATTTCATCATTTCGTCGTGTATACATCACGGAAAATATAGAGGCATGTTCACTGGAGAACATATCCCCTACCAGAAATCGAAGAAATACATGTATAAGGCCTTGCTTGAAGATGATTTTTCTGCGTTTATGCGTGTTGAGGAACTGCAGGAATTGGCCGGTATGAAGGATGTCCACCTTGGAGTACACAGCCATTTTCACGATGTTATTCCCACCAGGAACCATCCGCTGAAAAAGAAAAGACCGAGTCGTTGGAAGCTGGAGCGTATCGGTTGTGATGAGAACGACCTGCAGTCGGAGTATTCGATTCGTTCGAAGCTGGCTTTTCAGGGGTATGCATATCGGCGAGGAGCATTTGTGCCCCGGCCGCGCCAGGAATGGCTCGACTACATCAAGTATGATACCGAAGCGGCGCTGCAATGGTTCGCGACCTTTCTGGGGCAGACCCCCGACACCTATTGCTTTCCCTTGAACGAACACAACCGAATCCTCATTGATATCCTCAAGACCTTCGGTTTCCGCCATTTTTACAGCAGACGCCTCATCCCCTTCTGTGAGGAGATCATCTGCCGGACGGATATCGACTCTCGCATCTGAGAGAGAAGGGGTCAGGCAAAGGCGACATCGCCGTCACAGTAGTCGAGGACGATATCTTCGGCTCCCCTGGCCAGCGGACTGTTCGCTGCCCCCGGATGATAGAGAAAGAGCCGCCGCTGTTTTTTGATCAGTCGCTGCTCCGTGAGTTCGGTGGGCATGAAGCGGTGCAGTGACCCGGCATATTCAATGCGGTCGGCGCCGAATTCTTTGGCACAGGAGAGGGCTATGACAAGAGCCATGTGCTCATGCTCACGTTTGTGGAAGCAATGGTCGAGAAGCTTGACGACGGTGCGTTGCTTATGGCTGAGGATAGAGACTACCGTGAAACCAGCGGGTGTGGAGCGGTCGTCTTCGTAGATATGAAAGGCCTTGAAGGTGAAGAGTTCACGGGTGGTGGAAAAATAATACCTGTCATCATCTGTTACCGCCTCCCGTGAGAAGACCCAGGGAAAACGCAGCATCCAGTTTACCACCTCTGCCGGCCGGTAAAAACGCGGAGTGGCCCGATCCAGGTGGTTCTTCTGCCAGTCTCCAATCTCCTCGACCTCCTCATAGGTGAGAAGGGTCTCGGTCAATCCAATGCTTCTCAGCACCTTGGCATACAAACTCCGCCTGGCGGCGGGGTAGGTTGCCGTGTCGCTTTGAACCTCGAGGAAACCCTTCAAAAGAGAGGGAGTGTTTGATCTGGTGCTGCCAGAAGGTGCCGCGCCGGGCAGGAGGCGTCTGAGCTTATCCGCCCTGAGCTGGCGGTATTCGTGGTACCCCAATGTCTGCAGCCCCATGCTGCGATAGGCCCCTTCGGCTCCTTCCGTCATCCGGGTTACGGCAAAGTCGATGCCCAACTGGAGAATCGCTTCGACAAGCTGCTTGCCCACCCCTCTGCCCCTCATTTCCGGAGCTACGAAAAAGGTCGTGGCCCAAAAGACTTTGCGAATCGTACCGCCATACAGATAGTAGCCTGGCAGAAGCCCGTGGTAGCCGACGCAGATTGACCCGCACATGGCGGCGATCATGACGATATCGTCATCGGTCGCACATGGGTTGTGCAGTTGCGAGTGCAGGCGGGCAGACGAGATGGGATTCACCCGACCGGAGTGAGAACCCTTAATGCAACCCGCGGCAAATTCCTCGAGCTCGCCATGTGGTATGGCCTTGACGGTAATAGCTTCGGGATCGGTAGATGGTGGTTGCATACAGTCTCGCAGTGAATGGTGTGTCGGTTACCCCTGAAACCGAGGGTATCCTTGAAAAAGAGCCCAGCTGTCCCGGCATGAGTTGCTGGCCATGAGCCCATGACTATGTGCGTGTGTCAATCATGTTACCTTAAATGTGCAGATTCTGCCTGTGATAAGCGCATTGAATGCTCGCCTTCCCCTTTTCGGGTTGGCCCCCTCCCCGTCATCATCCAGGGAACCTGTGGTCAACAGGGACAATAGGCTTTCGACACCATGTGCATACTTT
>JGI12048J13642_10107364_pt1 | contig 20993 bp, 16 predicted proteins | sample ElkSlonscriptome_16_FD_13642 | JGI IMG/M metagenome (IMG submission 13642)
AACCAGCCTAGAGGCACGGGGTTATCGTGCAAGTTAAACCGAACTATTGAGTATGTTCAGCTTAGCTTGTTCGATGACTTCAGGGCTACTAAAAACCCAGACCTCAGCTCTTAGCAGGTCTGGGTAGTTTATACTTAAGAGACATTTGCCCCATACCCAATCGCGTCTTCACCCCAGTTCCCGCAAACTGACCATAATGAACCAACAAACTCGCCACATTTGCCAACAACGGATCAGTCCCCTTCACAACCTGTAACCTGACATCGCCAACAAACCCATTCACATACCCGCGTTGCAACTGAAGCGATCGCGTTTTAATCTGGTGACGCTGAACCATGACATAATCACTCAAATACCCGATTAACTCATCCCTTCCCAAATAAACCGGGGCAAAATGATTCCAGCGTTCCAACCAACTGCGGAACATCAAAGCGGGTAGAGGGAAAGGTAAATAAAGCCGTTGCTGGGCAAAAGCCGTCGGCGTAGTAAACTCTAACTCAAACCGCCGCATCGGTTCCGGTTCATTTGCCACAAAATTAGTATAAAGCTGTTCATAACTACTCCTCTCATCCTCCCGATTCACCACCGTAAACCGCGCCCCCAGGAACTCCACAGACTCCAGACACAGAGACGCGATCGCTTTTGCCGCTTTTTCCTGTAATCCTGATAACGATAGCTGATAAAATTCCCCCGGATAGAAACGAACAAATCCCTGACTCGGCGGCGAATATCCCACCAATCCAGCAAACGCCACTGAGGGAATCTTCTCACCCCCCAATTCCATTCCCATCTGTTGATGTAACACCTTGACTAATTCCAACCCATAAGCGCGGGGTAAAACCGCCGTTTCATGAGTCGTTAATGTCCACGTTGAACGAATCAGCATAATTTTCTTAAGGTAATCGGTAATAATTTAGCCCCTCACTTTCAACTTCACCCATCCCGGAACATACTGAATATCCCCCTGGGAATTCACCACCGTTCGCCGAGACTTGGGCGCTTCAAAATTCGGTGCAGCAATCCCACAAGCATCCCGAATTTGTTGCTGTACATCTGGTGCAAATAAATGATTAATCGTTGTCCCGAATAACCCACTTCCCCAGCCCAATCGCAACGTATACGGACAATCCGGTTCAACATAAAACCTATCCCAAACCCCATCAAAATTCAACAACTTCTCCCGATGGCGATTATTTTGCAAGTTTTGCCAATACTCAACCTGTTTATCCCACTGCTGTTGGGCAAACTCCTGACAAACCTGTAGTAAATCATCAATCGTACTAAAAGGAATCTCAATTCCCTGACGATGGCGAAACCAAGATAGCATTTCCTGATCCAACGTAATCGTAAACTCCGTGCGGACATTTTGCACCATCTCTACATACAGAGGCGCTTTATACTTAGCCAGCCCGTCTTGAAAATGACTAGACACAATCACCTCCGCCACAACTGGAGAATTAAACTCAACCTTTTTCCCCCGCTTATTCTTGCGCGTCTGCTTCACCAACGGCGACGTATCCGACACCTTAACTGCCCGTAAAATATCCGTATTTTGGATAGATTTAGGATTATACTCTTTCCCCTGATACCGTAACGAATAATCGCCAAACAAATGATCCATAAACAGCGAATCATCCACAAACTTCTGTTGCTGCTTATTCCCCAACCCCCCCTGACTCAATCGCTGGCGTAACTCCGACTCAATCGCGCTAACCCCCTGTTCAGGCGGAATCTGATGATTCAGAAAACAATTCGCGATCGCGGTTCGGATTGCCCCTTTAATTGAAGAACCAGGAATGTATAATTGTCCTATCCCATTGCGAATCATCGGACGCAGCATAGAAATCCTTTGTCCCTCATCCTGAGTCCACAGAGGACGCAGATCAGACAGTTGCTTTAATTTCTCTTGCCAAGCATCCCCAAAAGCCACTTTAATTAAAGACGTAATACTGTCTTTATTTTCAATCGTTGCCATATAATCTTGCAGAAACCGTCCCCCCTGTTTCAGCAACGCTTGCGCCAAGGCTTCTGGATTAGGCAGATAAATGGTTGTCCCCACTTGTACATATTCAAAGGGATTCAGTTGGGAGACTTCTGATCCAATATGTAAGATAGGACTTCTCAGTTCAATCGTTTTCGACTCATAAGTCTGAGTTTTGTAGGTATTGAAGATAGTTAAAGCTGAAGCATTAGAATGGGTCATGATATTCAATTAAGGTAGATAGAAGCAGAGGATTTGAGGTACTAGGGTATGTCTAAAACAGTGTTTTATCTGTGATTCTAGAACTATTTTATGTGACGATAGTTCCCCTTCTCCCTTGATGGGAGAAGGGGTTAGGGGATGAGGGTGAAATCTTGCGTCCTCTCTCCCCATCAGCAACAGTTGCTCCCAAAATGACATAACCTTTACCTTTTTCCAGTTTACTGAATTGGCAAACTCAACCCAATCCCATTCCGATAAACCGGATGAGACTTAAACCTAGCAGGCGTTACATCTGCCAACTCTCCATCAGGAACAAAGGGAAAAACCGACCCTTCTATAAACATTTTTACATTTTTACGCCGCAATTGCTGTCCAGAAAAGGGAGAACAAATCCAACCGCCCCGTTCACGGACTTCGTAGTAGGAATGATTCTCCAACTCATCCCTTAACTCCGGCGCAAAACTCCCCTGCCAAAACAAACTCATTAAACAATGATAATTGCCTCCCTGAAAACTCACCACCTGTTGCCAATCTGGGGGTAAATCCGACCAACAGTCCACCTGAAACAGTCCCGCACCGCTGGAACGTTCCCCACCAATTCCAGTTTCTCCCAATAACTGAAGTGCTGCATATAAACGATTCTCCAACTCCGGATTTTTAGCCCTAAACTTGAGCAAAAAATACAACCCTGAATGATCAGGCGCTTGTTCAAACGTAACCAAGCCCGTATGATAAAAATTGGTAGCCTGAGTGAGACGGTCTATCGCCACTTTCGGCAATGTTTGCTTCTGATAGGTTTTCCCATATTCAAAGGTTCTCGCCTCCTGCAAATCCCCCTGACCCCCTCCCTGTCTAGAATTCGCCCTCTCCTCCAACTCCAGGCGATCGCCTTCTGTAAAGCCTTCCCCTTGATACCAACGTTGCCAAATAGTTAAAGGTAAATACCCTAACTTTCTGTACGTCTTCGCAAACCCTAAATCATCTCCTGTGGGATAATTTAGAGGATGAATTAAGGGACGAGGCAAATAATAAATCATCCTTTCCCCCCATTGCTGATAAATAAACGTCGAACTCATTCGCACCGGAGGAGACGCCCGAAACGCTGCCAACAAATCCGCCACCGCATCTGTCTTAAATAAACGGACATACGCCGTAATCCAAGCACTAAATAACGTATCCGAACACACTCGTTCCGCCGTTTCTTCCATACCAATGCCCAACTTACCAAAATGTACCGGGTGGCGTCCAAAATTCAGTCGTACTAACGTCCAAAAACTCATAGTCGCAAATCAAAATTAATCCATTAATCCAATGTAGGGTGCGTTAGCGAAGCGTAACGCACCATTTCTCCTGCCTTCTGCCTCCTGCCTCCTGCCTCCTGCCTTCTGCCTCCTGCCTCCTGCCTTCTGCCTCCTGCCTTCTGCATTTATTCAGGTAATTCTCCCTGAATTTGGCGAGAAAGTTGACCAAACCCAGCCAACAACGCTTCAGTATCCTCAAACTCCAAAAACGGCAAGCGGAAATTAATCGCCTCATCCGGTGTTACCTGGCGATATTGCTTGAAATCCCGCCAAAAACAACGAAAGTTACAAAACTCCACCTTGCCATAGCCACGAGACCCATGTCCGCCCAAGGCATCATCTTCTAAAATAGATAAAGCCACGGCAATATTTTGTAAATCCTCCACCCCTTGCTGGACATCTTCCACCGTATAAACCAACTCAAACTCAAACCGAGAATCTGCCGGCACCCGTTCAATTTGGCGGGGATTCGCAGCAGCCGTAACACGGTCAATCCCGTTTTCAAACTTCCACTCGGTCATATATAATCGGGTATCGACCCGTTGAAGTTTCTTCGCCGATTCTTCCTGTAAATGACAATCCCGAATCATCAACCGGGCGGGATGATTTCGACCGCGTTTAATCTGGGTATATTCCACCCCATCAATCTCGCGAGTCACCACTCTCCCCTGACTCTCAACCGCCTCTAACTCTTCCTGTCGCCTCAGATTACTTTCTACCCAAAAATTTGACCCACCTGTAGACCCGAATAAGCGACTAATCGGACAATTTCTCGCCCCTTGATAAGCAATCGGGTCACCACTATCGACCTGGCTATAGCCATCCACCCAATCATCACTTTCATAGCGATAAGTATCCCGACTTCCTGCCCGATTCAGGGGTTTATTATAGAACCGTTCTAAAATTGAACGCAGTTTTCCTTTAATTGAGGAACCGGGAAGATAGGGATACTGAGTCAAGGGGTCACGAACAACTGGCTTATCCAAGCCACCAATATCCAGATTTTCTCCCCCTCCACCGATGTGGAGTCCGGTTTTGACAACCAGGGTACTTTGTAAGCGGAATTTACCAATTAAGGGTCTAGGTTGTAGCATGATTAATTATCTCGTCCTCCAGCAGCTTTGTGATAAGCAATAATCGATTCAATGAGTTGAACTAAGCGATCAAAATCAGGGGTATCATACACATGGTCAATGGCGACAGCGATAACATCAGCCAAGGGTTTAACTGGGCTTTGATGGCGACTTTGCTGACGGGCGGCGGCATAAGCGAGTTTGGGTTTAAGTAGGACAACTTCATCTTCGATAGTTTTAAATTGCTGGGTTTCATCTTGAGAGAGTTTGACCTTTAAGCGATTAACCGCATCCAAAAATTTGCGAATTTGATTGGTTTTTAACCCTTGGCTGACTAGATGATTTCCCAGTTTTTCGGCTTGAGTAACCAGTTGGCGAATTTCATAGTCTTGCAGTCCATTTTTCAGTTGGCGGATAGATTGGATCATTTCCTGGTCTGGACTGATATCCGTCTTGACGCCAGCGGATTTCTGGATGGCGGTTGAGGGTGGGGATTTTTTCGGAGATTCGGGTCGTTTTAGCGGTTGGTTCATGGTGATTAGCTTAAGTAAGGTAGAAGGAAAATGTAGGGGCACCATCCTTGCGCCCGTATCAAATTAAGCGATAAACCCCTCACCCCCAGCCCCTCTCCCACTCTGGGGAGAGGGGAGTAAGAGGGAAGAAAAAAGGGAACAATAAGAGAGTTAAAAGGTAGCAAAACAGAAATAATTTTAAAACAATAAACAATCCTTGTAAATGCGTTATCTGCTGCATCCTTTTTCCCTTCTCCCATGAAACAAAAGCGAAGCATCCTTTGTCATCCCTCCTCGCAGGGGGGAACGAGGGGGGTGGGATAAGGGGGTAGGGGATGAGGGTGAAATGCTTCAAAAACAAGCAAACAGTCACGGGTTAAATGTAACATCATAGTCTTCATTAAGGGTCATTTTTGCTGGAGTCTAGTGCAGCGGTGCAGAAATAACTAACCAGTTAACAAGCTTCCTCAAAGCAGCTACATTATGTTCCTCATCGCCTTCTGCCCTCTGCCTTCGGACTTCTGCCGTCTTGTACTCGTTGTTCTCCTTCTTCCCTTCTGCCTTTGTCTCGATTTAACGCCTCAATCCACGTTGCGATCGCCCGAAAATAGGGGGCATTATAAGGACTCTTTAACGAGACACGTATCGGCTGAAAAGTTGGCTGACTGAGAACCGATTGAGGTAATCGGGCTAAGGTATAGGCAATTTTAGGAAGATGTAAGAAATAGCGAGTATCCCACTGCTGTTTCTCTGGTTGGTCTTTCATTCGGTCAAGCATCTTCTCCTGGAGTTCGGCGGTAATTAACAGGTGACGGACAAAACGGCGGGAATAATACTGGTCTAACTGTTGACTCAACCTGGAAACCAAGGGAAAAACTCCCCATAGCGGCGGCTGGGTTTCTGGCTGTAAATACTCCCTCACCTTCGGATCAAGTCTCTCTAATTTTTCATTTCCTAACCATTCTTCCCATTTAAACACCTGACCAAATAAACTCAAACTTTGCCGCCCATTTCCCTTCGCCGCTTCCTCCGCTTCCCCGGCTGCATCAGCGGCTTGATACAAGGGAAACTTTGCCCCCGCCAGACTAATTCCCCCGGATAAGGTAATATCTGGATGGTGTCCGGTATAGGCGCGGAAACATTGGTACACATCAAAGCCAAAGTCCACCACTTCATTCCAAGCGCCACTGACAAACACATCATCGCCACCTGCATAAATAAATAATAAATTCTGGCGCAGACTTTCACTCAAGGCTTGGGCGTTAGCTAAGACAGGAACCTTGTCCCGGAGACTGAGAAAGTTCTCCTGGCGAGACTGGGCTAAACTATTCAAATACACCTTAAAGAAATAACTAATTAACCGCGACAATCCCGCCACTCGCGCTAAAGTTTGCTTCTCCCCCAGCCCCCGGGCAAAAATTTGTCCCAATCGGTCTACATCCATTCGCAAATAACCGACTCGTTGAATTCCTGGGGCGATATCTGCCAGTTCTGCGGCGGACATAAACCCAGATTCGCCTTCTTTTTGCGTCCGTTGTCCGTAGTTTCCTAAAAGTAAGGGAACTGCATTCCGATAATGGCGGAAACTATAATGGTCAATTGTCCAGTCATTGACCAGGAACACAGTGTCTAAATTAGGGTCAATCTGTTTCCAACTTTGCCAGTTTGGGTATAATCGATAGTCAATGGTCACGGCTTCCCGTTCCTCAGTTGCGGGTAACTGGAAAGAGAGAATCTGCTGAGAATTAGAATCATTGGCAGAGGGCGATTCCCCCTTATCTTGACGATGGGAACGGATAATCGCCGCCAGATGGAACAACTCGCCCCCCAATTGAAACATCTGGCGACAGGTGTCACAGGCTAAAACAGAATCGGGTTCATGGGGGTTGAGGGGGTAGAGAGTTTCTACATCATCTCGATGACAGACCCGACAAGGGTCATAAGCCGGACGGGGTTGCATCAGGGCGGACAGATTTTGGGCAAATTTCCGGGATTTTTGGTGAGCTAATTTTTGAGTGACGGTTGACCAAGATTGGGCAAATTCGGCAGTTTTCACCGCTTGGGGGTCAAATTCCTGACTATCCAAGGCGAGGAAGATGTTTCCTTGGAAATGGTGAAGCAGCCACTGATTAATCTGCTGCTGAACGTGTTGCATCCGCTGACAATTTTCCGGTGTCGCGGCGGCGATAAGGTAGAGATTCCCCCCGCCTGCATAGATAATCGTTGTGCGCGGTAATTCTAGGGTGTCTAGAAGTTGTTGCACCACTTCTTCGGTTACCAATTCCAGGTAAAAACTCCGCGCCCGTAATGATTTTAAGGCACCATCACTGGAAATCGTATAGATAAACGTCTGAATTCCGGATAAGTCTCCGGCGATTAGCATCAGTTTCCCAGTGGCGGACGTATTCGCTAAGGCGACAGCGATAGCAGTCGTAGCGCGAGTTAAGTCAATTAAGGCGACATCCTCTTGACCTAAACTCAGATGGGAGGCAAATTTCTCTAGAATTAGCGTCAATAAGGACAGGTTGTGCCAGTCTAAGGGGGTAAGATGAGTGAGAACCTGGCGAATGGCGTCCTGTATCTCTCCCATCTCTGGTTGTTGCGGTTGAGGATAAGGAATCGGGGGATTCGTATCCGCGATCGCAGCCGCATTCCAGTAATATTTCCTTCGGGGACACTGGGTTAGTTGTACCTGGTCAAACAGAACTCGCAAGGGTTCCGGGGTTTGGGATTCTTGCCAGTCCAACAGGTTGATGGCTTGGGTGACCGCGATTTGAGGGAGTTCTGGAAGGGTGACATCGGTCAATTCCAGGGGGGAATTCGTCCAGGTTGCCAAAATCCGGACAGCTTTTTGAACGATGGCGAGGGCGATGTCATTGTTTTGGGTGAAGGTGGGACTGTTTTTCACGGCGAACTGAGTTAGTGATTCCCTGTTCTTGATAGTTCCCAGTCTACTCCCTGGGTGGAAGGGGTGATTTCCAGTTTTAAGGCAGAGGGCAGAAGGCAGAGGGCAGAGGGCTTTCAGAAGGCAGAAGGCAGAAGGCAGATAAGTTATTCTCCTTGACAGTTCAGTCACGGTTGGGATAAGGTATCGAAATCTAAGATTATTTTCCCCCGCACCGAACCTGGATAATCGAATAATTTGAGTTAAGTTTTCCACTCATTCATCCCTTCGTTGTCCTTAGAATATGGGGGGGTCAGGGAATCGCTGAAATGCTGATTATTTCGTAGACCCCCTCGGATGGCTCTCTCGGTAAGGGTTTCAGGCTTCGGAGTAGGTGGTTTATTGAAAATAAGTGTCAAGTATTCGGGGTAATTTTAGACCCCCCCAGATTTGCCTATCTCTAAGCCTTGCCTAGTAAGGGTTTCAAATCGATAGGGTTTCATACAACTTCCCCTTGACGGGGACGGAAACCACTTTGGGCAAAGCCAAAGTCATCTTGTCGTGGAATTACGATCGTTTCATACAACTTCCCCTTCACGGGGACGGAAACTTCCTGACTCGGAAGATTAAAAGCTTTTATTTGAGATAAGTTTCATACAACTTCCCCTTCACGGGGACGGAAACCCTTGACTAGTTGGAAATCAACCGCAGCTCTATTGTTTCATACAACTTCCCCTTCACGGGGACGGAAACTCTAATCGCCGTTGTCTGCATACCATGCAGAAAGGCAAGCAGTTTCATACAACTTCCCCTTCACGGGGACGGAAACCCCTTCGGCAAAGGGAATCAAAGCTTCAGGAGCAAGTAGGTTGGGTTGAGGAACGAAACCCAACTCTCAGGTTTGTTTATTGGGTTCTGGCGAAGTCGAAACCCAACCGACATGAGTGCTACCTGCTCTCCCTGACATACTACCGGGCGATGACTCCAATCAACGATAGGAAAAGGAGTTGAGTTGACGTTCCTGTCGTATTGGGTTAGATTACCTGTAGTCACCAATTTCGCGATCGCACAGAGATTGAATCAGGATACAGGATTTACTTGTATTGCTAGGAAACAGTACCTTGAAAACCTCATAAAATTAGGGCAAAAAGGCGACGCTCAAGCAAAATGGCTGAAACCCTGATTCTTTCGTGGTGAGCTTCGCCGCCTTATCTGGTAAAGCTTTCAGCCGTTTTTTCGGGAAATTTTACCCCGTTGAATGGGTCAAAATTGGTGAGCTTCGGTAATGGCTTCTAGAACCCATACAGGGTAAGGGTTTCAAGTTGAGGGGTTACACTTACCTCTTCCCCGTCAGGGGATGGAAACATGTTGGTGCTGTTGCAGTTGTAACAACTGTAATAATGTTACACTTACCTCTTCCCCGTCAGGGGATGGAAACTCAGAAAAATCAGTGAACCCTTCAGAGGAATCAGTGGTTCGGGCTTACTTTCGAGTTAGAGAATTGTACCGTTACATCGCCAAAAACATCCCCCACTGCGATCGCGATCCGGTAACTCTTGACCCCAAACAGAATCAGCGATTAACTCACCCCTCCCCCATCAACCGAGGCAAAATAAATCCAGGGTTTTCGCGATCGCCTGATTCCTGGCGATGACTCCAATCAACGATATGACAAGGAGTTGAGTTGATGTGCTTGTTGTATTGGGTGAGATTATCTGTAGTCCCAGATTGGGCAGAAATATTTTCGCGATCGCACAAAGATAGCCAATTCACTCCGATTAGAAGGAAACAGTACCTGAAAAACCAAGAGTATGAAGGATAGGCGCCAACAGAAGCGATCGCCGATCACCTACTCATTCACATCAACCCGAACAAGCGCGATCGGATCGGGGGAATTTTCCCGGATTGACAGTGGAGCCGTGTTTAGGGTAATTTATGAGAATCTAGAATTGTTCCACCCACAACCGAACCTGGACAATAAAATAATTTGAGTTAAGTTTTCCACTCATTCATCCCTTCGTTGTCCTTAGAATATGGGGGGGTCAGGGAATCGCTGAAATGCTGATTATTTCGTAGACCCCCTCGGATGGCTCTCTGGGTAAGGGTTTCAGGCTTCGGAGTAGGTGGTTTATTGAAAATAAGTGTCAAGTATTCGGGGTAATTTTAGACCCCCCCAGATTTGCCTATCTCTAAGCCTTGCCTAGTAAGGGTTTCAAATCGATAGGGTTTCATACAACTTCCCCTTCACGGGGACGGAAACACGGTCGATGAATTTTGGAGCAATTTTTAACTCCCTGTTTCATACAACTTCCCCTTCACGGGGACGGAAACTTTTTATTAGCCCACCATTTTGAGCTTTCAAAATAGTGTTTCATACAACTTCCCCTTCACGGGGACGGAAACTAACACTGACTACATATAGCGTAGACTCCTTTGGGAGTTTCATACAACTTCCCCTTCACGGGGACGGAAACACCATAGTATTTGGTTCTAAGGTTTTTACCCTTCCTAATGGTTTCATACAACTTCCCCTTCACGGGGACGGAAACTTTCCGGGCGGTAATTCAGGATTTGGAGTTGCTCCGCCGCGTTTCATACAACTTCCCCTTCACGGGGACGGAAACCCTCATATTGGGCTTTGACGGAAGGATAGTAGCATGTGTTTCATACAACTTCCCCTTCACGGGGACGGAAACCTATTGGACATGGTATAACCATACATCCAACTATTGTTTCATACAACTTCCCCTTCACGGGGACGGAAACTCGTAAGCCCTCTTCTTAGGATTTGCCAAGAACCTGGGTTTCATACAACTTCCCCTTCACGGGGACGGAAACTACTACGAGCCAAAGCAGCTAATTGTGCTTTGTCTAAAGTTTCATACAACTTCCCCTTCACGGGGACGGAAACTCCACCATTTTTTATAGCCCTCATTAGAGGGCATAAGCTGGTTTCATACAACTTCCCCTTCACGGGGACGGAAACTGCTGAACGCCATCCTTACACAGCGGATTGGAACATGGTGTTTCATACAACTTCCCCTTCACGGGGACGGAAACTTTTCGGCTCTTGCGATAGCCGGCTGGTCTGAAGGCGGGGTTTCATACAACTTCCCCTTCACGGGGACGGAAACTTATCTGAACTTCAGCTTGAAGTTTCTGGCCTTCTTCTAGTTTCATACAACTTCCCCTTCACGGGGACGGAAACGAGACTTGGACAAATTGCAGATAATCGCTCCACAGTCCGGTTTCATACAACTTCCTCTTCACGGGGACGGAAACTCGGAGAAATCAGAGAACCCTTCAGAGAAATCAGTATTTTTGCCCTCCTTCCCCCTTCTGCCATCTGCCTCCTGCCATCTGCCTTAAAAAAACAACTTGGAAATCCCCTCTTCCACACCCAACTAAAATCGAAGGCATCAACCATCACTCATCAAACCAGCCATGAAACGCCCTTCGATAGTCCAACTCATCACCGACCCCACCAAAAACTTTCTCACCTTTTTCCTCATCGGCAACCTACTATTTACCGTAATATCCGATGGTATCTCCGCCCTATTCTGGGAAGTCTTCGGCTTATGGTTACACACCCAACTAGGACTTAACCTTGCCTTACTCAAAGCCTCAATCGTCGCCAGCCTCACCCTCTTACTTCTGTTGGTCATATACGTCACCAAATTTCCCCGCTGGCTAAAACAAAAACTCGTCAAAATTCCCCTCCTGGGTATAAAAGTCCCCGACCAAACCAACGTTATCCCCCTAACCACCACCCGACCCGGACTCATCGCCGCCATGAGTCCCAAAGCCAATTCCCCCGCAGAAGTCGCCATCTTCCATCACTGGAATAACGGTCAAACCCCCCACCTAAAACACTGCTGGTTAATTTGCACCCACAAATCCCTACCCTACGCCCAAGACATGATTAAAAAACTCACCGACAAAGGCATCACCCAAACCGTCGAATTTCACTACGGAAACTATCAACTCGAAGACCCCGACAATCCCGGACAATACCTCAACTTACTCGTCGAAGACAACGTTATTGACGACCCCAACTACATCCGCCGCCTCGTCAACGCTATCTACGCCGACGCCCAAAACCAAGGCTTAGAAGAATCCGAACTCATCGCCGACTACACCGGGGCGACCAAAGGAATGACAGCCGGAATCATCCTCGCCTGTGCCACAGCGTCCAGGCAATTGCAATACATCAGCCAGATTTACAATTCTCAACTCATGGAAGTAAACGTCTCCTACAAAATCAAAGAAGCATGAATCATGGGGTGTGGGGTGTCGGGTATGGGGAAAGAGAAAGAGGTTAACTCTTCAAGCCACCTGTAGGGGCACGATATTATCGTGCCCTTACCATAAATGGCGTGTGTTTTTATAGCAGTCGCCAAGGCGATTAGGACACAGCAAAATGCGCCAAACCTTGACCCGTCAATCTCTGCCCTTCTGCCTTCTGCCTTTTCCCCACCACAAGACTTATTCAGCAGCCCCTCCTTAGTTTTGCCATGTTGCATCTAGAGTCAAATCACGAGGATTTTTCAGGATAAAAATCTCATCTTCCTTAACCAAATCCCCTTTACAGAATAGAGGTAAACGTTCTTGATACGCTTTAATCGCCAGAATATAATCATGATTAAACAACTCAGCCTGAATCTTGCGAAGTCTATTGACAATAACACCGGACAAAATCACTCCGCCGCTTAACTGATCAACATTAGGAGATTGCAACTGAATCACAATCCCCTGAACCGTTACATCCTTAGCTTGAGTCATTAACTCCCCAAAAATTTCCAATTGAGAGCGATTCTCCGCCAAAGACAACGTTTCCAACACTTCACCCATACGGCGAGGAAAATCCAGAATCTCCGGCTTTAAAGGAAGTAACAATTCAAAATCCTCTCCCTGGGGAGTCGCTTGAGTCCAAATCGAAGCTTTATCAGCCATTTTCTCTTGCTGATGCCAATGATGATTCATTAAATAAGCCTCAACCCGTGCAGGTTGTAACTCACTCAGAACCTCTAAATCTTGTATAACTGCTTTCATAGAACGTCCCCGGCAGCAATTCGTTGCATAATCATACACAGAGCATCCACATTAAATATATTATGGCGTGGAATTTCAACCGTGATAGTGGATTGACTCGTCCGTTGTGGGTATCCGCGCAGAGACAACCAATAGCCACATCGTTGAAGACAAAGAGACTCTTCAGACTGGATTAACCATTCATCGACATTATCGGGAACTAAAACCACAATGAGGAGTTGAGGAACAAACGGATCATCACAGCTTAATTCATCATAGTTCTTGGCAGAGAGACGGTATTTAAGAACGTTTTCTTGTCGAACTTCTTGCGACGTACATTTAATCTGTACATCAAATCGAGGTAAACGTTTTGATCCAATCGTTCCAGGGACTGTTATCGTGGCATCAATACCACTATTATCTAACCGTCGTGTAGCCGATTGGAGAGAGTAACCAGCCGCCGCCGCGACCCCATATACATAAGCATAGCTAAAGTCTTCTTTTTGGGTATTGAGTGCCACGTTTTATTGCCCTGTACTGAGAATGCTTTTCTGATTAAATCATGCAACAATTCCATTATTATTTATCGCCCTTCTCGATTGGACGCGGTACACTTTAACCTCTCCTCTACCTTCTGCCCTCTGCCCTCTGCCTTCTGCCTTCAATCCTCATACAACCGCGCCTCCTTCCGCACATCCGCCGCCACCCGAACCCGCAACTCCCAAGGCAAAAGCACCTCAACAAACGGACGCCAAGCCTGAAGCCGCATCAACACATTCGGATCACTCTCTCGATAAATCGCCGTATAATAAGCATCCTCACGAGGACGAGACTGAATCACCTGTAACAACTGCTGCCGATGCATCACTGGCGCTTCCCGCTTCACCAACCTCATCGCCTCCTGATAACTCACCGACTTAAACGTCTCATGGCGTACCGTTCCCTGGATATAGCGCCGATTATGCAACCCATCAAACCGCAACAACAATAACAACGGCTGTTGATAATAATCAAACCCCCACGCCCTCTCCATTTCCGCCTGAATAAACTCCGGAGTCGGTAAATCCTGCTGCTGATACCGTTGTCCTAACACCTCCGGAACCCGTTCATCCCGCCACTCCAACGCCACAATCTCCTCAATTCGGTCTAAGCGATAATTACACCAATTCATCGCCCCATAAGGATCACGCCCCCAAGCGCACAAATAAATTGCCCGTTGCACATAATAGATACAAACCGGATAAACCACACAATCCACCTCCCCATCCAACTTGGCACTTCGATACCGTAACAGCACAGGCGGTATCGGCGTTTTCGCCCACAACTGCTTCAACTGATCCTGTAAATCCTCCACCTTATCCAACAACCGCCGAGGCACCACATAATCCACATGGAGAAAAAACCGCTGCACCCCATTCACCTGTTGGCGGTGATTCCAAGCCATTAACCCTAAATCCGGAGGCAAAAAACTATAATCCTCCGCCGAACCCTGATTCGATGTCGCCATCGATAGTTTAGGAAACCGCTGCACCCGCCAATATCGTCGCCCTCGATACCTCAACCATCCCAACTGAGTCAGCGCTTGTAAATCTCCCGCCAACATACGCCGCGTCAGAGAAAACAACGGTTGCTTCAGCCAATCCTCAACCGCATCCCGATGCCAATCCGTATGGCGCACAATCTTCCCTATCCACGTTTCCTTCTCCACCCCCGTCCCCTCAGCAAATAGCCAACTTGCCGCCGTTTTCCGACAAGGACATCGGGAATCCGCATGATAGGGAACCTTTTCCCCTTTGGGATGACTCTCCGTAAAAAACACATCCCGCCACTTAGCATAAGTAAAGGGTTCTGGCAACTCCAACCGTTCCCCCTCCTGACCATAAAGCAAACGCAGCCACACCCACAGGCGCACCGCCCTGGCTAAGTTTTGCTTCAGGGAACCCCGCGTTAACCATTGCAGCAGTTCTAGAGTGGGTGGGTGATTGAACATAAGTTGGAAACAACCTCTTCCATAAAGGTGTTAAAGTAGCAGCACAACCTCAAATAACGGTTGAATCTACAGTTTTGACCGAATACCAATGTCACCGATTCAATTAGACCTCTATTCCCATCAAACCGAGAACGGACTCGCCTACCAGCACCTGCGAATTCGCCTCACCAGTCCTGATGGTATCATCGAGCCACAGGACTTAAAAGGATTAGAACTCCCCGCCAATATCCAGTCTAGTCAAGGCGTCGTCATCGAAGGCAAAGGACCCATCTGGCTGTACAGCTACCTCGTCCACCAATGCCATGCTACCGCCTGGGTAGGCTGTTTCGACCCCCGTTTAGAAGGCGCTGTCGTTGTCGAAAGTCATAGCAAAGGAGTGGCAGTCGGTCAAGTCCTAAAACTGATTCTGCCATAACATATTTTATCTATTGAGATAAATACATAAGGCTTCAATCACTTTGACGACAGACTTTTGCTTTTACCATGATTACTTCTATTCGCCATCAACTCCAACTCTTCGTCACCCAAATCCACTCCCCCCAAGGTCAATCCTATCAATGTTTAGAAATCGATATTTGTGGTGAACTTCAGCCATCTGCCTTAAGCCATCTCGAACTGCCCAAAAACTTAGACTTCAATCAAGGAATAGTCCTCTGGGGTTCAGCACCAATTTGGCTCTATAGTCACCTGATTAAACGTTGTCAATCTGCCCCTTGGTTAGGTTGCTACGACATTACTTTCGGTGGATTCGTCGTCGTAGCTAGTCGCCATCCCGCCATGGTTTCAGGGGATTTTTACAAACTCATGAATCGCGACCAATGTGCAGCTATTTTAATTGGCGGTTCTCCCAATAGCGGCAAAAGTGTCCTCTGTCATGCTCTAGACTATACCCTCAACCAAAGCGTACCCGACAAACAGATTCACCTACATCGAGCGCAGTGGGACGGCGAAGGAAACTGGTATGCTCAGATGAGAAATCGACTCTTAGCCGACGAATTAAATCGGCGTTGTCGGTCAAACAACAGTGACCGTTTTTTCCTCTTTCATGCCGATGCCGTGAGCAATATTCGCCAAAACATGGAATTAGTCTTAGTTGATTTTGGCGGAGAGCCAAAACGCGATGATATCATACTGTTGCACCGTTGCACCCACTACATTATTATCAGTTCTAAGCCCAAAGATATTCCTTACTGGCACAATTTTTGTAGAAAACGAGGCGGACTCAAACCCTTAGCCGTCATTCACAGTGTTTTAGAGGAGCGGTTAGACGTGTTGCAGGAAAAGCCCTATTTAGAAATCATTGCCGGACCGTGGGAACGGGGAGAAACCTTTACTGTCCCCGATATTTTACTTGAAAAAGTTTTAGCATTAAGTAAAACATAAAACGGCAAAAGATAAAACTTCTGCCTCCTGCCTTCTTAACCGGACTTACGCAAACACACCGGATGGGGATGGTGCGTTACGCTACGCTAACACACCCTACAAATAGAGCTGCTGAATAAGTTTTGTGGTGGGGGAAGCAGGGAAAGCAGGGGAAGCAGGGAAAGCAGGGAAAGCGAGTATGACAAATGACAAATGACAAATGACAAATGACGAATGACGATATGAACACCCAACTAACTGAGAAATTTGAGCAAGCGCTAATTTATGCTACTCGCCTCCACGCCAAACAACGGCGCAAAACTAACGGTATTCCTTATATTTCTCACCTCCTGAGTGTGGCGGCTTTAGTGCTAGAGGATGGCGGTTCCGAAGCAGAAGCCATTGCCGCCTTATTACATGATGCCGTAGAAGACCAAGGGGGTGCAGCAACCCGCCAGGACATCTTGCATCGGTTTGGCGAACAAGTCGTGGCAATTGTTGATGGTTGTACCGAATCCGACACAGATATCAAACCCCCGTGGCGAGAACGGAAACAGGGATATTTAGAGAAGGTGCGCCAAGGGTCAGACGCCGTGCGGCGAGTGGCTTTAGCCGACAAACTGCACAACGCGCGATCGCTGGTTATGGAAACCCGGTGTCAGGGCGAAGGGATTTGGTCAGTGTTTAGTGCAGGGAAGCAGGGGACATTATGGTTTTACCATGCATTCTTGGACTTGTATCGCACCCCTAATCCTAGTCCGATGGTCGCAGAATTAGCACAAGTTGTCAGCACTTTGGAGTGATTAGCGCTCTATTGTCACTCTGGGAAATTACCCCTTACCAACTCATATCATGTCCGGTTGAATAGTCACATTTAGGTAGAGACAAGGCAGAAGGCAGAAGGCAGAGGGCAGAAGGGAAGGAGGAAGGTTGCAAGGAAGAAGGATATTACGGTTATTTCGGCGGACATGATATCAAGTACAGACGCGCCACGGCGCGTCTGTACTGCCAGGTTATCTCTGGCAATCCGCGTCTTCACGAAGTAAGGGGCGGTTCATGAAACGTCAACACATCTCTCCTTGTCTCCCTGCACTCTGGCTTATTTCAACGAAACATACTGCTGACTGAACTGTCTTCATGAATACGCCAGATGGTTTCTCCTAGCAAGTTGGCGACAGAAAGCATAGTCAGTTGCTCAAAGTGATTGTTTTGGGCTACTGGAATCGTATTAGTGACAATCACTTCTTCAAAGATTCCACTGGAGAGACGTTCAATCGCAGGGGGTGAAAAGACGGCATGAGTCGCACAAGCATACACTTGTCTAGCTCCCTCTTGACGCAGAATCTTGGCACCTGCAGCAATAGTCCCCGCCGTGTCAATCATATCATCGACCAAAACAGCCGTTTTGCCCTTGACATCTCCAATCACATTCATAACCTCTGCCACATTATGCGCTTGTCGTCGCTTGTCAATAATGGCTAAGGGCGCATCATTCAGCTTTTTGGCAAAAGCCCTGGCTCTAGCTACGCCACCCACGTCAGGGGAAACAACCACCAGATCAGGTAATTGTTTACTCGCCAGATAGTCTAAGGTTACTGGAGAACCGTAGACATGATCGAAGGGAATATCGAAATACCCTTGGATTTGGGCAGAGTGTAAATCCATGGCTAATACCCGATTCGCGCCCGCCTCAGTAATCAAATTTGCCACTAACTTAGCGGTAATTGATTCTCGCCCTGCGGTTTTGCGATCGGCTCTGGCATAACCGTAGTATGGAATAACAGCAGTAATCTGTCGCGCGGATGCTCGCCGACAGGCGTCGATCATAATCAGCAATTCCATCAGGTTATCGTTTACCGGATGGCAACTCGGCTGAATTAGGTAAACGTCGCACCCACGAATGGATTCTTGAATTTGGATGTATAACTCGCCATCGGCAAATCGTTTGCGAACCATTGGTCCAATGTCCATGCCCAAATAGCGAGCAACTTCTTGTGCTAGTGGAACATTAGCAGACCCAGAAAACAGTCGGAGACGATTATTATCCGCGATTAGCGGCAGCGCAGGCTGAAGCGTTAACGTTGCAGAACGGCTCACAGCAGACCCTCGAAGCTCATTTCAAGGCAATCTTAACATTTGCTGTTGTCTATGGTTCTAAGTAGGTGGGGACAATTAAAGTTAACGGTGGGGATCGTCATTGGTCATTGGTCATTGGTCATTGGTCTTATGTAAAGGTTTGAGGATTATTTACAAAACTTAATACAATTTCATTTTCTTTTGTCCGACTATTTAGTCTAACTATCCACTGAAAAGAGGGTCTCCTCAAGAGTCACAGATAAAATAACTGTAATAAATGCCAGGAAGTGACCGTCTTCTCATAAAATTTAGACGGGTAGACCATCCTGTTTTCCCCTAAACTCCAATTCACAAGCTCATGGAACAACCGATCGCCTCTGGAACTATTCTGCAAGCCCGTTACCACTTGACCAGGGTTCTGGGTCAAGGGGGATTCGGTCGAACCTACCTGGCGGAAGACCTGAATCGGTTTAAAGAACTTTGTGTCCTCAAAGAATTGATTCCGCCTCAGACTGAAGCCTATACCTTGGAGAAGTCCAAAGAACTGTTCCAACGGGAGGCAACCACCCTCTATCAAATCAAACACCCGCAAGTGCCGGAATTTCGAGCTACCTTTGAGGAGGATGGACGGTTTTTCTTGGCACAAGACTACGTTGAGGGGAAAACCTATCGCGAGTTACTCAATGAGCGCTTAGAAGAACTAGCGGGCAATTCCACATCCAGCACGGAAGCCGTAGGGATTCCCACACCGCCTCAAAATACACCCATGGGTAACCCCGTCTTCTCCGAAGCCGAAGTTAAACAGCTACTCCAGCAATTATTGCCCGTATTAGAACATATTCACACTAAGGGGATCATCCACCGCGATATTACTCCCGATAATATTATTCTGCGCCAGGGCGACCAACTCCCGGTATTAATTGATTTTGGTGTGGTAAAGGAACTCGCTACCCGTTTGCAGTCGCCGGATATGGCAACCCCAGCCACAACGGTTGGTAAACTGGGTTATGCTCCCAGCGAACAAATTCAAACCGGAAAATCCTATCCCAGTAGTGACCTCTATTCCCTAGCCGTTACCGCCGTGGTGCTACTGACAGGCAAAGAACCCAGGGAGTTACTGGATAATACCCAGTTAACCTGGAACTGGCAACGGTGGGTGACGGTAAGTGATGAATTTGCCCGGATTCTGAACCGGATGCTAAGTTACAGACCGGGCGATCGCTATCCATCTGCAACAGATGTATTACAAGCGCTGCAATCTCCACCCCCTCCAGCCGCCTCTACACCAGAACCAAACGCCAACGCTTCCGGTATGGCAACCGTAGCCGTAGGACGACGTCCGGAACCGCAGACACCACCCGCAAGACCACCCGCGCAATCAGAACCCGTGATTCCTGAACCCAGTAATGACTCGATTTGGGAAAAGCCTGGGATGGTTGTGGCAATTGGTGCAGTACTTGCCGTGATTGCAGGGTTGGGTTCTTGGGCAATTGCGAATCGATTAAGACAGGAACCGACTCCCCCAGAAACAATTGTGGAGTCTCCGTCTCCTTTACCCACCGAAACTGAATCTCCCTCACCTTCACCCACTCCCACCGAACCCCAAGTCTATAGTCAAACTCTGGCTTTGTCTCCTGGTAGAGAACTGTCTATCGAGAGATCATTACAGCCGAATACTATTGTTAACTACCAGATTCAGGCGGAACAAGACCAGACGTTAGAGGCTTTTATTCCCACGGAAGGCGTTTACATGACCGTCCTTGGACCCGATAATCAACCAGTAAGCGATCGCGCCACACGGGTACAGCAATGGCGAGGTCAACTTCCCTATACCGGAGAATACACGATTCAATTAAGTTTAATTCCGGAACTTCCAGAAACTGAGTACCAACTCAATTTAGACTTAACGGAAGCCCCCGAACCCACACCATCGCCATCGCCATCGCCATCGCCATCTCCATCGCCATCTCCGTCGCCATCTCCGTCGCCATCGCCATCGCCATCGCCATCCCCCTCTCCTTCTCCCACTTACGAAACCGAACGGCTGATAATTCCTGAAGGAGAACAGGCAATTCAGTTTCAAGGTCAAACCGCACCGCAACGGGTAAAACGGTATCGCGTCAACGTGGAATCCAATCAGCAACTAGCGGTAGAAGTGATTCAAGGTGATGTCACCTTAAATATCCGCAATCCTAATGGTCAGTTAATTGAAGATGCCTCAACCATCAACTTTTGGCAGGCACAATTGCCTCAAGGGGGCAACTATATCATTGATGTGATTGCCCAAAGACCAACCACTTTTACATTGGGTGTTAGTCTCACCAATCCTTAGATAGCGACCTCAAATCCTTACAAATGACGAATGACAAATGACCAATGACCCAAACATTATTAATTACGGGTACAAATACCGATGCGGGTAAAACAGTATTAACCACGGCTCTCGCCGCTTATTGGCAAACCTATTACCCGCAAAAACGTCTGGGAATTTTCAAGCCGATGCAAACGGGAACCGGGGATTGGGAACATTATCACCAGCAATTCAACCTGGATCAAACCCC
>JGI12048J13642_10007428_pt1 | contig 20967 bp, 13 predicted proteins | sample ElkSlonscriptome_16_FD_13642 | JGI IMG/M metagenome (IMG submission 13642)
GTTCGATCCCGGGTTTCCGATATGGCCCGACAGTTCGGTTTCGAGCAGGTGCCGCAGTATGCTGCCAACCTGCATGCGGGACACAAGGCCGGTGATTTTCTGTTTGTTCCGGTCAATTAACCCCAGAGGAGGTGCAATGTGAGAAAATGGATTCGTTTCGGCATCATCTTGGTAATGATGTTTTCAATTTCAGCGGCAGGCCTCGGACTCTGCTATGGTCAGCCGGTATCCGGCAAACCTGCTCCCCCGTTTTCCGGGAAAGATATTTCCGGTAAGACCCGGCAGCTTTCCGATTTGAAAACGCATCCGATGGTGGTGCTCTATTTTTTTGATCCCGATTCTTCATCGAGCCGGGATGGATTGACCAGTCTCGACCGGATCACCGATCGATTCGGCGAAGAATTGATGGTNTGGGGGATTACCCGGGCGGATCCCGATCCGGTGAAACGCTTTGTCTCCGACAGCGGGCTCGATTTTCCGATTATCCTGGATCGATCCGATATCAGCGATCAGTACCAGGCCCGGTTGATTCTCCCCACCGTCTTTATCCTCGGGCCAGATTTGAAAATAGTGGATTATTTTCAGGGCGGCGGCAAGCATACCGAGGTGATGCTGGTGCGTCTGGCCGAGCGTAATCTGGGCCGGAACAATATTCAAATGGCAAAGGCCATTACGGATCAAGTCACAGAAAAGAATCCCAAAAGCGTGGAGGGCAAGGCGGTAAAAGCCATGGCCGCCGTCGAGGAGGGGAATCTTGAGGAGGCTGAGAAAATATCAGAAGAGCTTAAACAGGAAAAGGGGGAGGCGGAGATTGCCGGCAAAGAGGTGGAGATGACGGTTCTCGCTAAAAAAGGAGATACCGAAAAGGCCCTTCAGGTGGCTGAAGAGGTGCAAAAAAAGGCCCCCAACCGCCCCAAGGCCTACACCGTGAAAGGGAATATAAAATTTTCCCAAAACAAGAAAACTGAAGCACTCGCAGAATATAAAAAGGCCGCTGCAAAAGACGAAGGGTTGATCACGCAAAAAGCCGAAGCCCGCAATATCGCCGGCCGGGCCCTTGCCGATGCCGGGGATTATTCCGCGGCCCGCAGCCTCTATGAACAGGCGATCGATATCGATCCCTATTTTATCGAGGCTACCGCCAACAAGGGGGTCACCTATGAAAAGGAAGGGGATTGGGGAAAGGCCCTGGATTCTTACCGAGGCGCCCTGGCGCTGGACAAAAATGACGTTTTTGCAGCGGCTCTGGCCAAACAGGCCCAGGAAATGCTGGCCCTGCAACAGGACAGCAAAAAGCGGGAGCGGATCGACCGTCTGGTCAAAGAATTGGCTGAGCGGTTTCGAAAACAGCAGAAAACCATGGACAAGGATGGTGATACCTGGACCTCCCGCCCCATGATTCTGACCTTCATCGATTTTCAGGAAAAAGGCGGATTGTCTGAGCGGGACGGGTATTCTTCGGTGATGGCGATTCAGTTGGCCGACCGACTCAATGCCTCGGGCCGGGTTCAGGTGGTGGAAAGAGTATTGATTGAGCGGCTTCTGGAAGAACTCAACCTCGGAAGCTCGGATCTGGCCGACCCCGAAACCGCCCTGCAGCTGGGGAGGGTGCTGGCGGCCAAACTGTTGGGAACCGGTACTCTGTTTTTTGTTCCGAACGGCATGCTTTTCAACATGCGGCTGATCGATACCGAAACTTCGGCTATTCCCAAGGTGGTGACGCGACAAATTCCGGAACAATCCTCCATGGAACAGGAATTGAATCAGCTCAATCGGGAGCTGCTTCGAACCATCATCGAAAAATATCCGTTGCGCGGGTATGTGGTCCAGAACGAAGGGGATCAGGTGCTGATCAATCTCGGCTCCCGACAGGGGGTGGTTCTCGGCACCCGGTTCGAGGTGTTGGGGGAGGCCAAAACGATCGTCTACAAAGGCAAGAAATTGAAAGGATCACCGGAGACGATCGCCCAGATCGAGGTGGTTCGCGTGGAGCCTGATTTTTCCTATGGGCGGGTTCAAAAGCAGGATCGAAAGCCGAAGCGGGACGACAAGATCCAGGAGAAGGTCGAAGATTCGGTGGCCTTGAGGTGAACTGCAAAATGACCGACGTCCGAGCGATTTTTATGCGCTTTCTGCTGTGGTTCATGGTCTGTATGCTTGCCGGATGCGCGGCACCTTCTCCAGAGCCGGTTTCGGAACCGGCCCGAGCGCCTGGGCCGCGCAGTGTGGCGGTATGGGATATGGAAAACATGAGTCCCGACAGGCCCTTGGCCATGGATTGGGGGGAACTGCTGTCTTCGGGGGTTATTCAGGTGTTTCAGGAATCCGGCGATTACTCGGTGGTGGAGCGGGAGAAGCTGCTTCGTGTGCTTGAAGAGCTTCAACTCGGGTCATCGGCCCTGGCGGACGATGAAACCCGATTGAGATTAGGGCAACTCGTCGGGGCTCAACAGATGGTGTTCGGCGGCTATCTGGTGGTGGGCGACATGATGCGGCTGGACCTGCGCCTGGTAGAGGTGGAAACCGGCGCCGTATTAAACGCCACCCATCGAACCCTTTCCGCCGCCGATCCGGTAGCCGGGTTGAATGCCGCCAAGGGAGCGGCACAGGAGCTTATCGTTGAAAAAGTTTATTGAACATCGATTTTTTCTTATCGGTCGCCTCCGGTTCGGAGGGGTCTTCCGATTGCCGGCTTTCCGGCGCCTCATTCGAAGAAGGAGACTCCTCTTCCACCTCCGCCAAGCGTCCACCGGCCATAAACTGGAACTTGGGTCCTTGGGGGCTCAGATGAATTCGATCCCCGCCGGATAGCAGCGCGTGAAGGTTTATGGGCCGGCTGTTGACCGTAATCATCGATTTTCCCGTCAGATCCTTGATGCCGTAGCTGTCTCCGCTGAAAAAGATTTGAGCATGCCGATCCAGAATGGCCGGGTGCTCCAGGGTGAAATCACAATCCGGTTTTCTGCCGATGGTGATGGGAAGTTCTTTATAAGCCCGAAGGGTGGGACCGAATTGAATGGCCAAGGGCACCTTGATCCGCTCGATGGGGATATCGGCCGGTGGGGGTGTTTCCTGAACAGAATCTCTTTCGAGTTTTAGCTCTTCCGGCTTTATTCGTTCGGGAGCAGGTTCCGTCGTCTTTTTTCCGGGAGGCGGAGTCGGTTCAGGCCGTTCTCGTTCTTGTCGATTCGGAGTCGACGGGGTCTCCCGAGTTCGCGGCGCCGGTCTGGAAGGCGGCGTGGGCTCTGCTTGTCTCATTTCCGTCACAAAGCTGACTTTCGGACCGCCTTCCTCGGCAAAGGTCAAAACATCTCCGGATTTGAGATATGCTTCTTTGGCCGCTTTTCCATTCACAAAGGTGCCGTTGGTGCTTTCATCGATCAGCTTGTGTCGATTTCCTTCGCGAACGATTCGCGCGTGATTCCTCGAAATAATCGCCAAATCTTTAGGAAATTGAAGATGACAGGAGGGATGGCGGCCGATGGCGATTTCAGGACCTGAAAATTCCTGGATCTCCCCTCGGAGCGGACCCTGAATATGAATCAGCTGAACGACGATGTCGGGGGCTTGGGGCATTTTTTAAATAACCTGTGTGAGCGTGTGACGAAGGTGAATGGGTCGGCCGATTTCAAGACCGGAGATTGATTACCAATTTATTGATTATAAATTAAAACTCACCCATATTGTCAAGAAAATAATGGTTTTCTATTTCGGGAGGTTCAGGGTAAAATTTGATTGATCTTCGCCTTCTTTTCCGTTAGGTTACGATTAGGTTTCGCTGCCGGAGCGATTTAAAACTTCTTCATTTACCGAAAGATTGTCAACTAAGATGGCGAAAATTGCATTATCAGGTCGGACGGATGTCGGGCTCAAGCGTACAAACAATGAAGACACCTTTGTGGTCAGGCCTGAACTCGATTTCTGTCTGGTGGCGGACGGAATGGGCGGGGCCGCGGCCGGTGAACTGGCCAGCCGCTTTTTTGCCGAAGCCGCGCTGGAGGTTTTTTCAGAGCCGGATGCCGCTTCCGACCAGGATTTGCCCGGCCGGGTTCAGAAAGCCTTCAGCTTGGCCAACAAACGGATACTGGAGCATGTCAAGGAGAAGCCGAAACATGAGGGCATGGGGTGCACCGCCGAACTGATGGCTTTTTTCGACGGCGGATTTGTGTTGGGGCATATGGGAGACAGCCGAACCTATCGGTTTCGAAACGGCGAACTGAAGCAATTGACCCATGACCACTCGCTGGTCCAGAACATGGTGGACCAGGGGCTGATTTCCTCGGACGAGGCTCGGACCCATTCCCACCGGAATGTGATTCTTCGGGCCGTGGGGATCGAAAAGAATCTGTCCCTGGACCTGATTAAAGGGAAAACCCAGCCGGGAGATCTTTATTTGCTCTGCTCGGACGGCCTGACCGACATGGTGGAAGATATCCTGATTCGAGAAGTGCTCACGTCCGACATTTCGTTGCCTCAGAAGGTGGAGGGCTTCATCGAACTGGCAAAATTGGCGGGTGGGGCCGACAACGTGACCATCGTGCTGTCCCATGTGCTGGGTGCGTAATCTCCGTAAGTGCCGGCCCTGCCGACTTTCTTGTTTAAATCTCTCAATTTCCGCAGAAGATTCGACGCTTCTTCGATATTCTCTTTTACTTTTTTGTATTCGGGGTCAACGAACAGGACCCGCTCCCATTCGCGAATGGCGTCATCCACCCCTTCACTTTCTTTTTGAGTATAGAGTTCGATGCCTTTGTTGTAATGCTTCTGTTTGAAGATGCTTTCATATTCCTTGCAGGATAGGCAACCGGATCGGTATTTTCCGGACTCGTCCAGAGCGCTCTGGGCTGCGAGATAATCGAGCTTGTCTCGGGAGACCTGAAAGTTTCGATAATATTCCTGAGCCTGTTCAAAATAGCTTTTATAAAGGTATTCCGTAATCCGCTCGTTTGCCGGGGCCAAGGCGACAGCATTTTTAAGAACCGAAACGGCCTCCGGATACTTGCTTTCGTTAAAAAGACGAATCCCCTTGATCAAAAAGGCTTTTCCTTTCTCGGAAATAATCTTCGCATATTCCATGCACTCTCGGCAATCGGTTCGATATTGCATTACCTTTTGAAAACCCTCCTGGGCTGCTGAATAGTCCTCTTGCTCAAAGTGCTCCACCGCCTGTTGAAAGTAGGCGGCATACAAGTGCTTTTTGATTTCATCATTGGAAGGGTTCGCCTCGGCGGCTTTTTCCAATTTCGGAATGGCTTTGGAATACCGGCCGGCATTCATCAGGGCCTGCGCTTGGTTCAGGTTTTCTTCATCCGGGGGTGGGTCGGCGGAAGGCGCGGTTTTTTCAATGCTTTCCGGTTTTGGGGGAGCCGCCGAGGGTTTTTTCGGTGAAATCACCGGGCCCTGGTCGAGGTTAGCCAAATCCGGCATAATTTTGCCTTCGGTTTTGATATACGGAATCTTGATCACTTCACCGGTCTGGAGATTTCGAACATCGGGAATGTCATTGAACTGACGGATAAAACCGACCACATCGAATTTCTTATAGGTACCGTAATAATGAACCGCGATTTGAGAGAGGGTTTCGCCGGGACCAACGGTATGGTTCAAATGTTTGACACGTTTTGCGGGAGCTGTTCGGGGCGGCTTTTCAGGGTTTTCCACATAGAAAACCTGGGCGCATCCCGAGCACCAGAGTCCGAGCAGTAAAAAGAGAATGAATCGGTTAAGGGATTTCATAACCTTCGATTTTTGGATGTGAGATTCAGTTCCATTCGGCGAAACCTTGGGTTAAGGGGTCAGGCCCATGCGTGTTCGGCACGCGTAGCAATTTTGAATTCATGTCTATTTTGGTAAAATACACCAAATAAAGCAATAATCTTTATAGAGCAATGGTACGGTAGAGATATCCTACTTTTATATGTGTCAATCGCATTATTTAGGCGCCATGAGGAGAAAAACTTACCCCCGAATGCTGAAATCCAATTTAAAATCAAACAATTAACATGCAATAATACCATGCTTGTACGCCCGAATCAATGGATTTTCAGGGGATTCAGGGGTCCTCGGCGGAATCATCCAAGGGGACGGAGGCATCTGCGGATTCGGTTGTGGGTTCAACACCGGCTCGGTTCAATTGAAGGGCCTGGGTCAGGCCTGCGATATCCCCGCCGTTCAGCCCGACTTCTTTCAACAGGGTGTCTACCAAAGGTGCCTGGCTGCGGTAGCGCAACGCGCTGTTGACCACCTGATCCGCCAGGTTTCCGTCTTTAGAACTGCGATTCCCGCCGTTTCCATTATTCCCGGCTGCCCCGAGTCCGTCGGCATGGATGATTTTGATGCTGTCGATGGCGCCCATCGGTTTGACGCTTTCCCGTATGATGCTTTCCAGATTGTTGATGACGGCCATTTTAATTTGCATGGAGACGATTTCCGGGGCCAGGATGTTGTCGGCTTCATGGAGGGCGCGCTTTCCTTCGGCTTCGGCCGCATACCGCTCCCGGGCCGCTTCGGCTTCCATCTTTTCGGCATCCGCAGCGGCCTGGGCCGCGATTTTCACCTTTTCAGCCTCTCCGGCGGCGGAGATTTTCAATGCTTCGGATCGATCCGCGGCCGCCTTTTTATCGGCTTCGGCGGCCACGGTGATGCTGATGGCATCCCGTTCCGCCTGTTTGCGGGCCTCTACCAGGTCGATGGCCTTTTCCCGTTCGGCGATTTCGGTTTTTCGAGCGGTTTCCACCTGTTCTTCGGCCCGGGCCGCCAATGCCCGTGCTTTATCCGCCTCTGCTTGAGCATTGGAATTTTCTTTGGATTTTTCAGCAATGGCGATGGACCGACCCTGATCCGCCAAAGTGACACTCTTCTGTCGTTCGATCTCGGCGGTTTCGATGGATTTGGTTCGCGCGATATCCCGTTCCTTGAGAAGGCGTTCTTTTTCGATGCGAGATTCATCCACCCCCTGTTCGGCTTTCAATTGGGCCTGGTCGATAAGCTGTTTGGCGGCAATCTGGGCCTCCCTCGACTGGCGTTCTTTTTCCGCCTGTTCCATGGCGATGTTGGACTGCTGCTCGGCCCGGCGCACCTCAATCTCCCGTTCCTGGTCCAGGCGGGCGTATTGATCCTGTTTCGAGATTTCCAGTTGTTTTCGTTCTGCTCCGAGGTTTTTCTCCTGAATTTCCACCTCGGTATCCCGTTCGATATCGTTCCGGAGTTTCCGGCGGGCTTCGATTTCTTCTATGAGTTTGGTCAATCCCCGTGCATCAAAAATGTTCTGGGGATTGAAAAATTTCTGATCGGTCTGGTCCAGAGAGGTGAGTGATACCGACTCCAGTTCCAGCCCGTTTTTCAGCAGGTCCTCGCTGACGGCGGTCTGGACCTTTTGAACAAAGTTGACCCGCTGCTCATGAAGCTCTTCCATGGCCATTTCAGCAGCCACGGCCCGAAGGGCGTCCACGAATTTGCCTTCCACCAGCTCTTTGAGAGACTGCGGGTCCATGGTGCGACGGCCCAGGGTCTGGGCCGCGTTGGCGATCGACTCTTCGGTGGGTTTGACCCGCACATAGAATTCGGCCTGGACATCCACCCGCATTCGGTCCCGGGCGATCAGGGCCTGCTCATTTTTGCGCTGCACCTCCAGACGCAGGGTGTTCATGTTGACCGGTATGTATTCGTTCAAAACCGGAAAGACCAGAGCGCCTCCGTTCATGATCACCTTCTGTCCCCGCCATCCGGTTCGGACGAAAGAGATCTCCTTGGAGGCCCGGACGTAGAGCTTGGCCAGCACCATTCCGATGATGATCAATGCAAACAGGGCCAGACCGACGTAAACCAGAATCGTCATGATCGACGGCATGTACAACCTCCTTTTGAATGGGATTAGAAAAGAATCACTCACCGGGGTCGGAAGTCTGCGGCAATGGACCGCCCGGGTTGGGCATGGCGTAAAACACCGCGCCGGTGTTCATCACCAGCAGCACTTCATCACCGGTTTCAAAGATGTGGTGCGGGTCGTCCGGTTCCACCATCAGATAATGGGTATTGCCGAAGGCATCCCGGACCTTGGCCTGGGCCGGTTGCCCCTTTCGGGCGGTCCCCAGGGTGATGACCGCCACCCGTCCGGCAAAACTGCTTTCGGATACCGCTTCGGTTTCATCTCCGGGCAGCAGTCGGGCCGCGGCTTTTCCGGTCCACCGGACGAACACCAGGGCGCCGAGCAAGGCCGGCAGGAAAGCGAGGCCCCCCGGAAGCAGGCTTCCGAAGGTGTTGAGGCTGAAGGATTGAATCATCAATCCGATGGAACCGAAGCCCAGCAGAAACAGAATGAACAGCACCAGGGCCGGCACCCTGCCGAAATGAAGCCATCCCATCCAGCGAGACAAGGCCCCGGCCGACCCTACTTCATCCAGGTCGAGACCTGAGGCAGCGTCCATATCCAGGTCGGGGAGAAATGAGTCGAGAAGACCTGAGGCGGCAAAACCGGAAAGGGTGGTGATCACTTCCATCAGGCCGATAGCGATCATGAGCCCGAGGGAGATGGAAAAGGGATAGTTTTCCGGTGCCAGAAGGAATTCGATCATCGGTTTTACCTTTCAGGTTACTCCTTCACGGTGCTGGGTGGAGGAAGGGTCCCGCCGGCATTCCTATTTTGCCGGCGGGTTGAATATCGATCAATAAAAAGCCTTGGGCAACGGCTTGCGACGGGTGCGGTCGAATTTTTTGGTCAAATCGTTGTCGATGACGTACATGCAGACCCCTTTGGCCCCCTGTTCGGTATACCCGCGTTTATTGCAGAGATTGTTGATCAGAAAGGTAACGTCTTCACGAATGCGGCGGTCGAAGGTTTTGAAATCGGTGGTGCCGAAGTCCTTGATGGCCTGGCGGAAATTGGCATTTTCCAGAAAGGGTTCCAAAACTTTTTCTTTCAGGTTGTACACGTACCGTTCATGGAGATTGTTAAACAATTCGGTTTCGGTGAGGTCCAGATCTTCCAGAAGCACTTCCCGAGTCAGGGTTCGGGTGTATTCTTCCTGGGTATCCTTCCGGAAATCGAGGCGACGTTCGGTTCCGGCGGTGGCCCCCAGCAGACGGCTCTCGATCCCCCACAGAAAATCCTCGGTGACCTCGATGCGTTCTCCGGTGTAACGGCAGGTTTCGGTGGAGCCGATATCGAAATTGATGGCGAACAGGTAATTCTGAATATCCCGGGAGATTTGCCGTTCGTTATAGTTGTACAGCGACTCTTTCACCTCTTGAAGGATGGTGTAGTCATACATGCGAAGCAGGGATTCCAGAAATCCTTCGGGGATGAATTCATTCAAATCCGGGCGGATTTTAGTGAAGAAATTGCACACGGTGGACATGTCGATGAGTTTGTCCTCCCGGGCGTATGCTGAGTAGAAATCATTGAAGATTTTGATGGAATCCCGTCCTGAAAACCCCTTTTTGCCCTCGGTTTCGGCTTCTCCCAGGACCTTTCGCCGAACCTTGGCCGTAAAATTTTTACGATCCTCATCCGACAGCCAGTTGGGAATGTGTCCGGTATAGATTTCCATTTTCAAAAGCTGAAGGTTTTCATCGCAGTAGAGACGGTACTTGTGAGGGTCACCAATCCATTCCAGAAGGCCGTCGGACCGTTTATTGAGCCGTGAAGAGAGGATCACCCGGGCGAAATTGTGGAGCACCCTCGGCAGGAAATTGCTGTCGATATGCTTCCCGAAAATGTTTCGATAGATCTCCACTTCGGTGTTGAGATCCAGAACATACAGGATCTGAATATATTCGATCCGGTCGGAAAAGGATTGCAGCCCGTGGATGTTCTTTTTGTCTTCGGGGTTCATCAGGGCGAAAAACAGGGAATTGACATTTTCCTCGATATCCTCCACTTTGTGGACCCCTTCGCTGATGATGTTGTGAAGCTCGATCAGCCGATCCACATTGTGGGATTTGATATCCATCAGGGCGTAAATTCCGTTGTTGGTTTTGGCATAGCGGGAAAACAGGTACTTGACCTGATTGCTGTCCTGAAGCAGTTCATTGATGCGCCGCTGGAGCATGGGATTGGTCAACACCGTCTCCCGCATCGGTTTGTCCCCCGGGTTGAAAACGCTGATGCCTTCGCCCAGCCGCCGGTTGAAATGATAGGGCCGGACGTAGACCATCTTGAACACCTCCTGGGGGCTGTCGAGATTGTTCAAGAGGGCCTGATAGAGGGAACTGCAGATGGTGCAGGGTTTGTCCCGAAAGACCCATTCATAGGCCTTGTCGGTGAAAAGCTTCCATTTGAACTCGTCGTTTTCGAACATGTCATCCAGCAGCTGTCGGCGATACCGCTTGGGAATGATCAGCAGCGGATACTCATGGCTGGGGCAGGGGACATCCACATAATCCTCTCCGATATAGGGAGAGAGCTGCTCTTCGAGAAGATAGTCTTTTTCTTTATCCGAATGTTCTTCTTTGAGAAAAGTCCCTCCGTTTTCGGAACCCGGATTGGTCAAGAGATGGGACAATTTTTCGAACAACGGATTTCCATCCGAATTCATGAAGTTTCCCAACCGGCTGCGCTTGAGCCGCCAGACGGTTTCAAACCGAATCCCGTCTTGGATGCCGGCATAGCTTTCGAATTTTTTAAGCAGATTGTTCAAAAAGGTGCTTTTTCCGGAGCCCGGGGGCCCGTCGAAAATATAGATTTTGTTCTGCTGGGCCCCGCGTTTGAGGGATTCGGTATGGTTGATCAGGCGGTTGGCGAAGAGCCGGTCGGCGAAAAAAGGATGATCCGAATCTTCCACAAACAGCCGGTTGCAATCGTAATGCACGAATTGGACCGATTCGGGGTCATCCGGGTATTCGTCGACCCCCTCATCCACATAATATCGGACCATATCATGAAACATTTGAAAAATGTTTCTGATATACAGATGCGGTTTTTCCGTGATGATCTTGAGGAAATCCTCGAACGGAATGAGGTGATTCTGGTTTCGATCACTCATGGACCGGTTGAGGTTATCCATCGCTTTGATAATATTATTTGCCATATCTAAACTGTAGGGTTCCTGGATTAGGGTTGGTTTTCAATGGCATACAGAATACGTTTGGATAACTTGCGGTTCTCCAGGGTATAGAGGACCCGCTGCCATTGAATGTCGGGTTCTTCGGGAGGGTCCTGAGAGCCCGGACCTCCGACCGCGTAGGCCCCTTGCAGGGAAGCGGAGGGGGCCACTTCGCTGGTTTCGAGCTTGACCGGGCCGCCCCACAGGTATTCGATACCGAACATGGTATTGGGAATAAAATCTTTTACCAGGGGTTTGCCTTCGAATCGATGGTTGAGGTAAAGGGTGCGGTCCACCGTTTTTTTAGAATTCACCTCTATGTTCGGGGGATGGTAGAGGGAGTCGATGACCATGTCTCGGTAATCTTCGGATTTTCGGGACTGGACGAAATATTCCCAGACCATTTTGGAGCGGTTCAACCGCTTTCCGGCGACAAAGAGGTTATACCCGGTCACAAAATCCTGATCCACGAAGGTGTTGATAAACAGAAAATCATTGAAATTTTCCCGAACCTTGAAGATAAAATCCCGGCCGATTCGGGTTTTTTTGTCATACGCCTTTCGCTCATGGGCATCCAGAAGCCTTTTAAATTCAATGGAGTATTTCCCTTTATCGGCCATCTCCTCGATATAGTAGAACAGGCGCATGCCCAGGGCATACGGGTTCATGCCCACCCGGGGCATGGAGGTGACATTGGCGTTGACCCGGGCAAAATCGACTTCATGGCCCTGAATCCGGTCGTCCTGCATAAACAGGGTTTCATGCCAGTAGCTGGCCCATCCTTCGTTCATGATTTTGGTGCGGATCTGTGGCTGAAAAAAAATAGAGGTATTGCGGATCACTTCCAGGACCGTTTTCATCCATCTGTTTTCTTCTTTGTTCAGAAATTCGGAATGGGCCATGATGAACTGCATCAGATCCATTCGGGTTTCAGGCTTTTTCTCTAAGCCTTTCTGGAAAATGGCATTGAACTCCGGATGCTTTTGGTCGACTTCCGAAAAAAAAGTTTTTTCGCCCAGTTCTCCGTAGTCCCGAATATTCTGATTGTATCGTTCGATCTCTTTGACATAGTCGTTGATCCTCACCTTTTTGTGGGTCTGAAGGAACACGTCGAAATAAAAATCGAGGCGTTTGGACCCGGTAAGGGAGGCGGGTTGATTCAGCTGTGAAAGGGTATTGTGGTACCCGACCAGGTTATCGATGGCACGGCCGAATTCAATGATATAATCCACTTGGCGCCCTTTTTCGGAGCGGTATTTGGAGATCAGCCGTTTGTCCGACAATGCCTGACCGGTAAAATCATAATCCCAGGTGTGGCGGAAATACAGGTTGTTCTGAAAAAAATCGATATGGCCGATGACATGATAGAAGATCATCACATTCAGCCAGTCCGGATTGTTGTCGTTGTAAAAAGAGATGGGCGGTCGGGTGTTGATGACGGTTTCATAGGGGTTGCCCGGGTAGAGTTCATACTTGCCCTTGCCCTTGAGCACCTCCACCTCATGAACCCAGTAATCATAGAGGGTAGGGATCATGACCTTGGGGGAGAGTTCTATCAGGTCCCGGTTGGTCACGATGTATTCGAGGGTCTCTTCCTGAAAACGCAGCCCGGCGTCCCAGGCCCGTCGCTTGCAGCCCTCCATGATTTTCTTGGCGTGTTGATCAATTAATTCCATAATGTACCGAATCCCTCAGGTCGGGAGGTCCATTTTATGAGATCAGAGTCTTGATCCCCTCGATCAGTCGGCTTTCGTCGGCATCCTGCTGCATGATGTCCATGCGGATCAGTTCGGGTTTGTCCGCCAGCAGACCGGATCTGAGCAGGTACCGCTCCACCTCGCTTCGGGTCTGACCGAACCCGTGTTCGGCGATGGTGATGCCGATGCGGTTGGCGTATCCCAGCATGGTCTCCAGCTCCGGCAGGGATTCCTTGCCTTCGGAGTCCCAGTCGTCTCCGTCGGTGCCGTGAAATATATAGATGTTGTAATCCCGGGCCAGGCTTTCTTTTTCCACGATTTCGTTGACCAGCTTGAAGGCGGAGGCCACTTTGGTACCGCCGGCCACCTTGGAATTGTAGTAGGTGTAGAAATCCTTCACCTCATTGGCTTCGGTGTCGTGAAGGATGAACCGGGATTCGACCTGTTTGTCGTACTGGTAGAGCAGCCAGCTGTAGATCATGACATGCTGGGCCACCACCAGATCGGTGGGTTTGCCCATCATGGATCCGGAATAGTCTCGAAGAAAAAAGACCATGGCCTGGGATTCGTAATCCTTTTCCTTGGATAAAATGCGGTAGATGCGGTCCCCCGGACTGATGAGGAAACCGGTGGGATCGATATCGTCCACGTCCGGTATTCGGCCGAGATTGAGATTGGTGTCCACGATCTTCCGCAGCGTGGCTTTTTTATCCAGGAATTGCCCGAACCCCTGGTTCCGGTCGGTCATGTCATAGGTATACCGGGTCAGGGACCGTTTTTTGCCTTTGTCTTGAAGATTGGGCAGTTCGAATTTTTCGGTAAGAATCTTGCCCAGGTCGTAGGCGCTCGATTCCATTTCATGGGGACCGCCCTGGCCCTCGCCCGGTCCGGCCCCGGCGCCGCCGGGCTGGCGCACCGGCTGTTCGCCGATGACTTCGCCTTCTTCGCCGTCGCCCGACCCGCCGGCGCTTTCCTCCTCTTCATTGGGCCGAACCGCGTCGTGGATGAATTTTTCCTCCACCGTGGTGGGGACCACTACGATTTTGTCTTTTCCGCCCTGACCGGGTTTGATCAAACGGCCCACCCGAATTTTTCGGGGCAGTCCGTCTTTTTCCCGAAGTTTGTCCCGCTCCAGGAGTTCATCCAGAGAGCCGAGGCAAACGGTCGGGCTGACGGAGGGATATCCCATGGCCTGAAGAAATAAGAGGTCGGCATATTCATAGAAGCGGGTCGGCCCCGGTTGAAATTCTGAACCGGTGACCGGGTGAACCGGTTCCGGTTCATGGCTGCGGGTGTCGACCAGTTCTCGCCGAATCCGTTCTTCCCGTTCTTCGGAAAGACCTTGAGCCTTGATTTCTTGAAAATATTGTTTGCGTTTCGGGTCCATATCGTCCCCCGTTCTCATCTCCATATCCCTTGGCGGAATGGGCGGAAATTATTGCTCATCCTCCTGGGTGCAGAAATATTCAATGGTTTTCTGGGCGCAGGTTTTGCAATATCCCAGTTTGTTGAGCATGGTATCGACCATGCGGTCGTAAAGCTTCTGGTTTTCTTCATTGGTACGGTTGGCCAGCGCGCCGATAAGGCTTCCGGCTCCGGCGATGTCGGATTTGAGTCTCACATCGGTCACCGCCTTGACCAGTTCGAGATTGTCCATGAAGTCATAGTTGGGGTCCACCGAAATCTTCTGGCCGTAGATCTTTCGAATGGAGGTTCGAAAGCTCTCCCGCTGCTCTTCGGTCTTGAGCCCCAGTCGCTCTTCCACGCTTCGAATATAGCGTTCATCTACCTTCAATGCCTTGAGTTCCCCGGTTTGGGGGTCCTTGTACTTCCACATTCGGTCGGGGCCCAGGTTTTCCGCATCGATGCCGATGATCATGTTGACATAATTCATGACATCCTTGCGGATGGCCAGCGGCTCGTCCATATAGGCGTTGAACATTTCGGTCATGACCCGTTCGCGGTAGAGCCCTTTGGCGATCTTGAGATCGGCCAGGTACTTGGCCCGGTCATTGCCGTCGGGGACATAGTCGAGGATGATCCGCTCCAGGGCCTTGAAAATGTCATAGGCGAACATGCACTCGCCCTCATTGGTTTCGGAGCTTTCGATCAGAAGCTGAATGGCCCGGCCCAGGTTTCGCTGGCCCAGCCCCTTTTGCCCGAACCGCTTTACGATATCGGTCTGCTGATTGAGGGTGTCGATCACCTCGGCCAGAGATTTGATGCTCTTTTCACCCGCCACTTCCCCGGCCGAGAGCTTCATCATTTCAATCGGGGTCAGTTTTTCCGAGCGGGCCAGACGAGAGAGCACCACCGCCACCGAGGTGGCGTGATTGAGGTTGGGGTCCTGGTGAAGGTTCTGGCCGTTCAGGGTGGTTCGGGCTTCACTGCCGATGGCGTAGCCGGTGAGTTGCCATTGGAGTTTATAGTTGGTGTTGTGAGAAACATAAGAGATTCGGCACCGGTCCACAATGGGGGCTTCTTCCTTTTCCGCCAGGAACCGGTTGAACTCGGAATTGTTGCTGGTGGCGATAATCAGGGAATCGATGGGCCATTTGAACCCGTCCATTTCGATGTTTCGGTTTTGAATCACCCCAAGATAGACTTGAACCAGGTCTTTTTTGTTTTTATAGATTTCGTCGCTGAAATGGATGCCGCCGCCGGCCACCCGAGCCAGGGCGCCCCGTCTCAGATCGAATCGGTAGGGGTTGTTGGTGTCGGTGATATGGAGCAGGCGCTGAATCGATTCCTCCCCGAGAAGATCGACGGCGGATGAGGTGATCTTATCCTTGGCCGGATACTTGCCGGTAATGGTGCCCAGGCTTTCCACCAGAGGGACCGGTATGATGTCGATCATTCGAAGCATCTCTTCCACATTGCCTTCGCAGTGGTTTCGAATGTCGTTCCAGATGTACCCGCTGCATGCGCCCAAGGGTCGGTAATTCTCATACAGGGTATCGATTTCGCTGTCGGAAAACCCGATCTGGCCGGCCAGATACTCCCGGCTTTCGTTCAGATCGTCGAAGACATTCATGGCCAGGATCATCGGGTCTTCATAGGTCTGGGATTCGATGGTTTTGATTCGGCCGTAGCTTCCCAACTGGTCTATGTCTTTGAACCGGAAGGTGTATTTTCGATTTGGGGAGTGGGAGAGAAAATTGCGGTACTGAGTGCAGAGGAATTCTACGAAGAAGGTCTTGCCGTTGCCGGGTTCTCCCACCAGGACATAGGCCATCTCCTGGGAAGATCCGCCCTCGGCGGCATCCTTGACATAGGAGACAAAGCTGTTGATTTCGTCATACATACCGATGACATGTTTTTTGCCGGTACGGAAAATTCGGAAGTCATAGGTGGTTTTGCCGTTGACCACCACTTTTTCGATGTCGCTGCCCAGGATCATTCTGGCCACGCCCTGAAAGGCATTTTCAAAGACCCGATCGCCTGACTTGACTGCGTTTAAATGATCATGGAGGGTGCCGGTTCCAAAATTTGCCATTTTTCCTCCTGAAGTTGGTTCGCACTGATATGAAGTCCCGCCCGAGTTTTCAACCTTTTACGGGATAGAATGAGGCAAAACTGCCGGGTAGTCGTCCCTAACCTTGGAAATTGCGTAACAATAAATAAGGTGAACACTGAGATGGAAAAATATGGGTACGGGAAACCTTTCAACTGCTAATAAGACACTATCAATATAATTGCTTGAGGAAACAATTGCAATAAAAATTACAGTTTACATCCCTCGGGAGGAGCGGATCACAAGGCGGAAATCCGTTCCATTACGATGGCGGAGCGGCTCGGTAGATAGAGGCTGAGCACCGGGTAATTGTAGTCCGGTGGCGGGGAAAAGGTGACATGGCGTTCTTCCGGTTGCAGGCGACCGTGACCGCCGTAAGCCGGCGAATCGGTGTCGAGAATGACCCGGTATTCCCCTTCGGGAGCCCAGAAACGGTAATTTTGATGGGATTGAAACGGGTGGAAATTAAATACGAAGAGAAGACCGGCGCGCTGGAAGGCCAGGACTTTGTCTTCGGTGTGTTCTCTGAGAAGATAGACCTCCGGTGCGGCCAGCAGGTAATATCGCCGGGCCATTTCGATCATCTCCCGGTCGAAATCGGCCAGGAAATGATACTTCAGATCCTGGTTGTCCGCTAAACTCCACTGCCGCCGCGCATAGTAATGGGACCAGTCGTTGCCTTCACGGGGAAAATCGATCCATTCGGGATGGCCGAACTCGTTTCCCATAAAATCGAGGTACCCGTTTCCGGCAGTGGCCAGGGTGATCAACCGAATCATCTTGTGCAGGGCGATTCCGCGATTGACCCGAAGATGGTCGTCCCCGGCATGCATGTGGTCATACATGTCGGCGCCGATGAGCCGGAAAATCAAGGTCTGGTCTCCCACCAGGGCCTGATCGTGGGATTCGGCATAGCTGATGGTTTTCTCTTCGGGCCGCCGGTTGTTGAGTTCGTGCCAGAGATGTCCGACAGGCCAGTGTTCATCCGGGACCTCTTTGATCGTCTTGATCCAGAGGTCGGGCACCCCCATGGCGAAGCGGTAGTCGAAACCGTATCCGCCGTCATGGATCGGGGCTGCCAGGCCGGGCATGCCGCTCATGTCTTCGGCGATGGTCACCGCATCGGGCCGGACCGAATGGATCATTTTATTGGCGAGCGCCAGATACGTCAGGGCCTCCTCGTCCACGTTGTCGTTGAAGTAATCGCCGTATGAGGTAAACGCCTTTCCCAGTCCGTGGTCGAGGTAGAGCATGCTGGTGATGCCGTCGAACCGGAACCCGTCGAATCGATATTCATCCAGCCAGAAGCGGCAGTTGGAAAGAAGAAAATGGAGCACCTGGTGTTTTCCGTAGTCGAAGCACCGGGAGTTCCAGGCCGAATGACGGCCGCGGGGCCCCCCGTGGAAAAACTGATAGGTGGTGCCGTCGAATCGACTCAGCCCCTCCACCTCGTTGTTGACCGCATGGGAGTGAACCAGGTCCATGATGACCCGCAGCCCGGCGCCGTGGGCGGCATCCACCAGCGCCTTGAGTTCATCGGGGGTGCCGAACCGGGAGGAGGCGGCGAAGAAATTGGATACCTGATACCCGAAGGAGCCGTAATAGGGGTGTTCCTGAATCGCCATGAACTGAATGGTATCGTATCCGGCCCGAACAATCCTGGGAAGCACCTTTTCCTTAAATTCCAGGTAGGTCCCCACCTTGGGTTCTTCCTGGGCCATACCCGCATGGGCTTCATAGATGTGGAGGGACTCGGGAGGTTTCTTGGATGAAAGCGAATGTCGCCATTCATGCGGATTTTCGGGTCGCCAGACCTGGGCGTTGAAGATACGGGTGTGCCGATCCTGAACCACACGGCGGGCAAAGGCGGGGATGCGGTCGCCGGACCCGCCGGGCCAGTGCATCCGCAGTCGATACAGATCATTGTGACGAAGGATTTCTTCGGGGAGCTGAATTTCCCAAGTTCCTTCGGCCTCATCGATCCGCTGCAAAGCAAACCGTTCGTTTTCTTTCCAGTCTGAAAAATCCCCGATGAAATAGATGTGCTCGGCATTCGGGGCCCACTCCCGAAACACCCATCCATCGTTTTGGTGGTGAAGCCCGAAGAATTCATGCCCGGCGGAGAAATCAGCCAGATCGGTTCGGCCGCCGGTGAGGCGATGTTCGGTCGTCTGAATTTTGGACAAACGTCGGCCGATGATATGGGCATAGGAGCCGAGATGGGGGTCCCGGTTCAGAATACGGGATACCAGCGGGTCATGAGTCATGGTCATGAAACCCCTTGTTCAATAGAAGGGGTTTCAAACATGGTGATCAAGGGACGTTCCAGCATTTTTTCATAGAGCTGAATATACTGCTGGGCCGTGACGCGGTGGGTGAAATCGGCGGCGGCCTGGTCCATGGCTCGCCGGATTTCGGCCGTTTTGGTCTCGTCGGGAAGGCCGTAAAACCGCATCGCCTCCGAAATGGCCCAGTACAGGCCGTTGGCATCATAGGTTTCGAAAAGAAAACCGTTTCCGACGTGTTGGTCCACATTCATGTGGGTCACGCTGTCATGAATGCCGCCGGTATCATGAGCCACCGGCAGGGCCCCATAAAGGGGGGCGATCATCTGAGGCAGACCGCAGGGTTCAAATCGGGAAGGCATGAGGACGAAATCGGATGCGCCGTACGCCAGGTGCTCTAATCGTTCTTCGAAATTGCAGATGGCGACCCGGTCTTCGAATTTATGAAATCGGGCGATGTTCCTGAACACATCCTGAAACGGACCGTTGGCGACAAAGACGAGCTGAAAATGATGGTCCCAAAAACCGGATACCACCTGATAGAGGATATCGGCCAGAAGTTGACATCCTTTCTGAACCGGATCCAATCGGGACGGCCAGAAAAAGAGCGGGGCGGATTCATCTTGAATCAGGCCCAGGGTATCTTGAAGATGGCGCTTATTGGCTTTCTTTCCGGCAGCCACATCATCTCGAGTATAGGTTCTTGCCAAATGCGGGTCCGAGGCGGGCTGAAAGCCCGGGTCCGGCGCGTTCAAAATTCCGGTGGCGCAGTCGGCATTCCACTTGTTCGTCAATTCCCACCGGATGGCGTTGTCCACAAAATCATGCCGTCCCTGAATGATTTCTTTAAGAAAGGTGGGGCTGACGGTGTTGACGAAATGGGCCGCGAATATCCCGCTCATCAGGAAATCGAGATTGTTGTTGTCCCAGGACTCTTCATAGCTGTACGGAACCCGTTCGAAAAACAGGTGTCGCCAGAAGGCGGCGGCATCGATGCCCCGATCTTCGATATAGGATAGGGGGCATTTGACGGTATGAATATTGTGAATGGTGAACAGGCAGGGGATGTCCATCTGTCGGGCCACGGCCGGAATCAGCCCGGTCATCCAGTCGTTGCAATGGATCAGGTCCGGCCTGACTCGGGGGATAATATAATTGATGACGTCCCGCTGAAAGGTCAGGGAGAGTTTGGTATTCTCCAATCCGCTGCCGGTGTAGATCTGGTTGAGGTAGAAAAAGGCCCGATCCTCCACCAGGTGTATCCGCTCATCGGGCATCGATTCACGAATCATCTTTTGCTCTTTTCTCAGAAAAGGCGCCAATCGGTCGCTGAAGATGGCCCGGTAATCCGGCAGCGCCACATGAACATCCGCGCCCTGTTCGAACAACGCGTTGATCAGAGCGGCGGAGACATCCGCAAGCCCGCCGGCCTTGGCCGTGAGATAGGAGGCGATATCCCCCATGCGGTCGGGCAAATAGGTGACTTCGGGGGTCACGATCAGAATGCGGGGATTTTGTCTTTTATTATTCATGGCGTATTTTTCTCCGGATTTTAGTCTGGAAAATCACGACCAGGTGATGAATCCGGGGGAATACCGAATCCAGTCATCCCCCTTCGGCGTCACCCGGGCGGTAAAGCCGTAGCGACCCGGCAGGGTACAGTTGATATCGCAGGCATACAGGTAACGACCGCCGCCGTGGGCCTCCAACATCTTCATCGGGTGGACGATTCCCTCGGATGCCAGGGTATCCACCGACTTCAGGGTGCCGTAATAGATCTCCACCGCCACATCGTCGGGACGCAAATCCCCCAGGTTGACCATCGTGGTTACGCGAAAAGTTTCTCCGACTCGAAAAGGTCCCTCGGTTTCCCGGATCGGTTGTTCGATCTGAATATCTCCCCAAAAGGCGGTCAATCGTTCCTGCTGGCGGGCCAGGGATTCGGCCTCGTGAACTTGATCAGCGAGCAGTTCATGCTTTCGGATTCGGGCGGGCTCGTAAAACCGCCGGTGGTATTCTTCCACCATGCGATGGCTGCAAAAATCCTTCATGACCATTTTCATCGATTCTTTCATCATTTTGAGCCAACGGGTGGGGATGTCTCCTCTGCGCCGATCGTAAAAAGTGGGGATGACCTCGTCTTCCAGAATATTGAACAGGGCCTGGCTTTCAACGGTGTCCTGATAGGCCGGATCATTGTAGTCTTCGCCGTTGCCGATCTTCCATCCCCGGTCTTCCCGGTACCCTTCGCACCACCATCCGTCCAGAATGCTGACATTGAGCACTCCGTTGACCGCGGCTTTCATGCCGGAGGTACCGCAGGCCTCGAAGGGTCGTCTGGGGTTGTTGAGCCAGACATCCGCGCCCTGGGTCAAGTGGCGGGCCACATAGATATCGTAATCCTCAATAAAGACCATTCGGTTTCGAAT
>JGI12048J13642_10199877_pt1 | contig 20959 bp, 14 predicted proteins | sample ElkSlonscriptome_16_FD_13642 | JGI IMG/M metagenome (IMG submission 13642)
TACGACACGGCAAACAAGTCGTTTGTATCGAGTTGTGCCAAAGGGCGACATTGAGGGGCGAGCGGGGTTGGTGGTGTCACCATCTTAATGTCGCGATAGTGCTTCCCATCGCTTCGACTCATCACGTGAATTCGCGATGCAGGTATATCGACAAACCAATATTCAGCAACGCCACTCTCGGCGTACAAGTCGGCCTTCTCATGCAGGTCGCTCGATAAACTGCTGTCGGATACCTCGATCAGCAGCAGCACGTCGTCTGCGGTGGGGCGTTTGCGACCGTAACGTCCAGGCTTTAGCCAAAGCACATCTGGTTCGGGTCGATCCTCATCGCAAACAAAGCCAGATTGGACTCTAATGTTCGCATCTGCAGCCGTCGTACGATCGGTGGACCAGCGTGTTAAATAGTCGATGAAATCATCGTGAATCGGACCAGCCGGATTCATGAAACGAAGCTCCCCTCGGATGAGTTCGATTTTGCGAGGCGCGAGAGCATCGAAAGCGCCTTTCTCAACCATTGAGTCGAATTCGGCCCCTGAAAGTTTCGATGCAATACTCACTTCGAATTCCCTATTTCTTGACACACTGCGGATTAGCCGTTGAGGTCGGGTCAGCATTGAATCTGACACAGCATTCGACCTGTATTCTAAACCAACGAGATCCTCGACGACACCCAAACGGTCCTAAAAGTGCTGTTACCTCTGTCGATTCTAGCGCTTTCGCGTTATTTTATTGAAAAAAGTAAAACTCGGCACCTTCTCACCCAAATAGGATCGTCCCATGAGCATCCCCGCTGCGAAGATTGACACACTGAAAAAACGTTTGTCGGAGCATTCACAAACTGACGTGTTGCAGTTTTGGGACCAACTTGATGACCAGGGCAAGCAGCGTTTGGCTTCGCAGCTCGATGAGATCGATCTCGACTTGATCAGCCATTTGATTGCCGACAGGGACGAAAAAACCGATTTTGCTGCGATCGCCACCGCCGCCACCACACCGCCAGCGGTACTCGCCGACGGAAGCGGGGCTGCATGGACGACCGAGCAGGCCCTCGAGCGGGGCGAGGCGGCGTTGCGAGCTGGCGAAGTCGCTGCGATCTTGGTCGCCGGGGGCCAGGGAACTCGGCTTGGCTTCGATCAACCCAAAGGAATGTTCCCGGTCGGACCCGTTTCAGGCCGAACGCTGTTTCAAATCTTTGCCGACCGCTTGTTGGCGATCGAAGCGTTGTACGGCAAAGCGATTCCATTTTACATCATGACCAGCGATGCGACCGACGCAGAAACGCGAGCGTACTTCGAAGCCAACCACTATCTGGGGCTAAAGCCAGACAACGTTCGTATTTTTCGCCAAGGCACCATGCCAGCGGTCGATGCCAAAACCGGCAAATTGTTGCTAGCCTCTAAAGACTCGTTGGCACTCAGTCCTGACGGACACGGTGGCACGGTTCGAGCACTCAAGCAAAGTGGGACGCTGCAAGACGCTCGAGAACGGGGCGTCAAAATGTTGGCTTACATTCAGGTCGACAACCCATTGGCGAACTTGGCGGACCCCACCTTGATCGGACACCACCTGCTAGCGGAGAGCGAATTAACGACTCAGGCGATCCGCAAGCGTTATGCGATGGAAAAGGTTGGCAATTTGGCTCAGTCCGATGGTGTCGTGCAAGTGATCGAATACAGCGATTTGCCTGTCGAAGCGGCCGAAGCGACCGATGACAACGGTGACTTGAAGTTGTGGGCTGGCAGTATCGGGATCCACGTTATCGATGTGGCGTTCTTGGACCGAATCGCTGGTGAAGCAAGTGCGTTGCCATTCCATCGAGCCAACAAAAAAGTGGCGTTTATCAACGAGGCGGGCGAGCGAGTCGAGCCAAGCGAACCGAATGCGGTAAAATTCGAAAAGTTCATCTTTGATTTGTTGCCCAAAGCCAAAAACGCGTTTGTCGTAGAAGTCTTGCCAAGCGACGGTTTTGCTCCCGTCAAAAACGCGGACGGAGCTGAGAATGACACGCCAAAGTTGGCCAAAGAAGCGATTGTCAGTCGCAGTCGTAAATGGCTTGACTTGGCCGGAGCGACGGTGGACGAAGGCGTGAAGGTCGAAATCAACCCTCGTTTTGCCTTGACCCCGGGTCAGTTGGCTGAAAGAATCCCGGCAGATCTGCATGTGGATGCCGATCGCTATTTTGATGTCGATCGCTGAGGTTCGATCGCTGAGGTTCGATCGCTGAGGTTCGATCGCGAAAACGTAGACGAGGGCGAATCATCCATCACGCGAGGAGACAAGTCAGGGAATAGGGTTTTTCCCTGCGTCGCGGATCATTGGAAGGTGATCGGCCCCGGACGTCAGTCCGGGGAGAACGCCTAGGCTGCATGTCATGAAAAGCAGCGTTTTTCCAAGTTCCTGCGGTCCATTACGTTGTCATCGGGGTACAATAGAGACTCACCCACCAACGTTCTCATCCCATTATCCGATGAATTTCCTCTTGAACAATTTTCCTCAGCGGCCCACCCCACCTTGCCGCCCGGTCCGGCATGGGCGAATACTCCTAGTGCTTCTCTTCTTGTTGGCGTCTGTTTCGGTCGCCGGATGGTACGGCTACTCGTACATGAACGAGCAAACCAGCGGAGTCAATCAGGCGGATTTGATCACGTCAACCGTTAGCGTTGGCCCCTTCGATCATATCGTGCTCGAGCAAGGGGAGATTGAGAGTAGTAGTAACATTGAAGTGCTTTGCGAAGTCGAGGCTCGCGGTGGCAGTGGCACGCCCATTTTGTGGGTGATTGATGAAGGATCGCGAGTCAGTAAGGGAGACAAGTTGGTAGAACTCGATGGGTCACAATTGGAGGTGACGCTCAAAGACAATCGAATACAAGTGATTACAGCGGAGTCAGCATTAGCCAGTGCCAATGCGTTGTTAGAACAAGCGACGATTGCCCGCCAAGAGTACCTTGAAGGCGTTTTCAAGACCGAAGAAAAAGCGATTCAAAGCGAAATCGCCATCGCCGAACAAGAGCTACGTAAAGCTCAATTGGCACTCGAAAGTAGCGAGCGATTGGTTGCGAAAGGGCTCGTCAAGTCGCTGCAGCTCGACGCGGACCGCTACAGCGTTGCCAACGCCAGCAACCAGCTTGAGTCCGCAAAGGCCAGATTGAGGGTATTGCAGGAATTGACTCGCAAAAAAATGTTAGTCCAATTCGACAGTGACATTAATGCAGCCAAGGCGGATGTAGCCGCCAAGGAAAGTGCATTCGAAGAAGAACGTCAAGAATTGGAGGACGTCCAAGAGCAGATCAAGAACTGCGTCATCTACGCACCTGCCGACGGGGTTGTCGTTCACGCCAATCGATATAGCAGCCGGGGTGGCAATTCTGAGTTCGTCGTGGAAGCAGGGGCGACGGTGCGTGAACGTCAAGCGATCATCCGCTTGCCCGATCCGACGAGGATGCAGGTCAAATGCAAGGTCAACGAATCACGGATCACTCTGATTGAACCAGGCATGCCTGCGAGAATCTCAATCGACGCCATCGTCGGCATGGAACTTCGCGGTGTGGTCGCGAAGGTCAATCGCTACGCGGAACCGGGCAGTTGGTTTAGTTCGTCGATTAAAGAATACGCGGTTTGGATCGAAATCATTGACCCGCCTGACAATATCCGTACCGGGATGACGGCCGAGGCCCAGATTTTTGTCGAGCAACTTGACGAAGCGATCCAAATTCCGATTCAAGGCTTGTACGAACACGGTGGCGAAATGTATTCACTGATTCAAAAAGGGCCACAAACATTTGAAACACGCCAGGTCAACGTCAACGCGACCAATGATGCCATGGCCAGTATCAGTGAAGGGGTCACGGAAGGCGAATCGATCGTTTTGAATCTGCGTACTCACTTGTCGTTGATGGATCTTCCCGAACTGGAACAAATCGACAATAGTGACATGCGAGACATTGCCAAGCAAAGTGAAAGTGTAATTGGAACCGATGTGACCACTGCGATGGCAGACGCCGATTCAACGGTGGTGCCGAACAAGAGGTCGCAAGAGCAGATCGACGGTAGCCGAGGCGATGCTAGCGGAGCAGCACAAGGTGGCATGCCAAACGCCGCTGCGATCGCTGGGTTTAGCATGGGCCGATACGACACCGATTCCGACGGAGTGATCTCGAAAGCCGAAATCGATGCGATCGATGACTCGAGTCGTCGCGAATCGATGAGTGCATCGGATACAAACGGGGATGGAAACGTGACGAGAGCGGAATTGACCGAATCGATTCGTCAACGAATGAGTAGCGCTAGTAGTGGGCCTAGTGGTGCGGGAGGCGACCGTTCATGAGTGTCCCGAGCGTCGCTGTAGCTGGCCGTTCGTTTGCATCATCCCCGAGCGAATCCTTGAAAAACTCTCCCACCGAATCGGCTAGAAAATCGCCAGCAAAGATGGCGACTTCCATCCGTGATCTGAAGAAGGAGTGGGTGCTCAAGAGCGAAACGGTGCGGGCGCTGCGCGGCATTTCGTTCGAGGTTCCTGAAGGTGACTACATCGCGATCATGGGACCCTCGGGAAGCGGCAAAAGTACGCTGCTAAACCTGCTCGGTTGTCTCGATAAACCGACCTCTGGTACGCTCATGCTTGGGGACGATGACATCGGGACACTCGACGACGACCAATTGGCCGAGATTCGAAGTCGACGCATTGGATTTGTCTTTCAAGCTTACAACTTGATCCAACAACTCAGTGTGGTCGAGAACATTGAAGTCCCGTTGTACTACCAAGGAAAAATTGGTCCAGCGGAACGCAAACGAGCGATCGAACTTGCCGAACGTGTCGGGCTGGGCGACCGTCTCAATCATCGTCCGACTCAGTTGTCGGGTGGACAACAACAGCGGGTTGCGATCGCTCGTAGTTTGATCAATGACCCGTTCTTTATTTTGGCCGATGAACCGACGGGGAACCTTGACTCGGTGACCACCGATGAGATTTTGACGATCTTTGACCAATTCAATAATGAGGGCCGGACGATCATCATGGTAACGCATGAAGACGAATTGGCAGACCGCGCAAAACGTGTCATCCGGCTTAAAGACGGCATGCTCGCGCTCGACGCGATCGTGAGCGAAGAGAAACGAACGGCAACTCGACTTGCTCAGCGCAAAGCGGTTGAAGAATTACTGGCACGAACGGGTTAGAATCTTATGCTATGGTTGCGAACTTGGCGACTCGGTATCAAGAGTCTTTCGCTGCATCCGCTGCGAACTTGCCTAACGATGCTCGGTATTCTGATCGGCGTTTGGTCGGTCATCGTGTTGACGGCCATTAGCCAAGGTGCGTCGGATCAGGTGCAAAAGCAAATCGAATCGCTTGGTGCCAACACGATTATTCTGCGCAGCGTTAAACCGCCCGATGAGAAATTGGCGGGCATGTCGGCCACGAAATACGGGTTATTGAGAACCGACTTGGAACAGGTCCTCGGGGGGGTTCCGACGGTGGAGTCCGCGGTTCCCATTCGCGAAATTCGCCGGCAAATTGCTTTTCGCGATCGCATGATCGATGGACGACTCGTCGGCTGTACCGCTCTGTATGATGACGTCAATAACCTTTTGATTCGAAAGAACGGAGGCCGATTTTTAGGTGATGCGGACGGCTTCCAAAAATCCACGGTCTGCGTCATCTCATCCGGCGTCGCTGATAAGTTGTTTCCTTATGAAGAACCGCTCGGTAAGCGAATTTATGTTCCTGAGAGTGAGGACTACTACAAGATCGTCGGCGTGCTTGAGCATCGTAATCCTTCCGCTGCGATCGGTGGTTCTCTCGATTCTCAAGATTTTTCGGCCGATGTGTACATCCCCCTGGAAACGCTGAGGCAACGAGTAGGTGACACGATCGTGACTCGCCGCAGCGGCCAATTCCAAATTGAAATCATGGAGTTGAACCAAATCACTTTGCAAGTCAGTTCGGTCGACCAAGTGCGCACCACTGCGGCAATGATTGAGGCGATGCTTGGGCCCAAGCACGCGGATTTCAATGACATCGCCGTCGTCGTTCCGCTTGAGCTCCTTGAGCAGGCTCGCAATCTACGGATGATGTTTCTAGGGATTGGTGTTCTGATCGCTTGTATTTCGTTGATGGTGGGTGGGATTGGCATTATGAACATCATGTTGGCGAGTGTGACCGAGCGGACTCGCGAAATTGGGATTCGCCGCGCGCTCGGTGCCAAGCGAGGCGATATCGTTCGCCAATTTTTGGTTGAAACGTTGGTGTTGAGTTTTGCGGGTGCCGCTTTGGGCATTCTGTTAGGGTTCCTTGGGCCTTCGATGTACCGATTCCTGCTACTCGGCGTCCGAGTGGGTATGCCAGACAAGTTTGCGGCACTGCCTGATGCGATTCGCGAAGCGGAGCCGACCATCGTGATGGCAACGATTCCCTTGGCTGTCCTGATTGCCGTCGCCGTCGGTTTGATCAGCGGATTGTACCCCGCGGTACGGGCAGCGCGAATGAACCCGATCGAAGCACTTCGCCACGAGTAGAGCCCAGCCGTTGGAGTCTCGGCTCCAATCTGCTGCCGATCGCGACAATTTGGCATCTATTAAAATTGGCGGCACCCGTAAAAATAGGCGGTTGAGCAAACCGGCTCTTTTCTTTTTTCTATGGATCGCATTCGATGCAAAATGAAGCTCCTGTTCCTCTGCCTTACGAGGATGCGCTAAAAATTTCCTTCAATGACATTCCTCTCGAGCACTGCGTCAAAGTCTACGGCGTCCGTTATGGGTTTGTCGCTGATGAAATCGGAAACGAATTTTATGTGACTCGGCTGGGGTGGCGGTTGCTTGACAACCTACAAATCGAGAATTGGTATGGGGAAAAAGCGTACGCGAAAAAGGGGGAGCGATTGGTTGAAGGTAGCGGGGTCGTTTATCGGGTTCCGACCGAGGGAAAGCGGGGGATTGCTCAAGATTTTGTCGTCAAGTTTTCTCGGTTTGCCGAAGAGGTGCCGCTGCAAGTCGCGAAGACGTTCCCTGACAAAATGCCAGCCGAAGTGGTTGCTGGGGCAATGTTCAATGACCCGTTTCAAGAGTTTGGATTGCTGGTCGATTTAAGAAACGGCCACTTTGGGCCCAAAGATCTACGAATCATGACGAAACATCCCATTTGCATCTTCAGTCCTGTACGAAAATGTGCCCCCTGGCGACTGGGTCGTGAACGAGGTCGTTTTGACCGGTATCGCCATGGGATGGCAGCGAATTTGGATGCGAAGTTCCAAAGGATGGATTTGGACTTTGAACGACAGTACGTCTACTTGTTCGCATGGCTAAAAGGTGAGAATGCTGACGTTTGCGCCCAGCAAGGTTTGATCACGCCCGACGAGGCGGCCGCAGTGACGCTGCGGGCGGCGCACGAGTTAAGACAGAAGGGGTTCATGGTGCTGGACAACAAGCCGAGTCATATCATTCTGAGAAGACGCAAGAACGGCGAACTGTTGAGACGCAACGGGAAGTTGGTCTACGGATTGATTGACTTCGAATTGTTGCTGCGAACCGAAGAATACAAGGATTTTCTGAGACAGCGGAACCGAGAGCGAGAAGCCGCCGCTCAGCAGCAGCAGTAGAGACGGCCACAAAGTGCTGCGAAACGGGCTGTCGTCTGGCAATATACGGCAAGTGATGACGATATTCTTTCTCTTGGGGCGACAAATGGTCACACTTTCGTGTATCTTCTCTTTATGAATGTATCACCTGAAATAACGGATCGGCTGCTCCGTCACCTAAGCACGCCCAATTATCGACCGAGTAAACCGAAGCAAATTGCGACCGAATTGAAACTCGACGCTGATGAAACCAAAGAGCTGCGTCGCGTGGTCAAGCAGTTGGTTTTAGAAGGACGCATTGTCTACGGATCGAATCATTTGGTGATTCCCGCTGGTGCTTTTGAAGGGCACCCCGATCTCGTCCGAGGAACGTTTCGCCGCGCGATGGGCGGCGGTTTTGGCTTCGTCCGGCCCGGCGATCATGAAAATGAAAACGAAGTGGCCGAACACCTGTTTGTGCCTCCTGGTTCAACCATGGGGGCACTCGAAGGCGATCAAGTCGAGGTCCGCGTCCGACCGAGTCGCAAAGGCAGCGGTGACGAAGCGGTGGTCGTCGAGATTCTCTCGCGCGCCCGACGCCAATTCACCGGCACCTTCCGAATGACCAACGGCAGCGCCACCGTCATGCTCGACGGAACCCCCTATCAAAAACCGGTCTCAGTAGGGGACGTTCGTGGTTTACCGCTGAACGAAAATGACAAAGTGTTTGTCGAAATGGTCGAGTTCCCCGATGACAATGGTCATGGCGGCGAAGCGGTCATCTTGGAGCGACTCGGCAGTAGCACGAATCCCGAAATCGATACGCTGCTGGTGATGCGGCAATACGGTTTGCCCGATGCGTTTCCCGAAAAAGTACTCAATGAAGCTCGGGCACAAGCCGATGCATTCAACGATTCCTCCGTCCCGGAAGCCCGCAGGGATTTGACCGAGCTGTTGACGATCACGATCGATCCGTTCGACGCTCGCGATTTTGACGATGCGATATCGCTCGAGCGAGAAAAGGGGCGTTGGCGGTTGTGGGTCCATATCGCAGACGTCAGTACGTTTATTGCCGAAGGCAGCGAGCTTGATACCGAAGCTCGCAATCGGGCGACGAGTGTCTACCTGCCCGATCGGGTGATACCGATGATCCCAGAAATCATCAGCAATCACTTGGCAAGTCTACAGCCTGAACAACTTCGCATGGTCAAAACGGTTGAGATTGAAATGCTTGACGATTTGACCATCACCCATACCGAAGTGCATAACGCTGTTATCCGCAGTGACAAAAGGTTCAACTACGAACAAATCGACGAGTTTCTGGCCGACCCCGACAAGCATCGTGAATCGTGGGGCGAACCGATTTGTAAGCTCGTATCGAACATGCACACCTTGGCGATGCAAATGCGCAAGGCCCGTTTCAAAGCGGGCTCGCTTTCGATGGACATGCCCGACATCAAATTGGTCTTCGATTCGATGGGTAAAGTCAAAGGTGCGAATTTGACCGAGAACACCGAGAGCCATCAGATTATCGAAGAATTCATGCTGGCGGGCAATCAAGCGGTCGCAACTTGGCTAGACGACTTGGACTTGAATTTTTTGCATCGAATTCACGAACCACCACAACGACGAAAGCTGCGGAGTCTGCAACTTTTCGTTCGCGATATCGGGCTCGATGTGGGCACACTTGAAAGTCGCTTTGAGATTCAAAAGGTTCTCGACTTGGTTGCCGGAACACCGCTCGAGCAAGCGGTCAACTTCTCGGTACTCAAATCGATGAACAAGGCGGTCTATGGTCCCCAGCGTGAAGGCCACTACGCGCTCGACATGCAGCACTATTGTCACTTCACCAGTCCCATTCGTCGGTATCCCGATTTAACGGTTCATCGATTGATTCAAAAGCTACTTGACAAGAAGAAGACACCCGACGATCCGTTCCAGGTATTGTTGAAATTGGGGCATCACTGCAGCGATATGGAGCGGAACGCTCAGCAAGCTGAGCGAGAATTGATCCAGCTAAAGCTGTTGCATTTTCTGAAAAAGAAAGTTGGCGAGTCACTCGAAGCGGTCGTTAGCCGAGTTTTCGCCGATGGTATCGACGCCCGCTGTATCAAGTTGCCAGTCGATGGATTTTTGCCAGTCACGTCGCTTCCCAAGGACCGTTATCGCTTCGAACGGCAAGGCCAGCAATTGATCGGATACCGAGAAGGCAACCGATTTCGTCTCGGTGATTTGTTGACCGTCAAGATTGCCAAGATCGATTTGCAGGAGCGTCAATTGTTCGTCGACTTTGTCAAGAACCACACCGCAAGTGGCGAAATCAAGCGTGCAGCTTCGAAGAAGAGCAAAAAGTCGACTTCCAACTACAAAGCCAAACGAAAGAAAGAGCGACGTGAGAGCAAAAAGAAGAAACGAAAGTAATTTCTGCCGCCTTTAGTTTGCCTTTTGATGGGAATCCAAGAAGTCGATCGTGAACTTCCGAGCGGTTGGGTCAGTCATCAAAAAGCTATGCAGGACGGGAACGGTATGGAATGCTTCGGCTCCCTCAAGTTTCGCTTCTTCGATACTGACGACAAAATCGCCTGCTCCGTCGACTAGCGGGTTCTGCAAGGAAGCGTCGGAGATATCACCGGCGACGATTGCAAACGGAAACGCTGGAGTGGCAAGTTTTTCTTGAAAGTCTTCCCAGTCGCGGCCAAGTTCCAAGCCCCCTTGGCCGGTCACCCATCCGTAGACGCCGTTGGTTGCCAAGCGGCGGGCGATCAGGGCCCCTTGGTTTGGAGGCCCGAGCATAACCATCGCTTCGCAGCGGGGCAAAATCTGCTGCGGATCACCTTCACGATTCAGATCACCAATCATGTAACGAACCACGATGTTGCCCATACTGTGGCCGACGAAATTGAAATGAACGTCGCTCGGAAGCCCCTCGATCAATTCTCGCAGGGCCGCAGCATGTTCGGCGATCGATGCTCGGGAACTGGCGTAAGAAAACCGAATGATCTGCATGTCATCGCGGTCGGCCAAATCATTTTCGATCGGCTTCATTGAATGATGAGTCCGCATCAAACCGTGAAGCAGGATGGTGACACGTTTTGGAGAAACCGCATCCGATGGCAGGTCCGCGATTTGTTCAGCCATGTAGGTGTCGCAGGTTTCCCGAGACCCCCAAGTGACTCGTCGGTCGGACGGATCGAGCACCCGCCAATGTTTCGTGAGCACGTTTTGCTGAACCCGAAAACCATTTTTCCAAGCGTGATCGGTCCAATGCTGAGTTCCGCCTGCGGTTTGATTCAAGATGTTGATCGGCATGGTTAAAAAACTTGCCTCCGAGTCGGTTTGCTGGGAAAATAATGTGTGCTGCAACAAAACCACATTTAATAGGATAGCATAGGAAAATAATCGCATGACGGATGTTGATTGAGTGGAGAAATGGGGAGGTAAGTGGTGCTCTACATCAACAAGAGCCTCATTGGGAAGAATGATGACGCCAAATACAATCGACGTCCCGAGAGACGGAGCTACTGTCTCCTTGCCACCTCGGGGGCACCGACGAGCATCGTGCTTTTTCCATCGTGAAAATAAACTCGGTTGCGTCCGATATTTTTGGCCGCATAGAGTGCTTCGTCGGAGCGACGAATGAGCGGTCCGATAACGAGTTCGTCACGTGGTTCGGTCAGCCCGATACTGATGGTGACCGAGAGCGTTTTATTGCCGGAACGTAGTTCGAGGGCCGCCATTTTCTTACGGACTTCGTTCATTTTTTCAGCTGCGATGCGTAGCGGGCCATCCATCAAGACGGCAAATTCTTCGCCACCGAAACGTGCGACCATGATCGATTCGCGTAATTCATAGCGTAACGACTTGGCGACTTCTTGTAGCACGTGGTCGCCGACTTGGTGTCCATGTGTATCGTTGAACGACTTGAAGTGATCGATATCGATGAGTGCCAACACGAAGGAGCGTCCGCCGCCTCGAAAGGCGGCGAATAGCTCTTCGATTCGATTATCGAAGGCTCGGCGATTGTAGAGACCCGTCAGCCCGTCGGTACGAGCTTCGGTGAGATAGCTTTCGATTTGCTTGGTTTGTTTGTCGAGTTGGTCTTCGGCTGCATCAAGCCGCGATTGCAGAGCTTCGTTGCTCTGCATGATCTGTTGCAGCAGCGAGATGACTTTCGGGGCGGATTGATCGGATGCCAAATTCGTCGTGGCTTCTTCGTTCAGTTTTCCCAAACGGGTTTGGTAAGCCGACACGTTACCGGAATACTCGCTCGTCCACGCACCCAGCTCCTGCAACATATGCAGCACTCGTTGTCGTTCCTGTTGGCTCAGGGCCGATCCTGATTTTCCGGCTTGGCCATGGGAAGCGGCGACTCGCATTCCCACCTTGATGCCAATCAAAAACAGGAATAACGCGAGTGCCGACCCGCCTGCCATCATTACGGTATTTCCCAACATCTGATTTCATTCCATTGTAAATGGGGAAAGCGGTGTTCTTATTTTTCGGGGATAAACAAAACTCGCGTGCGAGCGTCAATAGTAGCGAAACTGGCTAACTTTTGTGAAGGTTGGCGTCCAGCCTTTGGGCGAACCGTACTGTTCCCGGTTCGGCTAAAGCCGACGCTCCCACTCTCTCTGCAGAGGGCACATGATCGGTCTTTTTGGCCTAATCCTCAAGATCCTTGCCCGCTTTTGCCAGAAAATGTTTGCTCATTGGATAGGGTATAGTTACAGTTTGTAGGGATAAAAGAAATAAATAAACTTCGAGTTTCACTTCACCCTCACAAAATATCCTCCGCATAGGGTTTCTGACACGATGAAAAACCTGTTTTTGGTGATGGCTTCCATCGCAACCGGTTCTGTTTGGCTTGCTGGCGGTGCCGCATTTTCTCATGCTCAATCAGCCGTGCTGCAGTCGGCCGGTCCTCAAACGGAAGTTTTGGCAGAAATGTACGGGCGAGGCGTACATGCTTACTACGCCGGTCGCTACCAAGATGCGAACGAATTCCTTTCGATGGCGATCGACAATGGCTTGAAAGATCCGCGAGCGTATTATTTTCGAGGCATCGTCGCGATTGCCAACGGCGATTCCGATGCCGCCGAAGCCGATTGGCAGCAGGGTGCCCAAATCGAGGCGGCGACGGGCAATGCAGCAGCAATCGGTCGAGCTTTGTCTCGTTTCCAGGGGCCGGAGCGAATGAAACTCGAAGAAATTCGCCAAAAAGCACGCCTTGAAGCTCTGGCACGTGCCAATGCACGGTCTCAACAACGATACGGTGAAATCGAATCCGCAGGGCGGCCTGCTGGCGTTCCATCGCGCCCCTCCAATGCCATCCAGCCGCCTCAAATGCCTGCCGAAGATGACAATCCATTCTTGAATGATGATCTTGATGTCGTGTCGGGCGAGCCAAAGTTGGAATCGGATGACGCTTTTGCGGATGCTGGAAAAGGCGATCCCGCTGCGGCTCCACCCGCTACCGATAACGCACCGGCCGATTCCGGTGCTGCGGATGCCGGGGCCGATCCATTTGGTGGTGGTGGTGCGGATCCATTTGGTGGCGGCGGTGACGATCCCTTCGGCGGTGATCCGTTCTAAAGTGTAGGCTGGATCAACCAGCGGGAGATCCGGCATCCATCGCTTTGCCAATTTGCAAACATGATTCCGGTTGCTTGCCGGGTCTGTGTCGCTACCGCCTCTTGACCCAGCCTACCAGCTGATTGGGTTTGTGTGGTAGAACATTTACACGCGATGGATGGTTGCCCGCTCTGCCGCGCCCCATGGGCACTGTCTCACCCCCAACCCCGCTGGTTATCTTTATGAAGTATTTGGTAGTAGGCCTGATCCTGGTACTCGTCGTTTTGCATCAAGACGTTTGGAACTGGGATAATGACCGCTTAGTTCTGGGATTTATCCCGATGACGCTTGCCTACCATGCTTGTATCTCGATAGCCGCCAGCGCGGTTTGGCTATTGGCGGCAACCAAAGCGTGGCCAGCCGATTTGGATAACGCTGAACCGTCCAAACAACAAAACCAGGTCGGAGGTGACGCATGATTGCCCAAATCGCCGCCGACGCAGCTGACTCGGCACTCCTTAGTCCGGGGATGATCAAAGTCATCATCATCAGCGTTTATCTGGGACTACTGCTTTGTCTCGGCGTTTTCTCGTCTCGATTGTTTCGAGGAACCTCCGAAGACTACTTGCTTGCCAGTCACTCGATCGGGCCGTTTTTGCTTCTGATGTCATTGTTTGGAACGACGATGACAGGCTTTGCGCTCGTCGGATCGACGGGGGAATCATTTGCCGAAGGGGTAGGTGTCTATGGAATGTTAGCCTCTTCGTCGGGGATCATTCACTCGCTCTGCTTTTTTGTTTTGGGGGTCAAACTTTGGTCATGGGGAAAAAAGTATGGCTACACGACTCAAGCTGGATTCTTTCGCGATCGGCTCGACAGTGACAAGTTCGGCTTGCTTTTGGTGCCCATTCTTGTTGCCTTAGTCGTTCCGTATTTGTTGGTCGGAGTGATCTCGGCTGGCAAAGCGATCGAAGGAGCGACGCGAGGCGACTTTCCTTGGTTGATCGAAAGCGGCTTCAGTGAAACAGGAGGCATTCCTCCTTGGGTAACCGGACTCGTCATTTGCATCGTCGTCTTGGTCTACGTCTTTTTCGGTGGGATGCGTGGAACGGCCTGGGCGAATACGTTTCAAACCTTGGTCTTCATGATACTGGGGGTGGTCGCGTTCTATTTGATCGCCACCAGCTTGGCGGAAAAAGCAGTTGCCGATGGCCGTGCTCACCAGTTCGTCGATGGGGAGAGAATCGTTCGCACCGATCCGCCCACGGGACTTTGGGACTCGCTACATATCGTCAGCCAAGAGATACCCAAGGCGCGTCGCGTACGAGCCGAAGTGGCGATTGAGGATCAAATTGAATCGGTCGAAGCACCCCCTCAATTCCGAACGCGTGAACGACTCGATCCGTGGATGTTTTTCACCTACATGTTGATTCCCTTTTCGGTTGGCATGTTTCCTCATCTGTTCCAACATTGGTTGACAGCCAAAAGTGCAAAAGCGTTCAAGTTGTCGATCGTGGTGCATCCGATCTTCATCCTGATCGTTTGGGTGCCCTGTGTTTTGATCGGCGTTTGGGCAACGACAGGGCTCATCACCATTCCGCCGCCAGTCGCTGGTGATCCCAACAAGGTGCTCGGCTTCATGGTCAAGTCGCTATCGGGTGATGTGCTCGGTGGGTTTTTGTTAGCAGGAATTTTGGCAGCGATCATGTCGAGTTTGGACAGTCAATTCTTGTGCATCGGTACGATGTTCACCAGCGACATTGTGGTCCATTATGGAGGCAAGAATCGGTTTTCGGATCGCCAGATTGTTTTGATCTCGCGTTGCTTCATCGTGGCAGTCGTTGCGGTGACTTACTTTCTGAGCTTGACCGACATTGCGCAAACGCGAGTCTTCCAGCTCGGAATTTGGTGCTTTAGCGGCTTTAGTAGCCTGTTTCCGTTAGCTTTCTTGGCGGTCTATTGGCGAGGCCTATCGAAGTGGGGTGCCTACGCGGGGCTATTAACGGCTGTCTCGGTTTGGTTCACGCTCTTTTACTCCTCCGAGTTTGGAGCGATCGAAAATTGGTCGGTCGACCTACCGATGGGCGACCGCACGATTCAAACCATGCCAGTGGCCACCATCTTCTTAGCAACGATCGTTGCCACGGTCGTTGTATCGCTAATCACACCGAAACCAAGTCCGACAACCTTGGCAAAATTCTTTCCGGTGAAAGGGTAGCCGATGGGGCTTGCCGCGTGGGAAGCATTGACGCAGAACTGGGAAGCGTGGTTGACGATCGCCGTGGCGGTTGGGCTATTGCTTAGCTTGGCTCTACGCTTGGCAGCCACGGATGTTTTGGCGCTGTGCTTTCTAGGCGTCTTGATGTTGGCTCAAAACATTAGCGGCTCACCGAAGTTGCCCGATCCCGAACAAGCGTTTTCGGGGTTTGGAGATCGGGGCTTAATCACGGTCGGCTTGCTGTTTGCCGTTGTCGCCGGATTAGAGTTTACCGGGGGGACAGAGTTAGCTACCAGTTGGTTACTCAAAAAGGCGAAACGTCTGTTTGATGCTCAGGTGCGATTGTTGGTTCCCGTGGCAGCCGTCAGTGGCTTTTTGAACAACACACCCGTCGTCGCGGCGTTGTTACCGGTTGTCGGCGACTTGAGCAAACGGATTAGCGTTAGCAGTAGTCGCTTGCTATTGCCGCTATCGTATGCTGCGATTCTTGGCGGCATGTGTACCGTCATGGGGACAAGCACCAACTTGGTGGTGAAGAATCAGTACGAGCAAATCAGTGGCGAGGCGATGAGTTTCTTTGCTCCGGCTGCGATCGGCATTCCAGCAACGATTCTTGGAATTGTCTACATCATCAGTTGCTCGGGGTGGTTGATCCCCGAGCGAAGGCCAGCGGTCAGTGCCTCGGAAGACCCTCGGCAATACACGGTGGAAATGCAGGTTGACCCCAACGGGCCGCTGGTAGGCCGCACGATCGAAGACGCCGGGCTAAGGCATTTGCCGGGTTTGTACGTGGCTGAGATCCAGCGTGATGAAGGTGTGATTGCGGCGGCGAAACCGAACGAAATTCTTCGCGCCGACGATGCATTGATCTTGGTCGGTGAACTCGATAGCGTCGTCGACATGCGGAAAATTCGTGGATTGACAATCCCCGATGACCAAGCGAGAAAGTTGCAAGTCCCCGCATGGCAACGAACGCTCGTCGAAGCGGTCGTCAGTTCGCGATGTGCATTGCTGGGAAAAACGATCCGCGAAGGAAATTTTCGTTCACATTACAATGCCGCAGTCGTCGCCGTCGCGCGGGGTGGTCGACGGTTGTCGGGCAAGATTGGTGATGTGAGTTTAGAAGTTGGTGACGTGCTCCTATTAGAAGCGTCACCATCATTCTTACATCGTCGCCGCCAATCCCGCGACTTTTATCTAGTCAGTGCGGTTGAAAAAGGGGCGGTACGCCGTCCTGAATTGGCTTGGATTTCGCTAGCCGTGCTATTGGCGATGGTCGTTGCTGCCACGTTGACGCGAATTTCGATATCGACGTCGGCGTTGATCGCAGCGCTTGCCATGATCGGATTTCGCTGTTGCACGACGAGCGAGGCAAGACGTAGTGTCGATTGGTCGGTATTGATTGTTATCGGTGCAGCGATCGGGATCGGCAAAGCGCTCGACCAAAGCGGTGCTGCCGCCGGCATCGCTGGCGAAATCCTTGATCTCGCAGGCGGTAAACCCCTTGCGTCTTTAGCCGCCATCTTTTTGGCGACGATGATTTGTACCGAACTGATTACCAACAACGCGGCGGCCCTGCTGATGTTCTCAATCGCTTGGCAAACCGCAGATCGTTTGGACGTTGATCCCATGCCCTTCATCATCGCCGTGATGATTGCTGCATCCGCCAGTTTCTTAACACCATTCGGCTATCAAACCAATACGATGGTCTACAGCATCGGCGGCTATCGGTTTTCGGACTACTTACGTTTTGGTTTGCCGTTGAGCTTGATCGTGTTCACGATCTCGATACTGCTGATTCCGGTCTTCTATCCGTTCTGACCGTCTTGTCAGATTTCATTTGTGACGATTGCCCTAGACCCTCGATGATGCCACCGCACGGCGGAAGTCTTAGGTCCGTCGCTGACGAAATGGAGCGGACGAGATGGAAACGAAATCTCCATCGGTTTGAGCAAATGCGATCGATTCGCTATGCTTCCGCGATGACATCCGATTCTGCTGAGAAAACTCAACGCCCCGATCACCCCCGCGATCACTCAGGTGATTCATTGGGCCTGATCGTGCGCGAACTATTGACGGTGGCGATTCCGTTGATGGTCAGTGCGGGGACGTTTTCATTGGTTCTGTTCGCCGACCGAACGCTGCTGCTGTGGTACGACGGTGCCTCGATGAGCGCGGCGATGGCAGGCGGCAATTTTTTTTGGGTGGCAACCTGTCTGCCTGTTGGGATTGCCTCGATGACTGGTGCGATCATTAGCCAGTATGTAGGAGCGGGAGAGGATCATAAAATTGGACGGTTTTTATGGCAATCAGTCTGGTTAGCCCTATTGTCAGCTCCCCTGTTTGGACTCATCGCCTATGCCGCACCGACGCTGTTTCGGCTCAGTGAACAGCCGGAGAGTTTGATCGCAGCGGAAGCGACGTATTTGCGTTGGTTGCTGGTCGGAGCCGGGGGGGCGGTGCTAGAGAACGCACTGAGTGGATTCTTCAGTGGTACCGAACGGACTCGAATCATCATGTGGGTTAGCCTGATGTCGGGGCTAATCAACATTTTGTTGGACATCGTTCTTATTTTTGGATTCGGCCCGATTCCAGATCTGGGGATCGCAGGTGCGGGGATCGCCAGTTCGGTGGCGTTTTGGTTCAAGGCGATTTGCTTTGCGGTGCTGATAGGGAAGTATGATTCCGATGGCCGCTATCAAATCAAACGTAGTTTCAGCTTTGATGGATCGCTGGTGAAGAAGCTATTGTTTTATGGGTTCCCCAGTGGATTGATGTTTCTGACCGAATCGGCTGGTTTTACCGCGATCGTGCTTCGCATCGGACGTCTTGGCGACATTCCGCTCAGAGCCACAACAATGGCGATCAATTTCAACATGGTTGCTTTCATTCCGTTGGTGGGCGTCTCCATTGCTGCGTCGGTATTGGTTGGCCGACACCTCGTGGAAACTGGTCCCAAGCGAGCGACGAAAAGTGTCTATGCAGCCCTCGGGATCGGGTGGATGTATTCGATGATTTGGTGTGCTGCGTATCTTTTGCTTCCCGATTGGATGATGGAACTTTACAGGTTGGATACCCCTAGTGCTGAATCGGCCGAGGCGATCATGATTGCTCGCGGGTTATTGAAGTTTGTCGCGATTTATGTGGTCGTCGATGCAACGCAGTTAATTATTGCGGGCGCACTTCGCGGCGCGGGGGATACCTGGTTCGTGCTGGGGACAGGTTTGATGACATCGATCATTGCATTCACGCTTGGCGTAACGTTCGAACCGATCGACAATCGTTTGAATTGGTGGTGGTGGATGATTACACTGTGGGTATGGATGTTGGCAACGTTCATGGCGGCCAGGTTCGTACAAGGGAGATGGAAGGACATGCGAATGGTGTGACGTTTTCGCTCGAGGAACCTCCATTTGTCCAGCCCGAAGGTTTTTTTGTCTCTTTGCCCTTATTGCCCTGACATCCACTTCCTAATAAGACGTTATGCTCGATGGATCAAGCCGCACTCAAGAAACTGACCGATACGTTTTTCACGTTCGATCGCGAATCGATTCTGCAAATCTTTGACGAATTTCTATCGGCAATGGAGGCGGAATCCCATTTACCGCCCGGCAGTCTGATGAGCCGCAACTACGAAACGGCTCAAGCGAATCCGGAAATCCACACGTTGCCCGGTAATTTGAAAGATGCCCGTGATGCCATCTTTCCTTATTTCTGGGGAACCGACGGCTGGCAATCTCGCCTCCACCTCGAAAACGTAAAAGGGCCTGCCAACAACGCCTCCCTGATCGGGGCGTTAGCATGTTTGCTGAAGAATCCAAACTTGTGCGTCGACACCTATTGTTTGCGCAGCAATGAATTAGAAGTCAAAGCGATCACGGCGTTGGCGAATTTGATATTCTACCACACCGACTCGCCATGGGGCGTGTTCACGATGGGGGGCACCATTTCGAATTTGTACGGTGGGAAATTAGGCATTGAAAAGGTGGCACCTGCGACGATGCAAAAGGGACTCGCGGGCGAGCCGATCTCGGGAATCGTGTCGGACACGGGGCACTACTCCAACGCAACCCTTGCCGGATGGCTGGGGATGGGTACCGAGAATCTGCACACCGTTGCAACCGATAATCAATTCTCGATGCGATTGGATCTCTTGGCGGAAAAGATTGACTGGCTATACGACAACGGGCGAAAAATTGCATTCGTGATTGCAACGTTTGGAAGTACTGACGCGTACGGTATCGATGATATATCCGGCATTCGACAGCTGATTCAGCAAAAAGCGGCTGAGCGAAACGTTCCCGAACCGCACCTTCACGTCGATGCCGCCGTCGGATGGGTTAGCTCTTTCTTGGCTGAGTACGATACGGAAACCAATCGCTTGCAGGTCGAACCCGATACACTCGATGCGATCGGTCGCTTGAAAAAAGCTACCGAAGGATTCGCGTTTGCTGACTCGGTCACGATCGATTTTCACAAGATGGGTTGGGGGCACTATCCATCGAGCGCGTTTATTGTGAATCGCCGCGAGGATTTAGGCCGCTTGCTGCGAAGTGTCGATCAGATGCCCTACTTTTGTGAAGCCGATTGCCGGCACGACCCCGCCCTGTTTACGCTTGAATGCTCACGTCCTGGGCTCGGTCCCTACACGGTCATGGCATCCTTAAACGGGATCGGGCTTCAGGGCTATCAGACATTGGTTGCCAATGCGATGCAGATGGCGATCAAATTGAAAAAGGCGATCTCGGAGTTGGAATACTGCAAGGTTCTCAACATGGATACGATCGGTCCATCGGTGCTGTTTTGGGTGTTGCCGCGAGGCCGTGACGCTAAGGCGATTTACGGGCGATTGGAGAAGGGCGAATTATCACCCGGGGAAGTCGAGAGAACCTTGTTTGAGGTCCATCGGATGTATGAGAAACGCGAAGCAACGATTCGGCCAGCGGTCGATGCGAAACTTAGCTATACCCAGTCGACTGGCTATAAACCGCACGGAATCGCGATCCCAGCTTGGAAGGCTGCGTTTTTCAATCCAAAGTCAGACGAAGACGTTATCAAACAAGTGATCGAAAGTATCGAACGAGTGGCGTGATCATCGTTTAGGCTCACCCCATACGGGGCGGGCATTGGCGGTGATTTCTTGATCGATTTCCTGCATGCGGGCCTTCATCGCTTTAACCCGCTCGGGTTCTTGATCTGCTAGGTTGTTCTGTTCGCCGACGTCCTCGCTAAGATGAAACAGAAATGTCTCGGTATCACCAATACCATCGTTTTGAGCTTTCTGTTTTTTCGAAAGTCGTTTTTCTAAAACCTTCCACTCGCCAATCCGAATTCCTTCCAGTTGTCCGTGGGACGAGTAGTAAACAAACTCATTTCTTGGTGAGGCGTTACGACTGAACGTCGCAGAGATATCGAAACCATCGATCCGATGCCCACCCGGAACCGTTTGATTCTCGATTGGTTTTCCCGACAATTTTGCAATCGTCGGCAATAAATCGATGGTCGACGTCAATGCGTTGGTTGTCGTACCAGCGGGGATTCGGTCGGGAGCCCACATGACACATGGCACACGTTGGCCTCCTTCGAATGTGGTGCCTTTTCCATCACGGAGTGGATCGGC
>JGI12048J13642_10747451_pt1 | contig 20949 bp, 14 predicted proteins | sample ElkSlonscriptome_16_FD_13642 | JGI IMG/M metagenome (IMG submission 13642)
CGCTGAAAGCATCTAAGCGGGAAGCCCCCCTCAAGATGAATTCTCCCTTCAGGTGAAAATCCTGATCATAAGGTTCGTTGAAGACTACAACGTGGATAGGCAGCAGATGGACGCATGGCAACATGTGGAGTCGAGCTGTACTAATAAACCGGAAGGCTTAATCTTTTTGGTTTCCTTTATCTGATGTACCGGGCTCGCGCCTGGTGCCGCAGACCAAGGAACTGAAGAATCTCAACGCAAAAACTATTGTCGGTTATTTTCAGATCACGACCGATGGATCTTCGTCATTCTCAGTTCGCTGGCCTCCTTCGGGAGTACAGCAAACGCTTGTTGGTGGTTAGAGCGGAGAGGGTACGCCCGATCCCATCCCGAACTCGGAAGCTAAGCTCTCCAGCGCCGATGGTACTGCACGGGAGACTGTGTGGGAGAGTAGGTCGCCGCCGAATTTCTTCTAAAAAAGCCCGCCAGGCAGATAGCTGCTCGGCGGGCTTTTTTTGTTTTCGAAACGGTGATCAGGGCCGGTTTTCTTACGGTTCGTAATCGGTGATCACCGACTATAGAAGAATCAGTTCAATGCAACTACCGTGGGTAGGTGCCGTGTTGATAAATATAATCGAAATAATATTCGTGGTAGTCCTCGCCTTCCGAAACCACATCTTCTCTGTCCGAGGACATCTCTTTTTCAGTAGACGCTTTCAAATTTTGAAGCCATATCTCTTTCGAATATGAGTACAACACCTTGTCCAGAATCTGCGGGGCATCGGTAATTTCAGGATTTTTCTTCACGTAATCCCGGGTGGACTCAATCACCGCCTTGACATTCCGAATGTATTCCGAGTCATCCAACCGACCCTCCCTATAAATGGTGAACACGCGGGTCAGGATGGCTTTTACATTTCCTTCGATGGCATCCAGGCACTTCATTTTTTTAAATAGGAGATCTGAGTTAAGGATTTAATGGATTCCTCTTTTCCGTACTGATATGATTGGACAACTATATCCTAATCGGGTATATGTCAAGCGTTGACAGGAGAAATAGAGCTATATATCAATTTAGGAGGCGTTTGAATGCGTGCAACGATAACGGGGGTGGGACATTTTGTTCCTGAAAAACGGTTGACGAATGCGGAATTGGAACAGATGGTGGATACCAATGACGAATGGATCACCACCCGGACCGGGATCAAGGAAAGACGAGTTCTCGATGTGGAAAAGGGGACTTCCTACATGGCTGTTCAGGCAGCTCAGCATATTATTGATCAGAAGATCGTTTCCGCTGATGAAGTTGATCTGATTATCCTAGCGACCGTTACCCCGGACATGCCGATTCCGAGCGCGGCCTCATTCGTTCAGCGGGAATTGAAGGCGACCCATTGCTGGGGATTTGATCTGAACGGTGGTTGCACCGGGTTTCTTTACGCTCTGGCGACCGGCGCCCAATTTATCGAGACCGGGAAATACCACAAGGTCTTGGTGATCGGCGCCGACAAGATGAGCAGCATTATCGACTATCAGGATCGCAATACCTGTGTCATTTTCGGAGATGCCGCCGGAGCGGTTCTGCTTGAGCCGTCCGAAAACCAGGATTTCGGTATTCTTGATTTTGATCTTCACCTGGACGGAAAGGGGGTCGATCATCTGTGTATGGCCGGCGGAGGAAGCCTGCATCCGGCCTCACCCGAGACGGTAGAGAATCGAATGCATTTCGTTTTCCAGGACGGCAGGACCGTTTTTAAAAATGCCGTCAAAGGAATGGCCGACATTTCAGAAAAGGTGATTAAAAGGAACGGTCTGACCGCCGAAGACATTCGGTTCCTGATTCCCCATCAAGCCAACCATCGAATTATCGAGTCGGTGGCAAAAAAACTTCATTTACATTCGGATCAGGTGATCGAGAATATTCAAAATTACGGCAATACCACGGCCGCCACCATTCCTCTGGCCATGTCGGAGGCTTACCAGGAAGGGCGGCTTCAGTCGGGGGACCAGATCATCCTGTCGGCATTCGGCGCCGGTTTTACCTGGGGAAGCCTGCTGCTGCGGTGGTCTATGGATTAATTGGGGATTATGTGTGAAAATCTCGGTATTCTGAACGAGGGTCGCGATTATAGTTCGCAGGAGTGTTATTTCTATGAGTATCCGATATTCAAAGCGATATATTATAAGCTTTGATTTTGGTCAAGAGTGAGGGGTGACTGATCTCCAGCAACTGGGTCGCTTTGGTTCGGTTGCCTTGGGTGGCGGTCAAGGCTTTGATGATGAGCTGTTTTTCCAGGCGCTTCTGAGCCTCTTTGAGAGAAAATCCCTCCGTCAAATCATCCGAGAGGGTGGGGCACCCGGTGGCCGCCTGGAGCGCAATGGGCACATTTTCGACGGGTATGATTTTCTCATCGGATAAAATTACCGCCCTTTCAATGACGTTCTCCAGTTCCCGCACATTCCCCGGCCATGGATGGCGAAGCATGATCGACATGGCCTCCGAAGAAATCCCTTCTATCTCTTTGCCTATGCTTTGGTTGTACCGGTTCAGGAAATGTCGGCTGAGCAGAGGAATGTCTTCGGTTCGCTCTCGCAGGGGCGGCAGGGTAACGGGGAAGACATTCAACCGGTAGAAAAGATCCTGTCGGAAGGCCCCGTTTTTCGCTTCTTCTTCAAGGTCTTTGGCGGTGGCCGCAATCACCCGGACGTCCACCGTCTTGGTGCCGGAATCCCCGACCGGTCGTATTTCGCTCTCCTGCAATACCCGAAGGAACTTCACCTGTAGATTCAGAGGAAGTTCTCCGATTTCATCCAGAAAAATGGTTCCGCCGTCGGCCTCCTCAAACAGCCCCTTTTTATTTCGGTCCGCTCCGGTAAAAGCCCCCTTTTTATGGCCGAAAAATTCGCTTTCCAGAAGACTTTCCGGTATTCCGCCGCAATTGACCGGTATGAACGGTTTTTGTGCCCGACCGCCTTCATAGTGGATCCCTCGTGCAATCAGTTCTTTCCCGGTCCCGCTTTCTCCTAAAATGAGCACCGTGGTATCGTACTGGGCCGCTTTGGCGGACATCTTGAAGACCGCCTGCATGGGCTTGCTTTTGCCGACCATATTGGCAAAGGTATAGCTCTCTTGAATGCTTCGAATCTGTTCTTTCAGCCAGAAATTTTCGCGTTTGAGGCTTTCCCGCTCTTCGGCTTTTTTGAGCGCGAGATAGACCTCGTCTGTTTTGAAGGGTTTGGATATGTAATCATAGGCCCCCTGTTTCATGGCCTCAATAGCCGAGTCGATGGTGCCGTAGGCCGACATCATGATCACCGTGGTGGCGGCCAGATGATCCCGGGCATTTTTGAGAAATTCCATTCCGCCCATATTCGGCATCTTCAGGTCACACAGGACAAAATCATATTGTGAACTGCTGACCTTCTGAAGCGCCTGATAGCCGTCGGAAGCGGTATCCACCGTATACCCGAACCGCGTCAGCAGGGTGGTCAACATGTGCCGCATGTTTTCTTCATCATCGATGATGAGCAGCGTTTTATCGGGATTCATGTGCATGAACATCTCCGGTGTGTAAAGGTAGATGAAGGATCATGGCGGTGCCTTTGCCTTCTTCACTGACGGCTTTGATTTTTCCGCCGATCGCCTCGATAATCGTGAAGCAGACCGATAATCCGAGCCCGGTCCCCTGGCCGGGTTCTTTGGTCGTAAAGAAAGGATCGAAAATCGTCACCATATGTTCGCTTGAGATACCCGGACCGTTGTCGGCAAATTGAACCTTCAGCAGCGGATTTCCCTCGGCGTCGGCCCGGGCCGAACCGTTTTCGGTCTCAATGCGGAGTTCGCCGTCCGCTTTTCCCGGTATGGCATTGATGGCATCGGCGGCGTTGATGATCAGGTTTAGAAAAACCTGCTGCAACTGGCCGGGATCGGCGCGAACCGTATCCGATGCGGCGTTCAGGTCCAGCTTCAAAGCCGTTTTTGAAAGAAACGGCTGGTACTTGAATACCTCCAGAATCTCCTGAAGGACCTGGTGAACGGACACCGGCTGGAGGTCTCCGTCCGAGGGTTTGGCGAAATCGAGAAGTTGTTTGATGATTCGGCTGATCCGATTGATTTCGGCCTCGGTTCGATGAATAAACTCCTGCTTGTCCGTCTCGGGGATATCCTCCCGTTTAAGAAGATCCAGGTATCCGGTGACGATGGCCACCGGATTGCCGATTTCATGAGCGATGCCCGCGGTGAGCCTCCCCACGGAGGCCAGTTTTTCCGCATTGATGATGTCGTTTTGGGCCTTTTTAAGCTCCCGGTTCGCTTTCTCAAGGGACCGAACCGTGGCCCTGAGTTCCTCCTTTCCGATGGAGATTCGGTACAACATTCGATTCAGGGCCCGGGAGAGCTGGCTGAACTCATTCTCCCGCTTCTCATCCAGAAAGAAGATATCGCCGTCTCCCTGATAACCCTCGGCTCTCTCCAGCAGATTGTGAAGCGGTTTGACGGTGGTTTTGGACAAGCGATATAACCCGATCAAGGTGAAAATGAGTGTATTGATCAGGATATACACGGTCAGAATCTGCTGGAAGTACCGCAGCTGTTCGTAAATGCCACGAAGCGGAAGGGCGACGCACAATCCTCCGAGAATTCGCCCTTCCACCCGCCAAGGCGCGGCCAGAATGAGATATTCCGGCTTGGTCCAGAAAATGCCCCAGGTGGACCCGTAATGATGTTGGATTTGCCGCTCGGTGCGAACGGCGTTGCGGGTCACCCATTTCATCTCCCGTTCCGGGAATCCGCCCTCGGCATCCAGGAAAAGCGTCTCCTGATCTTCATTGACGACCATGAGGGCCGACATACCCGAATCGGATAAAAAGGAGGCGGTTTTTGTTTGAATAACCTGGCTTTTAAAAAGCCGATTCCCTTCAGTTTCACCGGAGAGACGATATTCCAGGGAGGACAAAAACAGAGCTCCCCGTCCGGTTTCGGAATTGAGCAGGGATTTTTGAACCAGCATGATCAGTACCACATTGACCAGAAACATCGATATCCCCAGCAGGAATATCAACTGAACCGCAATGTGAACTTTTAGCCTGTTCAAAATCACCTACTTCATATCCGGGTGCGGATCGGCTTTCTTTCGGTGAATGTTTTCAGTCCGGCAAAATACGGGTCAGCGCCGGACGGCCAGTGCGGAACCGCATTGTTCCACCCCCACCGCCTCCTTTTCCAGGCGGGTCTCCGGTTTCGAGCTGACGATCAGCGTCTTTTTGTTCCATCCGTGCGAGAAGGTCTCGGTGGTCCAGAACCAGGTTGAACCGGTGGTGGGAAAAAACGGCGATGTCTTCAGAATCGTCTGAAGTTCGGCCACCGTGGGCAACCGCCAATCCCGATAACCGCCGGTGCGCAGATTCTCCACATACTGAACCGCAGGCTGGTATTTCAGACACCGGTTGGATTCAAATGCGGCATCCAGCATGGTCCACATTTTCCCGGTTTTGGTGTCCGTGATGGTACCGTTTCCGTTATCGACATACCGGCCGCCGGAGTTTCGAATGGCGGCCCCGATCCGTTCCTGGGCCTGCTGCCGCCGCCTCCGTTCGGCCCGTTCCCTTCGAAGGCGTTCTTCTTCCAGTCTGAGTTGCTCCTGAAGTTGGCTGAGCAGGGTTCGGGCGGTGGACACGTATCTACTCTTCGGATTTTGTCTCAGAAACCCTTCCAGGCGCGTGATGCGATTGGAAAGGGAAACCTGTCCGTTTTGAGCGTAAGAAATCAGTTCCCGCCATTCTCTTTCTTCTCGTTCCATGGCCAAGCGCTGGTCTTCCAGGGCTTTTTCTTTTTTTAGACGTTCCAGCACCGTGCCGGCTTCTTCCACATGGAGTCCATTCGGATATTTGGCGATGAACCGTTCCATTTTTCGAATCCGGTCGACCAACGGCGCGTTCAGGTCTCCGCTGAAGGCAAGGGCTTCTTCCCATTCCCGCTCGGCTCGATTCTGCGCTTCGATTTTCTGGTCCAGAATTTTGACTTCCTTCACCAGCAGCCGCTTCAGATATGAGGGTAGCTCCGGGTTTCCCTCGATGTATTCGAGATACAGGGCCCGTGCACCATAATAATCGGTTCCCATCCGGGCCGCTTTTTCTTTCATCTCCGTCAGGTCGGATCGAATCTGTTGCTTGTTTTCATATTTCTTGATCAGACCCTCGGCGTCGGTCGCCTGTTCCGTGTTTCTGAACTTGGCGATAAAGTCGTTGCTGAGTTCAATGCAGGTTTCCCAATCTTCATTGGCTTCACAGGTCTCAAGATTCTGTTTCAGCTCGGCATAGTAGCGATCCAGAAGGTCCGACACCATGGCGTTGACTTCTTCGATGTGCCGGCCCTCGGGATAGGCTTCGAAATAGGCGTTGTACGCCTGGATCCGGGCCTCGGAATCGGTTTCATCGATGGTCTTCAGGGCTTCGAAGTCCCGGTCTTCGATTCGGTTTTTGATTTCAGCGAGTTTTTGCCGTGCCTCCGCGGCATGAGCCCCCCGGGGATGATCCTGAAGATAGGCTTCATACGCGGCGATGACCGGAGCGTAGTCGCCGTCGGGGGGCGGCACGGCTGCGCGGTCCCTCATTTTTTGATAATCCCGTTCATCGATCCGGACGCGAATGTCCTGAATCTTGTTTTCGGCCCGCTGGGTATATTCGCTCGGCTCGTTGTACTTGAGAAAATTTTGGAGAATTACTTCCCGGCCCTCCAGCTCAGGCTGGCTTTCGGCCGCCTGCAGCGCTTCCAGGTAGGCCGACTTCAGGCGGTTTTCCTGAAGGGTTTTGGCGGAAACAAAAACCCCCACCGCCACCAGAAGGACCAGGATCACCGCTGTGGCCCACATCAGAGGGCCGCGATTGGCGGCGGTGACCTTCTTTTTTTTCTTGGCCAGGGCTATTTTCCGGGTACGGCAGTATCCCTGAATGTATTCATGGGCTTCTCCGATATCCATTCCCATTTTGACGGCGGTCCGAATCAGCAGGGTATACAACTCCGGCCGGATTTTACCGTCCATACCCGCGACTTCGATGTCTCCGTTCAGCTCCTCGAGACGGGAGAGGGTCCTGGCCAGGTCATACCCCCGCCGATTCTCCTCTGTTTTGAAAACGGTGATGCAGAGGCCCGCCAGTGCACCGCTGGCTGTGGTAAAGGCGTCCTTCTGACCGATTCTTCGAACCTCCGCCTCTTTTTTTTTGGATTTATTCTGAAGGCTCTCCAGGTCCGCGCCCGGAGACAGCTCCAGAAACTCGTAGAGGGAGGATTTGCCGACGATGTTCAGTTTGTCTTCGATCTGCTTTTCAACCGTCTTATCCAGGGGTTTGGGTTTGTCGGCCTTGGGGTCCCCTTTCTTTCGAATGGGGCATCGAACCCGGCGAAGAACCTGGTCTTCCTTTAAATCGTAAATTCGGGCCAGTTCTCCGATTTCATCGGTGGTCACATACCCGCGCCGCGAACATCGTCCGAGATAATAATCGATTTCCTGGAATCTGGCCCTTTCCTTTTTTTGGACCAGGTCCTGAATCTTTTCCTTCTTCACCCCTACCGATTTGGCCAGTTTGTTCACCTGCTTATCGGATATCCTTCCGGTGTTGAACAGGTTTTCGAGTTGGCCGCTTACCTTGAGAGGTTTTTCTCTGTTGGCGAGGCGCTGCTGAAGCTTTTCCTCATCGATGTCATCGATGAGGGCCAATTTGGCGATTTCATTCTTATGGACCGATCCCTGGCCGACCAGAATCGCCAGGTGCCTGTCGATTCTGGTATAGGCATCTTTTTCCTGGTCGAGCAGGATGGCCTTGGCCTCTTTGGCTTCCCTTTTACGAAGCGATTCATCGCTCATCACCTGTCGAATTTCCGGGATCAAGCCGATCAGCTGCTGGGCCTGGGTCGCCTTCGTAGGGTGAGTACGGTTTTTGCTCCAAAGGGCCTGCTTCTTTTTAATCGCGGCTTCGATCACATCCGGATCTTCTTCGGGCGGATCAATGGAAAGTTCTAAAAGCAAGTAGTAGTTTTTGATCTCCATGGGTGTCCTTAATACCGAGACTTCTTTGAGAATCCCCCGCGGACCCATGGTCGAGCCGGGTCCGCTGGAAAATTGACGGGCTGGGATCCATTCGGTTGTACGATACGGGCGGGGGCGACAGCTGAAAACAATTCAGGGAAGAAACAGAACAACGGTTGTGGAAACCGGCAATCAGGTAACCACAATATGCCGGGCCCTGGCTTTGGCCTCCTCAAGCTCTTCTCCCTGAATGACGGAACGGGTTTCAATGGTGACATTCACCGAACGACGGGTTTCACTGGTCTCCTCGGCGGTAATCTCGAGTCGACCCTCTTCGTTCAGTCGAAACGTGATCTCAATGGCCGTGTTCTCCTTTAAATCGGAGGGCAGGTTGAGCACCGCATTTCCGATCAGTACCGCGTGTTCGGGTCGGGTGACGGTTTCGCCGCTTTCGTTTTCCATGATCTGAATGGATGCGGCCTCCTGGTTGGCCACCGCCGTGCCGAAGCCACGGCTGATGTTGACCGGCACGTCGTTGTTTTTCAGGATCAGGTTATAGACGATTTCCTGATCGCTGGAATCGTGGGCGATGACGCCGAAGCTTTTGCTGGTCACATTCTGGATCTTGATGCGGGAACGCTGAATTTCCGACAGAGTATAGCCGGTGTCCTGGGCCACCATTTCCTCGACTTCGTCCAGAACGTCTTTGAGGTCGATGTCCTCGAGATCGTCCAGTTCATTCACGTTCTTGCCGGTTTTTTTGGCGACCTTGTCTTTGACCTCGTCTTGAAGAAAAATCTTCCAGCCGTAAATGGCGGCGCCTTTGGCCACCGCCTCATCGGGGTCGAAAAGTTTCGGCTCCGTTGAAAATTCCTGCCGGATTCGTTCCGCTACGATCGGCATGCGGGCGGAGCCCCCGACCAGGATGATTTCGTCAAACCGGTCGTGGCCCTTTTTGCGGGCTTCATGAAGCATTTCATGGGTCAGGGAGATGGTACGTTCGAGCAGGTCCTGGGTGATGTTTTCAAACGGCTTCCGCTCCAGGGTGACCTTGACCCGTTCTCCGCCGTGGGTGATGAGCACAGGGGTTTTCTCCCGCTGGGACAATACTTTTTTGGCCTTTTCGGCAGAAAGCTGAAGGTCCTGACAGGTGTCCGGATCTTCCAGAATATCCTCTTTGGACCCGGTGGACTTCTGAAACTGTTCCACCAGGTGGGCCACGATGCGGTCATCCCAGTCCTTGCCGCCGAGATTGTGGTCTCCGCCGGTGCAGATCACTTCAATGGATGAATGGGGTTTGATCTCGATCATGGTGATGTCGAAGGTGCCGCCTCCCAGATCATAGACCAGCACCACCCGTTCTTTGTCGGTTTCCATGGAACCGTAGGTGATGGCGGCCGCGGTGGGTTCATTGATGATCTGCCGCACATTGTAGCCCGCGATTTCTCCGGCCCGCCGAGTCGCCTCCCGCTCATTGATGCCGAAATAGGCGGGGCAGGTGATGACCACGTCCTTGGTGCCGCTGATCCCCAGGTGCTGTTCGGCGTCCTGAACGACTTTGCGGATGATGAAGCTGGATATTTCTTCGGCTCGGTACGGCTTGCCGTGAAATTCATATATATAATTCTGTTCCCCCATGGACCGTTTGACGAAACTGACCACTTCGTCGGGATAGAGCTTGGAGCTTTCCTTGGCGATTTCCCCCACCACGATGTTGTCCCCGTCGAAAAAGACGACCGACGGGGTGACCCGCTCATTTTCCGAGTTGGGGATCACAATGGTTTTTCCGTATTCATCGACGCAGGCGATGGAGGAATAGGTGGTTCCAAGGTCGATTCCGAAAATTCGCTTTTTTTGCTTACTCATCAAATTTCCTCGCATCCGTCTCTATGGGGGTGCCGGTCTCTGCGGGGGTTTCATCCGCCGTATCCGTTTTCAAGGGGGGCTCATCCGTCTCTTCCGGCGCCGGTTGCGTCTCCGCCCGGATTTGATCGGTCTCCTTCGGTGCCGGCGGTTCCGGCAATGGGCCATCTTCCGTCGCCGGGTCCGTTTCCTCGGTCTCTATGGGGGTGTCGTCCGACGGTGCGGAGGCGGGTATTGCTTCCGCTTCCTCCGCGGCGGTGTCGTCTGGCGGCCTCGGCTCCTGCGACCCATCCGGCTGAACCGGTTCATCCTCTTCAAGCGGAGAGGGGGGATAAACCGCATCCTCCCCGGAGGGCTCTTGGGGTTCGGACGGCTTTTTGTAGGTATACACCGCCACCATTTCCGGACGAATCATTTGGTCATCCCATTCGTAGCCGGGCCGAAGACTATCGGCGACCCTTTTATCCAAAGAAGGGTCGTCGGTATCCACCTGCTTTAATACCCGTTGCCGGCTCGGATCAAATGCGCCTCCTCCGTCGCAGAAAAACGGCATCACGCCCTGCCGTCCGCAGATGTCCTCCAGATCCGAGGGGATGTTGTTCAGAAGCTGAAGCAGTTTATTCGGATCGACCCGGTCCGGCTCTTGGGTGGCGTAGAAATCGGTCAGCTTTCGAATGCTGTCGATGAATTGGATCAGGTCCATCATCATGGACCGAAGAAAGCGTTTTACGATATCGTCTTTATGGGTTTGCAGTTCCTGATGAAGATCGTCGATCAGTCTGTTTTTGTGCTCGTCGTATTTGAGTTTGCTTTGAAAGTCGGCCGCCAATTTCTGCAATTGGGTCTGAATGTCTTCCAATTTCGAGAACAAGGGATCGATGATTTCTTCGGAGATTTCTTCGGAAGTCGAGTCGATAATCTCCGCGTCCGGAATATCATTCGGGGATGCAACCTTACCGGAGCCGTTCGAGGACTGATGCCGGGATTGTTTTGCAGTTTCACCGGCCGGCCGGACGCGCTCCTTTTCTTCGGGCGGGGACGGGGCGGGTTCGTTAATGTATTGGTCCCATTCGGCTTCGGTGTTTACCGGAGCGGATGAGGTCTTCCTGTCAGCGTCGTTCATGAGGGACTACTCCTTTTCATTTCTTCCTTATATACGCAAATTCTAGGAAAAACTCAAATCGTGATTGAACTTTCTTTTTCATTGCCGCACAGGTGGAATGTTCCCTCTTTCGACCCTATTTCTCTCCCCTTTAAACAAGAAAATATAGAATAAGGGGCTCCTTTCTGTCAATGGAAAAGGACCGACTTTCGCGGAACACCGACATTCCGCGAAAGCGGCGGCGAAAAGCAGCCCCGATTTTTCGATTGCAAGTCGGGTTCTTCGACTCTATAATGTGAGAAATGCCATTCTCTCGAATTGCAAAATCGGGCAACAGGATAAACCTATACACCAAAAATGGAGATATTTATGAAAAAGAACCTTTTTCTGTTGGGTCTGATCGGGTTGTTGACCCTGGTGGGGTATTCGACAAGTAGTTGCAGCAGCAGGGACAGTTCTGAAACCGGACCGGTTGCCTATTCATCCCTTCTGCCGGAGACCCTCGATTTTTTAGTGAAAATCAGCTCCGTAAATACCCTGTATGACCATTTTTCGGTCACCCCGGAAACCGTTTTCGGCCGTCCTGTGGAGGACCTTGGGGAGATTCAGCGCCAATGGGGGTTCAACCCTCTGGATGCCGAGGCGCTTCGAAAGCAAGGATTCGATACCTCGCGGGAACTGGTTTTCGCCATGGACAATATCCGATTCCAGGAAGGCGATGAAGATCCGGTGTTCACCGGTCTGATTCTCCTGCCGGTCACCGATGCCTCCAAGGCGTCGAAAGCCCTTCGCGTCTACTTGAAAAACAGCCGTCCCGAAATGGGCTTCAACGAAAAGGACGGAGTCACCTTTTTTGAAGCGGCGGGTCCCCGAATGCACGGCGGAATCATGGAACGGGAGGGATATCTGTTGATTACGGCCGAACCGGAAGGAGACATCGAATCCTATACGGCATCCCTGACCGGAAAAACGATGCTTCAGGACCAAAACGCTTTTAAGAAGATCATCGCCAAAGTCGATCCCGAAGAGGAGATATTTGTCTATGCCGATATCAACGGTATCGTGGGCGCCAATATGGAGGCGTTTCGGCGATTATCACGGGAGGCGGCCGGGGAGAAGGGCTCCGGCCTGCTGCGGAACCTCGATTATTTGAAGGATTATCTCGGGGCCGGTCTCTCCATCGACCTGGATCAGAGCGATCTCCTGTTGAAAGGGCTTCTCGGAATCGCGCCCGATTCGGATGCCCTGGAAATACTGACCGATGTTCGTTACAACAAGAAGACGATACTCGGGGTCCCGGAAAATCCCGCGATTCTCTTTTCAACCGCGGTCAATGTATCGGAATATTATCGCATTATGCGGGAAGCCATGACCCCCGACGAACTTCAGGCGTGGGAGGCCCGGCTGGCCGGTATGCGGGAGAAACTCGGCGTCGATTTGGAAAAAGAGGTCATCCCCAATATCGCCGGCAATCTGAATATCGGGGTTTATGACGGGGTCAGCATCAATATGACCAATTACAATGCCCTGGTTACCCTGAGCATTAAAGACGAGGCCAAGATGAAGTCGGTCTTGGGACGGGCCTACGCCGGTCTTACTCCGGAGCAGCGATCCATGATCGGAACCACCGTCGTCGGAGAAACCGACGCCTACGTGCTCACCTTGTTCGGTGCGTTTCAGTTTTTTATCGGGGTCAAGGAGCACAATTTAATCCTCTCGGTGGGAAAACCCATGTTCGAAAAAGCGATCTACGGGGGGATGGATTCCGGTTTTCTGTCCCGAATGTCCGATCCGGAATTGATCCGGACCTTGAAAGGAGAGGGGGGGATTTTCTATCTCGATGTTCAGGAAGTCTATCAGGCCATGAAAAATTTTCTATTTTTGGTGAAACAGTTCAACATTCAGGAATCGCTCACTGGGGATTCGGAAAATGCCATACGGCAGTTCGAATACCTGCTGCTTTCCTCGCAGGTGGAGGGGGCCGCCCTGCGCGGCGAAATGGAGATTGAAACCCGGTTTGAAAAACCTTTTTTCAAAGGCTTGTACGATCTCTCCAAGAAAATCGAAGCCGCCGCGGCCGCCAAAAAGGCGGAAACCCCGCCACCCGAGTGAATAAAAAATAGACCGGGGCGGGCCTTCATGGCCTGATTGTCTTCGGGTAAGGATGGACCGGGGCGACCACTTGCGCCCGTCCCGGTCCTTCAGGGTCTGTTTTTATTCAGGGTTATTCGGCCGTTTGATTGCCGATGGCATTCAAACGCAGGGTGATCGGCCGGCTTTCCTCGCTTTCACCGGAAAACAGGATGGGACCCGGCCGCCGGAATTCATCCTCTCCCGGGGTGGCGGCCAGCCATTTTTCCCGCAATGCCTCCACGACCCGAAAGGCGGTGGAGTTGACATCCACCACGCTTTTTTCGATCACCAAGGCCAGTCTTCCCTTCCGTTCTTCGATGTGCATCAATTGGGCGATGGGAATGCCGATGGGGGCCCATCGGGAAAAATCCTGTTCCAGGTTTTGGATGGCCGCCATCTGTCCGGTGGCGCCGTTGGCGATGAGGCTGAAGACGGTCAGCCCCAGGTTGTAGGTGTAATTGCAGTCGAAATGGGTGGGATCGGTCCCTCGGCCGTCATATCCGTAAAAATGGGTCTGGGTTTTAAAATCAGGCACCGATTTCAGGTAAATCTTTTCGACCGCCGGGGGAATCTCATCTTCCGGTTCTATGGCGCCGCCTCGGATCAGTTCTTGTTTCAGGGTCTTCAGAGAAATAATGCCCGGTTTCACCAGGAGGTATTTTCCCTGGGGATTCTCAAAGAGGATCGGGCCGAAAAACTCGGGGTCCAGGTCCGCTTTTTTGAGGGTTTTCCGGTAATATTCCCGATGGATGCCGATTTTATAGATCCCCTTTTCCCGAAGAATCTTGAGGTAGTCCGAAACCAGGCCCATGATCACCTTGTCCGTCTTGACCTGGGAAAAGGGAAAATTGCCGTGGCTGTCCCGCTCCATCAGAAGCCCTTCCTGAAAGAAAGCCGGAATGTCGTTGAAGAGATCGTCGTCACGGGTGTTCCAGATGGAAAAGGTGTTTTCCTCGCGGGACTGGCGGGCCAGCCGTCGCAGATATTCCAGCTTGTCTTCCAGATAGGGAAAATCTTCGTGGAATGTGGCGTCGTGGGTATCGTTGTATTCGGCGATAATGGTATTCAGTTTAATGATAAAAACCTGAATTTCATTGATGAACTCCAGCACCCCCTCGGGAATGACCAGAAGTCCGTAATTTTTGCCCACCGCGGCCCGTTTCACGATGGCCTTGCAGACCACCCGGGAGAGGTGGCGCAGGGTCATGCCGTAGGCGGTGTAATCCACCGTGCCCTCGGCCTCGGCCTTTCGAATCCGCTCCTGGTCGACATAGTCGGCCAGGTCTTCGCCGATCAGGGTCATATTGGCATGGGTCTGAAGCGCCACCTCCAGGGCCAGATGGCTGGCCACCCGGCCCATCACCTTGCAGATGTGCCAGTATTTGACATCCGAACTGCAATCGGTGGAGAGGCTGCTCACGGCGGCGGAAAAGGCCCGAGCGGCTGAGTGGAACCCGAAGGACATGGCGCACAGAAGATGGCCTTGGGTATCCTTCACCTGAATGTCGCCGTCGATGGTTTTGGGGACGCCGATTACCTGGACCCCGTCCGCATACATCTCCTGGGCCAGAAAAGCGGCGTTGGTATTGGAATCATCACCCCCCACCACCACCAGCGCATCCAGCCCCAGTTCCTTGCAGGTCGCCCGGGAGAGGGCCATCTTTTCGGCGGTATCGATTTTGGTTCTTCCTGTTTTGATCATCGTAAAACCGCCCAAATTTCGGTATCGATCCACCCGGTCCTCGGTCAGTTCAACAGCCTCGTTTTCGATGATGCCGTCCGGCCCCATGAGAAACCCGTGTATTTTGGATTCCGGATTGGCTTTTTTGGCTGCGTCAAAAATGCCTGCAATGACATTGTGCCCGCCCGGTGCCGGACCTCCTGAAAAAACGATGCCGATGGTCCGCTTTTTATCGTAGTTTTCTTTGAATGCCTCGTCGGGCCCATCCACTCCCGCATCCGTCCCCACACCCATCCCGATGACTCGCTGCACCTGATTATGAATCATATCGGGCAATTGTTTTTCCGCATCCTTATCCGGAGTGAACGTAAACCGGGGGTCTTCCTCCAACCGGGTATAGCGGTTTAAAAAAACTTCGCACTGGGGGGGAATATAGCTTCTTCTTTGAATCAGCCCCTGGTTGGTGCTGCTGATGGCTTCTTGAATCTCGGGATTTTTCAGGATATCTTTGATGTCGTTCGGTGCTCTCTTGGGCATCATAGCCTCCGGGTAATGGTAGAATGAGGGATCGGAATTTGCGTAATGAATGAAAATATAGTAACGGCCCTTCCGGGTTTCTGTCAACATCATTTCAATGTCCTGAAAATACAGCAGGGATCGTCCGGTTCCAGGGGTGCGATTCCAAAAATTTCATTTACTTTATTCGGCTGTCGGTATAAGAGAAAAATACCTTTCCATGCCGAGGCGTCATGGGGAAAGGGCATCACTCATTAAGGATAAGAAAAATGAAGCCGAGAAAACAAGCGGTTGAGGTGATCTGCCCCAAATGTAAATTTACGGAGATCATCTATATGCCCAAGGAGGAACTGCCCAGATGTCCCGAGTGCCAAAAGTCCTACATGATAATTCGGGAAATCCTGAGCGAGGGGAAGTCTTATTAGCGTAGTCCCTTCATTTCATTGTGAATGAGGGGGAATATGAAATGTACCAACAAGAAGATGAAGGAGGTAATGAATGAAGCGATCTATTTGGAAAGGTCTGGCGCTCCTGACGGTGGTTGTGTTTGCTTTAACCGGTACTGCCTGGGGGGCGGATATCGAACTGGCCAGAAAATCCACGGTGGAGGATATCCTGAAGCGGGGCGAGCTTCGCGTCGGATTTGAGGCCGGCTACGTCCCCTTTGAAATGACCGACAAAAACGGCCGATTCGTGGGCTTCGACATCGACATGGCCAAAGAGATGGCCAAGGCCATGGGGGTTAAATTCGTTCCGGTCAACACCGCATGGGACGGCATCATTCCGGCCCTGCTCAGCAACAAGTTCGACATCATCATGTCCGGGATGACCGTCACCCAGGAACGAAACCTCAAGGTCATCTTCGCCGACCCCTATATCATCGTCGGCCAGACCATTTTGCTCAACAAAAAGCATGAAGGCGATGTCAAATCCTACCAGGACCTCAACGATGCCAAGTACACGGTCACCTCCAAGCTGGGCACCACCGGGGAACAGGCGGTCAAACGCCATATTCCGAAGGCCAACTACAAGTCCTTCGAGACGGAAACCGAGGCCTTTTTGGAGGTCCTCAACGGCAAGGCCGACGCCTATGTCTACGACCTGCCCAACTGCGTCTATCTCTATGCCCAGCAGGGCGAGGGCAAGATGGTGTTTTTGGATGAGCCGTTCACCTATGAGCCTCTGGCCTGGGCGATCAACAAAGGAGACCCCGATTTTCTCAACTGGCTCAACAATTTCCTGCGTCAGGTCAAAAATGACGGCCGGTATGATCGTATCTACGACAAGTGGATCAAAGGTACGAAGTGGATGAAGGATATTCAAGAGTAATCGCACGGACCGGGGGAAGTTTCGGCTTCCCCCTTTTTTATGCAAAGCGGGAACCATGAACCCAAAAGTAAAGAAAAGCAACTATGACCTTTTTTGGAAGTCCACCTATTTCGTCATCATCGTGCTGAGTATTCTCGTTCTCTGGTATGCCACCAAAGAGGTCGAGTATGTCTGGCGCTGGTATCGGGTTCCCCAATACTTTATCGCGGATGTCGAGGTGAACATCCGCGCCGAAATCGAAGGCGAGGTGGCCCGAATCGAGAGATCCGAGGATACGGTCCGGATCACGGTGGCGGGGCGGAACGGTGAAAAAGAAACCTACCCGGCGCCGGCCGGGGATGTTCGGGTCTACGAAGGAGACTTTATTTTTCCGGGGGATGTCCTCGCCGCCTATGAGGAGACCCGCCCCGGTATCCTGCTTCAGGGACTGTGGCTGACCCTCAAGGTCAGCTTTATCGCCATCGTCTTCGGTATCCTGATCGGGCTTCTGGGCGGTCTGGCCCGGGTGTCCCGAAATCCTTGCATGCGCTGGCTCTCCATCACCTATATCGAGTTCATTCGGGGGTCGCCCCTGCTGGTTCAGATCTATCTCTGGTATTTCGTGTTCGGCACCATCATCAACAATCTGCTGGCGGAGCAGGGTTTTTCTCCGATTTCCTCGCTCTGGTACGGGGTCGCTTCCCTGGCGATCTTCGCCGGGGCCTATGTGGCCGAAATCGTCCGGGCCGGGATTCAGTCGATTCACCGGGGCCAGACCGAGGCGGCCCGTTCCCTGGGAATGAATTACATTCAGTCGATGACCCATGTCATCCTTCCCCAGGCGATGCGGCGGATTCTGCCGCCCCTGGCGGGGCAGTTCATCAGCCTGATCAAAGATTCCTCACTGCTCGGCATCATCGCCATTCGGGAGCTCACCAAGGCGACCCGGGAGGTGGTCACCACCAGCCTTCAGCCTTATGAGCTCTGGTTCGTCTGCGCGGTGTTGTATCTGATCCTGACCTTTTCCCTCTCCATGTTTGTCCAGTATCTGGAAAGGAGGACCTTAATTTAGTGATCGACGTTCGGAATTTATCCAAAACCTTTCTGGCGCCCCACGAGGTTCGCGCCCTTCACAACATCAACACCTCCATCGAAGCCGCCGAGGTGGTGGTGGTGATCGGCCCCTCCGGCTCCGGCAAGTCCACGTTCATCCGGTGCCTCAATCATCTGGAGACGCCGGATGAGGGCGGCCACATCTATATCGACGGCAAGGATGTGCTCGACTCCAAGACCGACATCAACAAGGTCCGGGCCGAGGTGGGGATGGTGTTTCAGTCCTTCAATCTGTTCCCCCATAAAACGGTGCTCGAAAACGTCACCCTGGCCCAGCGGGTGGTGCGGAAGCGTCCCAAGGCACAGGCCCGGGAAAAGGCGTTGGCCCTTCTCAACAAGGTGGGAATCGGGGACAAGGCCTCCAGCTATCCGGATCAGCTCTCCGGGGGGCAGCAGCAGCGGGTGGCCATCGCCCGGGCTTTGGCCATGGACCCCAAGGTGATGCTGTTCGACGAGCCCACCTCCGCCCTGGACCCGGAGATGATCGGGGAGGTCCTGGAAGCCATGAAGACCCTGGCCAAAGAGGGAATGACCATGGTGGTCGTGACCCATGAGATGGGGTTTGCCCGGGAGGTGGCGGATCGGGTGATTTTCATGGACCAGGGGGCGATCGTGGAAGAAGGACCTCCCGAGCATTTCTTCACCACCCCGGACCACGAACGGACCAAGCTGTTTTTGAGTCAGATCCTCTGATTTATTCGGCCGGCGCCAGTTTTCCGGCCAGGTAGCCGTCCATGATCATGTGGATGATGTGGTGGAGCACGCATACCGCCAGGGCGATGCCGTATTCCGGAAACAGCGACACCTGCAGGATGACCGACAAGGTCAGGGTCTTTTGGGCCCCCATGAAAAGAACGCTTTCCCTTCGGCCCCGCTCCAGCTTGAAAAGATAAATCGCCAGGGCCGCCGCCCCCAGCAAACACCCGTGATAGACGAAGACCAGCAGACAGACAAGGACCACCTCCGGGCCGCTGTGCAGAATGGTTTCCCGGCTGGGGGAGAGTGCCATCCAGACCATGGCCAGAATCAGGCACTGGTTGACCATCTGCAACTTCGGGGTGATTCGATTCAACGCGGATTTTCCGTAAAATTTGATTCCCAGGCCGCATGCCAGCGGTACCAGCACCAGAAACGCCAGCTTGAGCATAATGGAGACTTTGTCGATCACCACCTCGGTCATGGATCCGATCAACCCCAGCAAAAGGTCCAGGGATACCGGAATGGTGACGATCGCCAATGAATTGGCGAGGACCGTAATGACCAGGGCATGGGCGATGTTGCCGCCGGCGGTGCCGGTCATCACTACGCCGCTGCTCAAGGTGGTGGGCATCACCGCCACCACGAAAAGGCCGATCTTGATGCCGGTGTCCAGGCCGGTCCAGGCCACGGGAACGGCCACCAGGGGCCCCATCAGGAAAATGATCCCCAGGGCCAGTAGGATTCCTTTGAAATCGGTCAATCCCTGTCGAATCTGTACCGGCTCCAGGAGCATTCCCGAGACCAGAAAAATCACGAAGATGACGATGCCGGGTCCGTAGTGGATCTTGATCCAGTTTCCCACTTCGGCGATGATGGCGGTGGGATCTCCCACCGTGATCAGAAAGACCGCGATCAACCCCAGAAGGAACCAATATTTTTTTATAAGCTTCACCCATATTCCTTTCATCCTGAATGTGTCTGAAAACCTGTATCTCACCTGGACTCGGGATTCAAGGGAGATTTCCGTTTTGCTTGACAATCGGGCGGGATTCTCCTAATCATGCGAATTTCCAAAATTCCCCTTGAAAGGAACGCCGGTTGCCTTTATGAATGCCCCAGGCATTTTCGGGCCGACCCATCCGCCGTTTTGAGGCGGCCGGTGCCGGCCGCAACCGGGAGTTCGAATCTTTATGAAGCTCAAGAAAATGGAAATCCTCGGCTTTAAATCCTTCAGCGATAAGTCGAGCATCGAATTCCCTCGGGGGGTATCCGCCATTGTGGGTCCCAACGGGTGCGGGAAGAGCAATATCGTGGACGCCCTTCGGTGGGCCATGGGGGAGCAGAGCGTCAAGCAGCTTCGGGGCAAATCGATGGAGGACGTGATTTTTGCCGGGGCCGACGACATTCCCCCCCAGAACCTGGCGGAGGTCTCTCTGACCCTCCTCAACGACAACGGAAGCGCGCCCGATGCCCTCAAGGATTTTACCGAAATTCAGCTGACCCGTCGGCTCTACCGTTCCGGCGAGAGCGGCTACTTCATCAACAAACAGGCCTGCCGGTTGAAAGACATCCACAATGTCTTCCTGGGCAGCGGTATGGGCGCCAAATCCTATGCGGTGATTCAGCAGGGGAATATCGGGGCGATTACCGAAGCCGGCCCGGAAGAGCGGCGCAGTTTTATCGAAGAGGCGGCCGGCACTACCCGCTACAAGGACCGGAAAAAAGAATCCCTGCGAAAGCTGGAGGATACCAACCAGAATCTGTTGCGGGTCAAGGACATCATCGCCGAGGTGGAGCGGCAGATGAACGGCCTCAAGCGGCAGGCCCGAAAGGCGGAACGGTATAAAAACTATCGGGAGCGGATCAAGGAGCTGGACATCCGCATCTCGCTTCATCAGTATGAAACCTACTCCCAGGAGATTCATGCCGGGGATGAATTGCTCAAATCCCTTCGGGATCAGGATGTTGAACAGTCGGTGCATCTCAAGAAACTGGATGCCGCGGTTGAGGAGATTCGGCTTCGACAATCCAAGCAGAACCAGGAAATCACCGAGCTGAAGTCCGAGCGGTTTCAACTGCAACGGGAAATAGACCGGGCCGAGAACGACCTGAGCCATCTCCGGAAGGAAGGGGATCGGCTCTCCGGGGAGGCGGCGGCCCTGGAAAAAGCCCGAGACGCGTTGGCGGAAAAAAACCGCAACATGATCGAGGAAATGTCCAGTTATCAGGAAAGAAACCGGTTTCTGGAGAAATCGATCGAAGAGGTGCGGGTGAACCTGAGCCGGGAGCGGGGGGATTCCCAGAACCTGCGGGATCGATTGACCGCCCACACTCGCGAGCGGGAGGAGGGCAAATCCCGGCTGATGGAGCTGGCCGCTCAGGAGGCCCGCTACAAGAATATCCTGGAAACCACCGAAAACAGCAAGGCCCATATCGACCGACGGCTGAAGCGAACCGACGAAGAGGTCGCCCTCGGGGCCCGCCAGGTGGCCGAGGGCGAAAAATCACTGAAAGCGGCGGAGGAAGCGGCC
>JGI12048J13642_10047248_pt1 | contig 20940 bp, 18 predicted proteins | sample ElkSlonscriptome_16_FD_13642 | JGI IMG/M metagenome (IMG submission 13642)
TGGACTTCAGGTCCGCGGTTTGGAACGGTTTTTCGCCGGGCTGCATCGGGAAAGGTTGATCCCCGAACCGGTGAGCCTCTCCTTTTTCCAAGACGACCGCCGGCTGTATGCAGAAGGCCACGCCGCCTGAAGGGATGTCACCTACGACGGCTCAGGATACAACAGCCGGAAACCTGCGAAGATCACCCCGCCCAGGCAGGCGAGCGCCCCGCTGATCCCGAAAAGGGCGAACCCGCCCAAAGATTCGAACAAAGCCCCGTTGAAAAAGAACCCGGCCATCATCCCCAATCCGTAGGTGAGGGCGTTGTTGACCGCCTGGCCCAGGGTTTTGGACTCTTTCGGAGCCAACCGGTCGATGTAGAGGATGGAAGCGATATGAAAAGTGCCGTAGGTGGCGGCGTGGAGCACCTGAGAGGCGAGGATTACATACGGAGACCGGGTCTGGAACAGGATCACCCACCGAAGGGTCGCGATCAGAAACGAGAAGACCAGGATATTTTCCAGGGAAAACCGTTTGAAAATGCGGTCGGAGCCCAGCATGACCGCCATTTCAGCCAGCGGGGCCAAGGCCCAGGTGATGCCGATGAAGGTGCCGTCGAAACCCAGGTTTTCCAGGTGAATGGAGAAAAACCCGTAATAGGTGCCGTGGCTTGCCAGCATCAGGAATGCGCAGATCAGAAACACGATGGTGTGCCGGTTCGACAGAAACCGGGAACCGGCTGAGAAATCGGTTCGGCGGGTTTTTTGGACGGCGGGGACCTGAAACGAGATCAGGGCTTGGACAAATGCGCCGGCAAAGATCAGGGGCAGAATCAATTCCGCCGAATAGGTATCAATCAACCGGCCCACGGCCGTGACCGCCACGATAAAGGAGACGGTCCCCCAGGCCCGGATGCGGCCGTAGCGGTTTCTGGCTTCTCCCAGAACATCCATGGTGAAGGCTTCCATGAAGGAGATGACGGGAGAAAAAAAGATGCCGTAAAGCAGGGTGATCGCGAACATCAGCCGGAAATCGCTGGTCAGTAAATAGAACAGCCAAATCCCGCTGCTCAGAAAATTGCAGAGAATATAAATGGGCCGACGCGCCTGAAACCGGTCCGCCACCATGGCCCAGAGAATGGGAAACAGCATCAGGGCCATCGACCGAACCGCCGAGAGCACCCCGATCTGAAGGCCGCTGAAGCCGAGATGGTAGCAGTAGAGATTGAAATAGGGCAAAAAGATTCCCAGCACCCCGAAATAGAGGAAATATTGGGCGCCCATGATCCATTTCAGAGAAAGACGGCGGGGCGGGATGGTCTCCTGGTGTTTCATGCCGGCTGTCATACGGCATTCGCCGGCAAAACACAAATTCTTCTTCCGGCGAATTCACCCCATATTTCGGGGTAGAGGCGCGCCATTCGGGTATTCGCTCTATAAACCGGTTTACAAAGCGGAATGGGGGTGGTAATTCAATCCTATCGGGAGGAAAAGGAAGGAATACCGTGATATCAGCGATTAAGCAGCGGGGGTTCTACGATGGACTATATTAAAATTCGATTCGGGGGCGACCTCGATCAAATGGATTCGGAATTCAAGCGAAACATCGAAGGCATGTTTCGGAACATGGGACCTCGGTTTGCCTGCACCGAATGCACCTGGACGCCGCCCATGGATATGTATGAAACCGCCGGTGAAATTCGGGTGCTGGCCGAAGTGGCCGGAATCAACAAAGAGGACCTGGACATCGAAATCAATTCCAAGGCGGTCAAGATCACCGGAAAGCGGCATGATCCCCCCAAGGAGGAGCGGGGGACCTATCGCCTGGCGGAGATTCAGCGGGGCAAATTCGAACGGGTCCTTTTTCTGCCGGCCCCCATCAACACCGAAAAGGTATCCGCCTCCTATCTGGAGGGCATGCTTCAAATCCGGCTGGTCAAGCTTCCCAAAGACAAAACCCATAAAATTTCCGTTTCAGGGGATTGATTCTCAGGCACCGATTCCGGCGAATGGGACCCGGTGGCGGCACCGGGTCCCTATCTTATTGGATGCACAGTTCACTACACGGATGTTACATTTGGAGGTAATCGATGGCTCAACAGCAGCCGGTCATGAATTTGGAAACGGATAATCTTCCGGATACTCTGTCCATTCTTCCCCTTTTCGATGCGGTTCTCTACCCCAAGATGGTGCTTCCCCTGGTGGTCATGCAGGGCGATTCGGTCCAGTTGGTGGATGAGGCCATGTCCAACGACCGCATCATCGGGCTTCTGGTGTCCAATAAATCCGGCAGTGAGGAGGTCGCCCCGGATGAGGACCTGGAATCGACCGGAACCAGCGCCCTGATCCTCAAAATGGCCAAAACCGAAGACAACCGGGCCCAGCTCCTGGTTCAAGGGATCCATCGGTTTGAGGTGAAATCTTTTGTGGAAGGCAAGCCCTATCTGCAGGCCGAGGTGACCCATATTTCCGAAAAGGAGGTCAAGGACAAAGAGAGCGAAGCCTTTATGGCCAATCTGATGGACCACTTCAAAAAGGTGGTGGAGCTTTCCCCCGGCCTGCCGCCGGAACTGATCAATATGGCCAAATCCATCGATGAACCCGGGGTCCTGGCCGACATGGTCGCCTCCACCATCAATTCCACCCTGCCGGAAAAGCAGAAAGTGCTGGAGATTCGGGACGTCAAGAAACGGCTTCGGGAGGTCACCCGCCAGGTCAATTATCAGCTGGAAATCCTGGAGATCGGCAACAAGATTCAGACCCGGGTAAAGGGCGATATGGACAAGCGCCAGCGGGAATACTACCTGCGGGAACAGCTCAAGGCGATCAAGGAAGAGCTGGGGGAAAAAGACGACACCGCTCTGGAGGTGGAGGAGCTTCGAACCAAGATTCAGGAAAAGAACCTGCCCGAAGAGGCCAAAAAGGAAGCGGAGCGGGAGCTGGACCGGTTGGCCCGCATGCACCCGTCTTCCTCCGAGTATACCGTTGCCTCCACCTACCTGGATTGGCTGACCGCCATTCCCTGGAACGAGTCCACCAAGGATGCCCTCGACATCGCCAAGGCCCGAAAGGTCCTGGACGACGATCACTACGGGCTGGAAAAGCCCAAAAAACGGATCATCGAATACCTGGCGGTGCGCAAGCTCAACCCCGAATCCAAAAGCCCCATCCTGTGTCTGGTGGGCCCCCCCGGCACCGGAAAGACCTCCCTGGGGTACTCCATCGCCCGGGCGATCGGCCGCAAGTTCGTCCGCATTTCTCTGGGCGGGGTCCGGGACGAGGCCGAAATCCGCGGCCATCGCCGGACCTATGTGGGGGCCATGCCGGGCCGGATCATTCAGGGGATTCGCCGGGCCGGGTCCAACAATCCCATTTTCATGCTGGACGAGATCGACAAGGTGGGGACCGATTTCCGCGGGGACCCCTCGTCGGCACTGCTGGAGGTCCTCGATCCCGAACAGAATTCCAACTTTTCGGACCACTACCTGGATGTGCCCTTCGACCTCTCGCCGGTGATGTTCATCACCACCGCCAATATTCTGGACACCATTCCCCCGGCCCTTCGAGACCGGATGGAGGTGCTGCGGCTGGCCGGGTACACCGAGGATGAAAAGATCAAGATCGCCAACCGCTATCTGATTCCGCGCCAGCGGAAGCAGCACGGCCTCAAGGCCGATCAGATCAACTTCACCAGCGGTGCGGTCCGCCAGATCATCACCGGGTACACCCGGGAGGCGGGGCTCCGCAACCTGGAGCGGGAGATCGCATCGGTCTGCCGCGGGGTGGCCGCCAAGATCGCCGAGGGGACCGCCGAATCGGTCAATATCAAGATGGTCAACATCCCCAAATACCTGGGCCCCATCCAGTTCATGTCCGAGACCAAGTCCCGGGTGGCGGTGCCGGGTGTGGCCACGGGGCTGGCCTGGACCCAGGCCGGCGGGGAGATTCTCTTTATCGAGGCCACCGCCATGCGCGGAAAAAAGGGGTTGATCATGACCGGCCAGCTGGGGGATGTGATGAAAGAGTCGGCCAACGCCGCCATGAGCTTTATCCGGGCCAATGCCAAAAAGCTGAAGATTTCCGAAGACTACTTCGATGCCCATGATATCCATATCCATATTCCGGCCGGGGCCATTCCCAAAGACGGACCCTCGGCCGGGGTGACGATTCTGACGGCCCTGACCTCCCTGATCACCGATACCCCGGTCAATAAGGACCTGGCCATGACCGGCGAGATTACGCTGCGTGGACAGGTGATGCCGGTGGGGGGGATCAAGGAGAAGATGCTCGCGGCCCATCGGGCCAAAATCAAGACCATCATTTTGCCCAAATGGAATGAGAAGGACCTGGAGGACATTCCCAAAAAGGTCCAGAAGGAGATCACCTTTCATTTTGCGGACAAGATGATGGATGTGCTTAAAATCGCCCTGGGTAAAGAGGGAAAATAGAATTGAATATAGAAGGGAATCCATGGGAGGGGTCGTGAAGGGGTATTGCGGAGGAATGCTGGCGGCGGGGTTGATCGGAATGCTGTTTTTTCTGGAAGGGTGCACCTCGGTTTTGCGGCATCCGCCGGTGGCCGCGCGCACCGATTCCGCCGAAAAGATTCCGCCGAAGCCCCGGCCATCCGGACCCGGCATGCGGCCCTACCAGATCAACGGGCAGTGGTATTATCCCCTGGCCACGTCCGAAGGCTACCGCCGGCAGGGGATCGCCTCCTGGTACGGCTTGGCCTTTCACGGCCGGCCCACCGCCTGCGGTGAACGGTACGACATGAACGCGATATCGGCGGCCCACAAGACCCTGCCCCTGGGCACCTGGGTGCAGGTGAAAAACCTGGAGAACGGCCGAAACCTGGATCTACGCATCAACGACCGGGGACCCTTTATTCCCGGCCGAATCATCGATCTTTCCCTCGAGGCGGCCCGCAAATTGGGGGTGGCGGAACCCGGAACCGCCCGGGTGGAGGTGGTCGCTTTGGCCGCACCGCCCCCGGGCGCCGCTGCCGTTCGAACCCGGTCCCCCCGGCTCGTGGACGTCGGCCGGGGCCATTTTTCAGTCCAGGTGGGGGCCTTCGGGGAGCGGGAGAATGCCGAACGACTCGCCCGCAGACTCGAACAGGTTCACCGGAACCCTCAGATCAAGCCGACCCGCTCCCATCATCAAGACCGGATCCTGTACCGGGTGCTGGTGGGAAAATGGGCGACACTGGCGGCTGCCGAAAAAAAGGTGGCGCTTCTGAAATCCTACGGGTTTCGGGACGCCTTCACCATCGCGGAGCAGTAACCGTGTCGGGCCGGGTGGTGTTTCTGGACCGCGACGGGGTCATCAACCGGGATTCACCGGAATATATCAAGAGCTGGAAAGAATTCACCTTCCTCCCCGGGAGCCTGACGGCGATTCGGAATCTCACCCGCGCGGGGTATCGTCTGATTCTGATCACCAACCAGTCCGCGGTCAATCGGGGTATGATCTCTCCGGATGAGCTGCGGGACATGCATGCCCGTATGACGGCGGCCGTTCGAGGGCGCGGCGGGGACATCATCGATATTTTCTTTTGCCCCCATCGCCCCGACGAGGGTTGCGACTGCCGAAAGCCCAAACCGGGTATGATTCGGGATGCGCAAGCCAAATACGGCCTCGATCCTGCCGAGGCGGTCATGGTGGGCGACAGCGCCAAGGACATGCGGTGTGCCGAAAACGCCGGCTGCGGCGGCCGGGTGCTGGTTCTGACCGGAAACGGGGTCGCGACCCGGGAGCGGTTGGCACGGGAAAACCGCCCGCCCGATTTTACGGCCGAAAACCTTCTTCATGCGGCCGAATGGATTATGAATCGTCCCTAAAATAATTCTGCGAAACGTATTGACAAAAAGAAAAATTTGACCTAAATTAACTTCTTTGATGAGCGGGCATAGCTCAGTTGGTAGAGTACAAGCTTCCCAAGCTTGGTGTCGCGAGTTCGAATCTCGTTGCCCGCTCCATCAACATTGAAGACCGCCTTTCGACCCGGCGGACGGGCCGAAAAGGTAGACCTTGAAACACTTGTATGTGGTTGGAAAGCTTTTTTATGCTTGATTAGACACTGAAAATTGTAATTTTCTACATCCACGTAAAGGTCTATACATGAGAAACGGGCGGCAGCCCGTTTTTTTGTTTCTAAACGGCGGGGAAATGAGCAGATTCCGATAATGGATGGACGCTTGAACGAATGAATGACAGAAGCTTTTTAAGATAACAGATTTAGAAGATATAAGTCCCGAGGATGAATGAGAATGGCAGCTGATGACAACAGACCCCCTGAACCCGATCGGGCTTTTGCGGGCGATCGGGTGATAACCCCCGGTTCCCCGAAAGAGCAGAAGGTCGTGGCCCGGGTCTACGCCTTGAGTGATCCGCTGTGCGAGGCCGAGGGGATGGAACTGGTCAACGTGGAATATCAGCGCGAACCCCGGGGCCGAACCCTTCGTCTTTTCATCGACAAACCGGGCGGGGTGAAGGTGGACGATTGCGTCAACATCAGCCGTCAGGTGAGCGACCTGCTGGATGTTTCTCTGGACGACATCGGGGCCTATCATTTAGAGGTGTCTTCTCCCGGAATCGATCGGCCTCTGGGCAGAGAGCGGGATTTCATCCGGTTCAAGGGGCAAAGGACACACATCAAGACCTCCCGTCCGGTGGAGGGAAAGAAATCATTCAAAGGCATCTTGGGCGGCATATCGGATGGGGCGGTATCTCTGGTGATGGGGGATCGTACCGTCGCCATCCCCTTTGAAGAGATCAGGCGGGCACGCCTTATCCATTAAGCACGGAGAAAACGGATGTTAATTTCAGATATAAAACGGGTCATTGAACAGGTGAGCCGTGATAAGGGCATCGATTCGGAGATTTTGGTCCGAACCCTTGAAGAGGCCTTGAGGTCCGCCGCCAAAAAGAAGTTCGGCAGCAAAATGGATATCGAGGTCAAATTCAACGAAGACATGGGCGAGATCGAGGTGTTCCAGTTCAAGGAGGTAGTGGAAGAGATCGAAGATCCCGACACCCAGATTACCTTCGATGAGGGGTTGCGCCTCGATCCGGAATGTGAAATCGGCGACAGCCTGGGCGCCAAGATGGACACCACGACTTTCGGCCGAATCGCGGCCCAATCCGCCAAGCAGGTGATCATTCAGAAAATGAAGGACGCCGAACGGGATGCCATCTTCGGCGCTTTCGTCGACCGCAAGGGGGAGATCATCAACGGCATCGTCCAGCGGGTGGACCGAAATCACATCATCGTCAATCTGGGTCAGACCGAGGCCATTCTTCCCGGAAGAGAGCAGGTGCCCAGAGAATCCTACCGCCGGGGGGACCGCGTTCGTGCCTATATCATGGATGTTCGAAATGAAACCCACGGGCCTCAGATCGTGCTCTCACGGACCCATCCGGAGTTTCTGGTGAACCTGTTCCGGACCGAGGTCCCTGAGATCAGCGAGGGCATCGTCAGTATTATGGGGGCGGTTCGGGAGCCCGGAAGCCGAGGAAAGATCGCCGTGGCCTCCAACGATTCGGATATCGACCCGGTGGGCGCCTGCGTCGGCATCAAGGGCAGTCGGGTGCAGAACGTGGTTCAGGAGCTTCGAGGCGAAAAGATCGACATCATCCCCTGGCATGTGGACCCGGCCAAATTCGTCTGCAACGCCCTGGCGCCGGCCGAGATTTCCCGGGTCATTATCGATGAGGAAAACCGTTCCATGGAGGTCATCGTGCCCGATGACCATCTCTCGGTGTCCATCGGCCGAAAGGGCCAGAATGTTCGTCTGGCTTCCAAGCTGACCAAATGGCGGCTGGATGTCAAGAGTGAGTCGCGCTACAGCAAGGTCATGAAAGAAGGCTATGAATCCCTGATCTCTCTGCCGGGTGTGGGAATCAGTCTGGCCGACGCGCTGTATGAAAACGGGCTCTATTCCGTGGAAGAGATCAGTAAAAGTTCGGTGGACGAGATCATGCGGATTCGGGCCGTGGCCGACGAAGAAGAGGCCGAAAACCTGATTCTTATGGCCCGGGAGTACATGGCTGAGATTGCGGCCCAAACCGAGGCTGCCGAAAAAGAGGCCGCGGAAGCCCCCCCGGCGGAAACAGCGGCCGAAGCCGAAGAAGGTATGGCCGAAACACCGGCAGATTCGAATGCGGCCGCCCTGTCTGAAGGCACCGAGTCCGAGGTTGTTGAGGAGTCCCCGGATCAGGGTGAGCCTGAGCAGCCGGATGAGACCGATGATACCGGGGAAAAGGCCGACGAAACCGACACCACCGACACCGAAGCAACCGAGGAGACGGCGGAACCACCGGCCGAGTCCTCGGAAGAATCGGAAGAAGGAGACGTCGAGGCGATTCGGGAAGTGCGGGAAGCGGAAATGGATGAACCGGTGGGGCCCGCCGAGTCGGAATTGCCCCGGGAGATCTTGAAGGATGAGGCGGCGGCCTCTTCATCGGAAGCGGTTCCTTCTTCCGAACCCGCTCCCTCAGAGACCCCGACCGACGAGAACGCACAACCGTAAGCGGGCGTTTCGTGTCGGCCGGCGGTGAAACCGAAATCATGGCGTTTGAACCAGAAGATCAGAGGAAAGTAAGGGGGACGGATGGCAAAACTCAGAGTATATGAACTTGCCAGAGAGTTGAATATGAAAAACAAGGCGCTTCTCGACAAGTTGGACGCGATGGAGATTTCCGTCAGCAGCCACATGAGCTCTCTGGAGGAGGACTTGGTGACCAGAATCAAGCGGAACCTGTTGGGAAAGAAAGGGGACCCCACGGAGGTGACCCGGGTGCGGCCGACGGTGATCCGCAAGCGAAAGAAGCGTCCCGAGGTCCCGTCCCCCGAAACCGCTGAAACCGAAAGCGACACCGAAACCGAGCCGGTCGAGGCGACAGCCGAACTGGAAGAAACCGAAGCGGACTCGGTTGAAGAGACGACCTCCGAGGCGGTTGCCGAACCGGTGGCCGAGGAAGCCTCCGCCGAAGCGGACTCGGTTGAAGATACGGCGACCGAGGAGACTGCAGCCGCGGAGGCGGACGCCGAACCGACCCGCTCGCCGGCGGAGACCGAGCCCACAGCCAAAAAACGGCCGGTGGAAGAGGCCGACAAAGCGAAGATCATTCGAAAACCCGCCCCGCCGAAGCCGCCTGAACCGGAGCAACCGGCGGAAGAGCCGGTCGCGGAAGAAGTCGCCGCCTCCCCGACCGAACCGGTGAAGGAAGAAAAATCGGCCGGGCCGTCCCCCGAGAAAACCGAAACCGAAGCACCGGACGAGACGGAAACGGAAACGGCTGAAGCCGAGGAAAGCGAAGCACCCGAGTCCCCGACCGAACCCGCGGAAACGGCTGAAGCCGAATCGACCGAGACGGCCGAGGCCGCGGAAGCGGAAACCCCGGCTGAGGCCGAAGAAACCCGAACCGCCGAAGCGCCGGCCGGTGAGGATGCGGAAAAATCCTCGGAAAAGGCCGATAAAAAATCGAAAAAGAAAAAGAAGGGCAAGAAGGACGCCCCGGCCAAGATCATTACCCTGCCGCCCAAGGTGAAAGAGCGGGTCGCCGAGAAGGTGGCCGAGGCTCAGGCCGCAACCAAAACCGCGGAGCCGGCCCAAGGCCGGGGCGGACGCCAGGAGGTCGCTGTTGGGTCCGATACCGCGGCGCAGCAGGATCGAAAATCCAAAAAAGGCCGCAAAGGCGAAAAGCCGGAACCGGAGGCGGAAACCCGCTGGGCCAAGAAAAAGATTTCTTTCAAACGCAAGGAAGTGGTCGAGGGCTCCGATCTTTACGGCGGTCGAGGGAAAAAAGGCAAAAGGGGTCCCAAGGGCAAGGCCGCGCCCAAGGGGCAGAAACCCCAGATCACCACCCCCAAGGCCATTAAACGACGGATCAAAGTCGATGAAACGATCATGCTTTCCGATCTGGCCAAGCGAATGGGCATCAAGGCCAACGAAATGATCAAAAAACTGATGATGCTGGGCGTGATGGCCACGGTCAACCAGACCATCGATTACGACACCGCGGCCCTGGTGGCTTCGGAATTCGGATACGAGGTGGAAAAGGCATCCTTTGAGGAACAGGAGATTCTGGAGGTGGTGGACAAGGACATCGATCCGGAAACCGCGGTGGAACGGCCTCCGGTGGTGACCATCATGGGCCATGTCGACCACGGAAAGACCTCGCTTCTGGACGTGATCCGAAAAACCCGGGTCACCGAGGGAGAGGCCGGCGGCATCACTCAGCACATCGGGGCCTACAGCGTCTCCACCGAAGGGGGGCAGATCACCTTTCTGGATACCCCCGGCCATGAGGCATTCACCTCCATGCGGGCCCGGGGCGCCACCGTCACCGACATCGTGGTTCTGGTGGTGGCCGCCGACGACGGGGTCATGCCCCAGACCATCGAGGCCATCAACCACTCCAAGGCTGCCGAGGTGCCCATCATCGTGGCCGTCAACAAGATGGACAAGGCCGGTGCCGATCCCGACCGGGTGATGCGGGAGCTGTCGGAGCAGGGGCTGGTTCCGGAAGCCTGGGGCGGAGACATCATTTTCGTTCAGGTCTCCGCCAAACAGAACTCCGGCATCGACACCCTTCTGGAGATGATTCTGCTTCAGTCCGAATTCCTGGAACTCCAGGCGAATCCGGAAAAACACGGGCTGGGATACGTGGTGGAAGCCAAACTCGATTCCGGCCGGGGGCCGGTGGCCACCATTCTGGTCCAGGACGGCACCCTGCACACCGGAGATCCGGTGGTCTGCGGGGTTCATCATGGAAAGATTCGGGCCATGGTCAATGACCTGGGCGAGTTTGTGGACGAAGCCGGGGCCGCCGTGCCGGTGGAGATCCTGGGTCTTTCCGGGGTGCCCAATGCCGGGGATGAACTGGTGGCGGTGGAAGACGACAAGAGCGCCAAACAGGTCAGCGAACACCGGCTCCAGAAACAACGCTCTCTCGAACTGGCCAAGACCAGCCGGGTGAGCCTGGAAGGGCTCTTCGAACGGATGAAGGAGGGCGAGGTCAAGGACCTCAACGTCATCATCAAGGCCGACGTCCACGGCTCCATCGAGGCGCTTTCGGATTCCCTGGCGAAGCTCTCCAACGAAGAGGTTTCCATTCAGGTCATCCATTCCGGCACCGGCACCGTCAACGAATCCGACATCTCACTGGCCGCCGTATCGGAAGCCATCATCATCGGGTTCAACGTGCGGCCCAGCGCCAAGGTGCAGGCCATGGCCAATGAAGAACAGGTGGACATGCGGTTTTACAACGTCATCTACAATGTCATCAAGGACGTCAAGGACGCCATTGTGGGCATGATGGATTCCACCTATGAAGAGCGGGTTCTGGGCCAGGCCGAGGTCCGACAGGTCTTTCACGTGCCCAAGGTGGGTGCGGTGGCCGGTTGCTACGTCACCGACGGCAAGATCGAGCGGGGTCGCCTGATTCGGCTGGTTCGGGACGGCATCGTGGTCCACGAAGGCAAGATCGCCTCTTTGAGGCGATTCAAAGACGATACCAAGGAAGTACAGCACGGGTACGAGTGCGGTATCGGCATCGCGGGGTACAACGACATCAAAGACGGTGACGTGATCGAATGCTACTACCTCGAGGAAATTCGGCCGGAGCTTTAATCCATGGATTTTACCCCTATCCCCATCGGAATACAGAGATAAAGCAAACCTATGGTTGTCGGAATCGGGTTTATCGAGTTCAGGCTTCATGACTGCCATTCATTGAAGGGCAAGCGAAGCGTCGTCAAATCCATTGTCGCGCGGCTGAGAAATCAGTTCAACGCGTCGGTGGCGGAGGTCGGCGCCAATGATGTCTATCAGCAGGCCGAGATCGGTTTTTCCATGGTGGGAAACGATCGGCAGGTCATCAACTCCAAAATAGACAAGGTTTTCAATATGGCGGAGTCTCTGGGGCTTGCGGAAATCGTCGATACCGACATGGAGATCATCACTTTATGAAGTCTTTTTTACGCGCGGATCGGGTCAGCAATGAAATCCAGAAAATTCTGGCGGGGATCCTGCGCAAAGATATTAAAGATCCCCGGCTGGAGATGGTGACCATCACCGGGGTGGAAATGACCAAAGACCTGCGGATCGCCCGTATCTATTTCGCCGTCACCGGCGGGGAAGATAGAATCGAAAAGGCTCAGCAGGGATTTCAGAGCGCGACCGGGTTTATTAAACGGACCCTTGCCAGTGAACTTGAATTACGGTATATGCCCGATCTTAAATTTTTTTATGACAAATCCTTCGATTACGGGGCTCGAATTGACGCACTTCTCAAGTCGATCAACACTGAAGATGGAAAAGATCAGTCGCCGCCTGAAACGGAGTAATCGGATACTGGTCGCCTCCCATGTCAATCCCGACGGCGACGCCATCGGCGCCCTGATCGCGCTGGCCCTGGCTCTGGACGCCTTGGGCAAAGCGGTGATCCTGTATAACGAAAGTCCCATTCCGGCGGTGTACCGGTTTCTGCCGGCCGTCAATCGGATTGTCAACCGGATCGAGGACCCGGCGGTATTCGACACGGCGGTGGTTCTGGATTGCGGCAATATCGCACGGGTCGGGGAGATCGCCGCCGAGCTGGAACAGATTCCCATGGTCATCAACATCGACCACCATGTGACCAATACCCGGTTCGGGGATCTGCACCGGATCGATACCGACGCCTGCGCCACCGCCGAAATCATTTATGAGCTGATCACCGCCATGGAGGCGCCCATCACCGAAGACATCGCCGTGGCGATCTATACCGGCATCTTCACCGATACCGGCTCGTTTCGGTTTTCCAATACCAATCGGTCCGCCTTCTCCATCTGCGATGAAATGGTTCGGCGCGGGGTGGAGCCGTACCGGGTGGCCAAACATGTATACGGGACGTATTCCCTCGGCAGAATCAAGTTGTTGAACCTGGCCCTGGATTCCATTGAAATCTCCAGGGACGGTCATCTGTCCATCATGACCTTGACCCGCGACATGTTTGAGGAAACCGGCACCCATCCGGAAGATGTGGACGGGTTGATCAACTATGCCAAACGGATCGAGGACGTCCGGGTAGCGGTCCTGATTCAGGAATACCGAGAAGCCGGACACCGCCGGCTGCATGTCAGTCTGCGGTCCGACGGAAGCGTCGATGTGGCGGCCATTGCCGCCGCTTACGGGGGGGGCGGGCATCCCATGGCGGCCGGCTTCAATATCGATGCCGGCCTGCCCGAACTGAAAAACGGCATCCTGAGCTGGATGGACAAGCGTATTCCCGAAGCATGCGGCATGTATTAGACGGCATACTGGTGGTGGACAAACCGGCGGGGATCAGCTCGGCCAAGGTGGTGGCCCGGGTCAAATCGATTCTGAAGGCGCGAAAGGCGGGCCATGCCGGCACCCTCGATCCTTTCGCCACCGGGGTGATGGTCTGCTGCATTCATCGGGCCACGAAACTCTCCCGGTTTTTTCTGCACAGCCGTAAAACCTATGAGGCGGTGCTTCGCCTGGGTCGGGAGACGGATACCCAGGACCTCACGGGAACGGTCACGGCAGAAACGGACCCGGGGATGATCGAGGAAAAGGACTTGGCGGCGGTCTTTGACCGGTTCAAGGGCCGGCAGATGCAGTCGCCGCCCGCCTATTCCGCGTTGAAGCATCAGGGGGTCCCCCTCTACAAGCTGGCACGCCGGGGAACGGCGGTTCAGAAACCGGACCGGGAAATCCATATTTCGGAGCTGGCGATCGAGGAGATCGCACTTCCGGATATCCGTTTTCGAGTGACCTGTTCGGCCGGAACCTATGTGCGGACCCTGGCGTCGGACATCGGCCGGGCCCTGGGGTGCGGCGGACATCTGGCGGCCCTGAGGCGGACCGCCAGCGGGCGGTTCACCCTGGCGGAGGCGGTTCCATTGGACCGGGTGGCGGAAATGGCGGAAACCGGTCGAATTCTAAACCGGATGATCCCCATGGCCGAGGCATTGACCGGAATGGCGGCCCATGCGGCGGATAATCCGTTGACTCGAAAAATTATGTATGGCAATACCATTACCGTGAGGGACTTGCCGCCGGCCAAGACCGAAGACGGATATGTCAAGGTGCTGGACAGGGATGGAAACCTGATCGCGGTGCTGTATCATGAAACAGGGCGGGAGCGTTACGACTACTGCGGCAATTTCGCCCTGAACCCGACCTGAGGCCGATTCTTCAACAGGATTGTTCCGCGGGAAGGGCGAAATCGCCAGTGTTTGAAAAAATCGGGGGAACCCGGCGTTTTGAATCCAGGAAAAATTTATTCAACCGAATACAGTGAATCTTATCGACAGGAGGTAAACAGACAGTGGTTTTCACAGCAGAAGACAAACAAAAATTGATCGAGGAATACAAGCTGCACGAGTCGGACACCGGTTCTCCCGAAGTGCAGATCGGGTTATTGACCCACCGCATTTCTTATCTGACGGAGCATCTCAAAGTCCACAAGAAGGACCACCATTCCCGAAGAGGGCTCCTGATGCTGGTCGGAAGACGCCGCCGACTGCTCGATTATGTCAAAAACAAGGACGTTCAGCGATACAGAGGGATTATCGAAAGACTCGGCCTGAGACGGTAGAGACGGTTTCGAATGAACGCGTTTCCCTTCCAAGCAGCAGCTTGCCCGCCTGAAGTACGCCTGCACGTCGGCTTACGGGTCCGGACCGATTTTATAAACCATCGACATTCACCGATATTCGGGATCGGATAAGCCTCACACAACATGCGCTTTTCAGCCTGAATCAGGCTCGAAAAGCCGCTTTTTTTTAGGAGAGACAGTTATGGAATTATCACTCAAAGCGGAAATCGGGGGAAAGCCCCTCACCATTCAAACCGGCAAGGTGGCCAAGCAGGCATCGGGTTCAGTTGTGGTTCAATACGGGGATACGGTGGTGCTGGTCACGGCGGTATCCACCGATGAAACCCGGCCGGGGATCGATTTTCTGCCCCTGACCGTGGAATATCAGGAAAAAATCTATGCGGCGGGCCGCATTCCGGGCAATTATTTTCGGCGTGAGATCGGCCGACCCAGTGAAAAGGAGACCCTGACGGCCCGCCTGATCGACAGGCCCATTCGTCCGCTCTTTCCCAAGGGGTATTTCAATGAAATTCAGGTGATCGCCACCGTCCTCTCCATGGATCAGGAGAATGAGCCGGATGTGCTCGCCATGATCGGGGCCTCCGCGGCCCTGGAGATTTCGGACATCCCCTTTTCCGGCCCCATCGCCTCGGTGCGTGTGGGTCGCATCGACGGGGAGCTGAAGGTCAACCCCTCCATCGCCGAGTTGGAGGAATCCGACATCAATATCATCGTGGCCGGTTCCAAGAGCGGCATCGTCATGGTGGAAGGCGGCGGAAACGTGGTCAGCGAGGCCGAAATGCTGGAGGCCATCTATTTCGGCCATGAATCCATGCAGCCGATCATCGAGATTCAGGCCAAGCTGCGCGAAGCCGTGGGCAATGCCAAACGGGCCTACGAAACCGCCCCCCGGGACGAGGACCTGGTTCGAAAGCTTCAGGAAGCCGCACCCCCCAAAATTCGCGAAGCCCTCGTGGTTCCCGAAAAAATGGCGCGGCGGGCCGCCCTTCGGGAGGTGAAGGCCGGGATCATGGAAATGCTCGGCGAAGAATACGCAGAACGGCGCAAAGAGGTGTCCGGCATTCTGGAGGAGATTCAGAAGAAGATCTCCCGGGACCTCATTCTGAAAGAGGGGCGCCGAATCGACAACCGGCGGTTCGACGAAATCCGCCCCATCTCCTGCGAGGTGAATGTTCTGCCCAGACCCCACGGGAGTGCGCTCTTCACCCGGGGCGAAACCCAGGTGCTGGCGGTGTTGACGCTGGGATCGGGCCAAGACGAACAGCGGGTGGAGACCCTGTCCGGGGATGAAACCAAGCGGTTTATGCTCCACTACAATTTTCCGCCTTTTTCCGTGGGCGAGACCAAGCGGATGGGCGGTCCCAGCCGGCGGGACATCGGCCACGGCGGCCTGTCCACCCGGGCCCTGGAGAAGGTGCTGCCGCTCCCGGAGGAGTTCGATTACACCATTCGGGTGGTTTCCGAGGTGCTCGAATCCAACGGCTCCTCATCCATGGGTACGGTCTGCGCCGGCATCCTCGCCTTGATGGACGGCGGGGTCCCCATTCTGAATCCGGTCTCGGGCATCGCCATGGGGCTGGTCAAGGAAGGGGATCAGGTGGCGATTTTGTCCGATATTCTCGGGGATGAAGACCACTCCGGGGATATGGATTTCAAGGTGGCCGGCACCCGCGAAGGGATCACCGCCTTGCAGATGGATATCAAGATTCTGGAACTGCCAAAAGAGATTCTGGAGAAGGCCTTGAACCAGGCACGGGACGGCCGGATTTACATTCTCGACCGAATGCTCTCCACCCTGGGCGAGGCCCGTACCGATATTTCCCCGTTCGCCCCCAAGACCACCAGCATTCAGATCAATCCCGACAAAATCCGGGACGTGATCGGTGCCGGCGGAAAGGTCATTCGAGGGCTTCAGACCGAAACCAACACCCGGATTGAAATCGAGGATTCGGGGATTGTGAAGGTGTCGGCCGCATCCGCCGAAGAGGTGGAAGACGCCCTCGACCGGATTCGGGCGATTACCGCCGAGCCGGAGGTGGGCGAGATCTACGAGGGCACGGTGGTCAAGACCACCGACTTCGGGGCGTTCGTTCAGATTCTGCCCGGCACCGACGGGCTGGTCCACATCTCCCAGTTGGCGCCCGAGCGGGTCAACAAGGTCACCGATGTGGTCAAAGAAGGGGATATCCTTCGCGTCAAGGTGCTTGAAATCAGCAGAGACGGTAAGATCCGTCTGAGCCGAAAGGCGGTGCTGGAAGAAGAAAAAAATGCCAGTTAACAAGACCGTCCTTCCCAACGGCATCCGCATTCTGACCCACCGGATTCCCCATGTCAGATCCGTCTCCATGGGGGTCTGGGTCAATGTGGGGGCCCGGGACGAGTCCCCTTCCGAAAGCGGGCTTTCCCATTTTATCGAACACATGATCTTCAAGGGCACGGCTAAGCGGGACGCCTTTCAGATCGCTAAGGAATTCGACGCCATCGGCGGCCACACCAACGCCTTCACCGCCATGGAGACCACCTGCTATCACGCCAAGGTGATGGATTCTCATATCAACACCATGGTGGACATTCTGTCGGACGCCTTTCTCAATTCTATTTTTGATCCGGGAGAGGTGGAACGGGAGCGGCTGGTGATTTCCCAGGAAATCGAAATGATGGAGGACAGCCCGGAGGAGTACATCCATGTGCTGTCCGAGAGCGCCTTCTGGGGAGACAATCCCCTGGGGCAGCCCATCAGCGGCAGCCGGGAAAACGTTCTGCGGTTCAGCAGCACCGACATCACCGATTTTTTCCGTTGGTTTTACCAGCCCGAGCGGATCGTCATCTCGGCGGCGGGCAATCTGGAACACGACCGCCTGGTGGAACTGCTGGGGCCCGCCTTCGAGGTGATCAAACCCGGAAACGGTTTTCCCGGTCGGTCCACGCCGCCGGGACGATCCGGGGTTTTCCTGAATGAGCGACAGCTCGGGCAGGCCCATTTCTGCCTGAACACCCGGGGCTTTTCCATCACCGATTCCCGGCGCTATACCGCATCACTTCTCAACACCCTTTTGGGCGGAAATATGAGTTCGCGATTGTTTCAAGAAGTACGCGAACGGCGCGGGCTGGCCTACTCGGTCTATTCCTATGTCTCCTCCTACGAAGACACCGGCATGACCGGGATTTACGCCGGTACCCATCCCGACAAGGCGGCGGAGGCGATCGAGGTGATTCTTCATGAGTTGAAGCGGCTCAAGGAAACCCCGGTGGACGGCGCCGAGCTGAGGGATGCCAAGGAATATACCAAAGGAAGCCTGATGCTGGCCTCCGAAAGCGTGGACAATCAGATGGTCCGGCTGGCCCAGAATGAGATCCACCTCGGCTGTTTTAAAGAACTGGAAGAGATCGTGCAGAAAATCGAAGCGGTCACCGAGGACGACATTCGGGAACTGGCCGGGGACCTGTTCCAACCCGATCCGTCCGCTCTGACCCTTTTGGGGCCGTTGACGGATCCCGGGCCTTTCGAGGACCTGGTGAAGACTATCTAAAGTTTTATGAACCCGCTCCTGCGCTTTCGCTATATTCGACCGGAACAGGACCGTGACATTCCCCTGCCCCGATATATGACGCCCGGTTCCGCCGGTATGGATATCTGTGCGGCGGTGCCGGAGCCCACGGACCTGACACCGGGCGGAGTGGTGCTCATCCCTTCCGGTTTCGCCCTGGCCGTTCCCGAAGGATACGAGGTTCAGATCCGGCCCCGAAGCGGGCTGTCCGTGCGCCATACAGTCGGCATCATCAATGCCCCCGGCACCATCGATGCCGATTATCGCGGCGAAGTGATGGTGCCCCTGATCAATTTCGGAAAAGCCGTCTACACGGTGCGCCGGGGGGATCGCATCGCTCAGATGGTGGTTCATTCGGTGTGTCAAGCCCGGCTGGAGGTGGTGGAACGCCTCGACGACACCGACCGCGGCACAGGCGGTTTCGGGCATACCGGTTATCGTTAAGCCGCACCCAAAGGAAGAAATAACCCCAACCCAGAAGGAGGAAAATCACCCATGTCGAAAACCGAAAAGAACCTGCAGAACGCGTTCGCCGGAGAATCCCAAGCCAACCGCAAATACCTCGCCTTCGCCGACAAGGCTGAAAAAGAGGGGCTCGCCCAGGTCGCCAAGCTGTTTCGCGCCACCGCGGCCGCCGAGACGGTCCACGCCCACGCCCATCTTCGTGCCATGAAAGGGGTCGGGTCGACCGAGGAAAATCTGAAAGGGGCGATCGAGGGCGAAACCTATGAGTTCAAGGATATGTATCCGCCCATGATCGAGGAGGCCAAAGCGGAGGGCAATAAAGCCGCCGAACGGACCTTCGACTATGCGAATCAGGTGGAGCAGGTTCACGCCAATCTGTATCAGAAGGCGAAGGAGAAAATGGGGGACCTTGAGGCGGTGGATTATTATGTCTGCTCGGTTTGCGGGCATACCCTCGAAGGCGCCCCCACCGACAACTGCCCGGTCTGCGGTGCGCTTCCCAAGGCGTATTTCAAACCCGAGTAAATTCAGTCGGAATTATTGGATACTTTGCCGCCGCGCTCCCGAATCGGGGCGCGGCGGTGTTGTTTGGGATCAGTTTTCGTCCGGAAACAGCCGACGGATGTCCTGCTCGTTCGCTCGACAGACCCCGCGTTCGGTAATAAATCCGGTGACCAGCCGGGCCGGCGTGACATCGAAGGCGTAGTTGCCGGCCGGGCTGTCCGCGGGCGGAACCAGCACCCGGCGAACGGCGCCGTCGTCGTCCCGGCCCAGGATATAGCGGACTTCGTCCGGATTTCGTTCCTCGATGGGAATTTCCGCGACACCGTCGCGCATTCGCCAGTCGAATGTGGAAGAAGGCAGGGCGACGTAAAAGGGGATGTCGTTGTCTTTTGCGGCCAGGGCTTTAAGGTAGGTGCCGATCTTGTTGGCCACATCCCCGGTGTGGGTGGTCCGGTCGGTGCCGGTGATGACCAGGTCCACCAGTCCGTGCTGCATGAGATGGCCCCCGGCATTATCGGTAATGACCGTATGCTTGATCCCGGCCTTGCCCAGTTCCCAGGCGGTCAGCCGAGCCCCCTGATTCAGGGGGCGGGTTTCGTCCACCCAGATGTGGATATCGATGCCCGCCTCGTGGGCCGCATACATCGGAGCGGTGGCGGTGCCGAATTCGACACAGGCCAGCCACCCGGCATTGCAATGGGTCAGCACATGGACCGTATCCCCGTTTTTCCGCTCGCTGATCTCCCGAATGAGCGGCAGGCCGTGTTCTCCGATTCGGCGGCAGTTGTCCGCTTCGAATTCCACGATCGCTTCGGCTTCCCGGCGGGCCGTGTCGATCTTGCCTTCCCGGCTTTCGGCCGCCAGAATCTTCGGTCGAATCCGATCCACCGCCCAGGCCAGGTTCACCGCCGTGGGCCGGGCCGCCTTCAGCCGATCGCATTCCCGGTTCAGGTATTCATCCGGAATGTCGCCCGCAGGCGCCGTGGTTACGATCAGATAGACTCCCCAAGACGCCGTGGCCCCGATCAGCGGCGCCCCCCGGACATACATCTCTTGGATGGCTTCGATAATATCATCCAGGTTCTTCAGATCCGCCACCACCAGTTCATGCGGAAGCTGCCGCTGATCAATCACCTGAACCGTCTTCATATCTTCTGAAGGCCATATCGGCCGCATTTCTTTTCCGTCTACCTGCATAATGAATTTACCTCTTTATTAAATGAGAATTTAGGTAATGATAGGCAAGCCAGCGTGGAATTTCGGATAAAAGATAGGGAAGTTCGGCGGGAAAAGCAAGTGGATTGCTGGTTGATACTCCTCACCTTCCCCGAATAGCGGAGAAGGTGAGGAGATCATATTTTGACATGGAGTTTTCTACTATTCGAGTCCTGCAACTTTTCGTAAAATATATACCGCCTCCTGGAGGCCGGTTTTGTTGTCGCCGTCGATATCCGCATCGAGATTCACCGATGGAACTGTGATCCCGGTCAGGATTTTCAGTGCAATAATGGCGTCGCTCAAATCGACGTCGGAATCCCCCTGGACATCTCCGAACGGTTTACCCGTTCCCTGTATTTTGAAATTATATGGGTTCTCATCGGAATCATTGTTTTCTATTTCGATGGAAGCGGTCCGGTTCCCTTCGACAGTCGGACTAAATGTGACTTCGAAAGCTGTCTGTTCCCCCGGTGAAACAGTTGAAACCGAGGGTTCAATTACCGAAAAATCGGATGCGTGAAGGCCGGTTATTTTGAGCGAGGTCAGATCCAAAGTAGCCGTGCCGGTATTGTGAACTGAAAAAGTATGGGTA
>JGI12048J13642_10053722_pt1 | contig 20910 bp, 13 predicted proteins | sample ElkSlonscriptome_16_FD_13642 | JGI IMG/M metagenome (IMG submission 13642)
TGAAGCCGGATAAAGCAGATATCCCCGCCGATTTTCCCTGGGATCGTTTTTCCGAACACATTGGCGGTGCCGTGCTATACCAAAGCGTCGGATGTCGTGAATGCCGGCACGTGGGCTATACTGGGCGAATGGGTATCTATGAATTACTAGTTACCAATGAAGAGATCCGTCAATTGGCGCAGGACCGAGCGAGCAGCTGGGATATTCGTCGAGCGGCGATTAAACATGGTATGCGAACCCTGCGAATGGACGCTTGGGATAAAGTCATCGCCGGGCAAACGAGTATTGACGAAGTCCTCCGCGTGACTCGTGGCGAGGCCGTTTAACCATGCCTATGTTCAGCTACATTGCACGCGACATGACGGGCAAACAAGTCTCTGGGACGATCGAAGCGACGGGGCATCGAGAGGTGGCTGCGATCTTGTCCGAGCGATCCCTGTTCCCCGTCAACGTCGAAGACACAACGAAGTCGTCGCGTGGATCGCTGGCATCAGTGTTTGGCCGAAAACAAAAAGTGAACGGTCAAACGATGTCGATCTTCTACGGACAATTGGCATCGCTGCTTCGTGCCGGCGTACCGATGATCCGCTCGCTCAACGTACTGGCGTCCCAGACGTCCGATAAAGTGCTGAAGGAAGTGGTCGGCGACATTCGCGCCCGTGTCGAAGATGGTGAACCGCTCGGCCAAGCATTCTCTCGTTACCCAGGCGTGTTTAGCGAGATGAGTGTCAACATGGTCCGTGCTGGTAGCGAAGGTGGGTTTCTCGAAGATGCACTCGAGCGAGTGGGGGCGTTCACAGAACTACAAGAAGACTTAAAAGGCCGAACCGTTAGCGCAATGGCTTACCCGGTTTTCTTGTTCTCAGTCGGTACCGTTGTCATCACCGTCTTGCTCGTTTTCTTTGTTCCGAAGTTTGAGATGTTGTTTGAGCGACTTCGAAAAAAAGGTCAAATGCCTTGGGCAACCGAAGCGCTATTATCGTTCAGTAATTTCTTGCAAAGTTATGGCTGGATCGTTTTGGTTTTGGCACTGATCGCATTCGTACTCGTGAAGATGAAGCTCAATAGTGATTCCGGAAAAGACTTGGCGGATTCGATCAAGTTAAAGATTCCGGTACTCGGTGACATTCTGATGAACCTGGCGGTCGCTCGCTTTTGCCGAGTGCTGGGGACGCTGCTAGGCAATGGGGTCCCGATCATCAAGTCATTGGAAATCAGCCGCAGTGCGACGGGTAATCGATTGTTAAGCCGATCGATCGCCGATGCGACCGAGAATATCCGCAGCGGCGAGAGTCTGGCCACCCCATTGAGGGCTTCGGGTTACCTGCCCGTCAGTGTGACCGAGATGATTAGCGTAGGCGAAGAGAGCAACTCGCTCGACACCGTCCTTCCGGAAATCGCCGACTCGCTCGAAAAGCGAACGTTTCGAAGACTCGATTTATTCGTTCGTCTGTTGGAACCCATTATGCTACTCGTCATGGCAATTTTGGTCCTAGCGGTCGTGATGGCGTTACTCGTCCCCGTGTTGAAGAGCAGCACCTCGCTGTAATTCAGCCGCTTCCTATGTCGATTTTCGTAAGGCTTCTTCGGAGTCGGTGTAAGTGCTCATGATTTTGCTGTTTTGGCGATCGTATCGTGCGTGATTTCTGCACCTCACCGGGTGCAGCCGTCAGATGGCATTTCACTCTTCACGCTGGCGAAAGGAGGTAGAATGAGGGCCGGCCGCTAAAATGATTGTCCATGCCGAACGAAATCACGAACAACTCCGATTCTAACTCCAAGGAACTGCCGCATTGACCCTTCGCATCCTCATCCTCCGCTACGGCGGTGCTATCTTGCTTGGACTCGTTAGCTGTTTCGCGATCGGCGATCATGCCGCCGCTAGCGATGCCGCAATAGTCGCAAACGGGACGACAGAATTGCCCCAGGCCTCTGCCCAGCATTTGCCTCGGTGGCGTGGTTTCAATTTGCTCGAAAAGTTTTACTTGAAACAACGTGACGATTCGAGCGTGGCTGAGAATGGACCCTATTTGGAAGACGATTTTCGCATGATCGGGGACCTTGGATTCAATTTCGTTCGCCTGCCAATGGATTATCGAATTTGGATAAAGAACGGTGATTGGAATCAAATCAATGAAGAACAACTCCAACAAATCGACCAAGCGGTTGAATGGGGTCAACGCTACGGCGTTCATGTGATGATGAACTTTCATCGGGCACCCGGGTACACGGTTGCCTCACCGGCCGAGCCGACGTCGTTGTGGACGGATGCCTCAACTCAGAAGGTCTGTGCGAAGCATTGGGCCATGTTTGCCAAGCGATACCGCAATGTGCCGAGTCGTAGCCTTAGTTTCAATCTGTTCAATGAACCGTCCGATGTTTCGGTCGAAAAGTATGTCGAGGTGGTTCGCAAGATGGCCGAAGTGATTCGCCGCGAAGATCCCGATCGCTTGATCGTCGCGGATGCTCTGAATTGGGGTTCGGAACCAGTGCCTGCGATGATCGGGTTGAATGTTGCCCAATCGACTCGAGGTTACACGCCTTTTGATTTGACACACTACAAAGCGGAATGGGTCAATGAGGAGGGAGTCCGGTCGATACCAAGTTGGCCACGAGTTTCCGCAGGCGGATTTCTGTATGCACCTGGGAAAAACGATCTATCCAAAGAAGCCCGCATGCCGCTGCAAATCAACGGTGACTTCAAAAAACAGCAAACCCTTCGTATTCACGTCAACAAAGTTTCCGCTCGTGCGAATTTTGTTGTCAGGGCGGACGGTGATACCGTGTGGGAAAAGTCGTTTGTGTGTGGACCTGGCCAGGGCGAATGGAAAAAATCGGTCTACAAGTCGGAGTGGAAGGTGTACGAAAACCAATACGACCGCAGTTATGATGTCGTCATTCCAGCAGGCACCCAGCAGATTGAACTTGCGGTAACCGACGGTGATTGGATGTTGATCGAGGAACTCGGTTTTAGGATCAACGGTAACGATGCCGAGCAAGTCCTTCGCTTGGGACGCGATTGGGGAGGCAAGCCGGGGCAGGTAACCTTTCAAGGTCATGATGCGAAGATTCCGTTTGTTGGTCCTGTGATGGAAGACCGCCAGTGGCTTTGGGAAAAATCGATCGTTCCTTGGGTCAAAGCAAAGCAAAGGGGCAGTGGCGTGATGGTGGGCGAATTCGGCTGCTACAAGTACACGCCTCACGCCGACACGCTTCGCTGGATGGAAGATTGTTTAGTCAATTGGCAGAAGGCAGATATGGGGTGGGCGCTATGGAATTTCCGTGGCCCGTTCGGAGTCCTCGATAGCGAGCGATTGGATGTCAACTACGAAGACTACCGCGGATACGAGCTCGATCGCAAAATGTTAGAGTTGTTACAAAAGCACTAAGCGATTGGCCTTGTGTTTCCGCACGCCACGAAACGATCCCAATAGTTCCTTGTGCTCGCATCACCCTCTTGTAAGCACCTCAACAAACATGTTTGAGAAAATTAAGCCTGAATGGATGCCGTTGCTATGAAATTCATTCTATAACGGAACCATTTCATTTTTGGTGGCGTATTTGCCTTAAAGGTCATCAAGACTTGGGCGAGTCCAAGGATTGCGGTAGGGGCGGGCGAGATATCCGTTCGCTTCGTCATCGTCCACCACTTTGCCTTGTTTGGGATCAAAGACCAATTCGCGATCGAGTTCCATCGAGAGATTGGCCAAAATGCAGGAAGCCGATGAGATGTGTCCTTCGCTGATGTCAGCGACGGGGCGAACGCCAAGGCGCCGGGCGTTGAGAAAGTCTAACATGTGTGCCCTCGTTGCCGGAGCTGCGAAAAGTTCCGTTGCTTTATGCTGTTGATCTTCGGGATACTCGTCTCGCTGGTCGACGTAGTCGCCATGGACGGGTGAGCCTTTTCCATTGGGCAGAAAATCGTAGCTGCGCACGCCCAGTTTCAACGTGCCATGCTCACCATAAAGGACCGCGCCCCACGGATAATCTGGGTCAGGATTCTGGCCCCAATTCCGCTGAGTCCACACGACTTGCAGATCGGGAAAATCGAAGACCGCCGTTTGTGTATCGTGCGTGTTGATCCCCGTTCCAGGAGGGCGCATCATGATCCCCCCCGACGCTGAAATCCGCTGCGGCCATTTTAGGTCGAGAAAGTAGCGAACCAAGTCGAAGAAGTGGACACATAGATCCCCCGTTTGACCATTGCTGAATTCACGGCAACCGCGCCATCGACGCGGATGAATCCCTGGACAGTAAGCCCTCCATGTCGCCGGTCCCACATAGGTTTCCCAGTCCAGATGCTCCGGTGGCGGTTCGCTCGGTGGCAACGCACCCGCATCACCGTAATAGCTGTGGATGCCCACGTAAGCGACTTTGCCCAGCTTCCCCGAATTGAGAAAACGATCGCGTGCTTCCAACAAGTGTGGGGTGCTTCGCCGCTGCAAACCGACTTGAACCGTCCGCTGGTACTGTTTCGCCGCAGCGACCATCGCTTGACCTTCACCGACATCCCAACTGATCGGCTTTTGAACGTACACATCCGCACCTGCCTGACAGGCTTCGATCATCGGCAGGCAATGCCAATGATCGGGGGTGCCAATGATCGCTACATCAGGACGTTGTTCCCGAAGCAATTTACGATAGTCGCCATAAGTCGGCGGCTGTTTTCCTGACGGTTGCCGTTGTGCCACCAAAGCGGACGCTTCTTGCAGCATTCGTTGATCGACATCGGCCAGCCCCACGACATCGACCGGAGCGACTTGGAGGAGATGAAACAAATCGGTCTTACCGTACCAACCACAGCCAATCAGTCCCACTCGAATCGGCGTTTCGCTCTCCATTGCAAAGACACGTGGGCTAAGCCCCGCCATTGAAGACGTAGCGACAGTTGTTCTTAAGAAATCCCGGCGGTGCATCTGGTAATCTTCCGTTTCATTGATCGTAACGACCTTTTTTGCATCCAATTGTTGAGAGTCAATTCTAACCCACTGGTGAGGCTTTATCGACCGCAAACGCCAGAAACCCTAAGTTCCGTCTGTTTTGTGAACCGACGGCCCGCTAGCCGCGGGTGTCCCAGGAACCCTGTCGAGTCGCTCCAGCAGATATTGCTATACGGGCTCAAGGGGATGGCTTCCTATGCCCACCATGCTCGTCGGCTCGGCAAGACTGACGAAGAAGTCAATGCATTTATGGAGAAAGCGTTATTCTCGACCGTCACGAAAGTCAATTTTGACGTCGACAGTCTGCTGGAGCTGTTTCTAAAGTGCGGCGAGACTAACCTCAAAGTCATGAAGATGCTCGATGAAGGCCACGTTGAAGTCTGCGGAAAACCGCGTCCAACGACGGTCGATCACGGTAGCAAGGCAGGCCCCGGGATCCTGGTCACCGGCCATGATATGGTCGACCTAATGCACTTACTCAAACAGGTCGAAGGAACCAACATCAACGTTTAAACTCATGGTGAAATGTTGCCTGCCCACATGTACCCTGCACTTGGCGACCACCCAAATTTGGCTGGTCACTTTGGGGGTGCGGTGGCAAGTCCTCCAAGAACCTGTCATAGTATCCATCGACCTTCATTAGATTGGTTTCATCCTCAACAACCTCTGGCCTCGGATCGGGATTGGTCACAAACCCATTGGAGATCAACTCCCACAAACCACTTGATTCGACAAAACAAATGATCGGGATGTTCGCGGGCCGCTCGTACCAAAGGTAAAATCAAAACAACCAAAATCGCGATAACCACGACAATGACAAACACCTTCGCGAGATTTCATGAAGGTTCCCTAATTGCGATTTAAGAACTAGCTTTCATCGAAATGCCAGCACCCTCGAGAGGATTCGAACCTCCGACACCCGCTTTAGGAAAGCGGTGCTCTATCCCCTGAGCTACGAGGGCGAGTATAACTTGCGTTCACCCTTTCGCAGTATAGCTTGTCATCGGTCCCTGCAAAACCCAGTCCAGTTCGCTCGCCAGCGAAGGAAACTGAGCCGACGGCACTTGCCGCGGATTCCACAAGAATGCATCCCACGGAACCCGCGGCTAGCGTCGTCGGCTCAAAAAACGGACTTCCACCATGCCAAAAACGGAAACCGAAAGTACGCAGCGTTTCGAACATGCTAGTCGGTGGAAATCGATGCTTCGCCGAATTGTGAAGCTTACGGTGATGATCGTGGTCGTCGTCGGTTTGGTACTGGCGACCCGCTCGGCGCTGCGGCAATGGCAGTTCGAAGCCAGCCGTCTCAATGAGAAAGTGACACAGGTTGAACTGGAAATCGCTAGCCAGTCGGATGGTGAACAGCGGGAGGCGTTGATCCAAAAGCGAAACCAATTGCGTCGCAGTGTACCAACGCTTGGGAATTTGTACTGGATGCGAATTGCGATGGCGGCTGCTTTATACGCCGTCGGACTGCTCCCCAGCGCCATGGTACTCGGCGGATGGTTGGCCGTGTTTGGGCATCGCCCAAACCGTTTGCTCGTTATCGCGGCGCAAACGCTTGGACATATCGGCAAATATGTACCGGGCAAGGCGATGGTCGTGGTGATGCGAGTGGGTGTTTTGTCCAAGGCATCGGTTCCAGCGGTGCCAGCGACGATTAGCGTATTCTTGGAAACCTTTATGATGATGGCGGTCGGTGCAGCGGTTGCGGGTGTGATCATTTGCACCCTGCCCGTCCCGACTTGGATGATCGCCGCTGCGGCGATTGGTACAATCGTCGCTAGTCTGCCCACACTTCCTCCGCTACTTCAACAAATCACCAACCGGCTAATCGGACGAGAGATGCGGCTAGGCGGTCCTGCGTGGGCCGCCTGTGCGAGCGGCTGGGGGTGGTCGATTTTGTCTTGGCTTTGCATTGGCAGCTCGTTTGCCATGCTCGTTTCAGCAATCCCATCGGCATCGAATCCTGCGAGCTTGGCGACATCCTTTTTCTCGGTGTGGCCGATGTCGACAGCCGCCATTTCGCTAGCGATGGTAATTGGGTTTGTTTCCTTGATTCCTGGGGGTGCGGGGGTAAGGGAATTTGTGCTTGCGACGATTTTGGGATTGGCGATCGGAGCAACCCAAGCCTTGTTGGCCGCAATCTTGGCGCGTTTGGTTTTTATCGTCGTCGAATGTCTGATGGCGATGATGGCATCGCTGTATGTTCAGAGATGGTCGTTCAACCGCATGCCCAGCGGGCCTCGCGGTTGAACGAGTTATCGCCCCATTCGGTGCCATGTCGCGACATCCTCCGAACACACGGTGGAACCATGCACCACACGTGACCATTGTAGCGGTTGTGACGCTGGAAAAGCCATCGTTCTTGCCTAGTCGTTCAACGAAGGGTCCCAAGCTCTAGCCTGGCGCAAAGCCGCTTACTATTTTGGTAGAGTGAAACAGTACGGTCATCATGCGGGGAATCCACGCGATTACCGCTACTGACTATATTACCTAAGTGGCTGCGATTAATCGAATGGATCTCCATGCTGCACAGCATCGCGTTATCAACCTACCTCATTAACCCGCCCGAGTCCCTCCTCCAACCCACCGCCTCGCCCCTCCCGCCTCCTGAAACGTGAGCAAGTCGATGACAAATTCCAACGAACTAACGATTGAAAGCGATCCTACGACGAACCAAAAGACACGCAAATCGCTTGATCATCGGCGAGCACCCCATCCGATGTTGTCGTTTGTCATTCCCGTTTTAGACGAAGAGGAGTCGCTGCAAACGCTCTGTTCGAAAATTGAATCGTTGTGCATGGAAGAGCATTTGTCGTATCAAATCATTCTCATTGATGATGGATCCCGAGATAAATCATGGCACGTCATGGAAACGTTAGCGACCGATCATCCTGAAATCGCAGCGATTCGGCTGCGGCGAAATTTTGGCAAGGCCGCCGCATTGTCAGCCGGTTTTGATGCAGCGTTGGGTGACATCGTCATTACGATGGATGCCGATCTGCAAGACGACCCCAAAGAGATCCCGCGTTTTTTGCAGAAATTGGCTTCGGGGTGCGATGTCGTCAGCGGCTGGAAACGGGTGCGTCATGACCCTTGGCACAAGGTGTTGCCAAGCCGCGTTTTCAATTGGTTGGTCAGCAAACTAACCGGTGTGGTACTGCACGATCATAATTGTGGTTTCAAGGCGTACCGACGCGAGATTTTCGACGAAGTCAAACTGTATGGTGAGCTGCACCGCTTCGTTCCTGTGTTGGCAAACAGCAAAGGTTGGCGAGTTGGCGAGATCGAAGTCGAGCACCATGCGCGTGAATTCGGGCACTCCAAATATGGGGTCAGCCGCATTTTTAAGGGATTTTTGGATCTCGTCACGATTTACTTTTTGACTGGCTTCGCCAATCGCCCGTTTCACTTGATCGGAGCCGCCGGTTTGGCCTGCTTCGCGCTCGGTGGCGCGGGAATTGTTTACTTGTCGGCGATGTGGGTGATTTCCCGATTGTCTCCCACCATGGAAGACGTCAATCTACACGCGACAGCCATTCTTTATTACTGTATTTTAGCAGTTCTGCTCGGAGCCCAATTCTTTTTGGCCGGTTTGCTGGCCGAATTGATCGTTTCGCTCTCGCGTGAACGAAATGATCCTTATAGCATCGCTGACAGCGTCGGTGTCAAAGATGCCGAAGAATCCAACAGCAATGACGTAAAACATTAGACGATGCATAAAGACGAACAAGCTAGAAAACGACGTCGAGACCGATACTTGGTCTTGCTGCTTTTTGCCCTCGCGCTCGCTGCTGGACGCATTGCATCCGCAACAAGCGATGAGGGTGATACGGCATTCATGAGTGCTAACGACCGAAGCCGTTGGGCGACCGTGGCGGCGCTGAGCGAAGACGGGACTTATGCGATCGACCGGCTGATTCAAATCGAGGATGAAACCGGAAAACGCCGTCCTTTTGATACGATCGACAAAGTAAGACACCGGGGTCAGAATGGAAAACTGCATTATTACAGCAGCAAACCACCACTGTTTCCAACCCTGGTTGCCGGCGTCGCTTGGTTTATCCATCTGTTTTCCGGTCTGCAGGTTTCCGCCGATCCGCTTTACGCGCCACGCGTGATTCTGATCTTCGTCAATTTGCCGCTGCTGGCTCTATTTATTGCGACTAGCTTCGCCTCGATCGAACGCATTACCGCGAGTAATTGGACTCGCTACGCGTTGTCGCTTGCGGTCATTGGCGGAACCATGGTGCTTCCCTTTGCGATGACGCTCAACAATCATCTCGTCGCGGTCGCTTTCACATCGCTGGTCACGTATATCTATTTGATGTCGGCCGAGAAGAACGATGAAACGGTGAGCGACCAATCAACGTTTGTTCAATTGGAATGGTATTTTTTGGCCGGCTTTGCGGCGGCGTTTGTCGCCGCTAATGAGTTGCCAGCGTTGTCGATGTTCGTTTTGTGGTTTCTGTTGTTCCGCATGATCGATATGCGGTCGGTCATTCCGTTTCTTGGTGGCGCTTTGGTGGTCGTGATCGGCTTTTTTGGAACCAATTGGATTGCCCACGAAAGCATTCGTCCTGCCTACGGGCACCGGGGGACCGGATGGTACATCACCGAATTTGAGTCGTCTGCGGAGCCTCCTTCCGATGCAATCGTGGAAAGCAAGCTCAAGCGAGGCAACACGATCGGTTTGGATAGCGAGGTCTCAATCCAGGAGTCGGATGAAAAAGATCGTTGGCTGGTGCGATCATCGGAAGATGAGCTGTTTGCACTGATCCGCGACACGCCCGAAAAATGGTCGCTTTACTACTGGGACGACTGGTACGAATACCCCGGCAGCTACTGGCAAGCGGGCCAGCGGAAGGGGGTTGATAAGGGCGAAGCCTCGATTCCACGATATTTTTTCAATATGACACTTGGAAGCTACGGGATCTTTTCGCTGACCCCGATTTGGCTCTTGCTGCCGTGGGGCTTCCGCAGCGGAATGAATCATGGGCCATACGATTTCCGTCGGTTTACCCTCTGTGTACTAATCGCCAGTGTCGTTTGCATCCTTTTTTACCTGGTTCGGCCAACGATCGACCGAAATTATGGAGGGGTCAGTTGTTGTTTCCGTTGGGTTTTATGGTTCGCACCAATGTGGTTGATCATGATTGCACCCATCGTCGATGTCATGGCGGAAACACCGCGCGGGCGTGGCATCTTCATGACATTGCTAGCATTGAGTGTCTTTTCGGTCTCGGCTTCGCTCAATAGTCCCTGGCAATCGCCTTGGATCTACAGGTTTTGGGATTTTTTGGGCTGGATTGCAAACTGATTCTGCGCGTACCATTGCGGAGGTAGGTTGTGTAACGATCGCGGCATTTTGCAGTGATTTTGCACAAGCATGGACACATCTTCCTTTTTACCAGTGGCATCGCCCGAGTGTCTCCGAGTCGAGCTGCTCCGCAAGACGCGAAATCGAGCTTCGTCTCGAAGGGGTTGTGGGCTGCGCTGATACTGACGGCGATCGTATTTGCCGCTCGGATGTTGGCTCCCGATACGATCGGCGAGCAAACGCGTCGGCATTTTCTCGGCGCGCTCCGAGACCACTACGCCGCGCAAGGCGTGACCGAGATCGAGATTTCGATTCGGCGTGGGCGCTTCGAACCTCAAGTGGGGCTTGTCTTTGATGATTTGGTTATCACGGACAAATCGGCATCTTCAAAGCCGCTTTGTGAAATGGTCTCGATCAAGCGGATGATCGTTTTCGCCAACGTTCACCCCGAAAAACTGTTCGACAAAGAGATCCCTTTGACGACGACCCGTATCGCTTTGATCGGAATCGATGCGAATTTGACCGTCTCCGATGACGCCGTACCATCGATTGGAAAGTTATTGCCGCTGCCGACGTTTGGGCCCGTTTGTCCTCGTGTCGATGTGCACAACGCGAAAATCCATCTTTACGGAAATGACGCTTCTCGCCGCCCGATTACCACCGAATTGACCAAGCTGACATTGTTGAACCGTCCGCAGCTTGACGGCAGCATTGACCAAGCCATCACCGTATTGGGCACTGCCGATTTTGCAGACGGCCTCAACGCGGAAATCAAAAAGACAAAAACGACCAACGATATCCGATGCACGGTTCGCAATTTGCGCATTGAGCAGCGATTGTTCGATAGTTTGCCGTTGGCGTTTCAAGAACCGCTGCTCGAGTCACGCGGGCTCGACTGCATTTGTGATGTGTCGATTGCGGCGTTTCTGTGCGAGGGAAAGAAACCGAACTTCGCGGTTCGCAGCACGATTCACGAAGGCAGTTTTCATCATCCGAAATTGCCAAAACCGATCACTCAGTTGCACGGGGTTGTATCCGCTGATCCGAATCAAATCCACATCGAAGCCTCCCAAGCGACCTTTGGCGATGCTTTGGTCCGTGCGAACGGACGTATTCATGGCTACCACTTGCCGTGCGATGCCGACCTACGGATCTCGATCGCGGGACTTCTTCTCGATCGTTCCATTGCCAACAGTTTGACATTAAAAATGCGCGAAGCATGGGACAAACTCGAGCCGTACGGCCGAATCGATGTGAACGCAGACGTCGTCTGTCGCAGCGGGGTGTGGGACACCAGCGGGATTGTGAACTGCAAAGGTGTCGATGTTCAATATGAAAAGTTCCCCTACCCCGTACGCAATGTGGTTGGCCAAATCGAAATACGTGGCGGGATTGCGTCGAGCGATTCGGTGACAGGGCGAATCGACAGTCATCGATTGCGTTGTATGTTTCGTTTGCCCATTCGGCCTGGTATTACCAACGAAAAAACGTTTGTGGCCGCGGCGGATGGATCCATTGCGATCGACAGTACACTGATCAACGCATTGTCCCATCGGGGGGTCACTCAGTCGAAACTTGAATCGTTTGTTCGTACGCTTCGTCCGCGTGGCCGCATTCATTTAGCGAGTATCACCATCGGGACCGATGCAGCCGGCCGGATGACGCGACAGCTCGATTTGAGGGTACAAGATGGACACCTACGTTACGAAAAGTTCGCCTATCCACTTTACAATGTCGAAGGACAAATCGAAATCGAAGATGACTTGGTTCGGTTGGTCGGCTTTCGAGGAATGAGTGCCAACTCGGGCGTCGTCCTTTGCAATGGAACGTACCAAATCCAAAAACCGTCATCCTCGCAGTCGAATCTTTTTCGAATGACGGGTTCCGGTGAATCGGTTGTGAACCCGAAGCAATTACAACTCGATTTTCAAGCGTCCACCATTCCGATGGACGAATCGCTACGATTGTCGCTGCCGGAGTCGGCCCAACGCATCTGGGATTCGATCGCGCCAGGCGGAGTGCTCGATGAGGCGGAAGTATCGATATCGATGCAGCAAAGTGGTGATCCGATCGAAGTTGATTTGACCGCTCGCCAAATCGCTTCGTCGCAGGTCAACAATCGGAGCCTAAGTATGCGACCTTGCTCGTTGCCCTACCGAATTGACATCAGTGGCGGGACCGTTCGCTACGATGGGTCCACTGTCCGTATCGACTCGCTTCGCGGACAGCATGGTGCCTCGCGTTTGACAGCCGATGGGATCTGTGTCCAAGGGCCGAGTGGTCGGTGGGAGTTGTCGCTCAATTTGAAAGAAGGAAGTCGTCTTCTGCCGGATGCGGAACTGATCGGAGCTCTTCCTGGCGCGATGCGTGAAGCAATGCGGCGATTGCAATTGAGGGGGCCTGTCAGTATTCGTGGTGCAACAAAAGTGACGTTGCCCGACAGTCTTCGCTGCGAACCCGATTTCAACTGGGACGTGACACTTCAACTTGAGGGCAACCGAATTGCCGACGTTGGTCCCGTCCATTCGTTACGTGGCGAAATAAAAGTCAATGGCAGACGCGATGAGCATGGCATCCACTCGACCGGTGATGTGGCAATCGATTCGATGCATGTCAATGATCTACAAATCACGGCGATTCGTGGTCCGTTTCAAGTTGTCGATGATCGACTCGATTTCGGTTTGGTTCGCTCAATTTCCAAACAGCCGATGATGGGGCGTGTCTTTGACGGATCATTGGAAATGAAAGGGGATCTACTCTTGTCGTCCGGTAACTTCAACGTCGACTTTACTTTGCGAGATGCATCCGTGCCGACGCTGCTAGCCGATCTCGGGCATAGCAACAATGGATTGTCAGGCGTCCTGAGTGGGCAAGCCAAATTTGCAGGCAGCCTGGGGACAATGGATTTTTTAAAGGGTAGCGGCGATGCAAAAATCTCGGGGGCCAACGTCTACCAATTACCTTTCATCATGCAGGTACTCAACCAATTGCGAATTCGTCCGAGCGAAGATGTTGCGTTCACCGATGGCTCCGTCGATTTCACAATGTTCGGTGACTTGATCACTTTCAATGATCTACGTTTGTGGGGCGATTGGGTTGCGCTACAAGGAACCGGCACACTCGATGGCCGGCGAGAATTAGACTTGACGTTCAACACGCGAGTCAGCCCGCAAAACGTGTTTACCAGCGTCGTGAGACCGCTGCGAGGAGACCGTTATACGCTGTGGACGATGGATGTCCGCGGGCCCGTCCACTCACCCACGATCGAACGACGTGCTTTCGAAGGGATGGGCGAAACACTCGAGTGGCTCTTCCCGAATATGAATGCACAGGCCAACACGTCGGCAAGTTCAGATACAAACTCAGCAGCCGATCCGCAAAGGCGTTTGCAGCCCCAGGCGGAGTCTAATTCCAATACAATGCGTGCGGCACAGAATGAACGAAAAAGTTGGTTCCACTAGAAAACTTGTTCCCAGGCTCCCGCCTAAGAACACGATGGTGGGAGGCTCTCGCCTCCCGAGCAGCAGGAGGCAGGAGCCTCCGTTCATCCGGTTACGAGGCAGGAGCCTCGTAACGAGTTTTGGAGCCTCGTACGAGTTTACGAGTTTAGAGAATCATAAGGCACCTTTTAACGATGGAGCTGATTAATGAACGTCCAACCCAACGCTGCCTCCGCTTCGATCGCCGGGTCGATCCGAGCCTCCGCAAGAGGCGGTGACGCCGAATCGCAAACGGCGGATTCCGTGAGTAAACAGGCAACCAAAGAAAAACCAGCTGGAAAGTCGGGGGAGACCTCTGCGATCGATGCAGGAGAACAAACCAGCGATCGCGACGCCGATGGCCGGCAGATGTACGACACGTTCGAGTCGTCAACGGATGCTGAGCAACCCGAAGCCGGTGAGGACAAGCCGAGCAATGACCCGCACCGAAAACGCGATGCTGACTCACCGAGTCATCTCGATTTTGATGCCTAAGAGTGTTGGAGTCCAGGCTTTAGCCGTTTTACAGCCCCCCAAAAAACCGCCTAAAGGCCGTGCTTTCACCTTCGTCATTCTCTAACATCAAGAATCAATTGCACGCTCTAATTGCCGCTTCCAAACCTGGTAAGCTTCTGTGTAGCTTCCTTTGGATGGATGGACCTCTTTTCGCTTTTCCAAATTGGCAAAAGCCTCTTCCATCGTTTCGAAGACGCCTGCTCCTACACCCGCACCGCGAGCGGCCCCGAGGGCTCCGTCGGTTTCGTACAATTCAATCGTTGCACCACTAACGCCCGCGAGTGTTTCGCAAAAGACTTCACTTTGAAACATGTTTGCAAACCCGGCTCGAATCGATTTGATCTCGATGCCTGATTCTTTCATGACTTCCATGCCGTACATGAACGAGAATACAATGCCTTCGAGCACCGCACGGCACAGATGACTTCGGTCATGGCGATTGAAATCAATTCCTCCGATTGAAGCACCAATTTGACGATTGCACAACACTCGCTCGGCTCCGTTTCCAAAAGGTAAAATCGTTATGCCGCCTGACCCGATTGGTGCCGAAGCCGCTAGCGCATTCATTGCGTCGTACGAGACATCACCGAGCAGCCGCTTGATCCACGCATTCAAAATCCCGGTTCCGTTGATGCAAAGAAGGACACCTAACCGAGGCTTGTTGGGATGATGATTAACGTGAGCAAACGTATTGACTCGCGACCTCGGATCGAATTTTTTGGCTTCGGTGACGCCGTAGACAACACCCGACGTTCCGCCCGTCGCCGCAATCTCGCCCGGTTCGGTGATGCCGAGTGAAAATGCGTTGTTGGGTTGATCGCCACTGCGATAACAAACGGGCGTTCCCACTCGTAGCCCCAGTGTCTGCGCGGCCTCGTTGGTCAAAGTGCCTTGCATCCCAAAGGTGGGCACGATCTCTGGCAGAATCGAAGACTCAAAGCCAAAGGAATCGAGAACCAAATCAGCCGGCTGTTCCTTCGAAAAATCCCAGAGGATGCCTTCGGACAAACCCGAAACGGTGGTCGCGACTCGACCAGTCAATTTCATTGCCAAATAGTCACCCGGCAGCATGATCTTTTCGATGCGGCAATAAGTCTCAGGTTCGTGCTCTTTGACCCAGGCCAATTTTGCAGCTGTGAAGTTCCCGGGCGAGTTCATCAGATGGCTCAAACATTGTTCGGGTCCGATCGCCTTGAACGCGGCTTCACCGTACGGCACCGCACGGCTATCACACCAAATGATCGCGGGCCGCAACACCTTTTGAGCTTTGTCGACGCAAACGAGTCCGTGCATCTGATAGGCGATACCGATCGCCACCACGTCATCCGGTTTCGCTTTTGCGTTTGCCATGGCGTCCTTTAAAGCCAAGACCGCACAGTCAAACCACTGCTGAGGATCTTGCTCGGCAAATCCCACTTCAGGCGAATCGATTTTCTGTTCCGTTTTAGGGTAGAACGCAGTCCCGGCACACTTGCCCGATTCGACTTCCAATAGCGATGCCTTGACGGAGGAACTACCGACGTCAAATCCTAGTAAGTACTTCATGGTTGTCCTGAATCGTTGCTTGAGATACGGTTGCCAAAGTGTATCACAAACCTCCCCTATCGTGCGATAAGGGTCTGGTCCTTTCGCGAGCGGAGCAATCCTAGTGACAACCTAGGTTAGAAGGCGTCCAAGCAAGACAGCGATGAGAACCAGCCAGTAAAAGGGCAAAAAGAGGATGCCGGGCAGCGAGGCATGATTAACCGAAAGCGGTTGCGACGCAATGTCGCACGGCTTTCCGAGCGGAAAGCGGCTACCGAGTGGCAGCGTCCAACCTCAAGTCGCAAGCCCTATGTCGCAAGCCCTATGTCGCAAGCCCTATGTCGCCAGCCCTTTGTCGCAAGCCTCGAACGCATTCCGCTCGGAGGGGGTCTCTGCGATGTGCCGCGGGCAAGTGCCGTGCAGGCCCCCCTCCCTCGCGAACGCCTTAAGGGCGTCGCTCGACCTCGGCTGCGCCGGGGGAGGTTGTTTCACTCAGTAAGACAATCGCCATGAATCAGCCGATCAAATCGGTGATGATTTTACCGCCACCTGCGATTTTCATCGGGCGGCCGTTCTTACTCGTGAATGTCTTCTCGGTCGAAATGCCTAGGCCTTTCACGACCGTTGTCATCAAGTCTTCACTGGTGAACGGTTCGGTCTCTACCGCTGAACCATCGCGACTGGTTGCTCCCACCGCAATGCCTGGCTTCAGATCCGCACCGCCGACGACGCATGACCAAGCACGGGCGAAGTGGTCACGCCCCGCACCGGCATTGATGTTGGGCGTTCGTCCAAATTCACCCATACACATGACCACCGTATCTTGTAACAGTCCTCGCTGATCGAGGTCTTCGATCAATGCACTCATCGCTTTGTCGAGCGTTGGTAATTTGTTGTTCTGGAGCGTCGGGTGGATGCCATCGTGGTTGTCCCATCCGCCTAAATCGACTTCGATAAATGGAACTCCTGCTTCGACCAAGCGGCGGGCGAGCAAGCATCCTTGGCCAAAGCCGTTGGTGCCGTAACGTTCTTTCACGTCATCGGGTTCTTGGTCAACCTTGAAGGCCTTCATTTGATCACTGGTCATCAAATCATAAGTCTTCTGTAGCACTTTAGCGTGTTCCGAGGCGGGGGTGTCGCGAGTCCGTTTGGCGAACCCGTCTTCGATCATGCTAAGTGCCGCCATCCGCTGCATTAGCCGGGTATCTTCGATTTTCATTTCAAGGTTTCGAACTCGGCCATTACTCGTGACCGAAAAAGGCGACCAAGCCATGCCCAAGAATCCTGGTCCAGTACTGGCACCTCCGATCGAGACGAACGGTGGAATTTCCAATTCAGGGCGTTGGCCGATCAATTCATGAGCAATCACCGATCCGTAACTGGGGTGTTCAATATTCGGATTCGGGACAAAACCGGTATGCATGTAGTAACGTCCGCGGGCGTGGTCGGCTTCACGGGTCGACATGCTACGAACGACGGACATGTGTTTCATTTGCTGAGCCATCAATGGCAAATGCTCGCAGATTTGCATATCGCCCGTTGTGGAAATGGGACGAAACGGTCCACCGGTCGCGGCACCTGGCTTCAAATCCCACATGTCGATCGTTGCCGGTCCGCCACCCATCCACAACAGGATGGCCGAACGCCGTTTCTGCTTCAGTTCATCGGCATGAGCGTAGATCGATCCGCCCATCATCAACGACGCTGCGTACGCACCCGAGGAGCCAGCGAGATGGCTCATGAAATGTCGCCGGGTCATTCCGGCGGGAGTTTGCCAGTATCGAGTCATCGTTTTTTCCTTGTAGGGGAGTAAGTAGGCGAGTCTCTCCGAGACTTGTAATCCGGCGTCTCGGAGAGACGCTGCTACGTTTAATGTTGCAGGATAAACTCGTTGCTATTGAGCAGGGCCCACCACATATCTTGTAACATTTCGAGTTCGTTGTTTTGCCGAGCCGCGTACAACTTTGCTGCGACGGCCATTTCATTCCTCGTCGGACGACGAGCTACCGCGGCCATCGTCAAAGAAGTCAAACGCTCGCGAGTTGAGTTGCCATCCTTTTGGATTCGATCCAAAAAGCTGCCTGGCTTGATACTGGTTGCTTGACGAGTCAAATCTCCATTAAACAGCATTAACGCTTGCGGGATCGAACCATTGAACGTGGTCGCTTCATCTCCTTCGTCGGTTCCAAAGGCCACCACGAACTGCTTCATCCATTCACGCCGCTGCTGCTCTTGTTCTTCATAACTGCCCGCTGCGCCTGCACCCGTTGCAGAGACCAACGATTGGTACAACTGCTCGGCACTCATTTGCCGCAAATAGAAACGGGAAAACTTTGGCATTTCGCCAATCGATGGATCATCGATCTCGTTTGCTTTCCCAAGCACGGCTGCCAATTGGTATGGCTTACTCATCGTGATCCAGGTGATCAGTTGCTTCAAATCATAGCTGCTATGACGGAACGCTTGACCGAGCGCGTCTAAGAGTGCCGGATGAGACGATGGGTTGTGCGGTCCTAAATCATCAATCGGTTTGGTAAACCCAAATCCAAGAAAATGAGACCACATCCGATTGACGATCATCTTGTCCAAAAATTCGCTTTCCAGCATCAGATGGCCAAGTTCTTCACGCCGGTTTACATCGGATAAGTAACCGCTCTTGGGAATCTCCGTTCCGTCGGTGAACACGGGGTAGGCCACACGAGTCAGCCCGTTGCGAAGTTCATAGAAAATCAGCGCATCTTCGGGATCGTTTGCTTCGCCAGCGAAATCCTGGTTCGCGAGCTCGCCATAGGCGACATCCCGAGTGCCATCGACGAACCGTCTCAGCCCGCGCGTCTGACGAAAAAACGAATTGAACTCCCAAAACTTTTGCTGCTTCCATTGATTGAACGGATGATTGTGACACTGGGTGCATTGCACTTGTTGGCCAAGAAAAATTCGTGACGAGCTACTGGTCGCCAGCACGGCGTCGTCGGCGTTGACTTTGTCGATCAAGAAATTGACGGCACCATTGAAATTCTCGGTTCCAGGTTTGGTCGTGCCTGTGGCGGTGATCAATTCACGTACCATCGTGTCATAAGGTTTTTCCGAAGCGAACGAATCACGCAAGTACTTTTGAAGCCCGTCGCGATTGGTCATTTCCCTATTATCCATTCCGCCGGAACGACCGATGAGAATGTTCGTCCAAATCCCCCCCCAATGATTCGCATACTCTTCGGTATAGCGGTCATCGTAAAGCAGCGTTTGAATCAATTTGGTTCGATTGTCCGTCCCTCGCGTGGCGAGAAACTGGTTCAATTCTTCGAGCGTTGGGATGCGTCCGAGAATGTCCAAATAGACACGGCGACACCATACGGCGTCATCGGCCTCGGGTGCAGGTCGAATTTCGTAATCTTTCCATCCCTGTTCAATCGCGTCATTGATCAGTTCAACCTGCGATCGGGCGGTGTCGTTAGCGGTCGAAACCGAAACGTCCCACATCCCGAAGCACGATAGCAGTAGGCAAGGAATGAACCGAAATCGCAATCGATCGAGAACCATGTTGTGTTCCTGCGAAAAAATGGGAAGGTGTCGCTATTGATGAGCGAGTGCGAGAATCTTCGCCCTTGCGCTCGCCTACAAGCATTGTACACATCATTCAAGAGGATAAGAAGTCGCAGGGTCAAAGTTTGCGAAAAAAGTGCCATGAGTGGGTTGGTAAGCCGGGTTCTGTAACGATTCACTTGCGTTTATCGCCGACGACCATTTATCTGTGCACGACGATTGCTCGCCGCCTTTTATCGCGACCTACCCGAATGTCGATAAGCGTGCGGATCACACGCTGTGACGATCCAAGGACCGATGCACTGCATTCTGTTTGGTCTAGCTCCGGATGGGGTTTGCCAAGCCGATCGAGTCACCTCGACCGCTGGTGCGCTCTTACCGCACCGTTTCACCCTTACCGCCCATTGCCCTTCGAATTGGCAATGCCTATCGAAATGGCAATCGGTGGCGGTCTATTCTCTGTTGCACTTTCCCTAGCCTCGCGGCCGGTCGACGTTATCGACCATCCTATCCTGTGGAGCCCGGACTTTCCTCCAGTGACGAACGGCCTTTCGAAAAAGGCGCCGCACCAGCGATCGTCTTGCCCACTCATGGCACTCACAAGGCAAGATGACCGACAAAGTGTCGAGCGCCAAGGTTCATCACTCGCATTTTATTTTGAATTGTGGATAATCACGTTAAGCCGCGTGCCCAACGGGCTGCGCCTCCCGCATGATGCCGCGCGGTTAGACGATTGAGGCGCGCGGCCCGTTGGGCACGCGGTTTAACGGAAACACAAACTTTTAGGAATCACCCTGTTTTGTCCGAACCTCGTGGCGTTTCACTGGCTGACGATTCCCTAAGCGGTGTTCGCATCTCGCTACGTGGCCGGTTTGGGTCGATGCCGCGCCGTGAAGCTGCGAACGTACTTCGATCGTTCGGTGCGGTTGTCGTTTCAAAATCTTCCGACAGCCGTCCGCACGAGGTGGATTGGGTCGTGATCGGTGCAAACCAATCGCCCCTTTCCGAGGCCAACCTTTTAGACGCGCGTGCTCGCGATGCAATTGCCACGGGCTCTTGTGAGCTACTACATGAACCCGAGCTTTGGCAAAGGCTAGGGTTGGTCGACTTGGAAGAATCGAGCCGCCGCTTCTACACCCCGGTCATGCTGGCCCATCTACTAGGCGTTTCGGTCCGCGTCATCCGTCGCTGGCAGCGCCTTGGCTTGATCACGCCCGTCGAAACGCTGCACCGATTGCCCTATTTCGATTTTGCCGAAGTTGCGACGGCCAAACGCTTGGCCCGCTGGATTGCCGAAGGCGAAAGCGAAACCGTGATTGAGCAGCGTTTGGTTGAGTGGATTGAATTGATGCCGAACATCCACCGTCCGCTCGATCAATTGTCGATCCTGATCGAAGGCAAACAGGTGCTGCTGCGAGGTGGCGAAGGACTGGTGGAACCAGGTGGCCAATTGCGATTCGATTTTGATGCATTGCAAGAGCATGAATCACCCAGGGTTCCCAATCCCAGGGCTGACGACGGAGACTGTGAAGCGGAGCCTCGTCACGTCCTATCCATCGTCCGCGAAGTGGATGATTCGTTTCCT
>JGI12048J13642_10053715_pt1 | contig 20890 bp, 11 predicted proteins | sample ElkSlonscriptome_16_FD_13642 | JGI IMG/M metagenome (IMG submission 13642)
TAGAAACCCACGCACCTGTTACCAATGCCAATGGGTTGGCGTCTGTCGAAATAGGCAGTGGTACACCAATTACGGGAACCATAGCAGCTATTGATTGGAGCAACGGCCCCTTCTTTATTAAAAGCGAAACGGATCCCTCGGGCGGTACGAATTACACTTTGTCGGGAACGACGGAGTTGCTGTCGGTGCCATATGCGCTGTATGCAGCGAATGCAGGTGGCGACGGAAGTTGGACAATTTCTGCCGATACCGTCTCTACTGATAAATGGGTCGGTATTGGAACGGATTCTCCAAACTCTATCCTGCATGTCTCAGGTTCCGGTACCGAAGAGCAAGGGCGCTTCGAGACCAGCGCACCGTTTTCTAAACTTGGTTTTTATGCAAATGGCAATAGAACAGGTGAAATAGCATATGGGTCGCACCTTACCTTAGGATTAGACAATTCCAGTAATGGGTTATTGAGATTGCAAACCAGTGGACTTAATCGTCTTACCATAGATGGTGAAGGTCGCTCCTCTTTTCGTAATTCGCTAAGTGTAGGTACTGCTTCTCCTGCGTCGATTCCTTTTTGGGTGTCGAATGATTTTAACGCAACAGGAACAAACGAAATAGCGAGGTTCACAAGTTCCATTCCTGATGGGAGCGTGTTATTCTCTGAGAATAACACAGTCCGTGGGGCTTTCAGATTTATTGACGGAGACTTTATTATGAATGCACCTAGCTCCAATGGACGACTGAGATTTTTAACGAACAGTTCTGTACGCATGACTATTGATGAAGATGGAGAAGTTGGAATTGGAACCGCAAACCCGCGAACAAAATTGCACATCCGAGGAGGAGAAGATGCAAGCTTAGCTGCGAATAGCGGCTTTGTGATATTAGGTGAGGTAATTAGTAAAAATTTGGTTTTAGATGACAACGAGATAATTGCCAGAAATGCCGGACAGAATGATAGATTATATTTGAATGCGCCTGGCGGCCCTATTAGTTTTGGAAACTCAAACACTACATACAAATTTGAGTTTTCCGGTTCGTCTTCAAATTACATTGCTCGTTTTATAAACACGTCAAAAGGAGGAAGCGACGGAATAATTATCCAAACAGGTCCGGATGATGATCCGGACAATAGCAATAATTTTATCAGATTCAGAGATGGCGACGGTGATGATATCGGTAGTATTAGAGGTGGAGAAGGCCTCTCGATGGCCATTGTATATACTTCAGACGCCCGACTCAAAAAAAATGTAGAACCGGTACGGGCCGCACTTGAACGGATTGAAAAAATGGAGCCCGTTACTTATGAGTTCATCTCTGCTGATAGTAAAAGAATCGCCGGATTCTTAGCACAAGACCTACAGAAGGTTTATCCGGAAGTGGTTTCAGGCGATCCTGACGGCGATGTAGAGGTGGATCCGATGGGGATTGACTACGGGATGCTAACACCGCTTTTGACGGCTGCTATCAAAGAACAGCAGGCGATTATCAAAGAACAAGAAAGTCGAATTGCCGCTCTCGAAGCGGGATTGGAAAAAAAGGATGAGACCATTGAAACCCTTAAAGTACAACTCGATGATAACACGGTAATCTTAAGAGAGATTCAAGGCTTCCTCCAAGCTAAGGCTCAACGATAAATCCATGATTATGAAAAACCTAATCTTTCTACTATCGGCAATGATCGCAACGCTGGGCTCTTTTGGTCAGCAGTCGATCAACACCGCCGGCGGAGAGGCTACGGGCCAAGGCTCGGCTAGTTTCTCCTTAGGGCAGGTGAGCTATACCGCCGTCGAAGACGTCGGCGGAGAAAATCTTATCCAAGGTGTTCAAATACCCTTTGAGTACTTTGGCGAAACGCCTGCAAACGATAACTGTTTGCCCATCTCAGCTGAGTCGGCAGCCTACTTTTTGGAATGTGGTTCAGTAATAGAGGGTACAACTCTAAGTGCCACTGAAACAACAGGACTCAATAGTGAGTGCAATAGTTTTACTTCTGCTTCACCCAATGATGTTTGGTATTTCTTTCAAGCAGATGGGTTAACGGATTACACCATTACTATCGATACCAATGCAGCCACGTCTGCTTCACTGATGGACGCTGTTTTGTTTATCTATTCGGGCACTTGTGGCAATTTGACGGAAGTGGCGTGTGCCGATGAGAATTTCAGTTCCACGGCTTTTACCGGTGAGTCCATCACCCTCGATGCTCCCGCGGCAGGATTTTACCACATAAGGGTAATCAGCTTCTTTGCTGAGTCGCCGTTTGTGGTGAGCCTGACCTGTTCAGGTGGTTGCGAAAACCCCTTTCCTGCTGTAAATGAAAACAGTCTTGCTACTACCCAATTGGGTAATGCCTTCGCAACCGAGTGGGCTCCTGTGTCGGGTCAAATCGGATGTCAAGTCCAGGTTAGATTTGCAGGTGGATCTATCCTAGGTGCTCAGATCGTAGGTGGTGCAAGCGCTGATGGGTTCAATATTCCTTTAAATGTATTGCAACCGGGTACAGACTACGAATGGAGAGTAAGGTGTGGTTGTTCGCAATCACCCTTGGTCGCGGGACCTTTCAGTTCTTGGCAGCCATTCTCCACTCCGAGCGGGGCAGCTTTAGCTTCCAATCCCAATCCTACATCCGGACAGTCTAATGTGACGTTCACTTTGGCAGAGGAAGGCTACACCACTTTGGAGGTCTTTGATTTAGGCGGACGCCTGATCGATGGTCTCTTCAATGGGATTGTCATGCCAAACAGCGATTACCGTTTCATGTTTGATGGCTCTTCACTGCCTAACGGAGTTTATATTTACCGCCTAACAACTGAGAGAGAAGTAATCAATGAGAAATTCATGATTGCGCGCTAACCGTATAGTACACATATACTCTATTCAGTAAAAGCCGTCGCGCCCTGCGCGACGGCTTTTTTCGTTGGATGAGATCCATTCTTCCTGACAGACCTCGGCTCAATGCTGTGAGACGATTTGTTTTTTGTTTAAAATATAATCATCAGTAAATCAATCGACTGAATAAGTTAAATTGATTCTATTCAATTAATTGCCTACTTTTCAATCTTGCTTACTACTTCCCGAGCGCGGCTCGGGAACAACTAACCCAATCATATGAAAACCAGATTTCTCGTGCTCTGCACGATTCTACTCTCTAACTGTCTGCTCGGACAGTCTTTCACAAACATGACCGGCTTATTGAACAATACATGGGGCAGTACACCTTGTATTGCCGATATGGATGGCGATGGACTCGACGATGTAGTCACCTTGTCAGGAAACGACATTTCCATTGATTACCAGCAGCCGGACGGCACCTTTGACCAGGTGATTTATGATGTAAATGCACAAAACACACCTTCTTGGAGTATTGCCGCGGGAGACCTCAATTCCGACGGGTATTTGGACCTGATGTTCGGAGGAGGCTCGAGAGTGTCCTTTTATCTCTCCAATTCCACCGGAACTGCATTTACCGAACAGTTTATCGATGATTATATTTTCAGCCAGCGCACCAACATCGTAGATATTGACAACGACGGCGATTTGGATGCCTTCGCTTGCCACGATGTGGACTTGAGTCATCCCTACCGCAACGATGGAACGGGCTTAATGACGGAAGATCAAAGTTTGATCGCTACAGTTCCGCTGCCCGGTAACTATGCCAGCGTTTGGACGGATTTTGACAACGATGGTGACACCGACCTCTACATCGCAAAATGCCGATTGGGTTCTTCTCCGGGAGACGTAGAAAGGGAAAATGCCCTCTACGTGAATGATGGAAGCGGCAATTATTCGGGTAATGTTATTGCAGATTACGGTCTCTTCGACAACGAGCAATCATGGGTCACCATCTTTGAAGATTTTGACAACGACGGCGATTTCGATACTTATACGGTAAACCATACCAATCAGAATTTTTTGCGAGCGAATGACGGCACGGGAAACTTTACCGACGTGAGCGCGGGGAGCGGGCTCGATCTCTCTGACATCGGAGCTTGGGCACTCATCGGTGCGGATTTCGACAACGATGGATATGTCGATATGCTCATGGAGGCTTCCTCTTCTGCAGATCTGGAGTACTGGCATAATGATGGCGACTTTACCTTTACCGGAGGTTCGCTTCCCTTTGACAAGGGAGCCCTGGGAGACCTGAATAATGATGGCTACATCGATGTATTCACGGGCGGTACGCTTTGGATGAATGACGGAGGCTCCAATAACTACATAAAGGTGGACTTGACAGGTACAAATTCCAATCTCGATGGGATTGGCGCACGCGTAGAATGCTACAGTGATTTGGGGATGCAAATCAGAGAGAGTCGCTCGGGCGAAAACTTCAAGCCCATGAGTTCGCTCGATGTATTCTTCGGGTTGGGAACAGATACGGAGGTAGACAGCGTGATCGTTCGCTGGCCTTCGGGACAGGTAGACGTGGTGGTTTCTCCTGCCATCAATACGCGTATCAGTGTTTTGGAAGGACTATTGCCCGCCGTGGTTCGATTAACCAAGGTCGATCCCAATTCACAGGAAATTACGCTTAAAAACTTTGGCGGAGAGCCTGAAGACATAAGTGCTTACAGGATTTGCTCGGAATTTTCATGTACCACACTCGGCAGTCTTACTCCGGTAAATGGTGACTTGATCTTGTCAACGGGCGAAGAAGTTACCTTGGCTTGGACCACCGGTTCGGGCTTTACGGTATCAGGTTCAGATATGAGTCTCTTTCTGCCTACAGGCAATATGAACAGTGCTGCCGTCATGGTGGATTTCACCCAATGGGGCAGCGGCGGAAATGGTAGTGAGAGTGTGGCGGTGGCCAAAGGTATCTGGGAGGCAGGAGACTTCATTCCGCTGGGATTCGACTACTTCTATACCGGGTCGGGCTTTCAGGATGGGGTGGCCTTCTGGCAGGAATCAGTATTCTGCCCCGAACCATCCGATGGGGTCGCTTTTAATCTGTCTACGACGGGCGCCGATCTCTCTTGGACGGAAAATGGATCTGCCACGAGTTGGGATATAGAAATTGGCTTGGCTGATTTCATCCCAACGGGAACGCCGACCGATGCGGATGTTTCCATTCCTTATGCCTTTAGCGGAACGGAAGGAACGGCCTATGATTTTTATTTAAGGTCAAACTGCGCCGCCTCCGGTGGAATAGGGTTAAGCGATTGGGCAGGCCCCTTCCGATTCACCGTGCCGCTACCCGTTAGTTTTTGCGATGTGGCCATCGATGTGAGTGTAGGGGGAACTTTCAATACAGGATTTATTGATGGTATCTACGAAGACTTTCAGTCCTGTATGGCAAGTGATCCTGATAATGCGAATTGGTTTGTCTACTCTGCCACCGCGAACGGTACCTTGATTATTTCATCAGTAGGCCTGAGCGGGGTTGATACTCAGGTGTCCGTTGGAGTCGGAACCTGCGGATCGCTTACAGAAGTAGCTTGTGACGATGATTTCACGGGCGCCTTTCCGTATGAATCACAAGTGGAATTCCAAGTAACTGCCGGCACCGATTACTACATTATGTGGGGCGATGGATGGACGTCAAACGCTTCAGACTTCACAGTGACCTTTATATCAGATGATACCTGCAATGCTCCAAGTGACCTCCAAGCTTCTGACGTCACCGGTTCGACCGCTACTATTTCTTGGACGGAGAATGGCACGGCAACCACTTGGGATTTGGAGATCGGAGAAGCTGGCTTCAGTCCCACGGGAACTCCGACAAACGCCGGCGTTGCAAATCCTTTTGCCTTTTCGGGAACGGAAGGAACAACCTATGATTTTTATGTACGAGCAGATTGTGCTTCTTCGGGAGGTACGGGAGAAAGTGACTGGGCAGGCCCTTTGAGTGTTACGTTGAATGCCCTTCCGCCGGGGAGCGCTTGTAATGTAGCCATAGATGTGAGCAGTGGCGGCACCTACAATACCGGTGTGATCGATGGCGAGTACGATGGCTTCGAAACCTGTATGGGAAGCAATCCTGACAATGCGAATTGGTTTATCTACTCCGCTACCCTTGATGGTACCCTGAATATATCATCGATGGGATTGAGCGGTGTGGACACAGAAGTATCGGTTGGTGTAGGAACCTGTAATGCCTTGACAGAGGTAGCATGTAGCGATGACTTTATTCAGCCTCCTACACCACCTTATGAATCTGAAGTGGAGTTTGAAGTGACTGCCGGCACGGATTATTACATCATGTGGGGCAACGGGTGGACCGCAAATGCATCCGATTTCACCGTGACATTTACTCCTACCAATCCTCCTATCTGCAATGCGCCGAGCGACTTGTTAGCCTCCAACCTTACCTTCACCGGTGCCGACATTACCTGGACCGAAAATGGAACGGCAACCAACTGGGACTTGGAGATTGGAATCGAAGGATTTACTCCTTCGGGTACACCAACGAATTCGACCACGGCAGCGAGTTATGCCCTCACGGGTGCTGAAGGCCAATCCTTCGATATTTACGTTAGAGCTGATTGTGGCTTCGGAAGTAGCGACTGGACAGGTCCCCTGAACGTGACCATTCTCAACTCATACCCGGGCGGTCAATGGCTCGAATTCAGTGATGCCACCCCTTCGCGTTTGTCGCTGTCCACGGTGGCCAACAGCGATGATGAAGAAAAAGATATCGCCGTAGCTGATCTCGATAATGATGGTTTTGATGATGTCATTGTGTGTCGCAAAGAACCATTCTCGCTCTCGGCAGAAGGTGCCAAGTCTGACCTGCTCTTGATGAATGAGGACGGAGTGCTTACGGACAGAACGCTGGTTTATGCACCCCAATTTATCAGCACGGAATCCTTTGCACGAGACCTTTACATCGGCGATTTTGATGGCGACGGATGGAAAGATGTCATTATCGTAAACACCTTTGGCCAACAGCCACAATACTATGCCAACCAAGGCGACGATGGAAATGGAAACTGGTTGGGACTGTCGGATGAAAGCGCAACCAGATTCCCGACCCTTACAGCTACCGATCTGAAAATTTGCGGAGTGAGTGGCGGAGACATCGATGGAGATGACGATGAGGACATTTACATGGTTAGTTACAAGCAAACTTCGGGACAGGGTGTTGCCGAGGACTTTCTGCTGATAAATGACGGAAACGGCGTATTTACCGATCAGAGTGAAGCGAGGCTTGGCAACTTAAGAAACTCAGCCTTCGGTACCTCCGTTCAGATTTACGATATGGACAACGATGGTGATGAGGATATTCTAAAAGTATCTACATTATTTGCCGTACTGCCATGGGGAGATGTTGGTCTCTTCGTGCTGTTCAATGAAGGTGCGGGAACTTTTTCCAATTGGCAAAGCATTGCTTCCGATGCACCCTACACTTTTGAGGTGGCCGATTTTAACGACGACGGATTTTTGGATGTATTCGTGGTGAACGACGGAGCAGACCATTTGGTGACCGTGAATTCGGTTGTAGCTGATAACAGCCTCAACTTTACAACTACCAATGTGGTGAACGGGTTATCCGATTTTGGAGGAAACATCCATGCGGTTGACCTGGATCTTGATGGAGATTTGGACATTGCCGTATCAGATGTCGTAGTCGATGTTCCTCCATGTAACTCAACGCGCAGACTCGCGCTTCTCGAAAACCAAGAAGGTGTTTTTGTGGATCATCACACTGAGGATGTGTTCGAGTGGGAAGTGAATAGCTATGATCATGGTTTTGCAGACATCAATGGCGATGGTCTTCAGGACATCATTACCGGTGGTTGTTCGGGATACAATGTCTTTATGAGTGATAATTGTCAACTCGTTACGAGTTCGGCTGATTTCGACCTGGATGGTTTGGCCGACGCTTGCGATGCATGTCCTACCAATCCGGATCCAAATTGTGAGCCCGATGTGAATTTTCCGACCGTGAGCACTGAAGGTTCAATTGCCAGACAGTGGAATGAACTTCTTCTTGAGTCTATTCGAAAGGACTTTGCACGCCCTACGGTACACGCCAGAAACCTATTTCACACCTCACTCGGGATGTGGGATGCTTGGGCAGCTTACGATGAGTTGGCTTGTACCTACTTGCTCGGCAAGACGGTAGATGGTTTTACCTGTGATTACGACCCTGTGCCTTTGCCAAGTGATGTTCCGGCTGCCCGTGATGAGGCAATGAGCTACATGGCTTATCGCTTACTTTCCCATCGATTTGCCGCATCTACTAACGCCTCGCTGCTTCAGATGGCCTATGACGCACATATGGACACGCTGGGATACGATATTAATGTTACCTCGGTAGACTACGGTAGCGGAGACCCTGCTGCTCTGGGTAATTATATTGCTCAATGTATTATCAATTTCGGTCTCCAAGATGGCTCCAACGAGCAGAATGGTTACGTAAATCAAAGATATGAACCGGTAAATCCTCCGATGATTGTGAAGGTGCCCGGCAATAGTCAGCTTGAAGATTGGAACAGATGGCAACCCTTGTCATTGGATCTCTTCATTGACCAAAGTGGAAACCAAATACCGGGAAGCACCCCTGAGTTCTTAAGTCCCGAATGGGGCCAAGTGAGTCCATTTGCCCTGGATGATGCCGACAAGGTGACTTTCAACCGAGATAACTTTGACTATGAAGTTTACCACGATCCGGGGACACCTCCGTTGATTGACACTACGGGCGTGATCGATTCGGAAGCTTATCGCTGGGGCTTTATGACTACCATGTTATGGAGTTCTCATCTCGACCCTAATGATGGAGTCATGTGGGACATTTCACCCGCTTCCATCGGAAAGCGAGACGAGCTACCTGCTACCATAGCCGATTATCCCGATTTCTACAATCAAATGGACGGTGGAACGACCAGTCCGGGGCATTCCATCAATCCTTCTACGGGAATGCCTTACGCTCCAAACATGGTTCCGAGAGCTGATTACGCAAGGGTTTTGGCGGAATTTTGGGCGGATGGTCCGGATAGTGAAACACCGCCCGGTCACTGGTTTACCTTACTGAATTATGTATCTGATCACGATTCTTTGGAAAAAAGATTCATGGGAGAAGGACCCGTGCTGGACGATCTGGAGTGGGATGTAAAGTCTTACTTCATGATGGGTGGAGCTATGCACGACGCAGCAGTATCTACCTGGGGAATAAAGGGGTGGTATGACTACCTGAGGCCGATATCTGCCATAAGAGCGATGGCCGGAAAAGGACAAAGTACCAACCCGGGAGGACCCTCTTATCATCCTGCAGGCGTTCCCTTAATTCCCGATTATATCGAAGTGATAGAAGTTGGAGATCCTTTGGCAGGTGATGACGATGAATTTGTCGGAGATATCAAGATCAAAGCATGGAAAGGACATAATGCAATAAATAATATTGATGTGGACGCAGCCGGAGTGGACTGGATTCTTGCATCAGAATGGGAACCGTATCAAAGACCCTCTTTTGTCACTCCTCCTTTTGCCGGGTACATTTCGGGACATTCAACATTCTCAAGGGCAGCCGCCGAAGTAATGACTTCCCTGACGGGAGATGCCTACTTCCCGGGAGGAATGGGAACCTTCATAGCCGAGCAGGATGAGTTTTTGGTTTTTGAAGATGGTCCCAGCGTTACCGTCGAATTGCAGTGGGCCACCTATCAAGATGCTGCCGATGAATCAGGTCTCTCTCGAATCTGGGGAGGAATTCATCCGCCCTGCGACGATATTCCCGGAAGGAAAAATGGCATCATTATCGGTCAGGATGCTTTTTCCAAAGCGGTCACCTACTTTGGATGTTCTGCTCCCGAGCCCTGCGAAAATCCATTTCCTGCCGTAGATGAGGAGAGTCTTTCAACCGTTCAGTCATCTAACCATTTCAGTACATCTTGGGATGCAATCCCCGGGCAAATCGGATGTCAGATACAAGTGAGGTTTGCGGGCGGTTCTCCGCTGGGCGGAAAAATTGTTGGGGGTGCAAATGCAAACGGATTCAATATTCCTTTTGGTGTCTTGCAACCTGCTACAGACTATGAGTGGCGTGTGCGCTGCGGATGTTCCCAAGCACCGCTTGTGGCAGGTCCATTCAGTTCTTGGCAGCCCTTCTCTACACCCGGTGGTTCAAATCTAGCCTCAAATCCAAATCCGACGGAAGGACAGTCTAATGTGACTTTCACGGTGGGAGAGGATGGATATACCACGCTCGAAGTATACGACATGAGCGGGCGAATGATCGACGGGCTATTCAACGGAGTGGCTCAATCGAACAGTGATTACCGCTTTGCTTTTGACGGTTCTTCACTTCCAAATGGCGTGTACATCTACCGTCTGACCACGGACCGAGAAGTCATCAACGAAAAGTTTATGATCGCGCGGTAAACCAGCGAATTCGCATTGATAGAAAAGAGCCGCCTACCGCAAGTAGGCGGTTCTTTCATGTCTGCGCGGGTCATCGATTGCGGGAAAGCGTACCTTTCGATGATTATTGTAAGAAATGGATGTACCCGAATTAAAAATTATTGGAACCGCAGTAGCCTTGGTGGTTTACGCCATATTGCGCGCAGTAGCGGCTAAGTTTATCGACAAAACCGTGGCCACAGGTTCGATGCAGAGGACCAGAGGTAAAATAGTGAAGAAGGCCGTCAACCTGGTTTTGCTCATGCTCCTTTTTACAATCGTATCCATCCTCTGGGGTGTTGAAAAGGGAGAGTTAGCCATCTTTATCGGATCCGTCCTCACGGTTATCGGGATTGCGCTCTTTGCTCAGTGGTCCATTTTGTCGAATATAACCGCGGGGATTATCCTCTTCTTCAATCATTCAGTCAAGTTAGACGATACCATTGCCATCATCGACAAGGACTTTAACGTTCAAGGTAGAGTGAGCGATATCGGCCTTTTTTTCGTGATCTTGAAAACAGAGAATGGGGAAAAGGTGTCTGTTCCCAACAATGTATTTATTCAGAAAATGATAAGGCATTAGCTCCTGTCAAAACGATCAAAAAAGCCGTCTTGAATTACTCATCTTTCAGTTCATCAAACTTGGCTTTCATCGTGGGATTATTGTAGGTGAGTTTCTTGATGGTAAGGTCGTCTGTTTTATCGTTCGCAAGTCTTAAATTCCGCACCGAAGACAGGAGGTTCTCTTTCGTTTTTTCCAGGTGTGTTATGGTCTTGTCTATTTCGTCTATTGCCTTACTAAACTGTCGACTGGCCAGATCATAATTTCGAGCAAAGCCCTTCTTGAAATCCTCAATCTTCTCCTCGAAATTGGTGATGTCTACATTTTGGTTTCTGATGAGGTTGAGCTCCGCTTTGTACTTCAGGGAGTTCATGGCAGCATTTCGAAGTAGTGTAATGATGGGAATGAAAAATTGCGGACGGATCACGTACATCTTCGAGTACTTGTGCGACACGTCTACGATGCCCGTATTGTAGTATTCGCTGTCGGCTTCGAGCAGAGACACCAGCACGGCGTATTCACAGTTTTTCTCGGTGCGGTCCTTATCCAGCTCTTTAAAAAAGTCTTCATTCTTTTTCTTGGTAGCGGTTTCGTCGCCCTCATTTTTCATCTCAAACATGATAGAAATCACTTCGTTTCCCGCATCATCGGTTTCGCGGTAGATGAAGTCGCCTTTGCTGCCGCCTCTCGAGTCATTGTCCTTTTCGAAGTAGGCGTTTTGAAAGCCGGTCGCCCGCAACTTATTGAATTCGGCTTCGCAATGCAGCTCCAAGGTTTCGCCCAACATCTTTGTGGAGAGCTTTTGCTTCATGTCTTTTCTCAAGGCTATTTCCTCGTCCTTCAGTCTTATGATGTCGTCTTTGGTGCTGAGCTCAGCCATAAATTTTTCTTTCAACGATTTTTCTAGCAATTGTTTTTCCGTTTCTTTTTGCCTTAGATCGCCCGCCAGCGTATCACGTTCTTTTTCGATGTTTTTAATCGCCTCTGAAACGGTGAGTTTCTTTTCCAATTCAGCGTTTTGAAGTTGAGCTTGCATTTTGGCAATCTCAGATTCTTTTTGCGCCAAGAGTTCAGAAAGAGCGCGTTCGTTCTTCGCTCTCAGTTCGGTTATTTCTTGGTCCTTTTTGGCAAGGTCGTCTTTCAATGCGCTTTTCAAATTCGCCTCAGCCAACTCCACGGCGCTTGCCTTTTCTCGTTCGGCAATCTGCAGTCGTTTATTCAGTTCTTCGTCGAATTGGTGGTCCCGCACTTGCTTGAGGATATCCGCATAACCCGCTTCATCTACTTTAAAGACTTTTTTGCAATTGGGACAAATGATTTCATTCATGTTTCTCTGTTTTATTCCGGGGTATGCTGCAAACGTAGCGCAGCCGGTTCGTGCATTTTCAGCGTTAAACCCTTCGGTTTTTGGTCACGTTCAAATATAATCGGAGAGTTGGAATTAACCTATTATCCCTAAGGTTCAAATATGACAAAGCCCGCATCAGCGGGCTTCGTATTAGTGTAGTTGAACCGGTCTTAGTTCATGGAAGGTTCGGTTTTTTTAGGTCCGTCCCAAGCGCCAATGCCCATCCCTTCAAGCCCGGCCTTTCGCACTGGCTCTGTAGCGTCATTGAGTGCTTGAAATCCGAAATCCAAACCTGCGATGGTTCGCAGAGGGCGATAACCGGAAGGCGTCTCAATCAATTTCTCAAAGATGTGCACCACCACCATGGGATCTGTCGGAGCATTTTCGTCGGCAAACAAACTTTTGACTTGTGCTTCAAATCCTTCGAAAAACTCACCGACATGCTCGTAGTCCGAGGCGATTTCGGGATCCTTGGGGGTGACGAGGTTGCCGAAGAAGTTCGTTGAGAAGGGACCGGGTTCTACCAAAACGACGTCAATTCCAAGCGGTGCCAATTCGTAGCGCATGGCTTCACTCATTCCCTCGAGGCCCCATTTGCTCGCGTGGTATATACCGAAACCGGGGAAGGCACCTCTGCCCGCAGTAGAACTCACTTGGATGATCAATCCCGATTTCTGCTTTCGCATTCCCGGTAGTACGGCTTTGGCCATGCGCATCGGTCCCACGATGTTTAAATCTAATTGAGCCAAACATTCGTCGGCGGTGTAAGCTTCTACCGCCCCGCCATATCCGAGTCCGGCATTGTTGATCAGCACATCCATTGGTGGAAGTTTCGCAGCTGCCGCTTTCACGCTTTCGTCAGATGTGACGTCTATGTCTATGACATCAAGTTTGAGATTTTTCGAATGTGCAAAATCTCTCAGTTCTGCGGCTTTTTCTGCATTCTTTCCGTTTACATTGCGCATGGATGCAAAAACATGGTGACCTTTTTCGGCCAGGTACTTCGCTGCATCTAGACCGAAGCCGGAACTGCATCCGGTAATCAATATTTTTTTCATGTTTGAAGTTTTAGATTGGATCCTTTAAAGGTTGTCATAATTAATGAGATAGCAACGTGTACGTGAAGAACTATTCGTTAAGGACTTTTTTTGATAATTTGGTGATGAGCGAATTGGAAAATAAACTGACTTGGTCGTATTCCAAACTCAACGCATCAATCCTTATTTGCGGAGGGTAGGCGGCTTTTGATAAACTTAAATTGACCGTTGTGATTGGATTCGTGTTCGCAGACATGAAACCACTTGCAGTAATTGTTGGTTGGACCCCAGAACCAATCTTCATCCACGGCCATGAGCCAGTCGTCATCCCGCTTTTTAAATTCTTCAAGGGTGTTATTTCTGACGGTTTCCAGTTTTTTCAAATAGAAGTCGAGGTTGTTTCCTTTGATTTGTTCTCTGGCGGGATCTCCCAATCCAGAGGCTACGCCCCATTCTTTTTCTTCTGCCTCAGACCATTCGCCCCATGGAATTCCCTGAAAGGTGTGAAGTTGATAAAACCGTTCCGTTGAAGCGAGATGCCATAACATGGCGCCAATGGTATTAGCCCTCTCATCTACCAAATAATCCAAGTCTTCCACGGTCATTCCCCGCACGGGAGAGAGGATGATCATGCGCATCCAATCCATCATTGACACCAAGGTTCCGATTTGTGGTGAATAACCTTTTTTGGGTCCGATGATGTTGATGCCCTCGCGAGGGGCAAAAGTCATTGCGGTTGAAGCGGTTGGAAATGCTGCCATACTGCCTGTACCGAGAGTGAGGAGAGCAGACTTTTTGAGGAAATCTTTGCGATCGAGGTGCCGGTTCATTGGGGTTGTACTTAAATGGTTGGACGCTAAAGCTAGCGGAATAAAATCAATCATTAACGATGGATGTCTATTCCGTTCCAAAAACACGGTCCCTGATATCCTGTAGAAATTGTGCAGTGCTTCCCGGTCTTTGCTTCCTTCCATCAGCGCATCCATTCCCTGTCGAGGAAATCAAAGCACTTACATTACCGGCCACTTGACAGAACAGGTTCAACCTATTTCAGGCATACTCACACCGGATCCTAGTTACTGTTTTTAACCATAGGCCCCAATACAGCCCATACATTCTCACGAACCAGCCGATTTCCTGCCGGGTTCGGGTGGATGCCATCATCTTGGTTCAGGGAGTCAATTCCGCCCACCCCTTCTAGCAGGAAAGGGATAAATTCGACTTCTTTCTTTCTTGCGATCTTCGGGAAAATGGGATTGTAGGCCGCCGAATAGTCGGGACCCATACTCGGGGGAACCATCATTCCCGCTAAGACTATTTCCACCCCAGCTTCTTGCGTTCTGACCTTGTCGATGATCTCCTCCAGGTTTTTTTGGGTTTGATCCGGCGGCAGTCCGCGGAGGCCATCATTGGCACCTAGTTCGAGAATGAAGATATCCACTTCGTAGTTTCCCAAAACCCAGTCAAGACGGTTGAGGCCGGTGGTAGTGGTTTCGCCACTCACCCCCGCATTCACTACCTTATAGTCCAGATTCAAAGAATCGATTCGCGCTTGAATCAGGGCGGGAAAGCTCTCCTCTTTTTTTACGCCGTAGCCCGCGGTAAGGCTATTGCCAAAAAAGAGGATGACCTTCTTATCTTCGGCCACCTGTTTCTTTTCAGTGGCATCCGCCTTTTTTGCCTCAGATACCTTCGGTGAGTTTTCTGCACAAGCAGTAATCAGCAAAAGGCCGCAGGCAGCTAGAAATGGTTTAATCTTGTTAAATGGCATATTCAAATATTATCCCTTTAAACATCTGACAGTTTTTGTGGTTCTGCAAACGTACTCATCAGATCCTAAAAAAATACCGACATGAAGCACGAAGCTATTTTGCGGATACGCAACCTCACAAAAAACTACCGCAGTGGATCGCGAGACCTGACGGTACTGCACGAGGTGAGCCTCGATGTGGAACAAGGTGCTACCTGCGCCATCGTGGGGCCCTCGGGGAGCGGGAAAACCACTCTTTTGGGATTGGCGGCAGGCCTCGATGTACCCACTTCGGGCTCGGTTTCCCTCAATGGTATTTCCCTGGACGGACTTAGTGAAGATGAGAAAGCCGAGGTCCGCAGTGCCCACGTAGGCTTTATTTTTCAAAGCTTCAACCTTCTTCCTACGCTTACCGCGCTGGAGAATGTGATGATTCCTCTGGAACTGAAAGGAGAGAAGAAGGTTCGTGCCAAGGCTAATGAGCTTTTGGAAAAAGTGGGCCTCGCCGACAGAGGTGGACATTATCCCTCACAACTCTCGGGAGGCGAACAGCAGCGGGTGTCTATTGCGCGTGCTTTTGCCAATAGACCTTCCATACTCTTTGCCGATGAACCTACGGGAAATTTGGACGGAGAAACGGGCGCTACGGTTGAAAAACTGATTTTCGACCTCAACAAAGATGCGGGAACGACCCTGATCTTGGTGACCCACGACCTCGAGTTGGCCAATCGCGCCGGCCGAGTCATTCATATGAAAAACGGGAAACTCCAATCCGACAGCCAAGCAGACGCCGTATCGCTATGACGAAGTTCAATTGGTTATTGAAAATGGCTTGGCGTGACAGCCGTAAGAATGCCGCACGCTTGTTGCTCTTCATGAGCAGTATCGTTTTGGGAATAGCCGCTCTCGTGGCCATCAATTCCTTTGGCGACAATTTGAGTAGCGAAATTGAAGGCGAGGCCAAGGCCCTACTTGGTGCCGACCTCGAGGTGAGTAGCCGCACACCCATTCCCGATGAGGTAAGGGAGCGTTTCGACTCACTCGGCTTTGAAATGTCCGAGGAGATGAGCTTCGCTTCCATGGTTTACTTCCCGAAAAACGAAGGCACACGTCTCATCAATGTGCGGGCCGTGGAGGGGAGCTTTCCCTTCTACGGGGAGATTATCACCGAACCGGCTGATCGGGCAAATGATTTTACCGAAGGAAAGAATGCCATGGTCGATCAAACCTTACTTCTCCAATTTGATATTCTGCCGGGCGATTCGGTAAAAGTCGGGGAACTGACCTTCCACATTGAGGGAAGCGTATTGGAGGTGCCGGGGCAGTCGGCCATTACAACTACCGTCGCTCCGCCCGTATTCATCCCTTTTCGACTCATGGAGAAAACAGGTTTGAACCAATTGGGAAGCCGAATCAATTATAAGATTTATGCGAAGTATCCTGATGATTTTGATAATGTCATTTTCGAAGAGTTCCTCTCACCTTGGCTCGAGACGACCGAGCTGAGTTTTGACGACGTAGCCGAGCGGCAACAGGAAATCGGAGATGCCTACTCCGATTTGACGGGCTTTCTAAACCTCACTGCCTTTGTTGCCCTTATACTCGGATGCATCGGGGTAGCGGGATCGGTTCATATTTACCTCAAGGAAAAGACCAATTCGGTAGCCGTTTTGCGCTGCTTGGGCGCATCAGGACGGGATGCCATGGCAATATTCTTTTTGCAAGTTTTAATTATGGCACTTATTGGTTCCATTCTCGGTGCGGTATTGGGAGCGGTGATACAGTATGTGCTGCCCGCTCTCTTCCGCGATTTCCTTTTGGTAGATGTAGCCATCGAACTCAGTCCGATGGCCATTGGGGAAGGTGTGATCACAGGAGTCGTGGCGGCAGTATTGTTTGCGCTTTTGTCGCTTCTGCGATTGCGAAAAATAGCTCCGCTGAGAGCCATTCGCGCTTCGGTAGAAAGCGGTGGAAAGGACAGAGCGCCCTTGCTGGTCGGAGGAGTAATCCTTCTTTTTATCCTTTTGTTTTCCAAAGTACAGCTCGAATCTTGGGGTAGCGCACTGTCTTTTTCTTTGGGAATTTTGGTGGCTTTTGCTCTATTGGCAGGCCTGGCTCAATTGGCCATCTATCTGGTGCGGAGATTCTTTCCCTCGGGTAGTCCGTTTGTACTGAGGCAGGGTTTAGCCAATCTATACCGACCCAACAATCAAACCTTGATTTTGGTAGTTACTATTGGCCTGGGAACGGCTTTGATCACCACCCTTTTCATAAGTCAAGAGCTACTAGTCGACAAAGTAAAACTGACATCGGCTCCCGAAAGCCGACCCAACATGGTGCTCTTTGACATCCAGTCAAATCAGGTTGACTCCGTGAGGAATCTCACTCGGCAAAGCGGACTGCCGGTTATCAGCGAAGTACCGATCGTCACCATGCGGCTTGAATCGATAAAGGGAAGGAACGTAGAAGAGTGGCGCGCAGATACTACTGCAAATATTCGCGATTGGGTACTGAGCAGGGAGTATCGGGTGAGTTACCGCGATAGCCTCAGCGAGTCAGAGACATTGCTGCGCGGCGAGTGGCAAGAAGAAGCAGGCGACACCATTTTCGTTTCCCTCGAAGAAGGATTACGGGAAGACATGAAAGTAGACTTGGGCGATGAGCTGATCTTTAACGTTCAGGGAGCTCAGATAAAGACGTATGTCGGTAGCATTCGCGAGGTAGATTGGCAGCGTATGCAAACCAATTTTTTAGTCATGTTTCCTCCGGGCGTTTTAGAGAATGCCCCGAAATTTCACGTAATCCTCACGCGTTTTGCATCACCCGAGCAGTCGGCTTCTTTCCAACGGAAGGTGGTCAAAGATTTTCCCAATATTTCGATCATTGACTTGCAATTGGTGCTGGAAACCATCGACACGGTGCTCTCGAAGGTGAGCTTTGCCATTCGATTCATGGCTTTCTTCAGTATTTTCACGGGGCTATTGGTGCTGACCGGTTCGGTGCTTATCAGCAAATACCAGCGCATGCAGGAGAGTGTTTTGCTGCGCACCCTCGGTGCACGCCGCAAGCAGATTTTGCTAATCAATGCCTTGGAGTATTTTCTGTTGGGGAGTTTGGCTGCTCTTTCGGGAATAGTAATCGCCTTGATCGCGGGGAGTCTCTTGGCTTGGTTGAGTTTTGAAACCTCATTGAAGCCAAACTTATTGGTCTTGCTGGTAGTGTATTTTATGATCGTAGCACTTACGGTAGTAATTGGCTTGAGCAACAGTCGCGGAATTGTGAGCAGACCTCCTTTGGAAGTTTTGAGAAAGGTCGTCTAGGGACGGCCGGGTTTTTTTCAGTTTGTTACCACGGGAAGTAGGCCCCGATGGCATAGGTGAGGATCACATCGGGTTGTTCGCCTTCATCGTATATTTCTTCATCACCTACCTCCAGAATAGCGCCTAAGCCGACGGAAAATGTGAACCACTTTTGACTGCGGTAAACGAAAGCAGGTCCGACCATGCTTTGCGCAAAGCTATTTCCAATGCCTTGATTGTAGTATTGTACGGAAATGAAGGAGCTTCTTATATCGGGTTTGAAGTGAAAATTCAGTCCACCACCGAAACCTACCAGCCCCGCACCTACCTGTGCTCCGAATCGCGGACTCAGTAAAAATTCCAAATCGGCTCCCACCAGCGAACCACCACCATGAAGTATTCCTACGGAGACGCAGGACGTTTCTTGAGAAATCAAGTTGGTTGTCGAATTGGTCTTTGTTCGCTCTTCGTAATAATCTTGTGCAGCAAGTTTTTCCGTGGCGATCAATAACAGAATGGTGACTAAGATTTTCATAGCGTCTCAAGGTCTATTTCAAGCCTGTTTTTGCTGAGCTAAAAGTATTAAAATCGTAGGCTTAATCAAGTTGAAAATTTGATTTCCCCGGCAGGACAAGCTTTCAAACACACCTTTCACTTCTTATTTTTTTCTTAAGTGCGCTTCGATATCACTGATATGCAAACTCAATGCACGAATAGAGATTTGAATTTCCCTGATCAATAGGGCTAAAGAAAGGATGAGCAAAAGCAAGGCGATTCCGAAAACCCACACCGCCAAAACGTGAAACTCAATGTAGATCAAAAACATGGTGAGGACACAAAGCAGTAGGCTGGTAATACCGAAAATTTGCATGTAACGCGTCAAGTTCAAGCGAAGTTTAAGGTTCTTAATTTGCTCAAGCAGGTTGTCGTCTTTTTGGTCGAGGTATTTGTCGTGCAGGTTTCTGATCACAGCCGCATAAGCCAAAAATCGATTGGTGTAGGCGAGCATGATTAGCGAGATGGCAGAAAAGAGCAGAGCAGGGGTGGTGAGGGTGAGTTGTTCCATATTTTGTTCTTTTTTCGTGTTGCTTATTGTAGGTTTCAACAGGAGTGTTTTACCCTTTTATTCCGTTTTTTCAGATACAGCACGGGCAATTGGTCGAGATTATCCTTCGCAGTGGTCTTCCTCTTGCTTTATCAATCGCGAAACCGTCTTAAAATTCTATTTTTAGTGTAGCCCTGGCATCGACTCTATCTTGAGCTCAGTAGGAAAATTCGGTTAGGAAAAAATGGTTATGATCAAGCATAGCGATTGACAATTTTAGGTGTCATTTTTTATCGAATCTATTTTGAGCAGTTGAAATTTCGATTAGTGCCCTCTTTAAATCCGCCATGGTGAAGGGCTTTTGGAGAAAGCCATTGATGGCATGCTCTTCCGAAAGTACGTCTTTCATATTCCATCCGGTTACAGCGATGATTTTGATTTCTTCACCGAACTGTTTTCGGATTGCCGCTGCCAATTCTCTTCCGTTCATTTCGGGCATTCCGATATCCGTGAAGACCAAGTCGCAAGGATTTTCATTTAAGTAGGCTAAGGCCTTTTTACCTGTGTTTACTGCCGTACAAGTGTGACCCAATGATTGAACCATCTTACGCGAGGAGGCAGTAATGATAAAATCATCGTCTACCCAAAGGACTCGGTAGTGTTTTTTAGCGTCGTTTTCGGGTACGGACGTTTTCTTCTGTTCCGTTTGATCTGTCAACGGGAATTTTATTTCAATTACGGTTCCTTTGCCTTTTTCAGTAGACTTAACGGCAACGTCGCCTTGGCATTTCTTCATAACGGCATACACACCGCTCATTCCCAATCCACGACCAGGGTTGAAACCTTTCGTCGTAAAGAAGGGTTCGAAAATTTTCATTTCAGCTTCCGCATCCATCCCAACACCCGTATCTGCAAATGAAGCGAACGTACGACCACTTTTCGTACCTGTTCTAATCAGAAGTTCTCCCCCTTGAGGCATCGCTTCAACACTGTTTTTGATCAGGTTAAAGACTACCGACTTTATTTCGCCATGATTGCATCTGATTTTCGGAATTTCTTGAAAATCAGTTTTGACACTGATTTTTAATCCCTTTTTTTCCATCTCATCTTTCCATAATGGTCGCGATTGGGCGATGCTTTCTTCGATCAAGTCATTCAAATTGAGTAAATCGGCATCGTTGTCTCTATTAGTAGGGTCGCCAAACTTTTGCAGGGCACTCACACGCGATGCCGTATCTCCGATGATACTGCTGAGATTATTTAATCGATCGAGACTATCACCGCTGAGTTGATTCTCCATCTTTATGACCTCTATGTTTCCCATCATTTCCTGTAAGGCATTATTGAAATCATGAGCTACGGATGCAGACATTTCGCCGATGGCTTTAACACGTTCGTGTTTCACTTGTGCTTCTTCAAATTTCTTCTGTGGGGTGATATCTTGATTGGTTCCCGAAAGGCTTTTCACGGAGCCATCATCTCCAAGGTTAGGTTGGCAAATTGATCTCAAC
>JGI12048J13642_10294316_pt1 | contig 20890 bp, 8 predicted proteins | sample ElkSlonscriptome_16_FD_13642 | JGI IMG/M metagenome (IMG submission 13642)
TGGCTTACTAACTGGTCCCCGATCGCGTCTTTCAGAATTAACTAGTGGTTATTGCTTGCTCAAGGGCGATCTACGGATTGCAATCGGGATTCTGCGCACGCGATCCTGAGTTGTGCCTCCTGAGTTGTGCCTGTCCCAATCAGCCCTGGGGTGGCGCCGAAAGTGCCGGATCAGGTAACCGAATTGTACTGGAACAAAAACCCGTACCCACTGTTGTTGAATTGCCCCATACCGGATGCGGCCAAGTGGCTAAAGATTCAGAGTAAGCGGCTCGGATTGCCTTCGATACTGTGCGTGAGCACGCTGATGTGAGACGCTCGATCGGTGTGACTCCGGAGAGCTATCGCTCGGAATGGACGCTGCGCCAGCGGCGGGGTGAGGTGCCCATCTTTCGGGTAAAGGCCCTCGAAAAGGCCGAGACACTGCGAAAACCTGTGGAGAATGCGATTGTCGAGACTTGTTCTTCAGACTCGATAAGCAGTTCGGCCGCTCGCTCAAGCCTGATATCTCTGATAAGCTCGGCCGGCGTGGTCCCATGGCCCTCGGAAGCGCGCCGGTAGAGCACGCTACGACTCACGCCCAGCCGTTTCGCCAGCTTTTCGACCGAAAAATCGGAATCAGCAAGGTGAAGCAGAACTTCCATTTTGATCATTCGAACGATGTCCTGTGATTCGGTCAGCTCGTTCGACGTAGCGGTTTCCGTGGGCTGAGCAATATCTTGCTGCAAGCGACTTGCCGCATTGGTGTCCGGATCACCGAGGTTCGATTGATTCGGCTCTTCTCCGAAGCGCGCGATCTGATCAATGAGCGCTCTTAGCAATTGCGACTGCTTGCGTACGCCTTCGTTCTCACGTGTGGCCGAGTTCTTTCCCCGCTGTTCGAGCAATGGTCGAAACGCGGCATCCAGCGCGGTTTTAAGTTCCACGCTGATCGCGTGCAGCGCACTTCGGTGTTCGACGTCCACCTGACGCAGGGTCTGTCCCAACGTTGCCACCTGGGTTGAGGCCTCGACGAGTTGACCGGATGTCTCGTTAATCTGGGTTTCCAGGCCCCGCCTTCGGCGATGTACTCTAACAAGCGCCACCAGAGCTCCCAGGATTCCAAACACCGCCATTGCCGAGTGGAATGCCGGATGCTCATAGAAATGATAGCCGGCAAGAATGTCAAGCCGAGCAGGGTTCTCCGACCAGGGTCCGTTCACGTGCCGAGCGTCGACCTCCATACGATGGCGTCCCGGCTGCAGGTCTCGAAAATTTAGATTTCGCTGGGTGCCGAGTGCGACCCATTCATCGGCGCCAGAATAGCGATAACGAAATTGCACATTCTCGGGTGATGCCAGGCTGATAGCAGCGAGATTGAGCGCCAGGTGGCGACTGTCGGCAGGAAGCTCAATCGTCTCGCCGTTCTCGTGCCCGGTGACACGGATACTGGCCTTGAGAGGTCGTTCGCTGCCGGCTGTGTCCATATCCGGCTCAATGACGACAAGGCCGAACTGGTTTGGAAACCAGATCCTGCCGTCTTCTGTGATTGTGCCCGCTCGATGTACGCCGCCATTGCCTTCGACGCTTGGCATGCCATGCCGGATACCATAGCGGTAGAATCCGGTGGCGGTGCCGCGCTGCTCGGAAAAGTGGTTGAGCAGGGTAGAAAGAGCGATGTGATAAATTCCGTTGTTGGTGTTCACCCAAAGCCGTCCCTTGCCATCGACGATCATGTAGTGAACGCTATGATGAGGCAGGCCGCCCTCAGTGGACAAGCAGCCTACAACAGCTTGCTTGCCATCGAGCAGGCACATACCAGCGTCTTCCGTTCCCACCAGAATGCCGCCGTCCGGCAATCCTAGAAGTGCCCTGACAAAGCCGCTTGCAAGTCCTTCATCGATGCCGATTCGAGCCCCTTTTCCTGAACCGGCGCCTTTCTCCACAGCCATCAACAAAAGGCCCTGGCCGCGAGTGCCGAATGTCAGTCGTCCCGAGTCGTCCTCGTGCACGGTGCGAACGATCGCACGATCCAGAGGCTCCGGGTTCCATCGTCCCGATGAATCGCGTCGATAAAGACCGTCCTCCGTTCCTGCCCAGAGCGTACCGCTTGCGTCTTGATGGAGAAGCAAAACGCGCGTATCCGGTGCGGGAAAACCGGACATCGCGCGGCACTCTCCCGGTGCAGTCAATGTGCAGATTCCGGTGCTGGCCACCAGCAAACCATTTTGTACGGGCAGCACGTCCATGACGTCACGAGTCAACAGCTGGGTCCATTCGTCGGTGGTGCGGTCGAATTGCGTCAATCCCATCCAGTTCGCGATCAGGATCTGATCATTCCACTCGGTCACCATGTAGATGTTGGTGTCGGGCAGCTGACCGGGCGCCCCGCCAAGTGTCGAAATGGTATTTTGTTTGAGCAGTCTGACGCCCCCGCGGGGATGGGCGATCCAGAGTTGATCGTACGGATCGACAACGAAATTATTGATGCGCTCCTGCGATTGAAAGACCTGCTGACCGTCGCGGTAGATCCGTGTCCCGTCATTGTTCCAACGGTGTCCCTCCAAGCCAAAAAACTCGATACGGTCGGGACTGCGATTCGCATCGATGGCGTTGGGTTGAAGGATGGGCAATCTCTCGATCGAGCCCTTGCTTATCAGGTGGGGCCCCACCCCTGCATCGGTGAAGAGATTGGCGACTAACCAGCCTCGCCGCGTCCAGCTCGCCCTCAAAACGCCCGATTGTTGCCGGGCCCAACTGAGACGTCGTATCCGTGTCGGGAGCGAGTCCTCCGGCGAGAACTCGGTGGCACCGGTTTCCCCCAGCACCAGCAACTGTCCCTCAGCCCCGCCGGCTATTCCCAGAACGGGCCCGTCGAACTGTGTCACGAGCGAGGGTTCCGAAGCGCTTGAGGACGCCAGCGCCAGGACTCGGCCGTCGCGGGCGCCGAGCAGCAGTCGTTTGGCAAAGCCATCGTGCCTCAAGGTACTCAGTGGACCAATTTCATGCACGGCGGGACCGCCGGACGAGTCCCATGAACCCAGCGCTCCGGTTTCTGCATTGATGAACCAGGCACGGCCGTCGAAAACGACAATGTGGTCGAGATCTGCTTGGCCGATGGGGCGGTACTCGCTTTCGTTCAAGTATCCAAAATGACCGTCGTCGAAGTGGACGATCACGCCATTTGACGGCGCGGCATGAACCGCCATGACCCGGTTTCGTGGTAGCGCGGGATCTGTTCCCCGGTGGAAGTGGCGAAAATCGAAGCCCTGGTAGCGGACAACCCCGTCAGAGCTGGCCAGCCACAGCTGATTTTCGCCATCGATGACCATGCCCGTGACCGTTTCAGTCGGGAGACCGTCGGCCGCCGCCCAGCGCTCAACGACCTGGTAGGACGTCGTTGCATGGCAAATCTCAGCGACTAAAAGTCCGAACAGCGCCGGGAGAAGAACGCGTGCGGTGAATTCCGCAAGTGACATGCTCATTTGAAACCGAGGTATCCAGCCCGATCGGGCGAACGGGCTCAAAAAGCCCAATGGGACGGAATGTAAACAAACGGAGACGAATGGTCAAGTATTCCTCCTGCGTCCAGCCTGAAGGCCTATTAGACTTTCGAATGTATTGAAGACGACCCGGCTGGCCTGTCTATTGGCACCAGCAGACTCTAGACACATACGCTGGGCCCGCATTTGAATTTGCAGTATTAAGGTCGTACTGGAACCAGGGTCAACTCCAATTGTGGTGCAGGCCCGAAAGTCACGACTTTTTCATAGCCTGGGGCCGTCCTCGCCGACGGGATCAGGCTCAGGTTATTGCTCGAAACGAACCTTATTAAGGGGAAATCATGTTGCGTGTTCTTGGTGTTTTAACTGCGCTACTGGGCGCCTCGCTTGCCTGGTCGCAAACGCCGGTCGTTGATGAAAACCTGCCCGCCGAGAACTTTCTCGGTGAACAGTTCTGTTTCCAGACCAATTTCACCAACACCGGATCGCCCGGTTACGGCCCCTACCTGCGGGTCGAGCTCTCCAGTGACCTCACCCTGGACTCAGCCGACGTCTTCGGTACCGGTACCGGTTTCACCAACGTAGGTACTTTTCCGGCCTCGCCGGGGAACCAGCTGACCGACCCGGTTACCGGCCAGACTGTCTCGGGTACGCCCGGTAACGCGTTTTTGGTGGTCACCTACCCGGTCGGATCGGTGGTTGACGGCGGGCCCGACTTGCCGGTTGATCTCTGTTTGACCATCGACCCGGGCGCGACCGTCGGCGCCTCGCTGCCGGTCAACATCACGCCGATGTACGAGTTTGGTGATACCCCGACCGGGGACAATGGACCGATTACCGGCTCAACGTTTCTCCAAGGCGTCGTCCCGACCGTCCTGACCTTCAGCAAGCGCGACGATGCGCCCGAGTCAGAGCGGCCACCTGCGACCACCTGGCCCTACACCTACACCCTTACGGCCGATATCGCCAACACGGCCACCATCAATCCGCTGGTGATCGGGGACCAGTTGCCCGCGGATTTCCAGTACACCGGTCCGGTCAACATCACCGGCGGCGTGGGCTGCTCGGTCACGACCGCGCCCTCGACGCTGATGCCCGGCGGCAGTCTTGAAGTCACCTGTTCGGGCAACACCGTCGGCACGACCACGGCGAGCGACGTGGTGGTGAGCTACAGCGGCTACATTATCGACACGCTTGACGAGACCGTCTGTACCACCGAAGACCAGGTCAATAACGCCAGTGCCGACGGCACTTACGTCCCGGCTTCGGGGCCAAGCCAGATCCTGCCGCCAATCAATGACACCACGACCGTAACCGCCAAGCACGTGGCCGTGCAGAAGGGCGTCTCGCCCGGGCTGGCTTCACCCGGTGCGGCACTGAACTACACGCTGAACTTTCAGGTTACCGACTTCGGCGACCCGGACAGCCTGATCGTGACCGATATCCTTCCCGACGGCATCGACTTCGTCGCCCACGACACATTGTCGGTCAACGGATCGCCGGTGGCCATCACCCCCTCGGTGACAGTCAACGGCGACTTCACCACCACCATCGTCTACGACATCGGAGCAGTGGCTGGCACGATACCTGCGAGCAGCGCGATCACTCTCGAGTACGACGCGCAGTTGCGTCAGGATTATCAGGACACCGGCGAACCGATCCTGTCTTCAGACTCACTCACCAACACTGTGACTGCCGACTACAGCCTGACCCAGGGTGCCAGCGGCTGCAGCGACGGGTCCGGTGCAACGGTCGACATCATTCCGGTGGCGTTGAACAAGCAAATCGTCAATGTTCAGCCTTTCTATGTGCCGGGCGAGTCGATCATTTTCCGCCTGAGGCTCGATGTCCCCGCCGGCGACACCAGCGAAATCCTTTTCGAGGATTTCTTCCCGCTGCCGGTCATCGACGTGAACGACATTTCCACCATGTTCGGCACCGATATCACCTACGGACCGAACGACACGCTCGGCCTGACGCCCGACAGCATCACAATCAATTCGGCGCAGAACGCGTTGGTCATCGAATGGCCCGACGTGACGAGCACCACGCCCGAAACCATCGAAGTCGACGTGTCGGCGCCGATCAACGATATTCCCTTCGCTGATGGCCTGTTTCTCACCAACATCCTGCTCGCGGCCACGGAAAATACCCCGGGGCAGTCGGCCATCGCGACCGGCCCGGTGAACTTCCAGGTCGGCGCGCCGGATATGGTGGTTATGAAAGGCGTATCCGCCACGAACGGCAACGGCTCGATCAACCCGTCACCGGGCGATTTGCCGGTCGACGGCGATATCAGCGGCATCGATGCCGGCGACACGATCACCTACACAATCACCGCTGAAAACCAGGGCAGCGCCCAGGCCTTCGACGTCACGATCACCGACCCGGCGGCCCCGGAGCTGACCGGCTGCAGCATCTCCAGCGTGACCGACGGGGCCGGCATGGTCCTCGCGTTCACCGGCTCGCTCGCGACCGGCATTATTCTCGACGATCCGCTGGCGGCAAACGACGGCAGCTTAGGCGCGCCTTACGGAACCGACACCGCACTGGTGACCGTGGATTGCCAGGTGGTCGCCGATCTTGCGCCGGACAGCACGATCATCAATACGGCCTCCTTGAACTGGACAAGCCAGGGCGGTGCGGCCACTTTCCCGACGCTAACCGACGACGCTATGGCCGAGAGCACCGACATCGGTCAGCAGAAATACTTTATCGCCAGCTCCGAGCCCGGCACCTCGGACGGTGCGAACCCGCCGCGCGCAACAATCGGCGAAATCGTGCGCTATCGTGCGGCCGTCCGGATTCCCGAAGGCGAGATCTCGCAGTTGAGCCTGCGCGACAACCTGCCTTCCGGCCTGACGTTCCTCGACGACGGCACCGCGACCGCCGCATTCGTGAGCAACGGGGCCGGCCTGTCTTCGAGCACGCTTGCCGTGCCCACTATCAGCGGCAATGCATCCAGCCCCGGTGCCCTGCCCAGCGGGTCGATCACTTTCGCAGTGCCGGGCGGGGCCATCTCCGGCGGTCCGTTCTCAAACGGAACCGACCCGGTCTTTGCTTTCGGCGACGTGACCAACGCCGACAGCGATGCCGACGACGAATTCCTGCTGCTCGAATTCAACGCGCTGGTCAACAATGACGGTGCCGGCGGTAACGGCGTCGGAGACAATCGCAACAACAATTTCACGACCTTGAGCAACGGCAGCCCGCTCAACGGCGATTCGAACAATGTTCAGGTTCGCGTCGCCGAGCCGGCCGTCAGCGTCGCCAAGTCGGCGATTCCGGCCACCGGTGATGCCGGGGACACGATCTCGTTCAACGTCTCGGTAACAGCGGCCTCCGGTGGCAACCGCAGCCCGGCGCATGAAGTCGCGATCACCGATATCCTGCCGTCCGGCCTCGCCGGGCTCAGCGGCCTGACCATCACTCCCAGTGGCTGCACAGCCCCGGGCATTGTGGACAATACCGTCGGCGACACGCTCGACGTGTCCGTCGCAATCATGACACCGGGCTGCCAGATCGACATCGCCTTCGATGCAACGCTGCAGAACACGGTTGCCCCGGGCACCAGCATTACCAATACGGCCAGCGCCATCTGGACCAGCTTGCCCGGCACCAACGGCACGGCCAGCAACCCAACCGGATCGACAACGCCGGGAACGCCCGGATCCGACAGCGGCGAACGCGACGGCAGCGGCGGCATCAACGACTACGCCGACAGTGGTTCCGGCACGGTCAGCGTCGAATCGGTGGCCGTGACCAAGGCCGTCATAGCCACCTCCGAGGCAGAGACCGGCAGTAGCGAGTTCCGGCCCGGCGTCCCCGACCTGGTGATCGGCGAGTCGGCAACCTTCGAGATCAACGTGACCATTCCGGAGGGCAGCACGCCGCAGGTAGTCATCACCGACACCGTGCCCTTCTCCAACGGCGTGATGCGCGTCGACAGCGCTTCGGTCGTCAGCGTCGGTGCCAATCTCAGTCCGGTCGTGCCGTCGCCGGTGCCCGCCATCAGCGACACCCAGATGGCCGACGGCATCAATGACACGGTGAGCTTCGACTTCGGCCAGGTGGATAACACGCCGGATAACGCGGTCACGTTCAACGACCAAATCATTGTGCGCGTCGTCGCCACGCTGGTCGATGAGACCGCCAACGTCAACGATGACGACCTGACCAACGGCGTACTCGTGCAGTTCGGTCCGGGGCTGGATGCCTCGGCCAGCGCCGACATCGACGTGGTCGAACCGATCCTGTCGGTAGACAAGTCCGGCAGCATCACTCAGGGTGACGCCGGCGACAGCGTGACCTACACCGTCACGCTCCAGCACACTGGAGGTTCGGCCGCCGACGCCCAGGATCTTGTGTTCGACGATCCGCTACCGGCCGATCTCACGCTGAGCTTGCCCAGCATCCAGGTCGTCAGCGGCCCGAACTTTGATGCCAACACCAGCGCGGGCAACACCGTCTCCCTCGGCTGGACCGATCTCCAGATTGGTGAAGTCGTGGTGCTCGAGTACCAGGCCACACTGGCCCCGGGCGTACAGCCGAGCGAGATGCTGAACAACACCGCGACGGTGACCTGGGATTCGATCGCTGGCGCCGACCCCGACCAGCGAACCAACAACGACAGCGACAGCCACTCGATCCTGGTGACGCAGCCGGGGCTGGCCAAGGTCGTATTCGACACGAGCGAAACCAGCACGGGCAGCGGTGAGTTCGGTGCCCCGGATGACCTGACCATCGGCGAGCTGGTGACCTATCGGTTTACGACGGTCTTTGCCGAAGGCACCAGCGATGCCGTCGTCGTGACCGACCAACTGCCCACCGGTTCAAGCACGCTCGAAGTGGTCTCCTCGCAGGTGATCAGCGTCGGCGCCAATCTCTCGGGCGCTTCGTTGCCGTTGCCCGGCGATGCCGGTGTCCCAAGCGATACCAACCTCGACACCTATAACGATCGGCTCGAATGGAGCTTCGGCACCATCCAGAACGCGCCCGACGGCGCGCTGGATGCCAGTGACGAGATCACCTTCGAGGTCGTAGCCCAGGTTATCGACGTCGCCGCGAACCAGAGCGGCGACACCGACCAGCTCAACACGGCGACACTGACCACGTCGACCAGTACGGCCTCAGGCACGGTCGGCGTGGACATCGTTGCCCCCGATGTCGACCTGGCCAAGTCCATCGTCGACCCGGCCGATGGTTTTGTAGACGCCGGCGACACCATTACGGTCCGCCTCGACATCGACCACCGCGCGGCCTCGACGGCGGACGCGTTCAACCTTTCGATCGCCGACACGCTTCCGGCCGGCCTGACCTGGGGCGGTGACGGCACTGTGGGGGGCACCTGCCCGGGCCTGGTCACCGACTCCAGCGCCCAGCCGGTGATCGCATTCGATATCGCGACGCTCGATCTGGCCAGCGATAATTGCTTCATCACCTACGAGGTGACCGTCGACAACACGGTCATGCCCGGCGAGTCGCTGCAGAATTCGGCCGAGATGGACTACGACTCCCAGCCGGTGTTCGCCGCCGGCGAGACGCGCCGTCGCACCAGCGCCGATACGGCAGAGGTGACCGTGCTTGCACCAACGCTGGTCAAGGTCGACATCGACTCAAGCCTCAACGACACCGGTATGGCCGAAGGCGACCCCACATTGCGCGACCTGACCATTGGCGAAACCGTGACCTACGAGCTCACCGCGGTTCTTCCGGAAGGCGTGACCGTTAACGCCGTGCTTGTCGATTCCCTGCCCGACGTGATGGAAGCCATCGGTGCTGTCGTGACGGCGACAGGCGGAAACCTGTCCACCACGCTGCCCGGCACGCCGGTCTTCGACGACTTGCAGAACGGTGACGGCATCGACGACACCGTGACCTTCGATTTCGGCGACGTAACGAACACGCCCGACGGGGTCGATGATGCCAATGACCGAATAACCGTGGAAATCGTCGCTCGCATCGTCGATGTGCCGGCCAACACTGGCGGTGACGTCCTCGTCAATAACGCACAGTTCACCTATGACGGCGGCAGCTTGTCCGACGACGCCGAGATCGAGATCGTCGAGCCGCAGACCGACCTGACCAAGTCAATGGGTCCGGTGACCGACGGCACGGTTCGGATCAGCCTGACCATAGACAACACCGGAACCGCGCCGGCCTACGACCTGTCGGTCGAGGATGTTTTCGATGAGGCCGACTGGAACCTCGGTGGTTTCAGTCCCGTGTCGGTGCCGTCCGGCTTCAACCTGAGCCTGCAGCCGGGCGTGCCCGGCCCGGGGCAGCAGACCCTGGTATTCGCCACCGATCCGGGCGCCGTATCGCCGGCGGGCACGGTACCGGCCGGTTCCAGCGTCTCGGCGGTGTTCGACGTGCCGCTGGCGGTCCTGCCGCCCAGTCCCAACCCGCTGCCCAACACGGCCAACCAGGTCGCCGGTGACACCCTGCCGGGCGAGGATCCCGCCGAGCGCGATCTGCCCGTCGATTCCGACACCGATCAGATTGGTCTGCCCGATCTGGTGCTAACCAAGACCGCTGCGCTGGAGACCGATGCCGACAGCTCCGGCGACGTCTCGCCCGGCGATACGCTGCGCTACACGCTGACCCTTGACAACAACGGCGCCGTCGCGGCCAACGGGATTGTCATCGACGACAGCCCCGACGCCAACAGCGCGCTGGTGGTCGGGAGCGTGGTCACCAGCTTGGGCACTGTCAATATCGGCAACACGCTCGGCGATGCCACGGTTCAGGTGGCCGTCCCCAGCCTGGCGGCCAGTGACACGGCGATCGTTGAATACGACACGGTGATCGATTCGCCGCTAACGGCGGGCGTGACCGAAGTCGTCAACCAGGCCGCGTTCGATTCCGACGAACTGCCGCCGGGGGTCAGTGATGATCCCGGCCCGCCGGATCCCGACGATCCTACGGTGGTACCGGTCAACGCCGCACCCGACCTGAGCGTGGTCAAGACCGACAGCGTCGGCTCGGCCGCTCCGGGTGACACCATTGTCTACAGCCTTGACTACGCCAACAACGGCAACCAGGATGCAACCGGCGTGGACATCACCGAAACGGTGCCGGCTGCGACCACGTTCAACGCCGGTGCCAGCACCGCCGGCTGGAGTTGCGGCGGTACTGCTCCCGGAAGTACCTGTACCTTCAGCGTCGGCAACCTCGATGCCGGAAACACCGGTAGCGTGTTGTTCGCGGTAGATGTCGATGCGCCGCTCGATTCCGGCGTTACGCAGGTGCTCAACTCGACCAGCATTGCCGACGATGGCAGCAACGGTCCCGATCCGACACCTGGCGACAACAGCGACGATGAAACCACACCCATCGAGGCTGCGCCCGACCTGGTGCTGAGCAAGGATGACGGCGGTGCGAGCACCGCTCCCGGCGGCTCCGTGGCCTGGACGCTGGACTACGAAAACGTCGGCAATCAGCAGGCGACCGGCGTGACCATTACTGACACAGTACCGGTCGGAAGCAGCTTTGACGCCGGTGGGAGCACGGCAGGCTGGGCTTGTGTGCCCGACAATAGCGCTGGCAGCAACTGTACTTTCAATGTCGGCACCGTCGCTGGCAATGGCGGCTCGGGGAGCGTTGTCTTCGCGGTCACGGTAGACAACCCGCTGGCCGCCGACGTGACCGAGCTGGTCAACGGCGCATCGGTAGCCGATGACGGCAGCAACGGCGCCGACCCCACGCCGGGCAACAATAGCGACGTCGACGACACGCCTATCAACGGCGCGGTGCCCGACCTGGTGCTGAGCAAGGACGACGGCGGGGCCACGACCACGCCGGGCGGAGCGGTGACCTGGACCATTGGTGTCGAGAACGTCGGCAACCAGAACGCCACCGGGGTGGTCATTACCGATACAGTGCCGGCTAACAGTTCCTTCAATCCTGCGGCGAGTTCGCCCGGATGGGGCTGCGTACCTGATGGTTCCGCGGGAAGCGTTTGCTCGCTTGCGATCGGCGGCCTGACCGGTAGCGGAGGTTCCACCACTGCTTCATTCTCCGTGACCGTCGACAATCCGCTCGCCGCCGGTGTCACCGAGCTCGTCAATGGCGCCACCGTTGCCGATGACGGCAGCAACGGCGCCGATCCCACGCCGGGAAATAACAGTGACGGTGACAACACGCCGATAAACGGCGCAGCACCGGATTTGGTTCTGAGCAAGGACGACGGCGGGGCGACAACGATTCCGGGGGGAACCGTCGCCTGGACGCTGTCGTTCCAGAACGTCGGCAACCAGGACGCGACCGGCGTAATCCTGACCGATATCGTCCCGGCCAACGCAACGTTCGAGCCCGGCGCCAGCAGCCCCGGATGGAGCTGCATTCCCGATGCGAGCTCCGGCAGCGCTTGCTCTCTGGCGGTCGGCTCACTGGCCGCCGCTGCCTCGGGCAATGCAACGTTCGCTGTCACAGTGGACGACCCGCTGGCCTCGGGCGTGACCGAGCTGTTCAATGGCGCCACAGTGGCCGACGACGGCAACAACGGCGCCGATCCCACGCCGGACAACAACAACGACAGCGACACCACTCCGATAGACGCCCAGTTCGACCTGAGCATCGTCAAGGCGGACGGTGGTGTGACGACAACCCCGGGCGATACCGTGGTGTACACGCTCGATTACCTCAACAGCGGCGACCAGAACACCACCGGCGTGGAGATCACCGAGACCGTACCGGCCAATACGGTGTTCGACGCCGGCGCCAGCACGGCCGGTTGGGTCTGTATGCCCGACGGCACTGCCGGCAGTAATTGCGTATTCACCCTGGGTACGGTCGCTGGTGGTGACAGCGGCGCGGTCGACTTTGCGGTCACCGTGGACGATCCGCTACCGGGTGGGGTCGACGAGATCGTCAATACCGCCGGCATCGGCGATGACGGCAGCAACGGTCCCGACCCGACGCCGGACGACAACAGCGACGGCGACACCACGCCCGTCGGCGCCGTGCCCGACCTGCGCATCATCAAGACCGACGGCGGGGTGACCGCTGCGCCCGGCGACACCGTGGTCTGGACGCTGGACTACGAAAACGTCGGCGATCAGGATGCCACTGGTGTCGAAATTACCGAGACGGTGCCGGCCAACAGCAGCTTCGACGCCGGTGCCAGCACGGCCGGCTGGAATTGCGTTCCCGACGCAAGTGCCGGTTCCGCATGCATGCTGACCATCGGCGACCTGGACGTCGGCGACAGCGGGCAGGCCCTGTTCGCTGTGGTGGTGGCCGACCCGATTCCGGATACCGTTACTGAACTGCCCAATACGGCGACCATCGGCGACGACGGCTCCAACGGGCAGGATGCCAACCCGAACGACAATGAATCGAGCGTGGTCACCCCGGTCGAAGTCAGTCCTGAGCTTTCGATCGACAAGGCGCTGAGCGACGCGCCCGACCCGATCGAGTTGGGTAGTGTGCTGACCTATACGGTCACGGCCACGAACACTGGTAACGTCACGCTCGAGAACGTGATCGTGAGCGACGCGATGGTGACCCCGACCGGCGGCACGACACCCTGTGGCTCCGTCGCGCCGGGTGAAACCTGCACGTTGATCGGCACTTACACGGTCACCCAGAGCGACGTCGATGCCGGCGAGGTCGTCAACACCGGCGCTGCAGACAGTGATGACACCAATGAGGTGGATACCGAGGTCACGACGCCGATCGGGCAGAACCCGTCGATCGAGCTGATCAAGGAAGCCCAGCTACGCGACGGCACGCCGCCGGGCGATATCGGCGACTGGATCGATTACACGTTGACCGTGACCAACACCGGTGACGTCACGCTCGACAACGTCGAAGTCGTCGATAACCTGATCGTACTCGACTGCACGCCCGCTCAGCCGTCGACCCTGGCGCCTGCCGAGGTCATGATCTGCACGGGCAGCTACGAGATTCAGGTCAGCGATCTGGGCTCGTCGCAAATCACCAACGTGGCGATCGCGACGGGGGACGCGCCCGACGACAGCGAGGTGGAGGACGAAGACAGTACTGCCACGCCGATTGTCGCGCCGATTCACGTGCCGATTGCGGGATGGCAGGCCTGGCTGATATTGATGCTGGCTATCGCGGTGATCGGCATGCGGCAGGTCGCAGTGACGCTGCGGTAGGCGGAGCTGAAAAGCCCCGCGGTCCTCCCGGGCTGCGGGGCCACTCCACTGACGATCTCATGGACCTGGCCCATGCCGAAGCGGTGACCAACCTGATCGCGATCTTGCTCGCTCGATGAGTCGATAGGCATCCTTCATCTAAATTCCCCAGTGCACGTCCGTGTCATTCGCACACCGGTAAGCTGCCCTTTGGACGCGCAACTGGCAAGTCTGGCTTATGGGCAACAGTTACTGTCAATTCTGGTGCATCAGGCTTCATTGATCAAGCGGCGACGATTCTGCTGATCGCGCGTTCATCAATTCCGTCGACGAACCTTAAGCCGGCAATGAATCACCCAACCGTTAGAAACCACGCAGCTTGGGTGGCTTATTCCGGATGTGGCCACGCATTTTTGGCAGGGGCTTACTCCAACCCTCAGTGGGCGCCCGGAGGCCCTCGTCAATGGCCGAGAAGTGCTTGCGCCCATCGCTATCGCAGCCGGTCAGCATAAGTCCTTGGGGTCACCTATTAGCTCAGCCTGCCACTTCGGCACCGAGTGGCCGGGCCACCGCATTGTGTTACGCTTTAAACGGCTCGATTGAACCCCCGGTTCTCCGCGGAGATTGAAGCATGAAAATACGAAACCTGCTGTTCGTTTGGACCCTGGCGCTTGCGTGGTTTCCTGCAATCGCGCAAGAACAAACGCCTGTCTTCACCCTTGACAGCGTGCTGAATACATGGTTCTCCGGCGATAACGGCATGATGAGGTTCGGCGACCATACTCTGGCTTTCGCGCCGCCGGCACCGTTCAATGGCGGCGTAAAGGTGGCGGACAAGGACGGCAACCTGTTGATGGCGGCCGAGTTCTTTCCGGACTACCAGATAACGCATCAGGTATTTGCCCGCGCCCGAATCAAGAACGCAGCCGACCATACCCTCACCGAACCCGGCCTGTACCAGATTGTGTTCTTCGTGAACAACACACCAGTCACGCGGATGCCGGTCATGTTGCGTCAGACCGGCGCAGGCGACGACCCGTTCAATCCTGTGAAGACTTTTGCCTACGACGGGTTCTGGCGTACGTTCGCCTACCTCACCTTCGACGAGTTCAATGAAGAAACAACCGTGGAGGTCAACTTCTGGGTGGGCGGGCTTGACCTTGCCGACCCTCAGAAGGGCGAGATGTTCATCATCGAGTTGATCCACGATGGCAATGTTATCGCTCATACGCCGCGTACCCTGGGGCACATCGCGCCCGGGCACTTCAAGTGGCAGAAGCTTACGCTCCGGCAACCGCACGAGAAGGGCAAAGAGGTCAACGCGCCGATGTTCGCTCTGAAGGACTGGGTCGCGAACGACGGCCTCTACGAACTGCGGTTCCGTAGACAGAACGACGGCAAGATGATCCGGTCGCTGGATTTCAAAGTCGCTGACGGCGCGATACAGCAGCACCCTCGATCGGCCTTGGACTATGAGCCGCGAGTCGACTTTATCGTCCCGCGCGTGCAGAAGCGTGGCGCCAACAACTTCGAGATGCTTGAAGCGATCTGGATCGAAGACCGCAAGATCGAAGAGTGATCCGATGCCCCCTGCCAGTCAACGCTTGGGGCCAAGCGACGGCGGTAAAGCGGGGCATCACGAAACAACGGAGACACCCCTTGAGCGCGCGCGACGGTTTTTGTCCTTCGGAACAGGTCGTGTAACGTGCATTCGAAGCCTGATGCGCAGTACACATCCGACCACAGATGTTCTTTTGACCCCAGATGCTCTTTCTGCCGCTACATTGCAGTCTCGAAGCCATTGCAGTAGATTGTGTCCGTAGTCACCAGCAGCTCATCCATGCGACCGACTTTCTGAGGCGATTGCAAACTGCTGTGTCCGACCGAGACGCTTCCTATCCCGCGTCCTGTAACGCCGTGTTGGCGGTCCTCCAACTGCAGAACCTCATTGACCCAAAGGGAATATGTACCGGCATTCATGTCGAACTCGAAAATCATGGAGTTCGTTGCGTTTAGCCTCACGCCCTCGGGCGCGTTCAGTGCCTCGCCGTTCTTGTCAGTGATGAAAAGAACTTCGTCGTTCGTTACGGTGACGCTCGCGAATGATTCGGTAGCGCTGCCTTGCTCTCTGATCGCCACAACCATCTGAGAGAACTCATTGCTGCTGCCCAGTACAAGTTCCAGGCTGATCACTACGCTGCCGCAAATCACCTCGCGGTCTTCCAGGAATTCGAATTGAGCATACTGTGCACTAGATCCAACGCTTTCCAGTTCCAGTTGATTGTTTTCCTCCAGGACGGGGTCCTGGCGAACGATTGCAGACAGGGCGAAACCGATAGCGCTCGGTTCTCCCAGTGCCGCACCGCCGGTTTCAATCGGCTCGTCCAGCGGTTTGTCATCAAAATTGGCGTCGAGCAGGATCAACTCTCCGGATAAGGAGCCGGCGATTGCTGGCTGTAGTCCGCTCAGTGCGAGCAGGGCCACGCTCAGCAAGATCCTGGGTGTCTGTCGCAACATGAATGAATCTCCTTGATTATTGAAAGGGTGGTGGCGTTCGGAAACGCTTTCCGGTCGCTGGAAGTCAGATATTTCGTTCGGCAATCAGGTCCCCCTTTACGGCCGCGCCCGAGACCCACTTGCCGATCGGCGTTTTGTCCCAACCCGAGCTGTACTTCCGAGCGGTAATCCACCAGATGTGCCATTCACCGGACGCACGGTCCTGGATGGGCGTGGCGAAGCGAAACTCCTCCCAGCGGTATTGCCAGGTGGTTTGGGTACCGGTCAGGGTCATTTCCCCGGACAGGCTGATATCCAGTTCGCGAATCTCGGCACGCGAGACCTCGCGCTCGTGGGTGGTCACGTCGGGGCTGGTCAGTACGATCGATCCGTGCTCCCCGAATTCGTACTCTGGCCGTGCGAGGATCTGCCGGGCAATGTCCAGCCGCTGCGCGTCGGAACTGGCGGGTTCCGGCAGTCTCGATTGACCGATCAGCGCCGCCCGCTGTTCGGCGTAGCGCTGACGCAGGTTGCTGATCTCCGCGATCCGGGCCCGGGTGTTGTCGGTGGGCTCCCGACCAAACGCGCGCTGCCATGCAGCCCAGGACTCGGCGCGGGCTGCGTGCAAGTCAAGCTGGCCATAGATCCTTGGCTGCGCCCCGTCGCCCAGGTACGCATTGGTTCGATGGCTCGGATTTTCGGGGTCCAGGTTTCGAAAATACTCCAGTTCGCTACCCTGGACCTGCATCATTCCTCCAAGGTTGGTATTGGTCTGTTCGACCGCCTCGTCGACGCGGCGTACGATACGGTTGGCCAGCTGCCGCAGGCGTCCCAGGTCCTGTTTGTCGTAGTCTGCGCCCTGCTGGACCGTGCCTCGCGTGAGCGGCAGATCGACGCGGGCGCTGATGGCATCCAGGCGCGAGATGGCTGTTTGCGCACTCCGCTTGGTGTCAGCGGCGTGTCGGACCCAAGCCCGGGCCTCGGTATCGTTGAACGGCGCGGGCAACCACGTGGGTGGTTCGAGTCGGTGCAGGCTGGCTTCGGTCTCAGCCAGCGTGGCTTGCGCGATCTCAACGTCGGAGGCTGACACCGGAAGTGAGAGCAGGATCAGATACAACAGTACAAAGCGGATAGTCAATCGCACGGCAGGCAGTTCCGGGATGGTTCGGGTTCCAGCAAAGATAATGGTCGACTGGTGCCGCCAAAGCTTGAAATTTGGGTGAAAGTTGGTTGAAATCGTGCGCTCAGGCAGACAACAAGACAGCACAAAGCCCTTTCCTGACAATTCCCGGGGAGCTGGATCAGGTCCCGTATCCCGCATTCGGCAAATTTCGGGACACGGATATCCCGAGGAATTGCATGCTTTATTCGCGTTGCTCTCGGGTTGAGGCAGCAGACGCAGGAAAAAGAACACAAACATCCAGCATTTGCGTCCGATCGCCAACGGAATAGAAAGACTTCTTCTGCATTTGCGTCACCAGCCAGGCGCTGGTGCCGGGTGTACCCTGAATTCGTTACTCAGCGCAAAAAAGCCTCGTCTGATGCCTTTTAATTGGCCGTTTCAGTCTGGTGGCCAATCTATCGACTATCTACCTCCGGAAACGCGCCTATCCGCGTTGATTTGACCCGCGAGGCCAGGGACCAGGGTGTCTGGTTTGTGCACACTCAGAAAATACTTGTCTCCTCGAAACCGTCGCCAAAAATCCGGTCAATCGCCGCCGCGCAAGCGAGCTCCACGCTCCAGAGCTCTGTAACGCCCACCGTTTCCTGATCGGCGAGGAAAAGGACGTAGCGGTCATCGTCGCTGAATTGAAACACCGGGCCGAAACCTTCTTCCACCGAAGCGCCTGCAGGAAGGGTTTGATTGATCCGCCGCGGGGATGCGCTTGCATCCAGTGGCACCGCAAAGAGCTCCAGGCGATCCTGATCAGTCTCAGCGGCATAAACCAGCGACTGACCATCCGGACTGTAGTCGATCTGTTCAACACGCCGATTCGGCAAGAGCGGCCCCGCGAGGCTGCGCACTGGGCCGCCGGTAAGCGGCACGGCGAGGAGTTCCTGAATGACGGCGCCGGTGCCGGGGTCTCGATCAACACCAAAAACAACGGTAGTGCCATCCGGAGAGATGGAAAAGCCAAGTGTTCCGTCTGCAGCAGACAGATCGCCCGACAGTTTAGTCACGCTGCCGCCGGTGATCGATACTTTGAATATTTCTAAAAACTGGTTGGTCTCTGCATTGCCCTCGAAAACAACCGTTGCCGATGAAGGGTCAATCGAAAAATCTGACACAAAGCCGCCTGCCGGCAGTGGATCGTTAAGGCGAACCGGTGTTCCACCAACAAGGTCTACGGCATATATATCGATGCCGAAGTCGCCTTCGACAAAGCGCGGGTTCAGATAGACCACATGGGTACTATCCGGGCTGATTCCGAACACGTCATCCACGCCCTCCTCGACTTCAGAGCCTGTAATTCGCTCCACCGTGCCGCCGCCGATTGGCACTTGATAGAGATCAAAACGATTATCGACTTCCTGGTCGGATCGATAGACCACGGTGCTGCCGTCGGGGCTGATCTGGAATTGAAGTACGCCGCCGAGCTCCTGCAGCGGATCGTTCAGCAGCACCGGCGGACCACCAGCGAGCGGTGCGGAGAAAAGCTCGGTGCGAAAACTGCCGTTGCGAGACCGATAGACCACGAACGAACCATCTGGAGAGATCTGGAAATCGTCGCGCACATCGCTACTCTTGAGTGGATTGTTGATGCGCCGAGACGTGCCACCGAGTAGTGGAACAACGTATAGCTCTTCCAGATTTGAAAGCTCTTCAGCCAGATAAACAACCTGGGTGCCATCCGGCGTGATTACAAATTCGCGCTGGACATCGCCGATCAGCGGTCCATTGAGCTTGATCGCTGTCCCGCCGCCGTCGGTTGTTTCTACGCTATATAGTTCGCGAACGCCTTCCGTGTCGAATTCCCCGCGAAAAACTGCGCGGCTCCCGTCCGGGGAAAAGATGGGAAGACCAGTTAGTCCCTGGGCGCGCGGTGTGTCAATGTCAAAGCGAATGGGTGCTTGCCCGCCGGAGGCCGGGACAGTAAACAGGTCAAACAGGCCATCCGTCTCAAGGTCGCCCAAAAACGAAACCCGTTCACCGCCATCAGGCACAATCCCGAAGCCGACAATTCGGCCGTCAGCGGGCACCGGTTGATTGAGCTTGATATTGGGACAGGCGGGGCTATCGCCAAACCCCGTATCAGCTGCCGACCAAGCAATGGCAGGGCTCAGGAGCATCACGACAGCGAAAAAAAACAGAATTTGTTGCACCGGGACCTGCTTCTTGATGGACGCTAATGTTCTCATTTTGAGTACCTTGATTTAAACAAATCCGAAATTTTCCGCCTTCATACCCATTAAGCGCATTCGCGTAGTATTTCGTTTCAAAATAATTCCTGATTACGCAGGCTCCTCAGCGCCCGCTGAAGGAGGTCAGGCGCGGCTGCTCTGGGAATCACGAACTTTCAGCTGTTTCAGCAATGGTAGTGTCCGGCACTATTTGACAAGTTGAAGTTCTGGAAAACCTCTGCGCAGTTTGCGCTCAGTCGGGGGCTGCGCCCCCAGAATCCGGATAATGCAATCCTGTTCTTTAAACTTTCTTATCCATCCGTCGGCACTATTGCTCCATCGAGAATAAAGGGGTCAAGAATTAAGCGGTCAAGAAATGCGGGGGTCAAAAAAAAATTGCGGGGTCAATTAAAAATTGCGGGGTCAAATCGCGCCTAGCGCTTTTTGCCTCCTTGGTGATGGCCATCAAGTCGGGACACACGGTCTTTAAATCGGCCTTGAGCCTCGCTATCACACGGCTTCGCTCATCGACCAGAGCGCGCCGTCGGCGGGTCAGGTGCTTGAGGTTTTCGTTCTCCAACGGTACCGCCTGGATTTCCTGCAACATCCCGTGGGCCCTCGGATGATGCAAAGCGGCGGGGGCGGCACTTCAAGATCGAGCGATCCGGAAACCGGCCGCCGACCCATTGGCCATACCCCCGCCTGAAGGTGCCTGAAACCTTCAAAGCGGCTCAGGCCTGACTGCTCATTGGCTTCCTGGCCCACTAGCCACGAGTTAGGCGCTACGAGTGAGGTGCCTCGGCTCTCCTGCTTTGAGGCTGCCTGATCAATCGCCAACTTGACTTCCCTATTTCGTCGATGTAGTTTGAATTAATCAAAAAACCGAGAGTCGGTAGGAAAGCGCTGGCACTCGAATAAGGCAAGCCATCAAAGGAGCAGTTATGAGGTCGATTGTCGCACGCTGCGGTGTCCCCGCTGCTCGTGTCCACCGTGCGAAATCGGACCGTGCTACGGAGCCATCTCGCGGCCGAGTGATTTCAGCGGAGAAAACCTCAGCAGGAATGGTTTCTTCAGCCCGCTTTTCAGTGACGATAATTTTATTGCTTTGTGCATCGCTAGCTCATGCCGGTAGCGTGTTCGAGCTTCGCATGATCAAGTACAACGATCTCGACCAGGACGGTACCAACAACGAAATAAATACGAGTCCCGGCGATCCAGTTTCCGGCAATGCGCTCACCGGCTGGCAATTCACAGTCTACGACGACACCGGTGCAGTAGTTGCACAGAACACGACCAGCGTCGAAAACCCCGGTGCCAACGGCGACCTTGGCATTCGCGCCGGCCTGCCGGGCTTGGACTCCGGCCAGCAGTACACCATTTGTGAAACCCAGCAGGCCGGCTGGATCAACACCGATCCGGGTACCATTGATCCGGGTTTTGGACAACCCTGCGAGACCATCACGCTGAC
>JGI12048J13642_10777335_pt1 | contig 20878 bp, 18 predicted proteins | sample ElkSlonscriptome_16_FD_13642 | JGI IMG/M metagenome (IMG submission 13642)
CCAACTGCCCGGTTGACAAGGCTGTCAAAACCCATTGTCACCAATCTGTTGAATACCAGCTTGCCGACGGACGTTGGATCTCTGTTTCCGTTGATCCCCTTGATGAAAATCAATATGACGTGTGTCAGCTGGTCCTCATTGTCAGGGACATATCGGCTATCAAAAAACAGGAGCAGGATCTGATCGCTGCCCAAAAGTTTGAGGCATTCAGCCTTCTTGCTGGGGGAATTGCTCATGATTATAACAATATACTCACAGTTATCTGGGGAAATATATCCCTTCTCGGCGAAGAAATAGAAGATGATGAAACCCGAGAGTTTTTTACCAGCGCAGAAACGGCCTGTGCCCAGGCACGATCACTCACCCATCAGTTCATTACCCTGTCTCGAGGGATGATGATGGATAAATCCCTCCAACCGGTCACAGAGATCTTCAAACCGATTCTTGAAGCCTTCCAGGATTCGGCAAAACTCGAAGTCTCGGTTGACATTGAAGATGGTCTTCCCACCATAGAAGCCGATACCGCTCTTTTGGGCACAGCTTTACTCAATATTGCCACCAATGCGGCTGAATCCATGGAGGGGAAAGGCAGACTGATCATCACCGCTCAGACCTTGCATGGTGAAGGCGGCGACGAGAGGAAACCTACCTTCATGCAATTGATTTTCAGGGATGAGGGGCGGGGAATTCCTGAAAGTGATATAGCAAAGGTCTTCGATCCCTATTTTTCAACAAAGGAATTCGGAACCCATAAAGGCATGGGATTGGGTTTGGCGGTATCAAAATCAATATTGCAGAAGCACGGTGGAAAAATACAGATACACTCCGAGGTCGGCAGGGGAACCACGGTTTTTGTGACCCTGCCGCTGCCGGATCTCAATCACCGGAAATCTGCAGCCTCCATGGTGAAGTCGGAGACGTCTCGTCCAACCATTCTCGTTCTGGAGGACAACAAGGCTCAGCAACGGTTGTATGAACAGTTGCTCGACCGTCTGGACTGCAGGGCTATTCTAACAGGCACCGCCCAACAGGCCATTGGAGAATACGCTCTTGCCGGTGAGAATAAGATTGCCATTGATTTGGTAATACTGGACCAGAATATCAAATCTGGGATGGGAGGAGTCGAGACCCTCAAGGAGCTTCGCCTCCTGGGCTATGAAAATGCAGCCATAATAATCACCGGTTCACCGAATAGCCCGGTTATCTCCGATTACAAAAGGTATGGTTTTGATGCAAAGATCCTCAAACCATTCAGCAAGGAAGATTTCAGGAAAGAGGTATCTCAGTTTCTGCCACTCTGCCCCTGAGGTGTTTTTCCATAGATGTGCATCACTGGGTGTTTATGCTCTTTCTTTCAATTCGGCACGGATATACCCGCCCGTGGCAATATAACCGAACAGCTGGGCTGTCATCACAGCAGTCTTGTTTTATTCCCTTCAAGAGAAGCGTTGAACGTGGGAGCAGGAGCACCCTGAAAGAAAGCCTCTGTACTGGTTGGTTACCCAAAGAGATCCGAAACGGAATAATCTTCGATGTGCTTGACCAATACCACGGAAATGTAGATCACCCAGACAATAAGGACAATGTGCAAAACATCATTTTCGGAAAACCAAATCCGCTTTTTCCCGGTCCACAGCTTTCGGGCGATTCCAAGGCGATCGTATATCCAATAAAAGATCATGGAGAAAAGCATTAATGCCCAGGTGCACAGAAGGGCAAGATCCATTGGTGATTTATACATCACATATCGCCATCCATTGAGGGCAAAAAGAGCACCACGATCGGAGTGGAGATGAACACCATGAATTCAAAAGTGATGAGCGACCTTACTGGTAAAAGCCCCCCAATCACGACTAACACAATACAGACACGAGAAGATGCTACGGCATACAGCGTCAGAATTTTGAGCCATATGCCGTCTGTGCAGGAATATGCCACGGCAATGAGCATGACATTAAGGCTTACCTGCTGACATATGAGATATATCAGTTCCCATCAACTGGTCCAGGCAACGGCCTTTCTGCCTTGGCACTTTATCTGATAGCCGAATGCCTGGTGACTTTTTCCGGCAAGAATGGCCCCGACTCCCCAGAGCAGCAGTGATATGCCCCACATCAATCGTGAGATTTCATTGCCGCGCACCTCAAGGAAGTGGAGACCTGCTACAATTGTCAGAAATCCTAAAAGATAGACGAGCAGTGTCGAGGTGGGTTGCGAGAGTATAAGTGTTTTGGAACCGATCCGGATCGTCGCAGACGGCTGTGCGTTGAACCAGTTCTCCATGGTAAGGTCAGGGTTGTCATGCTCTATGGTTTTTCAGCGGTAAAGAACAGGGTGCACAGTTTTCCTTTCTCAAGAGATCGTCATTGATGTTTAAAAACCGTACTCTGTGGTCTGGTTGTGCTCGATGGTGTTATGGTATTTTTTTTCCTGGAGTAAGGCTTTTTGTGAGTCTGCCATCGTTGTTCCACCATATCCCCTCTTCGCTGCCGAAAAGTTCCTGTTGTTCGGTGTTGAGAGGAGGTGGAATAAGCACAATTTTCCCAACATGAACCTTTTTCGTAAACTCCTGCTGTGCTTCGGCTATTTTTTCCAGTGGAAAGGTCTTTGCCAGCAGAGGCTTGATTTCACCTTTTTCGATAGAGGAAATAAGGTTGGGAAATACCGGTTTATCCCATGCCGTGCAGCCAATAAGCGTCAAGTCCTTGAGGTAAAAAACCCGCATGTCGAGTGAGACCAGCGGGCCGGCGATGGCACCGGAAGAGGCATATCGGCCACCCGTTTTCAGTACCTGCATCATCTCGTCGAATGTTGGTCCCGCTACGTTGTCGATAACCACATTCACCGATTTCTCCCCGAGGGCCTCAACAACATCCTCACCGCGTGGAATGACTCTGTCAGCCCCTATTTCCCGGACAGCTTCCATCTTTTCTTTTCCGGAAATAGCGGTAACCCTTGCCCCGCGTCGTTTTGCCAGTTGCACTACAGCGGAACCTACCCCACCGGATGCACCGGCTACCAGTACATGGTCGGTGTCGGTTACTTTGGCACGATGGATCATGTTTTCTGCCGTGCCATAGGCACAGGGTATTGTGCCGAGTTCAGCGTCTGTCCAATCGCAATTCACCGGGAAGACTTCTTCAGCCGCAATCTTGACGAACTGGGCAAATGCGCCATCGAAATCCGAGGCTATCCAGATGTTTTCCAGATTATCCCAACCATGTGTGCGACTGCAGGAGCGAACCAATACCCTGGAGCCGATGGTACTTCCATCTGCTCCGGGGCCGACGGTAACAATTTTTCCACAACAGTCGGTGCCCTGGATGAATGGAAACGGGGTAGCCTTGTTCCAGCCTCCGTCCGCTTTTTGTCTGCCGCTTTCATCATCGTCACCGCCGAGAGTATCCGTTCCGGTTTTCACCGAGGAGGAATACCAGCCGAGGCGGGTGTTTATTTCAGTATTGTTGACTCCTGCAGCCAATACCTGAATAAGGACCTCACCTTGCGCTGGTTTGGGTATGGGAACATCCCGATACTCAAGTTTTTCGTATCCACCGTTGCCTGTGGTCAATACCGCTTTCATTGTCGGGGAGTCATCCGTAATGTTGAAGCGGTCTTTGCTTTTATTCAGTGTGCTTTCATCAATCATATATCCTCACTGGATTTTCCTGTTATCATGTGTTTTGCTTTCAACTCCTAAGGAAACCTATCGTATAGTTATCCATTAATCCAGGGGTTTTCTTTTTGACCGTGCCGCAATAGAGTGGATACCAGGTGAAGCCCATTTCCTCTCACTTCTCCATCCCATTTCATAGTGAGCTGGTGCGCTATGAGTGACGTAGAGTATTACATTTCATACCTGATCTTATATCCAGGGTGCTACAGTACCTGGATGGGTGGAAACAGGAGAAAGCAGAAATTGATGGCCGCCTGGAAGAGGAATACGTGGAAAGGTTGGGGGCTGGCGGATAGAGCGATGTCCCATCACCTATTTGAAACCATTTACAGTGATAGCTAATACTGGCGGAGAACTGGTTACTATCTGGTGGTAAGCTTGATTTCAATACGCCGGTTTTTCTGATAGGCGCTGGGATCTATGGAGGGATCGATAGGGTGAAATTTGCTGAATCCGGCAGCGGCCATATGCTCTTGGGGAATCCCCTGATCGGCGAAATACTCCACCACGGAAACGGCTCTGGCAGTGGACAGCTCCCAGTTTGAGTTGAATCTGCCTGATTGGATGGGCACCCTGTCGGTATGGCCATCGACCCGTAGAATCCATGGTAAGTCGGAAGGAATTTTCGGGATAAGTACCTTGATAACACCGGCGAGTTTCGCCAGCTGCTCTTTACCCTGTTCACCAAGCTGTGCGGTTCCGGACGCGAAGAGCAGCTCCGACTGCAACAGAAAACGATCCCCTTCTATTCGCACTGCCGGATTGTCGCCTATTATCTGCCTGAGCCGGCCGAAAAAATCGGAGCGATACCGCTCAAGCTCATTCACCTTGCGTGCCAGTTCTATATTGAGACGCCGGCCAAGTTCCCTTATTTCTTCTGTCTGTGCAGTGCGCACGGCCTCTGAGCTATTAAGCGCCGTTCTGATTTCATCCAGGCGCTCGCGCAACTGCGTAAGACGCTCCCTGAGAAGCGCCACCTCTGCCTGGGCATCCACCCTCAACTGCTGTTGGTTTTCAAGGCTTAGCTCCTGCCGGCTGACCAGGGCGGTAAGTGCCTCGAGGCGGATATCACGCCGCTCGATTTTTCTTTGCGCCAGCAGCGTCCTCTCGTCGGCCTCGGCCAATCGTGCCTCTAGAGCTTTGCTCCTGTCGCGGAGCGCTCCGCTCCGCTCCCGTTCTCCCTCCAGGGAGGAAACGGTCGATTCGATCTTCCTCTCCAACTCGTCGCGTACCTTCTGCAAGGCATTAATATCCTGCTGCAGGCTCGCGACCGTCCGCAGCTGATATTCCCTCTCCTCTCTGTCTTCTATCCTGCGGAGTTCCAGGTACTCTACCTGCTGTCGCAGACTGCTCCTCTCTGCCGCAATCTCTGCTACCTGATCGCTCAGTACTGCTACATTGCCGGTCAACTCTTCATTCTTCTCCCGTTCGAGTCCCAGGAGTTGGCTGATCTCGGCGATGCGTCTGTGCAGGGATTCGAGTTCACTGCTCTGGCCGGAGAGGATATAGCTGAAGACAAACTGGGAAAGGGTAAAAATCAACAGAACGAAAATGACCACCATCAGCAATGCGGAGAGTACATCCACATAGCCCGGCCAAATACTCCCCGACCGGCTTGAGTTTCTCGATCGCAGAGCCATCGCCTCTATCCCTCACGGTCCGAGTGACCGTTTTGGGGTAAGCCGGCACCTTCACCTTGATCGAGCAGCTTCTCCAAATAGAAATTGGTGCGCCTCAATTCGTCGATGACGGCTTCGGACTGCGGTTGTGAAAATGTCGGCGACTGAGAAGTGGTAGTTTCGAAATCGATTTCAGCACGTCTGTCCACCAGTTGGGTCACCCCTGAGAGCCACTCCTCCAGTTCATTGAAGAACCTATTCTGAGCGTGGTTCGCCTGGATATCGACGAATCCGAGAACCAGCGAACCGCCAAGGCCGAAGAGGGAAGAACTGAAAGCGGTTCCCATGCCCTGCAACGGCTCCTGCAGGCCGGCTTTGAGGCTTTGAAACATGACAGCGAAATCTCTGTCGACCACTCCCAGGTTGTCTATCACCGTGCTTACGGCACCGATGGTGCCCAACAGCCCCCAGAAGGTACCAAGCAGACCCAGGAAAACCAGCAGACCGATCAGGTAGCGGGAGATTTCGCGTGATTCGTCGAGCCGACCCTGGATGCCTTCCAGCACCGTCCGCAAGGAAAGGGCGGAGAGGCTGAACCGGTCACGGTGCATGCCCTCCAGATGCTTGGCAAGCGGTCTGAGAAGCTGCGGGCTGTCGGCTACCGACAGGCCAGAGGTTCCGGTGCGGAATATCTCGATCCAGTTGATCTCCGGGCCGAGAATGATGACGCGGCGAATATTGAGAATGATGCCGATGGCCAGGGCACCGAGAATAACAAGGTTGAACCCCCAGTTGGCCATAAAGGCGTCGTGCAGCTGCTTGTACAGCAAACCGCACACCACAGCCACAATGGCGAGGAATGCAATCATCATCAAAAGATAGTAGCGCAAAATGGTCATGACTAAGCTCCTTCCTGCCTGTCTGTAAGACCGATGAAGGTCGTCTCCAGCGTTACATTGGTCTACTCAGTATATGACCTCTTTAATTGGAGCGCAAAAAAGGATCGGTTCTGTCGACAAAAATGTCTCCCATCCTGGAGCTGCAAACTCTTCAAGCTGCCTACCGGTGACGCTGCATTTACGCAAGAAGCAAAGGATTATTGGGCTCCTTTTTAACGTAATATGCAATTTGAGTTTCGAAGGTAATCAGCGTCCCACCCGAGCGATGTAGGATCAAAGCTTGTGACTGCCAGAAAACATACAAATACAGTATGTTGTAAACATGGTAGCGAGGAGGGTAATATATGATCTGCAGTTGCCTGTTTCATCTCCCGCTCAATAATCACGGGACTGAAACCGACGTTGTCCATGTCTATCGCCGGGGCAGGTTGGTGTCATTGAAACGTGCGCCGACCTGGTGGAAGCTCTCATGGTGGTCCATGAACACCTTGTAAATCCTGGGATCGAAACTTGTCCCGTCATGCTCTTCGATTATGGTTATGGCCTCTTCATGCGAATACATTTCCTTGTACACCCGTTTGCTGGTCAGTGCGTCATACATGTCGACAATTGCCATGATCCTTCCGGCCAGCGGGATTTCTTCACCCTTGAGTCCTTGCGGATATCCAGAGCCGTTCCACTTCTCATGGTGTGTATAGACAAGTTCTAGGGCCACCTGGAGAAAGGGGTGACTTCCCATTTTCTTATCTATATTGGTGATGATCTCCTTGCCAATGCCGGGATGTTTCTTAATCTCTTCAAATTCCTCTGCAGTCAACTTTCCTTCTTTTAAAAGTATGCAATCCGGTACGCCCACCTTGCCAATATCGTGGAGCGGAGCGGTGGTATACAGCAAATCGACCATCCCATCGTCGATGTAGGGACCGTAGACACTATCTTCTTGCAGCATGCGGGCGAGCAGACGTACATACTCCTGCGTCCTGGTTATATGGTAGCCCGTTTCCTTGTGACGGCTTTCCGTGAGCGAGGCCATGCCCTCAATGATGGAAGCCTGGGCCAGCGCCAGCTCTGCGATCTGTTTCTTGGCCTGTACCTCTTTTTGTCGGAATTTGATAAAATTCAACACGGTGAAGTTGCCTCCAAGCACCAACAGCGGCAGAATCGGCGAGAGATACAGGCCATGCAGGGAAAAGAGGGCGAAGGAGGAGGAAATGAGAAGGAAGGCACCAACCAGAAACACCGGCAGACTGCGCCACGCTCCTGATCTTCTGACGGCCAGAAGGTAGAGAATGCCGCAGACTATCGCTGCCAGGAGTTCAACCGCCAGAGCGTAACTCGGCCGGTAGAGAAAATTCCCGCTCAGGAGGTTGTCGGCGACGGTGGCATGTACTTCCACGCCGGGAAAGAGGGGGTCGAAGGGAGTGGGGCGTAGCTCTTTCAAGCCAACGGCAGTGGTGCCTACCAGCACGATTTTGCCCTTGAGCGCATCTACCGGAACTGCACCTGAAAGGACCGCAGAAGCAGAAATGTAGGGAAAAGAGGATCGTGCTCCACGGTAGTCAAGCAACATTCTGCCCTTTGAGGTAAGCGGGACCGGCGATTCTCTAAGCTGAAGGGTATAATCATCGACGTCTAGGCTTAGTCCGACATAGTCGATTCCTTTGGCCTTCATGACCACCGCAAGTCCCAGGCTTGGATAGAAGTCGCCGTCGTAGGCGATGATCATCGTGACCTGGCGCAAGATGCCGTCTATATCAGGGGCGGTGTTCAAAAATCCGGATCTTCCGGTTGCAGCGGCCAGAGTTTCGATATTGCAGGTGGCGTAGCGGGCCTGAAGAGAAAAATCATCAGCCAGGATGCTGGTGCTGCCACGGGTGACTACCAAAGGGTGCAGCAGGCAGTTCTGCGAAAACGGTGCCGCCCCAAAATGAAAGTGGTACCCCAGAACGACAGGACTTTTGGAAAGGGCCGCAGCCAGGCGACTGTCATTGTCCACGAAGACGGTGGGATCGACGGAGTCCTGACCTGCACTAAGTGCAGGGTGCTGGTCGTCGCCTGGAGTTCTCAAAGCGCTTCGTTCTTTCTCGGCAAAAATGATATCAAGCCCGATGGCCTCGGCCCCGGCACGGTCGAGGGCCTCAACTATGGCGGCTATCTTGTCCCGGGGCCAGGGCCACTGGCCATGGGTTTGCAGGCTCTTTTCATCAATGTCGACAATCACCACCTTGCCGGAGGGCTCACTTCGCCCTCGGCCCGCCAGAAATTCATCGTAGAGCTTACCGTTGAAATAGAAAAGGATGGTTTGATTCGATAGAACGAGCAGCGGTAGAAGAAGTGTTACGGCGAGGCTCGTGAGGGTAAGGAGAAGGTGGGACTGTCTGTCTGTCCGCTTTCCTTGTATAACATCTCTATCAACCGAAACCATTCTATCGATTTCGCAGGTACTGCAGTACCAGTTCCGCCCGACGGTTTTTCGGCTCCGCCACCTCGTCGGGGGTCATCACAGCGGGCATGCTTTCACCAAGATAGGAGATGGTAATGATAGGTGTGTCGATACCGCCATCGATGAGAGCCTGGCGCATTATATTGGCCCTTTGGTGGGAGATATAACGGTTATAATGCTCCGTTCCCGCCCGATCCGCGTGGCCAACGACATAAATTGATGAAGGCGGCTTTCTCCTTAGACTCTCCATTATTTTCGGCAGCAACGCCTTTGACGACGGCGTCATTTCCGAAGAGTTACGAAGGAAATAAAAAGTCTTCTTCTCGAATCGGAAGCGCTGTTGCGGTTCCTTGGCGATGGCGGCCTTGAAGGTGGATTCTACCTCCTGCCTGGTGGTTGTTTCAGGCGATTTCGGTTCAAAAAATGACGTAGTGGTGGTCACCGAATGGTAGGCCTCATCGACAACCACCACCTTGTTGCCCGATTCTACGTGGACTTCTCCAACCTTGCCGTCTTCGTCGGGCAGTAGAACGATTACGCTGCGTCCGGGAAAACAGCCGGAGAGCAGGAGACAAACAGCCAGCAACAAACTATTTCTGAAAAGGGACATTACAGGCCGTCAACCTCGATCACGAATTTCGTTCCTCGAATTCCTATGGTGGCTGAAGGCGTAATGAACTCGGCAGATTCCGGTGAGAGTTTTGCTATCAGACCGGAGACATAGGAGGCTGTCCCCTTAAATATCTTGATAATAAACGAAAAGCTGGAGGTGTCGGGTTCGAAAAGATAGTCCTGAATAGTGATTTTCGTTTTCGGCCCGATGGAGAGAGTGGTCTCATCATTGAAAAGGATGCCGATTGCGCCATCGACCCCCGTTTTTAAGGAATCACCCACCTGGAGCCGGGTGCCCTCAACCACTGTTATATCTTCTCCCTGCCGTTCGATGACGACATCACCACTGAGTTGGGATACCTGCGCCACATCGCCTTGCTCGGCCATGCCAGGTAGGGCGAAGAGCATGAGGACCACAGCCTGAAAGAATGTCCAAACGACACTATGTCGGGCTACTTTACTGCAGTTAGGTACTAAACACAAAATGATCGGGCGATGACAACCTTTTCGATTCATGACAGACTCCTCTGTATTTGGTTACACTGAAAAACGGTCACACAGCAACGGTGATAGATCTTCTTTGGCCTTCATAGCTAAAGCCGGAAGCGCATTTCTCAGTATCTCCTTTGGTTGTTTCCCCCCCGCATTCTCTATTTACGGACAACACATGGCTTCTGAGCCTGGCAGGATTTTATCATCACCTCCTCAATACGGTTATTTTTGTTCCCATCTCGATGCCCTGCAAAACAGCGAAGATAGTTACCTATTCTTGTGTAACACCTCCACGGCAACAGTCAAGTGGATTTGCTGTATTTAAAATAAGGACTCGATATTTACCCGAAGAAATGGACAGATAAACAGGCGAAAAAATTTCTTTTCCTCCGTCAGCTTTAACCGGTGGTAATTTCTCATACACTGAAGCGATGTTATGTGGATTTAGATTGTCCATCCCAAGCACAACCTTTATGGCATTCGGGAATCGAACTTCGAACATTTTTTCAGCCTCGACAACGGCTTTTTCTTCGCTCACTTGGAGGACCAGTATATCGACCGACCAGGAAGTTCTGTCGATTCAGCTGTTTATAGGCCTTGTTCTGTGCTCATTTTCATGGTGAGGGGTATGTGGAACCTGTGCTGCGGGGAAAAAGCAAGAGGCGTCAACTGATTCTGCTTTTCGTTGGTGCTTTAACGATTATTGGCCTGCATGGAATAGTGGTGATGGTGGAGGGCAACCCTTGGCAAGGGCTTTTCGAGGTCTTTGCAATGGTAGCCTTTTCTTTTATCTTCGCCAATCTTGAATTGATACGTGCAGTAAATGCAACGTTCAGAGCCCTCGAAGCCGTTCCCCTCTTTCTGGTTCTTCCGGATTGAGCGTACTTATGCCTCAAGGTGGTAGGAGACGGAAGACAGTAATGGGGTGCCTGCCGCAGGGGAGGGTTTGTTTGTCATTTTGTCATTGTGGCGAAGGCCGCAATCCAAGACTAGCGTGGTGGTGGATTCAGGGTTCATTTTTCTGGTACCGGAGCGACGGACCACGTCCGGAGTGAGGATAGAGGGCAAAACCTGGAAGAAAATTGAATCCACAGCATGCAGCTGCATATTTCAACCTGATGACCCCTGAAACTCAGCCTAGCCAATTATGGGGAGACAGGGATGCTCTTTTCACGGGCTTCTGCAGCCTGGACGGCTGCAGTCGAGCACCCAGGGATGGGTTCATGGCGTACCGGGAAAAGAGTATCCCTGTATCAGACCGAGTTGCTGAGAATAAGGAGTAATCAGATATTTCAATAAAAAAACAGAAGCAAAGTACGCTTTAGGCGGAAGATCCCTCTCTCTCTGGAATTGGGGTCTTCTGAAAGGTAATGGCGAGCGTACAGTATGATGGTCCCTCAAATTGATTTTTAAAATCTATCCGCAGGGGTATGCTATGAGGTGTGCTATAATTATCTAGCATTGCGTAAAATCGAGATAGGAATAATATACATTTTCTATTACCTTGCGATTTGAATTGTTGCCCTCATTGAATGTGTCGAAACCAGGCACCTCTTTAGGGACCCTTGAATACTAGGGATTTTCGCTCAAGGTCGAGGCGTGGCAGAAATTTTACCGGAGACATATACTTAATTTTCCGAGGATAAAATTTCCTGACACAACCAAGAGATTGAGTGAAAAGGCCATTTTTCAAGGTGGCCTTTAGTTACTTGATAAATATTGTACTCCAATGCAAAAATCACAAGAAATGTTTAGAAAAACAACTTCTAACAGGATTTATCAAGATCTTGTTGAGCAGATTCAGGAGGCAATTCTCAGCGGAAAGCTAAAGCCCGGTGACAAACTCCCCTCTCAAAGGAAACTCCAGGAAGTATTTTCAACGAGCAGAGCTTCTATTAGAGAAGCTTTGCGCGTTTTGGAGCAAAAAGGTTTGCTTGAAATGAAACTAGGCGTCAAGGGCGGCGCCGTCGTTAAATCCAGTACCATAGAATACGTGACGCACAGCTTATCTCTTCTGGTACAACAACAGCAGGTTCCTATACGGCATCTTGTTGAATTCCGTGAAGAAGTAGAAGGAGGAGCGGCCGCTCTTGCTACTGAAAGAGCAACGACAGAGGACATAACGATACTCAAAGAGATACTTGCAGAAGCGAAGGCATTACTCAATGGCGGTGTCGATAAGCTGGAAGAGTATGATGTGTTAGACCAGAAATTTCATACCCATCTTGCCAAGATGAGTCAAAATGTGCTGTTCCTCTCCATTTTGACAATGATCCACGACAATATACATAACTATTTTAAGAGTCTTCCCAGAGAGGACCAATCGATGATGCAGCAGAACTATGAGGATCTTGTAGCGATCGTTAATGCTATCGAGCATGGTTACAGTACCGAGGCCCGGCGAATAGCCCAGTTACATGTCCACCGCTATTTCCAGTTTTTACAGAAGCACAAAAAAGATCTTAAAAATACTCCTTGAGGTTTCAGTAGCGCCAAGGTCTGCTTCATTCTCTTTTATCTCCCCCTAGGAGCTTGGGGCCTGATAACCTCAGCAATGGGCATTTATTCAGAACGGCCGACGTTTACTTCTTGACAAAACGTCATGGATCAGTGAAACTGTGAATGGATCACCCATTATGCTATTTAGGCAGTTCCAGCATACCCGGGCTGGCAGGAGGGTACCGATGCCTGTCAATCGATGGTAGTTAAACGATTCTTTTTCTTTTTTTGTAATCAAGAGGGGGTAGCGAGGCAAGACGAAACAATACTTTCAGGAAATCAATCTATCGCAGGAGGAGTATTATGATAAAGCATGTTGGTTTGGCGCTTTTTGCAAGTTGTGTGTTTTTACTCGTGAGTGGGTCGGGGGCTTCGCTGTTGGCGGCAGAGAAAGCTCTGACGATTTCACTGGATCCCGGTAATGCCGGTCAGGATAGTTTCAATCCTTTCACTACCAACAAAACCAGTAATATCTATTATCTCGTGTATGACAGATTGGTGGAGATGGGTGCCGATGGCATTATCTATCCGCATCTCCTCGAGTCGTGGAATGTTTCCGATGATGGCCTGGCGGTCACCTTTACCTTGAAAAACGGTATTACATTTCATGATGGATCGGAATTGAATGCCGATGTACTCAAGTGGTTTCTGGAGAATCTTGCAGAAGGCAATTCCAAATATATGGTAGCTGCTGTGGAATCTATCGACATTAAGGATAATTTGACGGTTGTCTTGAATTTGAGCAGGCCTGACCCGAATATCTTGTATAACTTTACTTCTTCATTTACCGGGATACCCAGTAAAGTAGCAATTGAAAAATATGGTGAAGACTTTGGCCGTAAACATGTCGTCGGCACCGGACCTTTCGAGTTTGTTTCATGGAAAACCGGTGATGAAATTGTCTTAAAGAAAAACCCCGATTATCAGTGGGGTTCACCCCTTTCAGACAATCAGGGCCCGGCAAAGGTTGATACGGTCGTCTTTAAAGAAATTGAGGAAGCTTCAACCCGCTTTCTCGAGTTCCAAACCGGTGGTGTGGATATTTTGGAAGATGCCCCGACGCTCTTCCTCAAGAAGCTGGAAAACAACGACAAGGTCAAAATAATTACCATGCCGAGCAGTCGCAATTTTCACATGGTTATGAACATCAAAGATGAATTACTCGCCAACGTTACCATACGAAAAGCAATAGCCTTGGCTGTTAATCAGGAAGATATCTTACAAGGCGTTTTTCAGGGAGCAGGCACGCCGGCCTATACCTATCTGATCGATCGATTACCTGCCAGAAATGTCGACGAGAAATATGAGATTCATTACGATCTTCAAGCAGCGAAGGCCATTCTTGACGAAGAGGGCTGGAAGGCAGGCAGTGACGGAATATTAGCTAAAGATGGTAAACGGTTGTCACTCTCGCTGTGGAGTAAAAGTGACTCTGCTGAACGGAAAATCGCCGAAATGATTCAAGCTCAGCTGTCCAAACTGGGAGTCGAAATACAGATTGAGCAATTCGATCCCAGTTCAATCAGGGCGGAATTTAATAAAGGTGAGCATGATCTGGTAGTTCGCTCCTATGACTGGGATAATGCAGATATCCTGGAATGGTTTTTTAATTCCACAAGACTTGGCTATCCCAATGTTGCCATGTGGCATGATAATGAGTCGGATTATCTGATGCAGAAGGCAATGACACGATCAAAAAACTCTGATGAACGGGTTGTTAATTTCAAAAAGTACCATGAATACCTGTTGTCTCAATATGTCTGGGCACCAATTATTAATTCCGTGAATAATCATGCGATAAATAACAATGTAACCATGTCATCGGCGCCACGATTCAAGATATTGATCGGAGCGCCAATAATGGATATGACGGTGAAGTAAAACAGGGAGGAGTTCGCCTCCCCAAGGGGCGTGTCGGGAAACTTTCTCCGACACGCTCCTGGAGGGTGCCCCCTTCTGTAATTGCCCCGGAGTACTGTCGCACGGTTTCTCCCACAGTTAAAAGCCTAGGTTGGTAATAGTTGTGTGTTTTCCGTCGACTGTTGAGGATAAGATATGTGGATTTACATTCTTCGACGTACGCTGTTATTGATCCCACTGTTTTTTATTATTTCCGTGGTGGTCTTCTCGCTTATACACCTGGTGCCGGGAGATCCGATCGATTCCTTGCTGGGACCTGGCTCAACAAGTGCGGACAAGGTAGAGCTGGTGAAAGCCCACGGGTTGGATAAGCCTCTCACCATTCAATATTTTGTCTGGCTGAAAAACTTTGTCACAGGTGATATGGGCCAGTCGATCATCGAAAAACAGCCCGTCGCCGACATGATTTTCTACAACATGCCCTTTACCGTACGTTTAGGACTCGCCTCGCTGTTCATCTCCTTTTTTCTCGGGATTCTGCTGGGGATTATCTCAGCTGCTGCCAAAAACACCTTCATAGACTACATCTCCATGATCATTGCCCTGCTGGGTGTTACCGTGCCGGCTTTCTGGCTGGGGTTGATCCTGATGTTGATTTTCTCGGTGATGTTGGGGTGGTTCCCGGTATCCGGGTCGGGAAGTCTAGAGACCCTGGTTTTACCGGCGATAACGGTAGGTATGGGTGGCGCCGGGCTTATCGCCCGCATTACCAGAGTAAGTATGCTGGAAATGTTCAACAAGGAATTTGTCCTGCTGCTGTACGCCAAGGGACTCAGCAAACCCGCTATCATCATAAAACATGTTTTCCGAAATGCCCTGATGCCGGTTATTACCATATTTGGCTTACGGCTCGGCTGGATACTCGGTGGTGCCGTGACCATCGAAATTGTTTTCAGCCGCCCCGGCATTGGCAACATGCTGCTTTCCGCCCTCTATCGGCGCGACTATCCGGTAGTCCAGGCCTCATTGATCTTTCTAACCATGGCCGTGATCATCGGCGCCTTTATCGCAGATATTATGTATTCATATGCCGACCCAAGGGTCAGGGATGTCTATAAATAATCAAGGGTGAGGCATTACTATGACTGAATACAAACATAAGCCCCCTTGGGTCGTCGTCTTACAGAGATTCTCGGGCAACAAAATGGGGGTTATCGGTACCATTCTGATAGCATGTCTGGTCATCGTGGCCCTCTTTGCTCCACTGCTGGAACCCTATTCATATACAGAACAAAATATTGCCATTGCCAATGAACCGCCTTCGCTGAACCATATAATGGGCACCGACGATTTTGGCCGAGACCTGCTCAGCCGGACTATACGAGGGGCCCGGATTTCCTTTGTGGTTGGCGTGCTGTCGGTGTTGATATCGGTGGTCATTGGCCTGGTTATAGGTGCTATCGCTGGATTTTATGGAGGGGTGATCGATCTGGTCCTGACGACCATTGCCGATTTGACCTGGTCAATGCCGGCCATTCTCATCGCACTGTTGCTGGTGGCAATCATCGGTGCAGGTTTGGAAAGTGTGGTTATCGCCATAGGATTATCCTACTGGGCCCAATATGCCCGTCTGGTTCGTGGGCAGATTCTCTCTTTGAAGAGCGCGGTATTCATAGAGGCTACCAAGTCAATGGGAGCGAGTGACTATGTCATCTTGTTTAAGCACCTTCTGCCCAACAGCCTCTCTCCTGTTATTGTCGCCGCGACAATCGGCATTGGCAACGCTATTGTTTTGGAGGCCACCCTCGGGTTCCTGGGTATGGGAGCCCAGCCCCCCACACCGAGCTGGGGAGCGATGATGAGTAATGGTACGGCGTATCTCTTTATTTCCCCCTGGATGATTATATTCCCGGGGCTGGCCATGATGATCACTGTTCTGGGATTTAATCTCTTTGGAGATGCCCTGATCGACATTATGGACGTCAAAAATAAGGAGTCCAATTAATGTCAATCCTCCAGGTAAAAGATCTTCAGGTAGAGTTTGTCGTTGATAAAAAGAAAGTAAGACCAATTGAAAATATATCCTTTGAAATGAATGCAGGAGAAGTCCTGGGCATGGTCGGCGAGACCGGATCCGGGAAATCGCTCACGGCCCATGCGATCATGGGTTTATCCTCGCTTGTCGGCGGCACGATAGGCGGCAGTATCACCTTTCAAGGGCGCGATCTTCTGCTACTCTCCGAGAAGGAGATGCGGTCAGTCAGAGGCTCTCAAATTGCTTTTATCCCTCAGAATCCCATGACTTCTTTGGACCCTGTCTATCGCGTTGGCGATCAGATTGTCGAGGGCTTATGTAAACAGGTCAAGATTGGCAAACGGCAAGCCAAACAGCAGGTGATTGAATTAATGGGGAAACTCCATATCCCTAAACCGGAACAGGTCTTTCAGCAGTATCCGCACCAGCTTTCCGGGGGCTTGAAACAGAGAATTGTGATTGCCATGGGGTTGTGTGCCAATCCAAGCATATTGATCGCTGACGAGCCGACAACCGCATTGGATGTGACGGTTCAGGCCCAGATAATGCTGCTTTTCAAGGAGATGACGTCGACAAGAAACATTGGCCTTTTCTTGATTACCCATGATCTGGGCGTCATCGCTCAGGTGTGTGACAAAGTGGCAGTCATGTATGCCGGTACGATGGTAGAATTCGGCGAAATCCGGGAGGTCTTCAATACACCCCGACATCCCTATACCAAAGCGCTGCTCCAGTGTATTCCCCATATAGGTATGGAGAAGGGGTCTCTGGCGGCAATTTTCGGCAATGTTCCCAGTGTCGACACCTATCCCAGCGGCTGCCGTTATCACCCTCGCTGCAGCCTTCGTGATTCGCTCTGTGAACAAAGCGTACCAATGCTCCTGCAAATTGAGGGTGATTCACGGGTAGCCTGCCACCATTATCTGGGAAAGGAGGATTGACGATGGGAAAGCTGTTAGAAATTAACGATCTGTCAGTCTCTTTCGATATCAAGGGTGGTCTCTTCCTGCGGACCATCGGCACCATCACTGCCGTCAACAAGGTTTCCCTCTCCATCGATGAGGGTGAGATTTTAGGGGTCGTGGGAGAATCGGGTTGCGGCAAGTCAACTTTGGCCAGGTTGATCCTTCGCCTTGTTGAACCCGACAGCGGAAGTGTCCTCTTCAATGGCCACGATGTCCTCAAAATGTCGAAAAAAGTGCTGCGCCAGCAAAGACGGCATATGCAGATGGTTTTTCAGGACCCTTATTCAGCAATGGATCCCCGCTACACTATTTACAGGAGCTTGATTGAGCCCTTTCAGATTCAAGGCGTCAAGCTGGATCCAGAGATGAGAGGTAAAAAGATCGATGAGCTTCTTGAGCTGGTCGGACTGAGCAGCGAACACGGCTTTGCCTATCCTCATGAACTATCAGGCGGCCAGAAACAGCGGGCCGACATAGCCCGGGCTTTGTCGCTGTCGCCTCAATTTATCATACTCGATGAACCGACAGCGGCGCTGGATGTCTCCGTTCAAGCCCAGATCATAAAATTACTCGAAGGGTTGCGGGAGAGGCTCAACCTGACCTTTCTCTTTATTTCCCATGATCTGTCTCTGGTAAGCTATTTTTGTGACAGGGTCATTATCATGTATCTTGGCAGTATAGTAGAAACCGTATCCGCTCGCTTAATAGGCAAAACGGCATGTCATCCCTACACACGTGCACTGATAGCCAGCATCTTCAAAACCGATCCTGAGGAAATTACCGCCACTGCCGCCCTGGAGGGTGAAGTTCCCAGTCCCTTCAACCTGCCGCCAGGCTGTGTGTTCGCCTCGCGATGCAAATACGTGCAGCCTCTGTGCCTGGAGCAAACACCTGTCCTGGAAGAGTCTACGGCCGGAGGTCAGGTTGCCTGCCATTTCCCGCTGTACGATTAATCAATTCTCTTGCAAAAGTCATCGGGGCATATCTGAGGACCTTTCAGACAGCCTTGAAAAAGAAAATGGTGCGGAATGAGCCGATCGTGGTTTTGCCAAGAGGCAAATATAGGGTACGGAAATGTTTGACCTGATAATACACAATGGAACCATCATTGATGGTAGCGGCTCTCCTTCCTTTCTCGCCGGTATCGGTGTGAAGGAGGGCAAAATAGAGACAATCGAACCTGGCCTTTCAGGCAGCAGTGCAAGAGTTGTAGATGCTGCCGGCAAGGTTGTCTGTCCCGGTTTCATCGATATCCATTCCCACACGGATGCGACTATTCTGCTCAACCCACGGGCCGAAAGCAAAATAAGGCAAGGCGTTACCACCGAGATAGTTGGTAATTGCGGAATGAGCGCTGCTCCCCTGTCAAGTACCTTTATGTCGCAGATTCGAGATCACCTGACCATCAACGGCGATTTTGCAAACCCCGATGATATCGGAAAATTGTGGTCAACCTTTGGCGAATACATCCACTACCTCAGGAGCATTCCGCTGGGAGTCAACCTGATGCCCCTCATTGGATACGGTACCTTGCGTACTGCCGTGATGGGGCTCGATACCGGCCCGCCGAGCTCATACCAGATGAGGGCGATGGAAGACCTGCTCGAGGAAAGCCTGCTTGCAGGAGGGTGCGGCATGTCTACGGGCCTGGAATATATTCCTGATGCGCATGCCCGAACTCGTGAATTGATTAACCTCGGACGTGTGCTTGCTCGCCATGACAAACTCTATACCTCCCATATACGTGGTGAATCCCAGACCCTCTTTGCCTCTCTTGAGGAGGCCATACAGACTGCGGAGGCTTCGGGATGTCAGCTTGAAATTTCCCATCTAAAATTGGGAGGGGTGTTTAACTGGGGCAAGACAGAAAAGCTCTTTACCCTTTTAGAAGATGCCCTGGCGCGCGGAGTGCGGCTCTCCTGGGATCAATATCCCTATGTGGCCTGGGGGACAGGTCTGGCTGATTATATTCCGGGATGGGTGCGACAGGAGGGCCACCAAAAGCTTATAGAATATCTCAGTAATACGGCCAGCCGAAAAAGGATCCGCCAGGAAATGGAGGACGAGATTCAAAGAGGTGGCCATGCCTATAATACCGCCCCCTGGGAGAACGTTCAAATTGCCGGGGTTGGATCTGCTGCTTTTAAATTCGTTGAAGGAAAAAGAATTGCAGAAATCGCCGATACCTTAAAAGTTGATCCGTTTGAGCTGGTTTTTGATCTGTTGATCGCTGAAAAAGGATCCGTCAGCACCCTGGTATTCTGTATGGATGAAGAGGACGTCAGAACCATCATGAAACATCCAAGAACAATTATTGCCAGTGATGGCAGGGCGGTGGCGGACTATGGCGCACTCCATACAGGCAGTCCCCACCCCCGCTACTACGGTGCATTCCCACGTATATTGGGCAAATATGTTCGCGATGAACAGCAGATATCTCTTGAAACGGCGATTGAGAAAATGACCTCGATGCCGGCTAAAATAATGGGGTTGAAGGACAGGGGGCTGCTTGCACCTAAAATGATTGCAGACCTCACCGTGTTTGATGCACATACCGTCTCTGATATGGCAACCTTTGAAAATCCTCACCAGTATGCCAGAGGAATTGACTATGTCATACTTGCCGGAGAGATTATTGTCGATCAAGGAAACCACTCCCATCGCCTGGCAGGGAAAATCATCACATGAAAAAAAACCCCTGTCTCGAGATTAATCTGGAAAAACTCAGACACAATGCCACGACCATCCATAAACTCTGCGATGCCATCGGTATTGAAGTCATAGGTATTACCAAAGGCTTTACCGCCATTCCTGAAATCGCCCAGATAATGATCGAATCAGGTATTACGGCACTGGGCGATTCGAGGCTGGATAATATTCAATCGTTAAGGGCAGCAGGTATTGAGGCTGAGATGATGCTCATTCGAATCCCTATGCTGCATGAGGTTGACCGTGTCGTCAGCTTGGCCTGTTGCAGCTTGAATTCTGAAATATCGGTAATAAAAGCACTCTCCGCCGCTGCTGTTCAACAGGGAAAAACCCATGATATTCTGTTGATGGTGGATCTTGGCGATTTGCGTGAAGGTGTTTTACCCGAGGAAGTGGAAAATACAGTGCAGCAGATTCTCCCTTTAAAGGGGATACGCCTCAGAGGTTTCGGGGTAAACTTTAATTGTCTCAGCGGAGTCAAGCCTACAACGGAAAATTTGCTGGAGCTGGTGTGTTTGGCCGAAAAGATAGGAGATACACTCGGTATACCAATGGATACCCTCTCAGGCGGTTCTACCAGCTCGTTGGAACTGGTAACCAAGGGGATGGTTCCCAAAGGGATTAACCAGTTACGCATAGGCGAGGGCATCCTTCTCGGCCATTCAGACATTTTTACCGACTTGGAAGACACCTTTCAGGATTCGTTTATACTTTCCGCAGAAATCATTGAGCTCAAACACAAGGAATCTACACCGAAGGGTATAGTCGGCCTCGACTCATTCGGACAAATCCCCAACCAGAAGGTGGGTGGTATACGAAAACGGGCAATCCTGGCAATAGGCAAACAGGATGTTTATCCCGATCATATGTCGCCGGTTGATGACAAGATTGGAATACTGGCGGCAAGCAGTGATCATCTCATTGTTGACGTCACGGATTCTTCAGTTGAGTACCAAGTCGGCGGCGAAATACGCTTCAAGCTCTCCTACCCAGGAATTCTCTCAACAACCACGTCTAAATTTGTAACCATTCACTTTTCACGGGAAATTGAAAGCTGACCTTGCCACTG